>Ga0207713_1001118_pt1 | contig 22851 bp, 18 predicted proteins | sample KBSS64metaG_FD_184404 | JGI IMG/M metagenome (GOLD analysis project Ga0207713, IMG submission 184404) | Switchgrass rhizosphere microbial communities from Kellogg Biological Station, Michigan, USA - KBS S6-4 metaG (SPAdes) (version 2) | ecosystem: Host-associated > Plants > Roots > Rhizosphere >... | reverse complement strand
TTATATCGCCAAAGCCGAACATCCCACCGGGCAGATGCTGACCATGAAAGATCGCTACTCCCTGGACGACGCGCTGCCCGACAGCGCGATGGTCGACGAAGAACGCGCGCGCCTGGCCGGCCCCGATCGCGATGCCATGCGCTCGGTGCTCGCGGCGCTGTGCGAAGAACTGGTGCGGGTCAAGGAACGCCTCGACCTGTTCGTGCGCAGCGACCGCCAGCACGCTTCGGATCTGGACAGCCTGCTGGCGCCGCTGCGGCAGATCGCCGACACCCTCGCGGTGCTTGGTTTCGGCCAGCCGCGCAAGGTGATCATCGATCAACTGGCGGTGGTGCTCAGCCTCGCGCAGGGCCAGCGCGAACCGAACGACGCCACGCTGATGGACGTCGCCGGCGCCTTGCTCTACGTCGAAGCGACCCTGGCCGGGATGGTCGGCACCGTCGAGCCGGAGAGCCCGGAAGACTCGCGCCTGCCGACCACCGACCTGACGCAGATCCATCAGATCGTGATCAAGGAAGCACGCATCTGCCTGCAACAGGCCAAGGACATGATCGTCGACTACATCGACGCCGACTGGGATCGCCAGCAACTGCAAAGCCTGCCGGCACTGCTGACCCAAGTTCGGGGCGCGCTGGCGATGATTCCGCTGGCGCGCGCGGCAAGTCTGCTCGAAGCCTGCAACGGATTTATCCGCGAGCATCTGTTGCTCGACCCTCACGAGCCGGGCTGGCAGCAACTCGACAGCCTCGCCGACGCCATCACCAGCCTTGAGTACTACCTCGAACGCCTGACCGACGACCCGCAGGCACCCAGCGAACACTTGCTGGATATCGCGCAGAAAAGCCTCGCCAGTCTCGGCTTCTTTCCTGACGAACAGCCCGGCGAGCCGCACGTGCCGGTGCTCGATGATGTGCTCAGCCCCAGCGAAGCACTGGTGATGCAGGATTTGCAGGAGCTGGACGATCCGCAGATCGTGCAGTCGTTGGCCGAAGTACTGGCCAGTCCGGTGTCGGCGGTCAACCCGCCGGCGCTGACCACGCCGGGCAGCCTGCTGCCGCCACCGGCCGATGAAGAACCGGTGGATGACGAGCTGCGCGAAGTGTTCCTCGAAGAGACCGGGGAAGTGCTCGAAGTGCTGAGCGAATACCTGCCGCGCTGGTCTGCCGAGCCCAATGACCGCGCCGCCCTGAGTGAACTGCGCCGCGCCTTCCACACCCTCAAGGGCAGTGGTCGGATGGTGCGGGCGCTGGTCCTCGGCGAGCTGGCTTGGGCGGTGGAAAACCTGCTCAACCGCGTGCTGGAACACAGCGTTGAACCCGGCCCGGCGGTGCGCCAGTTGCTGGCCGACACACTGCTGCTGTTGCCGGACCTGATCGCCGAATTCGCCACCAACGGTCAGCGTCAGCGCCACGATGTCGATCAACTGGCGGCTCGCGCCCACGCGCTGGCCAAGGGCGACACGCCGCTGCCGGCCGAAGACGTGGAAGACGTCGCGGCCCTCGATCCGCTGTTGCTGGAGATTTTCCGCAACGAAGCCGAAACCCACCTCGCCAGTCTCAACCGTTTTCTCGATCAGGCTGCCGAGCATGTGCCGTTACAGGCCAGCGACGAATTGCAGCGAGCGCTGCACACCCTCAAGGGCAGCGCCTCGATGGCGGGGGTGTCGCCGATTGCCGAACTGGCGGCGCCGCTCGATAAGCTGGCCCGGGAATTCAAGGCCCATCAGCTGGCGCTGGATCTGGACGAAGTGGAACTGCTGCTCGAAGCCGAGGGCCTGTTCCGTGTCGGTCTGCGTCAGCTCAAACACGATCCACTGGCGCCGATTGTCGGTGCGCAGTCACTGATCAAACGCACCGAAACCCTGCTCGGCGAGCGTCTGGAATCGATCCTCAATGCCCCGAGCAGTGCGGTGCGGGTCAAGCGCGATCCGCAACTGATCAACAACTTCCTGGCCCAGGGCATGGACATCCTGCTCGACGCCGAAAACCTCTTGCAGCGCTGGCAGCAGCACCCCGGTGAACGTCAGGAACTCAGTGCATTGCTGGATGAGCTGACCACCCTGGGCGAAGGCGCGCACCTCGCCGATCTGCTGCCGGTGGATGTGTTGTGTGAAGCCTTGCTCGACCTGTACGGCGCCGTCGAAGAGAGCAGCCTGGCGGTCAGCGAGCGGTTTTTCCATGAGGCGCAGCAGGCCCACGAAGCGCTGATCAACATGCTCGACGAACTGGCCGCCGGCCAGGAAATCACCCCGCAACCGCAACTCATCCGCGCCTTGCACGAACTGCTCGACGAGAGCCTCGATCCGTCGGCCATGGGCCTGATCCGCAGCGACGGCAGCCGCACCCTGAGCATCCGCGAACTGGGCAGCGCCACCGCCGAACTGCAACAACACAGCGTCGACAGCGGGCCGGACGACGAGATCGTCGAGATCTTCCTCGAAGAGGCGGTGGACATTCTCGACAGCGCCGGCCAAGCCTTGCAGCGCTGGCTGAAGGATCCGGAAAACGGCGCACCGCTGTCGTCGCTGCAACGGGATTTGCACACGCTCAAGGGCGGCGCGCGGATGGCCGAGGTGGCAGCGGTCGGCGATCTGGCCCATGAGCTGGAAGGCCTTTACCAAGGGCTGGTGGATCGTCGGTACAGCCACAGCGAAGCTCTGGATCGATTGCTGCGCCAGAGCCACGAGCGCCTGGCGCTGTTCCTCGAACAGTTGCACCGGCACCAGCCGCTGGATCCGGCGCAGGACCTGATCGAGGCGATCCGCCGCTTTCGCCAGGGCCCGAGCGCCAGTCCTGAGACGCCGACCGCTTCCGCCACACAGGACGGCCCCGGGCACGATCCGGAGCTGCTGGAGATCTTCCTTGAGGAAGGTTTCGACATCATCGAAAACTCCGGCGCCGCGTTGCTGCGCTGGCAGGCCGAACCCGGCAATCGCCAGGAAGTGGAAACCCTGCTGCGCGATCTGCACACCCTCAAGGGCGGCGCGCGGATGGTGGAAATCGGCCCGATCGGCGACCTCGCTCATGAGCTGGAAAACCTCTACGAAAGCCTGTCTGCCGGCACCCTGCAGGGCAGCGCCGAGCTGTTCGCGCTGTTGCAGCGCGGCCATGACCGCTTGGCGCAGATGCTCGACGGGGTGCGCGCCGGTCAGCCGTGTCCGCCGGCGGACCGCCTGATCAGCGCGATCCAGAATTTCAGCCATCCCGTGCCGGTGCAAACCCCGGCGCCCGTGCCGCCGGTTGCGGTCAAGGCCGAGCCTGCGGCCCCGGCGCCCGAGACCGGGGCGGACATGGTCAAGGTCTCCGCCGAACTGCTCGACGAGCTGGTCAACCTCGCTGGCGAAACCTCGATTTTCCGTGGGCGCATCGAGCAGCAAGTCAACGATGCGCAGACCGCCCTGCACGAGATGGAAACCACCATCGAGCGCATGCGCGACCAGTTGCGCCGGCTCGACACAGAAACCCAGGGGCGGATCCTCAGCCGTCAGCAAGTGGATGCCGAACGCCTCGGCTACGAAGATTTCGACCCGCTGGAAATGGACCGCCATTCGCAGTTGCAGCAGCTGTCACGGGCGCTGTTCGAGTCTGCTTCCGACTTGCTGGACTTGAAGGAAACCCTCGACCGGCGCACCCACGACGCGGAGAACCTGTTGCAGCAGCAGGGGCGGATCAACACCGAGTTGCAGGAAGGCCTGATGCGCACGCGCATGGTGCCGTTCGAGCGCATGTTGCCGCGTCTGAAACGCATCGTGCGCCAGGTCGCCGAAGAGCTGGGCAAGGACGTGGCGTTCAGCGTCGGCAACGCCGAAGGCGAGATGGACCGCAACGTCCTCGAGCGCATGGCGGCGCCGCTGGAACACATGCTGCGCAATGCCGTCGACCATGGCCTGGAGTCCGCCGAAGTCCGGCTGGCGGCGGGCAAACCGGCGCAGGGGCAGATCAGCCTCGACCTGTCCCGCGAGGGCGGCGACATCGTGTTCGACATCCGCGACGATGGCGCCGGCGTGCCGCTGGATGCCGTGCGGCGCAAGGCGATCAAGCGCGGCCTGCTGGCGCCGGACGCCGAGATCAGCGACCGCGAGGTGTTGCAGTTCATCCTCCAGCCAGGTTTTTCCACGGCCGAGAAAATCACCCAGATTTCCGGGCGCGGCGTGGGCATGGATGTGGTGCATGAAGAAGTGCGGCAACTGGGCGGCACCATGAGCATCGATTCGGTGCCGGGGCAGGGCGTGCATTTTCGCATTCGCCTGCCGTTCACCGTGTCGGTCAACCGTGCACTGATGGTGCAGTGTGGCGAGGATCAATACGCGATTCCGCTGGACACCATCGACGGCATCGTCCGCGTACTGCCGAATGAACTGGACGGGCATTTCCGTCTCGACCCGCCGACTTATCAGTATGGAGGCCAGCGTTATGAACTGTGCTATCTGGGCGAGCTGCTGAAAACCGCGCCACGACCAAAACTGTCCGGCCAGAGCCTGCCGGTGCCGGTCTTGCTGGTTCAGTGCAACGACCGGCACATCGCGGTGCAGGTCGACACGATGGCCGGCACCCGCGAGATCGTGGTCAAGAGCCTCGGCCCGCAGTTCGCCTCGGTGCAGGGCGTTTCGGGGGCGACGATTCTCGGCGATGGCCGGGTGGTGCTGATTCTCGACCTGCTGGCGCCGATCCGCGCGATGCAGGCGCGGTTGCCGCAGCGTCCGACAAATCACGAAATCGAGAGCGAACCGCACAAGCCGTTGCTGGTGATGGTGGTCGACGACTCGGTGACGGTGCGCAAGGTTACCAGTCGTCTGCTCGAACGCCACGGCATGAACGTGCTGACCGCCAAGGACGGGGTCGATGCGATGCTGCTGCTGGAAGAACACATGCCGGACCTGATGCTGCTCGACATCGAAATGCCGCGCATGGACGGCTTCGAAGTGGCGACCCAGGTACGCCAAGATGAACGCCTGCAGCATCTGCCGATCATCATGATCACCTCGCGCACCGGACAGAAACACCGCGACCGCGCGATGGCCATCGGCGTCAACGACTACCTCGGCAAGCCGTATCAGGAATCGGTGCTGCTCGAAAGCATCGCCCTGTGGAGCAAAAAACATGCATGAACCCCGGCACAACCAACGCAGCAGCCAGCTCACCGGGCTGCTGCTGCCGCTGGCGGATCGCAACCTGATCCTGCCCAACGTCGCCGTCGCCGAGCTGATCGACTACCAGTCCAGCGCCTTCGATCTCGATACGCCACCGTGGTATCTCGGTCGGGTGACCTGGCGTGAGCGGCAGATTCCGCTGCTGAGTTTCGAGTCGGCGTGCGGTAACAAAATCGTCATCGGCGAACGGGCACGGATCGTCATCCTCAATGCCCTCGGCGGGCGGCCGGAGTTGAAGTTCATCGCGCTGCTGGTGCAGGGGATTCCGCGCTCGTACAAGCTCGACAGCCAGTTGAGTTATGTCGATGTTCCGTTGTGTGCGCTGGAGCAGGCGGCGGTGCAGGTCGGGGAGCAGGTGGCGAAGGTGCCGGATTTGTTGGCGCTGGAGACGTTGTTGGTGGATGCGGGGCTGGTTTGATTCTCGCTTGAGTTTTGCGCTTCCCCCATTCCCCTCACCCCAGCCCTCTCCCGGAGGGAGAGGGGGCCGACCGAGGTGTCTTGGATCATCCATCGACCTGAGCCACCGAGTTGATTATGGATTCAGAGCAAATCGTTCATTTCGGTGCATCTCGCTAAGATCCCACGGTCAGTCCCCTCTCCCTCCGGGAGAGGGCTAGGGTGAGGGCAGCTCTTGATCATTACGCTGACCGTAATGATTCACCACCGCGCTTGATTGATGCCCCCACCCGACACTCCTAAGGTAGCTCCACAACAGCGAACCCCGTGGAGTGAGCATGACAACAACCATTTCCCCCGACTCGCGCTGGACGCGGCGGCGTGACGAGAAGCAGCGGCGCCTCGACAAGGTGCGCGGGCTGGCCGACGGTGCGGTGTTGCCCACCGACAAAATCGTCGCGGCACTCGAAGCGCTGATCCTGCCCGGCGACCGTGTGGTACTGGAGGGCAACAACCAGAAGCAGGCGGATTTCCTTTCGCGTGCGCTGGCCAAGGCCGATCCTGAAAAGCTCCACGACCTGCACATGATCATGCCCAGCGTCGGCCGTTCCGAGCATCTGGACCTGTTCGAACGCGGCATTGCCCGCAAGCTCGATTTCTCCTTCGCCGGCACCCAGAGCCTGCGCATCAGCCAGTTGCTCGAAGACGGTCTGCTGGAAGTCGGTGCGATCCACACCTACATCGAACTCTACGCCCGGCTGGTGGTGGACCTGATCCCCAACGTCGTGCTCTCGGCCGGGTTCATGGCTGACCGGGCCGGCAACATCTACACCGGCCCGAGCACCGAAGACACACCGGCGCTGATCGAACCGGCGGCGTTCAGCGACGGCATCGTCATCGTCCAGGTCAATCAACTGGTGGACGATGTCAGCGAACTGCCCCGGGTGGATATTCCGGCGTCGTGGGTCGATTTCGTGGTGGTGGCGGACAAACCGTTCTACATCGAGCCGCTGTTCACTCGTGACCCTCGCCACATCAAGCCAGTGCACGTGCTGATGGCGATGATGGCGATCCGCGGGATCTACGAAAAACACAACGTGCAGTCGCTGAATCACGGCATCGGTTTCAACACCGCCGCCATCGAACTGATCCTGCCGACCTACGGCGAATCCCTCGGCCTCAAGGGCAAGATCTGTCGCAACTGGACGCTCAACCCGCACCCGACGCTGATCCCGGCGATTGAAAGCGGCTGGGTCGAAAGTGTGCATTGCTTCGGCACCGAACTGGGCATGGAAAACTACATCGCCGCTCGCCCCGATGTGTTCTTCACCGGTCGCGACGGCTCGCTGCGTTCCAACCGGATGTTCTGCCAACTGGCCGGGCAGTACGCGGTGGACCTGTTCATCGGCGCGACCCTGCAAGTCGATGGCGACGGCCATTCCTCCACCGTGACCCGTGGCCGTCTCGCCGGTTTCGGTGGCGCGCCGAACATGGGCCACGACCCGCGCGGCCGTCGTCACGGCACTCCGGCCTGGCTCGATATGCGCCATGACGATTCGCAGCAGCCGATGCTCGAACGTGGCAAGAAACTCGTGGTGCAGATGGTCGAGACCTTCCAGGAGGGCGGCAAACCGACCTTCGTCGAAACCCTCGACGCGGTGGAGGTCGCGAAAAAAAGCGGCATGCCGCTGGCGCCGATCATGATCTACGGCGACGACGTCACCCACCTGCTGACCGAAGAGGGCATCGCCTACCTGTACAAGGCACGTTCGCTGGAGGAGCGTCAGGCGATGATCGCAGCGGTGGCCGGCGTCACCGCCATCGGCCTGCGGCACAACCCGAAAGACACCGAACGCATGCGCCGCGAAGGCCTGATTGCCTTGCCCGAAGACCTTGGCATCCGCCGCACCGACGCCACCCGTGAATTGCTGGCGGCGAAAAGCGTGGCCGATCTGGTCGAGTGGTCCGGCGGTCTCTACAACCCGCCCGCCAAGTTCAGGAGCTGGTAATGCACGCACTCAACCTGCAACCCAAAACCATCACCCTCGCGGAACGGTTGGCGGATCTGGCCGTGGACGCGCTGATCGACGAAGCCGACCTGTCACCGAAACCGGCATTGGTCGACCGGCGTGGCAACGGTGCCCACACTGATCTGCACCTCGGATTGATGCACGCCTCGGCACTGGCGTTGTGGCCGACGTTCAAGGAAATGGCCGAGGCCGCGCTTGAGTTCGGCGAAATCGGCTTGCCACTGCGCGAAACCATTGGCCGCATCGGACGGGAAGGCGAACAAGCGATGCTCGCCACCACCCACGGCGTGAACACCCATCGCGGGGCGATCTGGGCGTTGGGCCTGCTGGTCACGGCGGCTGCGCTGGACACGAAGTCCATCAGCGCTGGCGCCGTCACCCTGCGCGCTGCGCGTCTGGCGTTGCTCGATGATTGTTATGCGCCGCGTCCGCTGAGCCATGGCGCCCAAGTCGCCCAACGCTACGGCGCTCGCGGCGCCCGGGAAGAAGCGCAACTCGGCTTCCCGTCCGTAGTGCAGCGTGGCCTGCCGCAGCTCAAACGCAGCCGTGCCGCCGGCCATGGCGAACAGAACGCCCGGCTCGATGCCTTGCTCGCAATCATGACTGAGCTGGCCGACACCTGCGTGCTGTACCGCGCTGGCGAACAGGGTCTGCACGCCATGCAACACGGCGCCCAGGCAGTGCTCGACGCCGGTGGCAGCGCCAGCCTCACCGGTCGCCGTCGACTGCACGAACTCGAACAACAACTCATCGCATTGAATGCCTCGCCCGGTGGCGCCGCCGACTTGCTCGCCGCCAGCCTGCTGCTCGATCGAATCGAGCGCGACGGCATCCTTCAGGGAGCGTTTTGATGGAAACCTTATCCTTTGAATTCCCCGCCGGGCAGCCGCCGCGCGGTCGGGCGCTGGTCGGTTGTGTCGGCTCGGGCGATCTGGAAGTGCTGATCGAACCGGGCCTGGCCGGCAAGCTGACGATCAATGTGCAGACCTCGGTCAACGGGGCGCAGCAGCGCTGGCAGCATCTGTTTGCGCGGATGTTCGACGGTACCACGCCACCGGCGATGGCCATCGATATCCACGACTTCGGCGCGACCCCTGGCGTGGTGCGCCTGCGGCTGGAACAAGGCTTCGAGGAGATCGGCCATGACTGACACCTCGGCACTTCTGCACAAACACAGCTTCGTCGAACTCGGCGCACGGCAGCGGGCGAAAGCCTTGCTCGACGCCGGCACCTTCCGCGAACTGCTCGATCCGTTTCAACGCGTCATGTCGCCGTGGCTCGAACGTCAGGGCGTGGTGCCGCAAGCCGATGACGGCGTGGTGATCGCCAAGGGCAGCCTCGACGGTTTGCCGGTGGTGATTGCCGCCATCGAAGGCGCGTTTCAGGGCGGTAGCCTCGGTGAAGTCGGCGGCGCGAAAATCGCCGGCGCGCTGGAATTGACCGCCGAGGACAACCGCAAAGGCATCCCGACCCGCGCCATCCTGCTGCTGGAAACCGGCGGCGTGCGCCTGCAGGAAGCCAACCTTGGCTTGGCGGCGATTGCCGACATCCACGCGGCGATTGTCGATCTGCAGCAGTACCAACCGGTGGTTGGCGTGGTGGCCGGCAGCGTCGGTTGCTTTGGCGGGATGTCGATTGCCGCTGCGCTGTGCAGCTATTTGCTGGTGACCCAGGAAGCACGCCTCGGCCTGAACGGCCCGCAGGTGATCGAGCAGGAAGCCGGGATCGAGGAATACGACTCTCGCGACCGGCCCTTCATCTGGAGCCTGACCGGTGGCGAGCAACGTTTCGCCAGTGGTCTGGTGGACCGTTATGTCGCCGATGACGTGGCGCAGATTCGCGGGCAGGTCGGCGAGTTGCTGCACCAAGGCCTGCCAGCGCAACCGCGCAGTCAACGGGCCGAGTGGTTCCTGCAACGCCTGACGAGCCTGGACACTGACAAGCAAATCGAGCCTTCGGTGGTTCGCGATCTGTATCAAGGAGAGCGCTCATGAGTGGTTATTCCGTGCGCGGTTTGAACTGGTTCAACGCCTTGAGCGCTGGCGCGAATGCCGTTGAAGGTTTGCCGCCATCGCTGAAGGTCGCCGACGGGGCACTCGGGCGTTTTATCGCGGTGGTCGCCGATCCGCAAAACCGTTTCCCTCGCGCCCGCAACGGCGAAGTCGGATTGCTCGAAGGCTGGGGCCTGGCCAAGGCGGTGGATGACGCGATCACCGCCGACCAGGACAAAACGCAAAAGCGTCCCTTGATCGCGATCGTCGATGTGCCGAGCCAGGCCTACGGTCGCCGCGAAGAAGCCCTCGGCATTCACCAGGCCCTGGCCGGCGCGGCGGACGCTTATGCCCGCGCGCGGCTGGCCGGGCATCCGGTGATTGCGCTGCTGGTGGGCAAGGCCATGTCCGGGGCGTTTCTCGCTCACGGATATCAGGCCAATCGCTTGATCGCCCTGCGCGATCCGGGGGTGATGGTGCATGCGATGGGCAAGGCTTCGGCGGCGCGGGTGACGTTGCGCAGCGTCGAAGAACTGGAAGCTCTGGCGTCCAGCGTGCCGCCGATGGCCTATGACATCGACAGCTATGCCAGCCTCGGATTGCTCTGGGAAACCTTGTCGGTGCAGCAGATCGAACAGCCGACGGCGGAGGATTTGGCGCGGGTCGGCGAATGCCTGAAGCAAGCCATCGAAGATATTGGCGCGACTGATTTGAGCAATCGTCTCGGCGCGAAAAACCGCGAAGCCTCCAGCCGTGTACGTGAATTGTTGAGGGCGCAGTGGTGAACAGCGTTCTCGCCCACGACTTGCTGTGGGGCATGACGCCGGCGCAGTTGCCGGCGGATGCGCCGCAGTGGGCGATTGATTCGCTGGCTGGCGGGCAACCGGTGGTAGTGCGGCGGGCGTTGAGTGACGAGGGATTCGTGGCGGTGGGCGTGCGCGGTCGGTTGCGCGAGCAGCGGCTGGCGGCGTTTATGTCTGTCGATTCGATTGCCTGTCGGGTCAGCCCGGAAGCGCTTTGTCATGTAGAGAGCGCGCGTGATCTGCCGGTCATGCAGGCGCTGCGGCAACTGCGGCCGGTGCTCGATGATTGCGGTTGGATCTGGGGTGTCAGTGGCAGTGCCGGGTTTGAACTGGCCAGTGGATTTACTGCGATGCACGAGCGCAGCGATCTCGACTTGATCCTGCGTACACCGCAGCTCATCACCCGTAATCAGGCGCGCAAACTGGTGGCGCATCTCGATCAGGCGATCTGCCGGGTCGACCTGCAATTGCAGACGCCGTTCGGTGCCGTCGCCCTGCGCGAATGGGCCGGAAATGCTTCGCGGGTGCTGCTGAAAAACGCCCATGAAGCCTGTCTGGTGTCTGATCCGTGGAACCCGCAGGAGCAGGCAGCGTGAGCAGCCTGCTGGTGTTTCCCGGCCAGGGCGCGCAACAGCCCGGCATGCTTCAGCGTTTGCCTCGGGAAACGCTGATCGAGGCCAGCGATAGCCTCGGTGAAGATGTCTTGCAACTGGATTCCAGCGAAGCGTTGCGCAACACCCGAGCGGTTCAGCTTTGCCTGCTGATCGCCGGGGTCGCAGCCTCGCGGCAGTTGTTGCAGGGCGGACTCACCGCAGATTACGTCGCCGGCCTGTCCATTGGTGCCTACCCGGCAGCGGTGGTCGCCGGAGCATTGAGCTTCAGCGATGCGCTGCATCTGGTCAGCCTGCGCGGCGAGTTGATGCAGCAGGCTTATCCACAGCGCTTCGGCATGACCGCGATCATCGGCCTGCAATTATCCACAGTCGAAATGCTGCTGGCGCAGGTGCACGGCGCAGAAACACCGGTGTACCTGGCCAATATCAACGCCGATAACCAGGTGGTGATTGCCGGCAGCGACAAGGCGATGCAAGCGGTCGCCGAGCTGGCGCGCAGTCGTGGCGCCGGTCTGGCAAAACGGCTGGCGGTCAGCGTGCCGTCGCACTGCCCGTTGCTGGATGAGCCTGCGCAAACCCTCGCCGAAGCGTTCACCAGGGTAGAACTGAAAACACCGAACATCGCTTACCTGAGCGGCAGTCGCGCCAGGCCTGTGACCAAGGTAGAAGCGCTGCGCGACGACCTCGCCTTCAACATGTGCCGCGTGGTGGACTGGCGCGGCACCGTACAAAGCGCCTACGAGCGCGGCGTACGTCTACAGATCGAAGTGCCGCCCGGTGCGGTGCTGACCGGGTTGGCGCGCCGGGTGTTCGAACAGGGGACTGTCACTGCCTTCGACAGTGCCCGGCTCGACACCTTGCAGGCGCTGTTGCGTGAAGAGGAGGGCCGCCGACTCTAGACCGCTGCGACTCAGGCTTCGAACAACAAAAACAATTCGACGATGCACTTTGAGGACTACAACAATGATTATTTACGGTGTGGCGCTGCTGGCGATCTGTACGCTGGCAGGGGTGATCATGGGTGACCTGCTCGGTGTTCTTCTGGGCGTCAAATCCAACGTCGGCGGGGTCGGCATCGCCATGATCCTGTTGATCTGCGCGCGGTTGTGGATGCAGAAACGCGGCGGCATGACCAAGGATTGCGAGATGGGCGTCGGCTTCTGGGGCGCCATGTACATTCCCGTGGTGGTGGCGATGGCCGCGCAACAGAACGTCGTCACCGCCCTGCACGGCGGCCCGGTGGCGGTGCTGGCGGCGATCGGTTCGGTGCTGGTCTGTGGCTGCACGATTGCTTTGATCAGCCGCACCCATAAAGGCGAGCCTTTGCCCGACGAACCGGCGGAAATCTCCCCGGTCGGCACACCGGTAGGAGGTCGCTGACATGTGGGATCTCATTGAGAAAGGTCTGGAACACAACGGTCTGATCACTGCCTTTGCCTTCGTCGGCGTGATCATGTGGGTCTCGGTGATCCTCTCCAAACGCCTGACCTTCGGACGGATTCACGGCTCGGCGATTGCCATCGTCATCGGCCTGGTGCTGGCCTGGGTCGGCGGCACCATGACCGGCGGGCAGAAGGGCCTGGCGGACCTGACGCTGTTCTCCGGCATCGGCCTGATGGGTGGCGCGATGCTGCGGGACTTCGCCATTGTTGCCACGGCGTTTGAAGTCCAGGCGACCGAGGCGAAGAAGGCCGGGATGATCGGCGTGATTGCGCTGCTGCTGGGCACGATCCTGCCGTTCATTGTCGGTGCGTGCATGGCTTACGCGTTCGGTTATCGCGATGCGGTGAGCATGACCACCATCGGCGCCGGTGCGGTGACTTACATCGTCGGGCCGGTGACCGGTGCGGCGATTGGCGCGACGTCGGATGTGATGGCGCTGTCGATTGCCACCGGGTTGATCAAGGCGATTCTGGTGATGGTCGGCACGCCGGTGGCGGCGCGCTGGATGGGCCTGGATAACCCGCGCTCGGCGATGGTGTTCGGCGGGCTGGCCGGGACGGTGAGTGGCGTGACGGCGGGGCTCGCGGCGACGGATCGGCGGTTGGTGCCTTATGGGGCGTTGACGGCGACGTTCCACACCGGGCTTGGTTGCCTGCTGGGGCCTTCGCTGCTGTTCTTCATCGTTCGCGGGATTGTGGGGTAAAGATCAAAAGCTACCCCCTCACCCCAGCCCTCTCCCCCAAGGGGGCGAGGGGGAAAGGGAGCAGATCGGGGACTTTTCAAATCTAAGTTCGACTCAGACATTCCAGGTCGATGTATCAAGCCCAAACACCTCGGTCAGTCCCCTCTCCCTCCGGGAGAGGGCTAGGGTGAGGGGGTGGCTTTTGATCTGCTTTTACTTACACACCACCTTGGCGATTCGCATACATCCGACACTCCGCCAGCAACGCCAGCAAATTCGGATCCCGCTCTTTAGCCTTCAAAAACACCACACCAATATGCTGCTGCAACCGGTACTTCTCCTGCAGCGGAATCAGCTTCACCCGGTTCTCGTACACCGCCGCAATCCTTCCCGGCAGCAACGCATAACCGACCCCGGAACTGACCATGCTCAGCAGGGTGAAGATGTCGTTGACCTGCATCGCCACCTTCGGCTCGAACCCCGCCTGCCGGAACACTCGGATGCCGTCCTGGTGGGTGGCGAAGCCTTGGGTGAGGGTGATGAAGGTTTCGTCGCGCACCTCCGCCAGGTCCACTTCGCTGCGTTGGGCGAAGCGCGAATCGGCCGGGGTGGCGAGGAAGATGTCGTCGGAAAACAGCGGAATCTGCTCGCAGTCCGGGTCGTTGACGGTGTCGTCCAGCGACACCAGGATCGCGTCGACTTCCATGTTTTTCAGCTTGTAGAGCAGGTCGATGTTCGAGCCGAGGATCAGGTCGATGTTGAGTTCGCTGCGGCGGATCTTCAAACCCATGATCAATTGCGGCACGGTCTTCACCGTCAGCGAATACAGCGAGCCGAGCTTGAAGCGCTCGGCCGAGAACCCGGCGGCTTCGCGGGTCAGGCGCACGCTTTCGACCACGTCCTGAATCAGCTTCTGCGCCCGTTCTTCGAGCACGTAGGCGCTTTCCAGCGGTGTCAGGTTGCGCCCTTCGTGTTTGAACAGCGGACAGCGCAGGGCGCTTTCCAGCGAATGGATCGCGCGGTGCACGCTGACGTTGCTGGTCTGCAACTCGGCGGCGGCGCGGGCGAGGTTGCCGGTGCGCATGAAGGCGAGGAACACCTCGAGTTTCTTCAGGGTCAATTCTTCGTCGATCAGCATGGCGCGGACTCTTCTTGGTATCGCTCGATTGTGCCCAAATATCAGGACAGGTGCAGGCCTGCGTTGAACGGAAACATTGCGCTTTTACGCTCAAGGCCCGAGCCTTGCGCGTTGCGGTAAATGAAATCGAGGTGTGCGACACATGTATCACGGAGAAAAACTGAACGCCTGGACGCATCTGGTCGGTGCGGTAGCGGCGTTTGTCGGGGGCGTCTGGATGCTGGTGATTGCCAGCCTCGACGGCAGCCCTTGGAAGATCGTCAGCGTGGCGATTTATGCCTTTACGTTGCTGGTGCTCTACAGCGCGTCCACCGTGTACCACAGCGTGCGCGGGCGCAAGAAAGCGATCATGAAGAAGGTCGATCACTTTTCGATCTACCTGCTGATCGCCGGCAGTTACACGCCGTTCTGCCTGGTGACCCTGCGCGGGCCGTGGGGCTGGACGCTGTTCGGGATTGTCTGGGGGCTGGCGCTGATCGGCATCCTGCAGGAGATCAAGCCACGCTCGGAGGCGCGGATCCTGTCGATCGTGATCTACGCGGTGATGGGCTGGATCGTGCTGGTGGCGGTCAAGCCGCTGATCGCAGCGCTGGGGACGGCGGGGTTTGCCTGGCTGGCGTCGGGCGGCGTGCTGTACACCGTGGGGATCATCTTTTTTGCCCTTGATCACCGGTTGCGACATGCCCACGGGATCTGGCATCTGTTCGTGATCGCCGGGAGTTTGCTGCACTTTGTGGCGATTCTGTTTTACGTCCTTTAGAACGCCACAATTCCTGTGGGAGCGGGCTTGCCCGCGATGACGGAGTGTCAGTCACTCAGGTGTTGATAGGGCCACCGCAATCGCTGGCAAGCCAGCTCCCACAGGGACCAGGGTTTGCAGTTGTATCTGTGCGCGGCTGCTGAATATCTGCAACAGATCGCCGAGGGTATGCGGCAAAGGTTCAGTGGCGCGGGTCACGGCGTACAGCGTGATCGGCAGCGGCGGGGCGAGAGGGCGGATAGTGGTGGTGGCCGATGAGGCACCCAGCGCGGTGAACGGATCGATCACCGCGACCCCGGCGCCGGACTCCACCATCGCCCGCGCCAGCGAATACGTCTGCACGGCAATCCGCACACGCGGCGGTGGCTCGACCGCTTCGAGATAACTATCGAGGCGGGCGGCCAGCGGGTCGGCGCTGGACAGCCCGATCAGCGGCGCTCCCGCCAACGCCATCAGCGGCAACGGCTGACCGGCATCTTCCTCCGGCCAATAACCTTTCGGCGCCAGCGCCACCAGAACCCCCGATGCCAATGCCTGGGCCTTCAGCCCCGGATGGTCCGGCAGCTGCAACGTCAGCGCCACGTCCACTTCGCGCATCAGCAGGTTCTGCATCAGCTCGCGGCTGTGGGCGCTCGACAGTTCGCAGGCGATGTCCGGGAACTGCGCCGTCCACTGCTGGATCGCTGGAGGCAGCAACGACAGCGCCAGCGCCGGGGTCGCGCCGATCCGCAGGCTGTGGCCGGGTTCGCGGCGCAGGCTCTGGGCCAGACGCCGCACGCCTTGCAGGCTTTCGGTGACCTTATCGACTTCGCGCTCCAGCTCCAGCGCTTCCGGGGTTGCCTGCAACTTGCCGCGCACCCGCAGAAACAACGGAAAACCGAGTTGCTGCTCGGCGTGCTGCAAGACCTTAGTCACCGCCGGTTGTGAGACATGCAGCAATTGCGCAGCGGCGCTGATCGAGCCGGTCTGGCGAATGGCCTGGAAAATCTCGATATGTCGAAGGCGCATGACGATCCCATAACCTTTGTTTATAGGTTTGGCATCTTTATTCATTGTTCGGCGCCTGTCACCTCGTCCTAACCTCGGCCTCGTCTTCAAGAACGATTAAGGACGGACATGGCTCAGCGTGTGTGCATCATCGGCGGCGGCGTGATCGGGTTGGCAACGGCCTGGGCGCTGGTGCGCGACGGCTTCGAGGTGACGGTGGTCGAGGCGCGGCAGTCGCTGGGCAGCGAAACCAGTTTTGCCAACGGCGGCCAGTTGTCCTATCGCTATGTCGCGCCGCTGGCCGATGCCGGCGTGCCGTTGCAGGCGATCGGCTGGATGCTGCGCGGTGACTCACCGCTCAAGCTGCGCCCGCGCCTGGACCCGGCGCAGTGGCGCTGGATGGCCTCGTTTCTCGCCGCGTGCCGCACCTCGGTCAACCGCGAAAACGCCGCGCATCTGTTGCGTCTGGCGTTGTTCAGCCAGAGCACCCTGAAACGCTGGCGTGAGGACGACGGGCTCACCGGTTTCAATTGGCGGCGCAACGGCAAACTGGTGACCTTCCGCAACGCCGCCAGCTTCGAGCATGCACGTAAAGGCCTGGCCGATCCGCAGCAACAGCAGGTGTTGTCCGCCGCCGAATGTGCGCAGTTGGAACCGGCACTGACCGATGCGCCGTTTGTGGGCGCGATCTACACGCCGGATGAGGAAGTAGGCGACTGTCACGGCTTCTGCCTACAGTTGGCGGCGCGATTGAAGGCGTCGGGCCGTTGCGCGTTTCGTCTCGGCCAGGCAGTCACCGGCATCCATCACAGCCACGGCGCCGTCACGGCCATTGAACTTGGCGACGAAATTTTGCCGGTCGAGCAACTGGTAATCGCCGCCGGCCATCGCAGCCCGTTGCTCGCGCTGCCCGGCCTGCGCCTGCCGCTGTATCCGCTGAAGGGCTACAGCCTGACCGTGCCGATTGGCAAAGAGCATCGAGCACCGGACGTGAGCATCACCGACTACGACCGCAAGATCGTCTACGCGCGTATCGGCGAACAACTGCGCGTGGCGGCAATGGTCGACATCGTCGGTTTCGACCCGGCGGTGGACCCCGAGCGGCTGGCGCTGATCAAGCGCCAGGCCCGCGACACCTTTCCCGACGCCGGCCACTACGACGCCGCCGTCGAATGGGCCGGCATGCGCCCGGCCACTCCCACCGGCGTTCCGCTGCTGGGTGCCACTTCCTATCGCAATCTGTGGCTCAACCTCGGCCACGGCGCGCTGGGTTTTACCCTGGCCTGCGGCAGCGGGCAGTTGCTCAGCGAACTGATCGGCGAGCAGCGCACATCCATTGATCTGCACGGGTTCAATCCCCGTGCGGCGTGACGGTTTCTGCTAAAACACCCCACCCACAACGGAGAATAACAATGCAAAAAATCACGTTGCTCGGCTGCACTCTGGCGCTGGTTTTCGGTGGTCAGGCTCAGGCCAATGAAGTGCCGCTGACCGGTACGCTCGGCAAGATTGCCAGCGCTAATAGCATCACCCTGGGTTATCGCGATGCGTCGGTGCCGTTTTCGTATGTGGGCGATCACACCGGGCAGCCGATGGGGTATTCGGTGGAGCTCGCGGGCAAGATCGTCGAGCGCATCCAGCAGCAACTGGCGCTGCCGGAGCTGAAGGTGAAGTACAACCTGGTGACGTCGCAGACGCGGATTCCGCTGGTGCAGAACGGCACGGTCGACCTTGAATGCGGCTCCACCGGGGTAACCGCCGAACGGCAGAAGCAGGTCGCGTTCTCCTACGGTTTCATCTACGTCAAAGGGCAGCTTCTGACCGCCAGGGACAGCGGCATCCACAGCTTCGACGATCTGCGCGGCAAGAACGTGGTGACCACCGCCGGCACCACCAACGAGCGTTATCTGAAGAGCTACAACCTCGACCACAAACTGAACATGTTCGTCATCAGCGCCAAGGATCACGGCGAGGCATTCCAGATGCTGCAATCGGGGCGCGCGGCGGCGTTCTACATGGACGATGCGTTGCTCTACGGCGAGCGGGCCAAGGCACGCGATCCGCACAACTGGGTCGTGGTGGGGGAGGAGCAGTCGCGGGAAATCTACAGCTGCATGGTGCGCAAGGATGATCCGCAGTTTCTTGCGCTGGTGAACGGCGTGTTGGCCGACCTGTACAGCTCGGGGGAGATCAACGGCATCTACCGCAAGTGGTTCGAACAGCCGATCCCGCCGAAGGGCCTGAACCTTGAGTTCCCGATGACCGGCGAACTCAAGGCAATCATCGCCAGACCAACCAGTGATCCGGTGCAGTGACGGGTTAGAAATCACCCCACAGTTGCTGCGCTACCGCCAGTGCCACAACCGGCGCGGTCTCGGTGCGCAGCACGCGCGGGCCGAGGCGGGCGGCGTGGAAGCCGTTGGCCTTGGCCTGCTCGACTTCGGCGTCGGACAAACCGCCTTCAGGGCCGATCAGGAACGCCAGCGTTGATGGCTTGGCATGGCTGACCAGCGGCTCGGCCACCGGGTGCAGCACCAGTTTCAGTTCGGCTTCGGTCTGCTTCAGCCAGTCGGCCAGCAACAGCGGTGGATGAATCACCGGCACCCGCGAACGACCGCATTGCTCGCAAGCGCTGATCGCCACCTGACGCCAGTGCAGCAGACGTTTGTCGGCGCGTTCGTCCTTGAGGCGGACTTCGCAGCGCTCGCTGAAGATCGGGGTGATTTCGGTCACGCCCAGTTCGGTGGCTTTCTGGATTGCCCAGTCCATCCGCTCGCCCCGGGACAGGCCCTGGCCGAGGTGGATGTGCAGCGGCGATTCGACTTGACCGGCGAACTGCTCGTCGATCTGCACCACCACGCGCTTCTTGCCGACTTCCACCAGCGATCCGCGAAACTCATGGCCGGAGCCGTCGAACAACTGCACCGCATCGCCTTCGGCCATGCGCAGCACGCGGCTGATGTAGTGCGCCTGGGCTTCCGGCAGTTCGTGTTCGCCAGTGCTGAGCGGGGCGTCGATAAAGAAGCGGGACAGTCTCATTCGGAGTCTCTGAAAAGGATCGTTGTTCGTTATGCAACTTTGTGGGAGCGAGCCTGCTCGCGATTGGATCGGCGAGGTGTACCAGACAGTCCACGGCGCCCGCATCGCGAGCAGGCTCGCTCCCACATGAAATCAATTAGCCCGGATCACGAAACCCGGGATGGAAATCCTTCGGCACCGCCACACTGACGCTGTCACGGGTGGCAATGTCGATGCCTTCGCTGGCGACTTCGGCGAGGAAGTCGATCTGCTCCGGGGTGATCACGTACGGCGGCAGGAAATACACCACGCTGCCCAGCGGGCGCAGCAACGCGCCACGCTCCAGCGCATGCTGAAACACCTTCAGGCCGCGACGTTCCTGCCACGGATAAGCCTCTTTCGTGGCTTTGTCCTTGACCATCTCGATCGCCAGGACCATGCCGGTCTGACGCACTTCCGAAACATTCGGATGATCCACCAGATGCGCCGTCGCCGACGCCATGCGTTGAGCCAGCGCCCGGTTGTTCTCGATCACGTTGTCCTGTTCGAAGATATCCAGAGTCGCCAGCGCCGCCGCACAGGCCAGCGGGTTGCCGGTGTAGCTGTGGGAATGCAGGAAGGCGCGCAGGGTCGGGTAATCGTCGTAGAACGCGCTGTACACCTCGTCGGTGGTCAGGCACGCGGCCAACGGCAGATAGCCACCGGTCAGGGCTTTCGACAGACACAGGAAGTCCGGGCGGATGCCGGCCTGTTCGCAGGCGAACATCGTTCCGGTGCGGCCGAAGCCGACGGCGATTTCGTCGTGGATCAGATGCACGCCGTAACGGTCGCAGGCCTCGCGCAACAGCTTGAGATACACGGGGTGGTACATGCGCATGCCGCCGGCGCCCTGGATCAGCGGCTCGACGATCACCGCAGCGACGCTGTCATGGTTTTCCGCCAGCGTCTGCTCCATCGCCGCGAACATGTTGCGCGAGTGTTCTTCCCAGCTCATGCCCTGCGGGCGCAGGTAGCAATCCGGGCTCGGCACCTTGATGGTGTCCATCAGCAGTGCTTTATAGGTTTCGGTGAACAACGGCACGTCACCGACTGACATCGCCGCCATGGTCTCGCCGTGGTAGCTGTTGGTCAGGGTGACGAAGCGTTTCTTGTTCGGCTGGCCGCGGTTGAGCCAGTAGTGAAAGCTCATTTTCAGCGCGACTTCGATGCAGGACGAACCGTTATCGGCGTAGAACACCCGGTTCAGGCCTTCCGGCGTCATCTTCACCAGACGCTCGGACAGTTCGATCACCGGCTGATGGCTGAAACCGGCCAGAATCACGTGTTCCAGCTGATCGACCTGATCCTTGATGCGTTGGTTGATGCGCGGGTTGGCGTGGCCGAACACGTTGACCCACCAGGAGCTGACCGCATCCAGATAACGCTTGCCTTCGAAGTCTTCCAGCCAGACGCCTTCACCGCGCTTGATCGGGATCAGCGGCAGCTGTTCGTGGTCTTTCATCTGGGTGCAGGGATGCCACAGCACCGCGAGATCGCGTTGCATCCACTGGTTGTTCAGGCCCATGTTCAGTCTCCTCGAGGCGGCTCGCGTCAGGCGCGGGCAAACAATCGCGCAAGCCTATGCAATGCGTCGCGCCGGAACAACCCATTGTGTCGATTGAGCTACTTTGTATGGGCCGATAGACGTCGCTGGCGGCGTTTTGATGGCTGACGTATTCTTCGCGGTTCTTTGGGTCGTCTGACCCGCAAAACTGCTTTTTCCTACGTGTATTTCCGGAGTTCGCTGAATGTCTGTCGGTTGGCTGCGCGCCTGTGCGCTGGTGGTGTTGGGGCTGTTCAGCGTTACGGCGCTGGCCAAGGATAAAACCGCAATCGTGATCGGCGGCGGCCTGTCGGGCCTGACGGCGGCTTACGAACTGCAGAACAAGGGCTGGCAGGTCACGCTGCTCGAAGCCAAGCCGAGCCTGGGCGGTCGCTCGGGCATGGCCACCAGCGAGTGGATCGGCAACGACAAGACTCAACCGGTGCTGAACAAGTACGTTTCGACGTTCAAGCTGAGCACCACGCCGGCCCCTGAATTCGTACGGACCCCGGGGTACCTGATCGACGGCGAGTATTTCTCCGCCGCCGACCTGACCGCCAAACAGCCTGCCACGGCTGAAGCGCTGAAGCGTTACGAGAAAACCCGTGACGATCTGGCGCGCTCGATCGACGATCCGCAGAACCCGGCGGCCACCAACACCCTGCACGCCCTGGATCAGATCAACGTCTCGAGCTGGCTCGACAAGCAGAACCTGCCGGCCACCGCACGTCAGCTGATCAACCAGGATATCCGCACCCACTACGACGAGCCTTCGCGCCTGTCGCTGCTGTACTTCGCGCAGCAGAGCCGGGTGTATCGCGGCGTGTCCGACCGTGACCTGCGCGCTTCGCGTCTGGTCGGTGGCAGCCCGGTGCTGGCCCAGGCCTTCGTCAAACAACTGAAAACCATCAAGACCAACTCGCCAGTATCTGCCATCACTCAGGACAAGGACGGCGTGACCGTCAAGGTCGGCAGCGTCGGCTACCAGGCCGATTACGTTGTACTGGCGGTGCCGTTGCGCGCCCTCAACAAGATCCAGCTGACTCCGGCGCTGGACGCCCAGCACCTAGCCGCGATCAAAGGCACCAACTACGGCTGGCGTGACCAGATCATGCTGAAGTTCAAGACGCCGGTATGGGAAAGCAAGGCGCGGATGTCCGGCGAGATCTACAGCAACACCGGCCTTGGCATGTTGTGGATCGAGCCGGCCCTGAAGGGCGGCGCCAACGTGGTGATCAACCTGTCCGGCGATAACGCCCGCGTCATGCAGGCCTTCGGCGACAAGCAGATGGTCGATCAGGTGCTGATTCGCCTGCACACGTTTTATCCACAGGCCCGTGGTTCGTTCACCGGTTATGAAATCCGTCGCTACAGCACCGACCCGTCGACCGGTGGTTCCTACCTGGCCTTCGGCCCTGGCCAGATCAGCAAATACTGGCGCCTGTGGGAGCGTCCGCTGCAGCGCGTAGCGTTTGCCGGCGAACACACCGACACCTTGTACCCGGGCACGCTGGAAGGCGCACTGCGCACCGGTCAGCGTGCAGCCAGTCAGGTTGAAGACCTGGCGGCGGGCAAATCCTTCGAACCGGCCAAAGTCGGCCCGGCAGCGGCCACCGCCGCAGCAGCGGGTGCGGGTGCGGCAGTAGCGGCGAAGAAAGGCAACTTCTTCACCAACCTGTTCGGCGGTTCGGACGACGACAAGAAGCCAGAGCCTGTAAAAGCGCCAGAGCCGGCACCTGCTCCAGCCGCCCCAGCGCCTGCACCGGCTCCGGCCCCTGCGCCAGCCCCGGTGGAAGCACCGAAGCCAGCGGCCCCTGTGAAAGCCGAGCCGGCGAAGAAAGCGGCAGCCAAACCAGCAGCGAAGAAACCGGCGGCCAAGACCGAGGCGAAAAAAGCCCCGGCCAAACCAGCGGCGAAAAAAGCTGAACCGGCGAAGAAGCCAGCGGCCAAACCGGCGGCAACCACCGAGACCAAAGCGCAGTAAGGCTTTGCGGTGAATGAAAAAGCGCGGCTTTCAGGCCGCGCTTTTTTTTGCGTGGGATTCACAACATCCCGCCACACTTTTGTCTTTAATCTTTCCTTAACTCCCCTGTTCAAGACTCTTGATCGTATTTCTCGATATTTCAAAGCAAAATTTTCCGCTTTAATTCGATAGATAACTCGCTAGTCTTGGTTCGCAGTTCTCACAGGATTTGGGCAATGCAGCTACGTAACTCTTCTTCGCGCTACGGTTGGGTCAGCATCTTCATGCACTGGGG
>Ga0207713_1001117_pt1 | contig 22865 bp, 16 predicted proteins | sample KBSS64metaG_FD_184404 | JGI IMG/M metagenome (GOLD analysis project Ga0207713, IMG submission 184404) | Switchgrass rhizosphere microbial communities from Kellogg Biological Station, Michigan, USA - KBS S6-4 metaG (SPAdes) (version 2) | ecosystem: Host-associated > Plants > Roots > Rhizosphere >... | reverse complement strand
GATCAGCTGATCGAGCAGATCAACGCCTCCGGCTACGGCCTGACCCTCGGCGTGCACACCCGCATCGACGAGACCATCGCCAAGGTGGTGGAAACCGCCAACGCCGGCAACATGTACGTCAACCGCAACATCGTTGGCGCCGTGGTGGGCGTACAGCCGTTCGGTGGTGAAGGCCTGTCCGGCACTGGCCCGAAAGCCGGCGGCCCGCTGTACCTGTACCGCCTGCTGTCGACCCGCCCGGCCGACGCGATCGGCCGTCACTTCCAGCAGCAGGATGGCGCAGGCCAGCCGGACCGTGCCCTGCACGACCAGCTGATCAAGCCGCTGCACGCCCTCAAGGCCTGGGCCGAGAGCAACCAGCAGGCCGACCTGGCCGCCCTGTGCAACCAGTTTGCCGGCCAGTCGCAGAGCGGCATCGCCCGCCTGCTGCCCGGCCCGACCGGCGAGCGCAACACCTATACCATCCTGCCGCGCGAGCACGTGCTGTGCCTGGCGGACAACGAGGCTGACCTGCTGGCGCAGTTCGCGGCCGTGCTGGCCGTCGGCAGCTCGGCGGTATGGGCTGACGGTGAGCCAGGCAAGGCCCTGCGCAGCCGCCTGCCGAAGGAGCTGCAAGCCAAGGTCAAGCTGGTGGCGGACTGGAACAAGGATGAAGTGGCATTCGACGCCGTGATCCACCATGGCGACTCCGACCAGCTGCGCAGCGTTTGTCAGCAGGTGGCCAAGCGTGCCGGGGCGATTGTCGGTGTACACGGGCTGTCCAGCGGCGACCACCAGATTGCGCTGGAGCGTTTGGTGATCGAGCGGGCGGTGAGTGTGAATACCGCAGCTGCGGGCGGTAACGCCAGCCTGATGACCATTGGCTGAGGCCAGGGGTGGCTGATCAAAAAGGAGAGCTTCGGCTCTCCTTTTTGTTCGTCTTGAATTTTCCTGCGCCTGTATGCCCCACCCTTTCTAAAGCCATATCACCCAAACCTATTAACCTCCCCTCCCTCAATCCCACCCCCTAGACTCGCAGCATCCCGCCTCAGGACCACCCCCATGCCCGAGACCCTGCTCAGCCCCCGCAACCTGGCCTTCGAACTCTATGAAGTCCTCGACGCCGAGGCCCTGACCCAACGCCCGCGCTTCGCCGAACACAGCCGCGAAACCTTCGACGCGGCACTGGCCACAGCCCGCACCATCGCCGAGAAATTCTTCGCCCCGCACAACCGCAAGGCCGACGAAAACGAGCCGCGCTACGTAAACGGCCGCGCCGAGCTGATCCCTGAAGTGAAGCCCGCCGTCGATGCCTTCCTCGAAGCCGGCTTCCTCAACGCCAACCGCGATTTCGAAGTCGGCGGCATGCAGCTGCCCAGCCTGGTCTCGCAGGCCTGCTTCGCCCACTTCCAGGCGGCCAATGCCGGCACCACGGCCTATCCGTTCCTGACCATGGGCGCGGCCAACCTGATCGAGAGCTTCGGCACCGAAGCGCAGAAGCGCCTGTACCTGCAGCCGATGATCGACGGCCGCTACTTCGGCACCATGGCGCTGACCGAACCGCACGCAGGCTCTTCGCTGGCCGATATCCGCACCCGCGCCGAACCCGCTGGCGATGGCACATACCGCCTCAAGGGCAACAAGATTTTCATCTCCGGCGGCGACCACGAGCTGTCGGAAAACATCGTGCACATGGTGCTGGCCAAACTGCCGGACGCACCGCCCGGCGTTAAGGGCATTTCGCTGTTCATCGTGCCGAAGTACCTGGTCAACCAGGACGGCAGCCTTGGCCCGCGCAACGATGTGCTGCTGGCCGGGCTGTTCCACAAGATGGGCTGGCGCGGCACCACCTCCACTGCGCTGAACTTTGGCGACAACGGCGAGTGCATCGGTTACCTGGTCGGCCAGCCGCACCAGGGCCTGGCGTGCATGTTCCAGATGATGAACGAGGCGCGCATCGGGGTCGGCATGGGTGCGGTGATGCTCGGTTACGCAGGCTACCTGTACTCGCTGGAATACGCTCGGCAACGGCCGCAAGGCCGCCTGGCGGACAACAAGGACCCGCAAAGCCCGGCCGTGCCGATCATCGAGCACACCGATGTAAGGCGCATGCTGCTGGCACAGAAGGCCTATGTGGAAGGCGCCTTCGACTTGGGCCTGTACGCTGCGCGACTGTTCGACGACACCCACACCGCCAGCGACGAAAACGCGCGCAAACAGGCCCAGGAGCTGCTCGACCTGCTGACCCCGATCGTCAAGTCCTGGCCCTCGACCTTTTGCCTCAAGGCCAACGAACTGGCGATCCAGATTCTCGGCGGCCACGGCTACACCCGCGAGTACCCGGTGGAGCAGTACTACCGCGACAACCGCCTGAACCCGATCCACGAAGGCACCGAGGGCATCCAGTCACTCGACCTGCTGGGGCGCAAGCTGGCGCAGAACAACGGTGCAGGCCTCAAGCAACTGATTCGCCTGATCGCCGCCACTGCCGAACGCGCCAGCCACCACGCTGGCCTGGACGCCTTGCGCCAACCGCTGGAGCAACTGGTCAACCGCCTGCAGTCGGTGACGCTTGCCCTGCTCGGCGACCTGGCCGAGGGCAAGATCGCTGGCGCCCTGGCCAACTCTGCCTTGTACCTAAAGGCTTTCGGCCACTGCGTGGTCGGCTGGCGCTGGCTGGAACAAGCCATCCACGCCGAGCTCGGCCTGCTCAAGGGCAACCCCGCCGACCGCGATTTCTACCTCGGCAAACTGCAGGCCGCACGTTATTTCCTGACCTGGGAAATACCTGGCTGCCATAATGAGCTGGCATTGCTCGAGGCACGCGACGACACGTGCCTGGCCATGCAAGACGGGTGGTTCTAGGGGGAGCCACCGTGAAAACGGAGGCTTGTCCATGTTCGATTCCAGCGCCCTGCTGCGCCAGCGCTTTGCCGCGCTGCGCAGCACGGCCGAGTTGTTTTCCCTGCGCCATGTGAAACAGTCGCACCAGGCGCTTTCGGTTCGCCGCAATGTGGCCGAACCACCCCACTTCAGCCAGGACGAGGGCGCCATGCTCACGGTGCGGGTCAGTGGCGTGGAGGCCTACGCGGCCACCGCCGACCTGTCACAGGCCGGCCTGCAACGGGCACTGGAGCAGGCCGAGGCGCTGGCTCGGCAGGTCGCCCGGCACAGCCTGCTCGACCTGCGCGAGCAGCCGGTAACCAGCGCCCGCCACGACCATGTTTCGCCCAATTTTGACCAACCCATACCCAACCTGGCCGACTGCCTTGGCCTGCTCGCCGCCGAATCGGCCAGCGTGCCGAAGGACAGCCGCCTGGTGGACTGGCAGGCCAGCCTGGGCCTGAGCCTGGTCGAGCAGACCTACCTGAACTCGGCCGGCGCCGAGCTGCGCCATGCCCAGCGCTTCCTGTTCCCGGGCCTGAGCGTCACCGCCAGCGATGGCCAGGACAGCCAGAGCCGCAGCCTGGGCCGCGACAACTTCGGCCAGCAAGGCGGCTTCGAGATCATCGAACGCTGCGGCCTGGTCGGCGCCGCCCGCCAGGTCGCCGACCAGGCGCTGCAGCTGCTGCTGGCGCCGAACACCCCAAGCGGCCCGCGTGACCTGCTGCTGATGCCCGACCAGATGATGCTGCAGATCCACGAATCCATCGGCCACCCGCTGGAGATGGACCGCATCCTCGGTGACGAGCGCAACTACGCGGGTACCAGCTTCGTCAAAGCCAGTGACTTCGGCCACCTGCAATACGGCTCCAGCCTGCTCAACGTGACGTTCGACCCGACCATCGGCGAAGAACTGGCCAGCTACAGCTTCGATGATGATGGCACCCCGGCCAGCAAGCAGTTCCTGATCCGCGATGGCCTGCTGCTGCGCCCGCTGGGCGGTGCGCTGTCGCAGTTCCGCTCGGGCCTGGATGGCGTTGCCAACAGCCGCGCCTGTGGCTGGAACCGCGCGCCGATCGACCGCATGGCCAACCTCAACATCGAGCCCGGCGACCAACCCCTCGACCAACTGATCCAGGGCATCGAGCACGGCATCCTGATGCGCACCAACCGCTCGTGGTCCATCGACGATGCGCGCAACAAGTTCCAGTTCGGCTGCGAATGGGGCCAGCTGATCGAAAACGGCGAGCTCAAGGGCATCGTCAAGAACCCCAGTTACCGCGGCATCTCCGCGCAGTTCTGGCGCAACCTGGAGGCGGTCGGCGACCGCAGCACCTTCCAGGTCCTGGGCACGCCCAACTGCGGCAAGGGCGAACCCAACCAGGTGGTGCGGGTCGGGCATGCCTCGCCCGCCTGTGTATTCCGCCAGATCGACGTATTCGGAGGGGACGCCTGATGAAACACCTTTTCCAGACCCTGGTCGCTGCCGTGCAAGATGCCCTGCAACCTGGCGAGCAGTTCACCCTGGGCTTCAGTGCCGAGCAGTCGCAGTTCGTGCGTTTCAATCACGCCAAGGTGCGCCAGGCCGGCGAGGTGAGCCAGGCCAGTGCGCAACTGCGGTTGATCCGTGACGGCCGCCAGGCAGAACAACAGGTGACCCTGAGTGGCGACACGCAACTTGGCCAGCAACGCCTGACCGCAGCCCTGGCGCAGTTGCGCCAGACCCTGCCACTGCTGGCCGTCGACCCGTACCTGCGCCTGGACGAAAGCGCCTGGCACAACCTCAGCCAGCAGGATCAAGCGCTGCCCGAGCTGGATCAGGTACTGGCCCTGCTCGACCGCGAGGCTGGCGACCTGGACCTGGTCGGCATCTACGCCGCCGGCCCGATCTACCGGGGCTTTGCCAGCTCGTTCGGGGCGTTCGGCTGGCACCAGGCCGACAGCTTCAACGTCGACTGGAGCCTGTTCCACAGCAATGGCCAGGCGGTAAAAGCCAACTATGCCGGGCAGCGCTGGAGCGCCGACGATTTCACCGCCCGCCTGCGCCAGGCACGGGAGCAGCTGGGTTTCCTCGGCCGCCCGGCCGTTACCCTGAAACCTGGCAGCTACCGCGCCTACCTGGCACCTGCGGCCATGGACGAAATCGCCGGCATGCTCTGCTGGGGCGGCTTCTCCGCGCAGGCCCTGGCCACTGGCAACAGCGCCCTGCAGCGCCTGTACAACGGCGATGCGCAACTGCACCCGGTGGTCTGCTTCAGCGAGCAGGTCAGCGGTTCGCTGAGCCCGGCATTCTCCGACGAGGGCTCACCGCGCCTGGATGTACCGTTGATCCAGCAGGGTAAAGCGCTGCAGCGGCTGGTCAGTGCCCGCAGCGCAGCGGAATTCGAGTTGCTGGCCAATGGTGCCGACAGCTACGAGTCGCCGTGCGCGCTGAGCCTGGCGCCGGGCAGCTTGCCCACCGCGCAGGTCCTTGAGCGGCTGGGCACCGGGCTGTACATCAGCAACCTGTGGTACCTGAACTACTCTGACTTGCCAGCAGCGCGCATGACCGGGCTGACCCGCTTCGCCACGTTCTGGGTGGAGAACGGCGAGATTCAGGGGCCGGTGAGCACCATGCGCTTCGATGACAGCCTGTACAGCCTGCTTGGCAGCCAGCTGGAGGACCTGACCCAGGAACGCGAGATGATCCTGTCGACCAGCACCTATGGGCAGCGCAGTACCGGGTCGAGTCATCTGCCGGGGGCGCTGGTCAAAGGGCTGACCCTGACATTGTGATTGGCATTACCGGCCCTTTCGCGGCTAAAGCCGCTCCTACAGGGGATATGCGATTCCTCCAGAAGCGGCTTTAGCCGCGAAAGGGCCGGCCCAGACAAAAGAGGACGTCATGCCTGATCGTGCACCGCTAGACCCCGTCACCGCCCGCTGGCTACCCTGGGTGGTGGCCATCGCCTTCTTCATGCAGTCCCTGGACGGCACCATCCTCAACACTGCGCTGCCGGCCATGGCCCGCTCGCTGGCCGAAGACCCGCTGCGCATGCAGGGCGTGATCATCGCCTACATGCTCACCGTGGCCCTGCTGATTCCCGCCTCCGGCTGGATTGCCGACCGCTTTGGCACCAAGCGCATCTTCTTCAGCGCCATCCTGCTGTTCAGCTTCGGCTCGCTTCTGTGTGCCACCGCCAACAGCCTCGGTTTCCTGATCTTCGCCCGTATCGTGCAGGGCCTGGGCGGCGCGCTGATGCTGCCGGTCGGGCGCCTGGTGGTGCTGCGCGCCTATCCGCGCAGCGAACTGGTGAGGATCATGAGCTTCATCACCATCCCCGGCCTGCTCGGCCCGCTGCTGGGCCCGACCCTGGGCGGCTGGCTGGTGGAGATCCTCAGCTGGCACTGGATCTTCCTGCTCAACCTGCCCGTCGGTGCGCTGGGCTGCTATGCCGTGTGGAAGTTCATCCCCGACCTGCGCGGGGTCGAGCGCACCCGCTTCGACGGCCCCGGTTTCATCCTGTTCGGGGCCGCGATGGTGCTGATCACCATCGCCATGGAAGGCCTGGGCGAACTGCACCTGCCACACCTGCGGGTGATGTTGCTGCTGTTCGCCGGCATGGCCTGCCTGGCGGCCTACTGGCTGCGCGCCGGGCGCGACCCGGAGCCGCTGTTCTCGCCCAGCCTGTTTCGCGTGCGTACCTTCGCCATCGGTATCCTCGGCAACCTGTTCTCGCGCCTGGGCAGCGGTGCCCTGCCATTCCTGGTGCCGTTGCTGCTGCAGGTAGCGCTGGGCTATTCGCCGTCCCAGGCCGGCATGAGCATGATTCCGCTGGCCGCCTCGGCGATGCTCGCCAAGTCAGTCGCCCGGCCACTGATCGAGCGCCTGGGCTACCGCATCGTGCTGACCGGCAACACCTTGTTGCTGGGCATCCTGCTGGCCAGCCTGGGCCTGGTTGACGAGCAGACACCTTATGCCGTGCTGCTGGTACAGCTGGCCTTGCTCGGCGCGGTCAACTCGATGCAGTTCACAGCGATGAACACGGTGACCCTGATCGACCTCGACGACGCCAGCGCCAGCAGTGGCAACAGCCTGCTGTCGGTGGTTGCACAATTGTCGCTGAGCCTCGGCGTGGCCTGCGCTGGTGCCTTGCTCGGCGGTTTCACCGCGGCGGGCAGTGCCGAGGGTGTGGAGACCACCTTGGGCGCGTTCCAGCTGACCTTCGTCACCATCGGCGTGATGGCCATGCTGGCGGCGGCGATCTTCCTGCAACTGTCTCCGACGGACGGAAGGCGTGCCCGTCGTCCGGAACAACACATGGAGTCGTAGGGCGAATGGCCACGAGGCTGGTAGACTGTTCGGCATTTTTCGCTTCGCACCGCAGGCCCGCCTCGTGACCACCGAATCCACCGCCTTTGCCACCTTGCCGCTGTCCTCTGCCATGCTGGCCAACCTGGACGCCCTCGGCTATGCCGCGATGACGCCGATCCAGGCCCAGAGCCTGCCCGTCATCCTGCGCGGCCAGGACCTGATCGCCCAGGCCAAGACCGGCAGCGGCAAGACCGCCGCCTTCGGCATCGGCCTGCTCAACCCGATCAACCCGCGCTATTTCGGCTGCCAGGCGCTGGTGCTGTGCCCCACCCGCGAGCTCGCCGACCAGGTGGCCAAGGAACTGCGCCGCCTGGCCCGCGCCGAGGACAACATCAAGATCCTCACCCTCTGCGGCGGCGTGTCGCTGGGCCCGCAGATTGCCTCGCTGGAGCACGGCGCGCACATCATCGTCGGCACCCCGGGACGCATCCAGCAACACCTGGACAAAGGCACCCTGGTACTCGACGGCCTGAACACCCTGGTGCTGGACGAAGCCGACCGCATGCTCGACATGGGTTTCTTCGACGCCATCGCCAGCATCATCGGCAAGACCCCGTCGCGCCGCCAGACCCTGCTGTTCTCGGCCACCTACCCGGCCGGCATTGAGCAGCTGGCCGCCGACTTCATGCGCAAGCCGCAACAGGTCAAGGTTGAAAGCCTGCACGCCGACAACCAGATCGAGCAGCGTTTCATCGAGATCGACCCGCAGCAGCGCCTGGATGCCGTCACCCGTGTGCTTGGCCACTACCGCCCGCAATCGTGCGTGGCGTTCTGCTTCACCAAGCAGCAGTGCGAGGACGTGGTTGCCCACCTGACCGCCAAGGGCATCGTCGCCCAGGCCCTGCACGGTGACCTGGAGCAGCGTGACCGCGACCAGGTGCTGACCATGTTCGCCAACCGCAGCAGCTCGGTGCTGGTGGCCACTGACGTGGCAGCCCGTGGCCTGGATATCGATGGCCTGGACATGGTCATCAACGTCGAGCTGGCCCGTGATGCCGAGATCCATGTGCACCGCGTGGGCCGTACCGGCCGTGCTGGCGAGAAAGGCGTCGCGGTAAGCCTGGTGGCGCCGGCCGAAGGCCACCGCGCCCAGGCCATCGAAGACCTGCAGAAAAGCCCGCTGCGCTGGGACCCGCTGGACAGCCTGAAGAACCAGGGCGGCGCGCCGCTGCTGCCGCTGATGAGCACGCTGTGCATCGCTGCCGGGCGCAAGGACAAACTGCGCCCGGGGGACATTCTGGGCGCGCTGACCGGTGATGCCGGGATCCCGGGCAAGCAGGTGGGCAAGATCGCCATCTTCGACTTCCAGGCCTTTGTTGCCGTGGAGCGGGCACTGGCCAAGCAGGCCATGCAGCGCTTGAACAGCGGCAAGATCAAGGGCCGGGCCCTGAAAGTCCGTATCGTCTGACCTATTTTGGGGCCGCTTCGCGGCCATTTCCGACCGGTCCGGCGCCCCGGCAAGGCCGCTCCTGCAGGAATATGCGATCCCCTGTAAGAGCGGCCTTGTCGGGGCGCCGGACCGGTCGGAAAGGGCTGCAAAGCAGCCCCGGCTATCTATGAGGTAACACCGTGCACTCCACCGACGTGATCATCCTCGGCGCCGGCGCCGCCGGCCTGATGTGCGCCCAGCTCAGCGCCCGCCGTGGCCGCCGGGTGCTGCTGCTCGACCACGCCAACAAGCCCGGCAAGAAGATCCTCATGTCCGGCGGCGGGCGCTGCAACTTCACCAACATGTACACCGAGCCGGGCAACTTCCTCTCGCACAACGCGCACTTCTGCAAGTCGGCCCTGGCCCGCTATACCCAGTGGGACTTCATCGAACTGGTGGCCAAGCATGGCGTGCCGTACCACGAGAAGAAGCTCGGCCAGCTGTTCTGCGACAACAAGGCCAGCGACATCCTCGACATGCTGCTGGCCGAATGCGACGACGCCGGCGCCGAGATCCGCATGCACACCAGCATCGAACAGATCGAAAAGACCGAAACCGGCTACCTGCTGCAGACCAGTGGCGGCCAGTTCGCCTGCCAGTCACTGGTGATCGCCACCGGCGGCCTGTCGATCCCGACCCTGGGTGCCACCGGTTTCGGTTACCAGGTGGCCCGCCAGTTCGGCCACACCCTGCTGCCGACCCGCGCCGGGCTGGTGCCGTTCACCATCACCGAGCCCCAACTCAAGGCACTGTGCACCGAGTTGTCGGGGACCTCGCTGGACTGCACGGCCAGCTGCAACGGCACCAGCTTCCGCGAGAACCTGCTGTTCACCCACCGCGGTCTCAGTGGCCCGGCGATCCTGCAGATCTCGTCGTTCTGGGAAGCCGGCGACACGGTGGAGATCAACCTGCTGCCCGATCGCGATGCACTGACCTGGCTGCAGCAGGTGCAGGCCGAGCGCGCCAACGCCGAACTGAAGACCGTGCTGGGCGAGGTGTTCACCCGCAAGCTGGCCAACCTGCTGGCCGAGCAGTGGTTCGAGTCCCGGCCGATGAAGCAGTACACCCCGGCGGAACTGGCACAGATCGCCGAGAAACTGGCGAACTGGCAGGTGGTGCCGGCCGGCACCGAAGGCTACCGCACTGCCGAAGTCACCCTCGGTGGCGTGGACACCCGCGAAGTGTCGTCCAAGACCATGGAATCGCTGAAAAGCCCCGGCCTGTACTTCATCGGCGAAGTGCTCGACGTCACTGGCCACCTGGGCGGTTTCAATTTCCAGTGGGCCTGGGCATCCGCCAACGCCGCTGCGCAGTTCGTGTAGAGTAGAATCCATTCAGCAGCACGGAACGCTTCTTGCTGGGCGTGCTGCAATGCATTCATTCGATCACTGCCTAGCAGGCCATCATGTCATCGAGTTCGTTCCGTCAGTCACTGCGTCGCCTGTGGGGCCAAGACAAGTTCAGCTACAGCATCCGGGTCACCATCGCCCTCACCGGCAGCCTGGCCCTGTGCTGGTATCAGAACGAGATGGCGCTGCTGATTCCGCTGTTCCTCGGCATCATCGCCAGCGCCCTGGCCGAAACCGATGACAGCTGGCAGGGCCGCCTCAGCGCCCTGGCCGTTACCCTCACCTGCTTTGCCATCGCCGCGCTGGCGGTCGAGTTGCTGTTCCCCTACCCGTGGATATTCGTCATCGCCCTGGCGCTGGCAGCGTTCGGCCTGACCATGCTCGGCGCCCTTGGCGAGCGCTATGGCGCGATTGCTTCGGCAACGCTGATCACTTCGGTGTACACCATGATCGGCGTGGACCAGCGTGGCGGGCTGGTCACCGACTTCTGGCACGAGCCGATGCTGCTGGTGGCGGGCGCAGCCTGGTACGGCCTGCTCTCGGTGCTGTGGCAGGCGCTGTTTTCCAACCAGCCGGTGCAGCAGAGCCTGGCCAAGCTGTTCTTCGAGCTCGGCAGCTACCTCAAGCTCAAGGCCAGCCTGTTCGAGCCGATCCGCAACCTCGATGTCGAGGCCCAGCGCCTGGCGCTGGCCCAGCAGAATGGCAAAGTGGTGGCGGCGCTCAACGCGGCCAAGGAAATCATCCTGCACCGGGTCGGCAACAGCCAGCCGAACTCCAAGGTCAGCCGCTACCTCAAGCTGTACTTCCTGGCTCAGGACATCCACGAACGGGTCAGCGCCTCGCACTACCCTTACAACGCCCTGAACGAAGCATTCTTCCACAGCGATGTGATGTTCCGCTGCCAACGCCTGCTGCGCAAACAAGGTGCATCCTGCCAGGAGCTGGCCCGCTCGATCCGCCTGCGCCAGCCTTTCGTGCTGGCCACGGGCTTCGCCGAAGCACTGGAAGACCTCAACGCCTCGCTTGAGCACCTGCGTATCCAGAGCAACCCAGCCTGGCGTGGCTTGCTGCGTTCGCTGCGCGCCCTGGCCGCCAACCTGGCGACCCTCGACCGCCTGCTCAGCGCCGCCAGCAATCCCGACAGCCTGGCCGATGCCAGCGACAGCAGCCTGCTCGACCGCTCACCGCGCACCTTGAAGGACGTGTGGACGCGCCTGCGCACCCAGCTGACGCCGACCTCGCTGCTGTTCCGCCACGCCCTGCGCCTGCCGCTGGCGCTGTCGATCGGTTACGGCATGGTGCACCTGATCCACCCGACCCAGGGCTACTGGATCATCCTCACCACGCTGTTCGTCTGCCAACCCAACTATGGCGCCACCCGGCGCAAGCTGGTGCAGCGGATCTTCGGCACCGCGATCGGCCTGACCGTCGGCTGGGCACTGTTCGACCTGTTCCCCAACCCGGTCATCCAGTCGCTGTTCGCCGTGGCGGCGGGCGTGGTGTTCTTCGTCAACCGCACCACCCGCTATACCCTGGCCACGGCGGCGATCACGCTGATGGTGCTGTTCTGCTTCAACCAGATCGGCGATGGCTACGGCCTGTTCCTGCCGCGCCTGTTCGATACCTTGGTCGGCAGCCTGATCGCCATCCTCGCGGTGTTCCTGTTCCTCCCCGACTGGCAGGGCCGGCGGCTGAACAAGGCGTTGGCCAACACCCTGGCCTGCGCCAGCGTGTACCTGCGCCAGATCATGCAGCAATACGCCCACGGCAAGCGCGACGACCTCGCCTACCGCCTGGCCCGGCGCAACGCCCACAACGCCGATGCGGCGCTGTCGACCACACTGGCCAACATGCTCATGGAGCCGGGGCATTTCCGTAAGGAGGCCGATGTCGGTTTCCGCTTCCTGGTGCTGTCGCATACCTTGCTCAGTTACCTCTCGGGGCTGGGCGCGCATCGCGATACCGCCTTGCCGGCAGAGGTGCAGGAGCAGTTGATCGATGGCGCCGGGCAGAGCCTGGCCAATAGCCTGGACGAAATTGCCAATGGCCTGTCGGCGCGGCTGCCGGTGGCGATTCACAGTGATGCCGAAGAGGCACTGGCCGATGCCCTGGAGCAGATGCCGGAAGAGCTGGATGAGCATCAGCGGTTGGTGCAGACACAGTTGGCGTTGATCTGCCGGCAGCTGGGGCCTTTGCGTACGCTGGCTGCACACCTGATCAAAGAGACGCCGCCCGCCTGAGTTGTTCCTGTAGCGGCCTATTCGCGGGTAAACCCGCTCCCACAGGGATAGCGTCAGGCCGAAGTCAGCGCGGAACCTGTGGGAGCGGGCTTGCCCGCGAAAGGGCCCGAGCAGGCGGCAGGAATCAAAAGCCGTGCTGGCGCAGCAGCCTTGCATAGCTGCCATCGGCCTTCATCGCCGCGATGGCTTGCTCGAACCGTTCGACGATCTGCTGGTGATCGGGATGTTTCAGGCTGACCAGAATATGCAGGGTATTCTCCCCCAGCAGCGGCTCCATCAGCGCCACGCCATCGCGCACCTCCTGCGGCTCGCGCTGCAAGTTGTAGCGCGCCACGTATTCATCCTCCACGGCCAGGTGCACCCTTCCGGCTGCCAGCATGCGCACGGCGGTCGAGAAGTCGCGCACCGCCACCTTGTGCAAGCGGGTATCGCCATCGAACGCCGGTGAATAGGCATAGTCGCGCACGACCGCAATGCTGTAGGGATAAAGGTCGGCCTGTTGCCTGTAGCGGAACGTGTCGCCCTTGCGCTTGAGCAGGCGAATACGATTGTTCAGGTAGCCCTTGGAAAACTGCCCGATCTTTTTGCGCGCGTCGTTGTACCAGGCGTTGATCAGTACGTCGTAGCGGCCGTCGCCAACGCCCATCAACGCTCGCGCCCACGGCACTTCCTCGTAACCGCTGGCATACCCGGCGCGGGCCAGCGCCGTGGTGACCAGGCTGGTGGCCAGGCCGCCACCCGGCATCCCGCTGTCAGTGAACGGTGGCCAGCTGTCGGCCACCAGCCGCAACTTCTCCTGGCCAAGTGCAGGTGCTGCCAGGAGCACACCCAGCAAACCTAACGCGCAAAGCAGTGGCCGCATGCAGAAGTCCTTTTGCAGTGGGAGGCACACGCTGTGGAGGGCAATTCGCAGATGAGCGTACACAAAGGCCGCTGCGTGGGGCAGCGGCCAATAATGTCATTTAGCCTCTATTTTGGCCGAACCTGGAAAATTTGCGATGATCAGTCATCAATTTCAGGAGTTACCACCATGTCCATCCACTGGCTCTGCAAGCATCACTCCGACCTCGACAAGCATGAGCTCTACGCCATCCTGCAACTGCGTACCGCCGTGTTCGTGGTCGAGCAACGTTGTGCCTACCAGGAGGTCGATGGCCTGGACCTGACGGGCGACACCCTGCACCTGATGGGCTGGCAGGATGACAAGCTGGTGGCCTACCTGCGCCTGCTCGATCCGCAGTCGCAGGGCGGCGATGTGGTTATCGGGCGGGTCCTGACCTCACCTGAAGCGCGTGAGCTGAAACTCGGGCATCCGCTGCTGATGAAAGGGCTGGAAGCGGCCGGGCACTGCTGGCATGGGACGCCGGTGTACCTGTCGGCCCAGGCACATCTGCAGGGTTTCTATGCCCGGCACGGTTTCGAGGTGGTGGGCGAGCAATACCTGGAAGACGATATTCCGCATATCGGCATGCGCAGGGTCACGGATACCCCAGTACTTCCCTGATCTGCCGCAGGTGCCGGATGATCCACTGCTTGTCGATCGCCCCCCAGTCATGGATGCGGTAATGCCCGGCATGGTTGCGCGCACCTTCCTGCTGCTCGAACTCGCAGACGATGTCCAGGTCGGCGAGTGCGGCGATGGTGTCCTGTGCCGTGCGCCGCGGCATGCCGGTGGCCTCCATCAGCGCCGGCACGCTGGTGGCGGTCTGGCTGTCGATCAGCCAGGCCACGTACAGGCGGCGGTAGAAACTGCTCTTGGTCTTGCTCACATCCATGCTGCGTGATCCTTACAGGTTGCCTGGCAACTCCCGATAGGTCAGGTAGACGCGCAGGTCGAATTCCAGTTGGTGGTAAGCCGGCTCCATGTGCTGGCAGAGCTGGTAGAACGCCTTGTTGTGATCGCGCTCGCGCAAGTGCGCCAGTTCGTGCACCACGATCATGCGCAGGAATTCCGGCGCCGCCTCCTTGAACAGCGAGGCGATACGGATTTCCTTCTTCGCCTTGAGCTTGCCGCCCTGCACCCGCGACACCGCGGTATTGAGCCCCAGGGCCCTGTGGGTCAGGTCCAGGCGGTTGTCGAACAGCACCTTGTCCAGGTTTGGCGCACTGCGCAGGTATTGCTGGCGCAGGTCCTGGGCATAGCCGTACAGCGCCTTGTCGCTCTGCACGTCATGGCGGCCGGGGTAGCGGCGCTGCAGGTACTCACCCAGGCGGTCGCTGTCGATCATCTGCCGCACCTGCTCCTGCAGGTGCGGTGGGTAGGCTTGCAAATAGCGTAATACGGTCATGGCACGGCATTCGGCGTAACGAATGCCGATTCTAGCCAATCACGGCCGTAGCCAGGGAAAAATCGCCGGGAAGCCCGTGGCATCAACCGCCGTCATCGGGTGCGCGACCAGGAAGCCCTGTACGTAAGCGCAACCGTTTGCCTTCAACCACGCAGCCTGGGCCTGTGTTTCAACCCCCTCTGCGATCACGGTGATGCCGTAGTCCGCGCACAGGCAGATGACACTGCGCACCAAGGCAGCATCCGCCGCCGAATCCGGCAGGCGCGCCACCAGATGACGGTCCAGCTTCAAGGTGTCGATAGGCAGGTCTCGCAACATGCGCAGCGAGCAGTCGCCAGCGCCGAAATCGTCCAGCGCCACCCGCACGCCCAGCTCGCGCAGGCGGTGAATCTGCTTGATCGCCGCGTCGATGTTGTACATCAGCGAGGTCTCGGCCACCTCGACCTCCAGTTGCGCCGGGTCGAGCTGGTAGTCCTGGATTACCCGCTGCAGTTCATCGACCAGGCCGGGCATGGAGAACTGCGCGCGGCTCAGGCTGATACCCAACACCAGTTCCGGGGCGAAACACGCGTACCAGGCCTGACGCTGCGCGGCCCCCTGGCGGTAGATCCAGCTGGCCAGGCGGTTGATCAGCCGTGCTTCTTCCAGCAAGGGGATGAACAGCCCTGGCGGCACATCACCAACGCTGGGGTGCTGCCAGCGCAGCAGCGCCTCGAAACCCCGTAGCTGGCCATCGGCAAAGGCCACCTGGGGTTGGTACACGAGGCTGAAATCCTGGGCTTCGACGGCATTGCGCACGCTGTCTTCGAGCATCAGCCGCGAGCGGGCGCGGCCATTGAGCTCCTGATCATAGAAGCGATACTGCTGGCGACCGGCCTGCTTGGCTGCATACATGGCCGTATCGGCGGCGCGCAGCAGGCCTTCGACATTGCTGCCACAGTCGGGGTAGGTGGCGATACCGATGCTGACGCCCAGGCACACATCCAGCCCTTCCACCTGCTGCTGGATCGACACCCGCTCGAGCAGCTTCTCGGCATGGCGCCCGGCCTGCTCTGGGTATGGCAGGCCGTCGAACAGCGCGGTGAACTCGTCGCCCCCCATGCGCGCCAGCAGCGCCTCGCTGCCAAGGCAGTCCTTGATCTGCTCGGCCACCCAGCGCAGCACCCGGTCTCCGGCCTCATGGCCCAACGAGTCATTGATCCGCTTGAAGCCATCCAGGTCCATGTACATCAGGGCCTGGGCCTTGTTCGAGCGCTCGCCGCGCAGCAATGCGCCTTCGGCAGCCTGATAGAAACCGCGGCGGTTGAGCAGCCCGGTCAAGGGGTCGGTCACCGCCTGGTATTCGAGTTGCTGGTGCAGGTTGCGCTCCACCGACATGTCCAGCACCGTGACCACCATGGCCTGCTGCTCTGCCGGCAACGGCGCGCATGACAGGGCCACAGGCACCAGCTGACCAACCGGGAGACGCAGGTGGGCGTCATGGACCCGCACGATCTGCCGCGCGAGATAGGCGTTGTGGAACTCGGATTCGCTCCACAGGGTGGCGTTGGCCAATTGCAGCAGATCGAGCAGGTGGGCACCCTGCAGTTGCTCGACCGAGGTATGCATCAGGCGCGTGATCGCCGGGTTGGCAAAACTGATGACACCCTCGGCATCGACCACCAGGATGCCTTCGGCGGCATTCTCGAGGATCGAGGCGTTGAACGCCCGGGCGGCCTCCAGCTCACGCGTCAGGCGCTGCAGCATGCGCCGGTTGCGCTGCTGGTCCAGCTGCGCCTGCACCTTGGGCTTGAGAATCTGTGGATCGAACGGTTTGAACAGATAATCCACAGCACCGCTGGCATAGCCCTTGAGCACGGCGGCATCGGACTGCTCGTTGGCGGTCAGGAAGATGATCGGGGTCAGCCGGGTTCGTTGGCTGCCGCGCATCAGGCGGGCAACTTCGAAACCGTCCATCTCGGGCATCTGCACATCGAGCAGCACCAGATCGACCTCGTGCTCGAGCAGCGTACCCAGGGCTTCCATCCCCGAGCTTGCAGTCAACACGTGCCAATCGTTGCGCGCCAGCAAAGCTCGCATGCTGATAAGGTTTTCCGGGTAATCGTCTACCACCAGGAGAACCGATTTGCCATCCAGTGGTTGAGGGTAAGCGCCATCCATGCTGCTTCTCTTTTTAGACCGGCTTCGACGTGCTATTGGATCCGATTAATACTCTAGACCTGCGGTTGCGACAAGCAATGCAATCAGATCGCTATCAGTGAATAACTTTCACGGTAGCCGACTAACGGTCGCCCTGCAGTATTTTCTACGCATAAAAAAACCCGCATCGCTGCGGGCTTTTCATCACTGCACCTGTGGATCAGTTGACCTTGGCGGCCAGCTCACCCTTCAGATAGCGCTGGAACATGCCTTCCAGGGAGATCGGCTTGATCTTCGAGGCATTGCCGGCGGTACCGAACGCTTCATAACGGGCGATGCACACGTCACGCATGGCCTTGACGGTTTCACCGAAGAACTTGCGTGGGTCGAACTCGCTTGGGTTCTGAGCCATCAGGCGGCGCATGGCACCGGTGGACGCCAGACGCAGGTCGGTATCGATGTTGACCTTGCGCACGCCGTGCTTGATGCCTTCGACGATCTCTTCAACCGGTACGCCGTAGGTCTCTTTGATGTCGCCGCCGTACTGGTTGATGATCGCCAGCCACTCTTGCGGTACCGAGGAAGAACCGTGCATCACCAGGTGGGTGTTAGGGATGCGCTTGTGGATTTCCTTGATGCGGTCGATGGCCAGCACGTCACCGGTAGGTGGCTTGGTGAACTTGTAGGCACCGTGGCTGGTGCCGATGGCGATGGCCAGGGCGTCGACCTGGGTCTTCTTGACGAAGTCGGCGGCCTCTTCCGGGTCGGTCAGCATCTGGCTGTGGTCCAGCACGCCTTCGGCACCGATGCCGTCTTCTTCACCGGCCATGCCGGTTTCCAGCGAACCCAGGCAGCCCAGCTCGCCTTCCACCGAAACGCCGCAGGCGTGGGCCATGGCCACGGTCTGCTGGGTGACGCGAACGTTGTACTCGTAGTCGGTCGGGGTCTTGCCGTCTTCGCCCAGCGAGCCGTCCATCATCACCGAGCTGAAGCCCAGCTGGATGGAACGCTGGCACACGTCAGGGCTGGTGCCGTGGTCCTGGTGCATGCACACCGGGATGTGCGGGAATTCTTCGATGGCGGCCAGGATCAGGTGGCGCAGGAACGGAGCACCGGCGTACTTGCGAGCGCCGGCCGAAGCCTGGACGATCACCGGGGAGTCGGTCTTGTCAGCCGCTTCCATGATGGCGCGCATCTGCTCGAGGTTGTTGACGTTGAAAGCTGGAACGCCGTAACCGAACTCGGCGGCGTGGTCCAGCATCTGGCGCATGCTAATGAGTGCCATTGTGTATCTCTCTCCCGACAAGCGTCGTTTGTTTCATGCAAGCCTGCCGCAGGGGCGGTTGCTGTTCAAGTAGTGTGGGCCGCCTGTGCGGCCCGGCCAGTCACGGTGCCTTGCAGCCCCGCCCAATCAGATCGTTGGTTGCCACCCAGTACACCAGGCCTTCTTCGCCCTTGGTATGGAAGGCCAGCACGCCGTCGCTATACAGCGCGCCAGAGGCGCCCGGCTCGGACTTGAGCCGGTAGACCTGGTCGCCGCCGCCGAGGCGTACGTCAACCTGGTCCCGTTGTGCATCAGCGAAGCGCCACAGCACTTCGGTCTGGGTGTCGCACACCCAGCGAGTCCAGTTGTCCGCCGGGGCGGAAGGCGCAGGCTGCATCAGCGAGCATCCTGCCAGTGTCGCCAGGGCCATGGAGGCCATCAGCGCTTTCATTACATATCCTCTAGATGACCACATAGCGGTCGCTTGGTTGCCTGCTCCGACGAAACGCTCGGTGCCGCTTTACGCGTCAAGGGCAACCCGGCGCCTGGCGCTGGTGTTCTTCGTCGTACTTTTCCAGGCCTTCCGGGCCTACGCGCTTGCTGATGACCGGCACGGTCTCGGCCTGCCATTCGGACTGGTAGCAACCGCCCTTGGGCGGCTGCGCCGGGTCGGCATCCGACGACGGACTGCTGGAGCAGGCGCCCAGCAGGCCGGCCAGGATCATCACAGGCAATTGCTTGACCATCCGGTCGCTCCCTTTGCCAGGCGCCGCCATGGTCAGGCTTTTGCCCGCTCTTCCAGGATCGCCACGGCTGGCAGCACTTTGCCTTCGACGAACTCGAGGAAGGCACCGCCACCGGTAGAAATGTAGGAGATATCCTTGCTGACGCCATATTTGTCGATAGCGGCCAGGGTATCGCCACCACCGGCGATGGAGAAAGCAGCGCTGTCAGCGATGGCCTTGGCCAGCACCTGGGTGCCGTTGCCGAACTGGTCGAACTCGAACACGCCGACCGGGCCGTTCCACAGGATGGTCTTCGACGACTTCAGCAGCTCGGCGAAATGGGCAGCGGTCTGTGGGCCGATATCCAGGATCATGTCGTCGGCGTCTACGTCGGCGATGGCCTTGACGGTGGCTTCGGCGTCCTCGGCGAAGGCTTTGGCAACCACGACGTCGACCGGCAGCGGCACGCTGACCTTGGCGGCGATGGCTTTGGCGGTTTCGACCAGGTCTGGCTCGTACAGCGACTTGCCAACCGGGTGGCCGGCAGCGGCCAGGAAGGTGTTGGCGATGCCGCCACCGACGATCAGCTGGTCACAGACGCTGCTCAGGCTGTTCAGCACGTCCAGCTTGGTCGACACCTTGGAGCCGGCGACGATGGCCGCCATTGGCTTGGCCGGGGCTTTCAGGGCCTTGCCCAGGGCGTCCAGTTCGGCCGCCAGCAGCGGGCCGGCGGCAGCAACCTTGGCGAACTTGGCTACGCCGTGGGTGGAACCTTCGGCGCGGTGAGCGGTGCCGAAAGCGTCCATGACGAACACGTCGCACAGAGCGGCATACTGCTGTGCCAGCTCGTCGGTGTTTTTCTTCTCGCCCTTGTTGAAGCGCACGTTCTCGAACAGCACCAGGTCACCCGCGTTCACTTGAACGCCACCCAGGTAGTCGGCAACCAGCGGCACTTCGCGGCCCAGGGCCTTGCTCAGGTAGTCGGCAACCGGCTTGAGGCTGTTCTCGGCAGAGAACTCGCCTTCGGTCGGGCGGCCCAGGTGCGAGCAGACCATTACCGCCGCACCCTTTTCCAGGGCCAGCTTGATGGTCGGCAGCGCTGCCAGGATCCGCGCATCGCTGGTTACCACACCGTCCTTCACAGGGACGTTGAGGTCTTCGCGGATCAGTACGCGCTTACCTTGCAGGTCGAGGTCGGTCATCTTCAACACGGTCATGAATGCAGTCCTTCAGGGCTGTTTGCTGCGGGTTGGGTGGACGACGTGCAGATAATGTTCGGCAACGTCGAGCATACGGTTGGCAAACCCCCATTCGTTGTCGAACCAAGCCAGCAGGTTCACCAGGCGTGGGCCTGAAACGCGGGTCTGGCTGGCATCGACGATGGCCGAATGCGGGTCATGGTTGAAATCACAGCTGGCGTGAGGCAGCTCGGTGTAGGCCAGCAGGCCTTTGAGCGGGCCGCTCTGCGCCGCCTCGCGCAGCACCCGGTTGACCTCGGCCGCACTGGTGTCGCGGGCGGTCTGCAGGGTGATGTCCAGGCACGAGACGTTGACGGTCGGCACGCGTACCGCTTTGGCCTGGATTCGCCCGGCAAGTTCCGGAAGCAGCCGCTCGATGCCGCGCGCCAGACCAGTGGACACCGGGATCACCGACTGGAAGGCCGAGCGCGTGCGGCGCAGGTCTTCGTGGTGATAGGCGTCGATCACCGGCTGGTCGTTCATCGCCGAATGGATGGTGGTGATCTGCACGTACTCGATGCCGAATGCCTGGTCCAGCACGCGCAACAACGGTACGCCGCAGTTGGTGGTACAGGAGGCGTTGGACACCAGGCGTTCGTTGCCCGTCAGGCAATCCTGGTTGATGCCATAGACCACGGTGGCGTCGACATCGGCCTCGCTGGCCATGGGCTGCGAGAACAATACGCGCGGCGCGCCGGCATCGAGGAAGCGCTGGCCATCGGCGCGGGTGTGGTAGACGCCGGAGCACTCCAGCACCAGGTCGACACCCAGGGCGGCCCAGTCGATGCCTTCAGGGGTGGCGCTGCGCATGACTTTCACGCAGTCGCCATTGATGTGCAGACAGTCGCCGTCGACCTTTACCTCACCGGGGAAACGCCCGTGGGTGGAGTCGAAGCGTGTCAGGTATTCGATGCTGGCCTGATCGGCCAGGTCGTTCAGCGCAACGATCTCGAAACCGGCCTTTGCCCCCCGCTCGAACAGTGCGCGCAGGACACAGCGGCCGATGCGGCCGTAACCGTTGAGTGCAACTTTGTAAGGACGCGGGTGGGGCATTGGTGGCTCGCTAACGCATGATGGCTATTGGGGCCGCGTTGCGGCCCATCGCGACGCAAGGCCGCTCCTACAGGGTACGGTGTACGCCATACCTTGTAGGAGCGGCCTTGTGTCGCGAAACGAGGGCAACGCCCTCGCCTCGCACAGTCAGTATCAGTCTTCCAGCAGTTCTTCGGCGGTGCCCAGGATGTTTTCCAGGGTGAAGCCGAATTCCTCGAACAGCGCAGCGGCCGGAGCCGATTCACCGTAGGTGGTCATGCCGATGATACGGCCTTCCAGGCCAACGTACTTGTACCAGAAGTCAGCGTGGGCGGCTTCGATGGCGATGCGCGCAGCGACTTCGACAGGCAGTACCGACTGCTTGTAGCTGGCGTCCTGGGCATCGAACACGCTGGTGCAAGGCATGGAAACCACGCGCACCTTGCGGCCCTGCTCGGTCAGTTTGGCTTGCGCCTGAACGGCCAGGCCCACTTCCGAACCGGTAGCGATCAGGATCAGCTCAGGCTCGCCAGCGCAATCCTTGAGCACGTAGCCACCGCGGCTGATGTCGGCGATCTGCTGAGCGTCGCGTTCCTGATGCTGCAGGTTCTGACGCGAGAAGATCAGCGCCGATGGGCCGTCCTTGCGCTCCAGGGCGTTTTTCCAGGACACGGCCGATTCGACCGCGTCGGCTGGGCGCCAGGTGTCCAGGTTCGGCGTGCTGCGCAGGCTGGTCAGCTGCTCGATCGGCTGGTGAGTCGGGCCGTCTTCGCCCAGGCCGATGGAGTCGTGGGTGTAGACGTGGATCACGCGCTGCTTCATCAGCGCCGACATGCGCACGGCATTGCGCGCGTATTCCATGAACATCAGGAAGGTCGCGCCGTAAGGCACCAGGCCGCCGTGCAGGGCGACGCCGTTCATGATCGCGGTCATGCCGAACTCACGCACGCCGTAGAACACGTAGTTGCCGCTGGCATCGTTGGCTTCGACACCCTTGCAACCTTTCCACAGGGTCAGGTTGGAGCCGGCCAGGTCAGCCGAACCGCCGAGGAACTCAGGCAGCATCGGGCCGAAGGCGTTCAGCGCGTTCTGGCTGGCCTTGCGGCTGGCGATGGTTTCGCCTTTGGCGGCCACTTCGTTGATGTAGGCCTGGGCCTTCTCGCTGAAATCGGCCGGCAGCTCGCCGCTGTCACGGCGCTTGAACTCGGCAGCCAGCTCCGGGTAGGCCTTGGCGTACGCGTCGAAACGCAGGTTCCAGTCGGCTTCGGCCTGGGCACCGGCCGCTTTGGCATCCCACTCGGCGTAAATGTCGGCCGGGATTTCGAACGGACCGTGGTTCCAGTTCAGTTCCTTGCGGGCCAGGGCGATTTCGTCGTTGCCCAGCGGTGCGCCGTGGCAGTCTTCCTTGCCCTGCTTGTTCGGCGAGCCGAAACCAATGATGGTCTTGCAGCAGATCAGGGTCGGACGGTCGCTCTTGCGCGCGGTGTCGATGGCCATCTTGATTTCGTCGGCATCGTGGCCGTTGACGTTGCGGATGACCTGCCAGTTGTAGGCTTCGAAACGTGCCGGGGTGTTGTCGGTGAACCAGCCGTGCACTTCGCCGTCGATGGAGATGCCGTTGTCGTCGTAGAAGGCGACCAGCTTGTTCAGGCCCAGGGTGCCGGCCAGCGAGGCGACTTCGTGGGAGATGCCTTCCATCATGCAGCCGTCGCCGAGGAACACGTAGGTGTTGTGGTCGACGATGTTGTGGCCTTCGCGGTTGAACTGGGCAGCCAGCACTTTCTCGGCCAGGGCGAAGCCCACGGCGTTGGCGAGGCCTTGGCCGAGCGGGCCGGTTGTGGTCTCGACGCCTGGGGTGTAGCCGTATTCCGGGTGGCCCGGGGTACGGCTGTGCAGCTGGCGGAAGGCCTTGAGGTCGTCGATCGACAGGTCGTAGCCGGTCAGG
>Ga0207713_1001114_pt1 | contig 22942 bp, 17 predicted proteins | sample KBSS64metaG_FD_184404 | JGI IMG/M metagenome (GOLD analysis project Ga0207713, IMG submission 184404) | Switchgrass rhizosphere microbial communities from Kellogg Biological Station, Michigan, USA - KBS S6-4 metaG (SPAdes) (version 2) | ecosystem: Host-associated > Plants > Roots > Rhizosphere >... | reverse complement strand
TTCGAAGATAAACCGCTGACGCAAAAACGCATCACCGCCGAAGTCTGCCTGCACCATTTACTGTTCGATGACCGTGACTATCCGAACCTCGGCAACCTGATCAAATGCAACCCGGCGATCAAGTCCCGGAGCGATCGTGACGCTCTGCGCCAGGCACTGCTGAGCAATCGACTGGACGTGATCGGCAGCGATCACGCACCGCATACCTGGGCAGAAAAACAGCAAGCGTATGAGCAGGCACCGTCCGGGCTGCCACTGGTGCAGCACGCTCTGCCGGCGTTGTTGGAACTGGTGGCGGATGGCGTGCTGCCGATCACCACGCTGGTGGCGAAAACCAGCCACCGGGTGGCGGATCTGTTTGCCATTCCGGATCGCGGTTATTTGCGCGAGGGGTATTGGGCGGATCTGGTGTTGATTCAACCGGAGCCTAAGGGTGTCGCGGTGTCACGTCAGCCGGTTCTGTCGCAATGCGGCTGGACGCCCTTCGCTCAGCGTAGCTTTCGGCATCGGGTCAGCACGACGATAGTGTCGGGGCAGATTGCATGGCATGACCAACGGATCCATGACAATTGCCAGGGATTGCCGCTGCGGTTCATGCGCTGAAAAAAAACCGCCTCCACTCGATGTGGAGGCGGTTTCGACAGTGACGCTACGCTCGCGGTTTGACTGTGCCGCAATCCTGACCCAGCCAGACTGCCCGGGTTTCCAGACTGCCCTTCTGGTTGATCCCGATGGCGTTGAAAGTGCCGTTGGCGACAGTGGTGAACTCACGATCACTGAGGAACGTCGCGACGCCGGTGCCCTGGGCTTTCGGGCAACTGAAGCGGAACTTCCACTGGTTGCCGACACGCTCGGTGATCTGCTGTTTGCAGCCCGACTGCGGATCCGCCAGCGGAATATCGTTGGTCGCCACCTGCTGCGGCGTCAGGCAAGCGCGGATGCCCTTGCCGCCGATGTTGATCCCCTGCTTCTCCAGTTCAGCCCGCTGCTGCGGGGTGATCTGGCCTTGAATCTGACCGAGGATCGATTGCACATCCATCACCTGATCGTCGACCTTCACATTGCTCGACGTCATTTCCCACAACCCCGGCTGCAGCATTTGCGCCTGAGCAACCACCGGCAAGGCCAAACCCAGGCCCAGCGCTAAACCCAGCAGACGAACGTTCATTGAAAAACTCCTGATCAGTAGTGGCCGTTAGACGCCGGCCGCCTGTTTCGGTTCATGGCGGGCGCTGGCGGCTTGAAAACAAATAGCGACAATCGCCATGGAACATGGTCTGTTAAGCATTGAATCTTCAGGAGCAAGGTTGCCCCATGGATTATTTCGGACCGCACATTTTCGGTTATCTGATCGCCCTGATACACACCCTCGGCTCGATCGCCGCGATCCATGCCGTATTGACCGTACGCACCGCCCAAGGCTCGATCGCCTGGGCGCTGTCGCTGATCTTCATTCCCTACCTCACCCTCATCCCTTATCTGGTGTTCGGCCGCAGCACCTTCGATGGCTACATCAAGGCCCGCCGCCAGGCCAACGAACAGATGCGCCAGGCGATTTCCGAACTCAACTGGCGGCCGTGGGTGGAAGAAGCCCTGACTGCCCGCGCCTCGAATGCTTATGACTCGTTACGGGCGATGCCGAAGCTGGGGCGCATGCCGTGCCTGGCCAACAATGAAGTGCGATTGCTGATCAATGGCGCAGCCACCTTCGAGGCGATTTTCCATGCAATCGACCAGGCGCGGGAAGCGGTGCTGATCCAGTTTTTCATCATTCACGACGATCGTCTCGGTCAGCGCCTGCGTGACCTGCTGCTGAAAAAAGCGGCCGAAGGCGTGGTGATTCATTTGCTCTACGACCGCATCGGCAGCCACGCCCTGCCCCACAGCTACGTGCAAGCGCTGCGCGATGGCGGTGTCGAGGTCAAGGCGTTCGCCACCCGCAGCGGCTGGCTCAATCGTTTCCAGGTGAATTTCCGCAACCACCGCAAGATCGTGGTGGTCGACGGGCTGATCGGGTTTGTCGGCGGGCACAACGTAGGCGACGAATACATGGGTGAAAAACCACCGCTGGCACCGTGGCGCGACACCCACGTCCAGGTGCGCGGCCCGGTGGTGGCGTGCATGCAGGAGTCATTTGCCGAAGACTGGTTCTGGGCCGCGCGGTCATTGCCGCCGCTGATCCTGCCGGACGCGTACCCAGAGGACGGCGTGCTTTGCCAATTGCTCGCCAGCGGCCCGGCGGATGCTTACGAAACCTGCTCGCTGTTCTTCGTTGAGGCCATACACGCCGCCACCGAACGCGTGTGGATCACCAGCCCCTACTTCATTCCTGACGAAGCCGTGTTCGCGGCGTTGCGCCTCGCAGTTTTGCGCGGGGTCGACGTGCGCCTGTTGCTGCCTTCGCGTCCCGACCACCGCATCGTCTACGCAGCCTCCAGCCTGTACGCCTTCGAAGCGGTACGCGCCGGCGTGCGGGTATTCCGCTATGAACCGGGTTTTCTGCATCAGAAGGTGGTGTTGATCGACAGTGAAATCAGCGCCATCGGCAGCGCCAATCTGGACAATCGTTCGTTCCGGCTGAATTTCGAGGTGATGCTGCTGACCGTCGACAGCGAATTCGCCGCCAGCGTGGAACAGATGCTCAACGACGACTTCGCCCTGGCCTACGAGGTCGCCAAAGAAGAAAGCCGGGAGATCCACCGCCTGCAACAGGTCGGCATGCGGATCGCCCGGCTGATTTCACCGATTCTCTAGGTTCAAGGGTGGTAGATGTCGTCCCGGGTCCATGGCAGTTCATGGCTGCCGTCGGCATGGGCCTTCACGGCGAGGATCTGGTGCAGATTGATCCAGCCGCGAGCGAACGCATAAGCGCAGCCTGCCAGGTACAGACGCCAGATACGCAGCGCCTGATCCGGCACCAGTTTCGCAGCGGCTTCGAGGTTGTCCTCAAGCCGTTCGCTCCAGTGGTCCAGGGTGCGCGCGTAGTGCAGGCGCAGACTCTCGACGTCGACGATCTCCAGACCCGCTTCGCTGATCTCGGCCGAGATCATCGCCAAGTGCGGGAGCTCGCCGTTGGGGAACACATATTTCTCGATGAAATCCCCGGCGCCGCGCCCTACAGGGCGGCCATCGGTGTGCTTGGCGGTGATGCCATGGTTCATCACCAGACCGCCCTCTTTCACCGCACCGAACAGGGTTTTGCAGTATTCGGCGAGATTGGCATGGCCGACGTGCTCAAACATGCCGACGCTGACCACTTTGTCGAAACGCCCGTCCTGGGGCAGATCGCGGTAGTCGAGCAGTTGCAGTTCGATCTGATCTTCCAGCCCTTCGGCTTTGACCCGCTCGCGGGCCAAGGCCAGTTGCTCCTTGCTCAGGGTGATACCGAACACCTTGGCGCCGAACTCACGGGCGGCGTACCTCGCCAGCCCACCCCAACCGCAACCGACGTCCAGCAGGTAGTCGCCGGGCTGCAGGCGAAGCTTGCGGCACAGGTGCCGGAACTTGGCTTGCTGGGCTTGCTCCAGGGATTCGCTGCCGGTTTCGAAATACGCGCAGGAATACGCCATGTCGCTGTCCAGCCACAGCTGGTAGAACGCGTTGGACAGGTCGTAATGGTAGGAAATGGCTTTGGCGTCGGTTTCCTTGTCGTGGAGCGTGCGCACCGGCTGACTGTCATCGTCTTCATCGAGTAGCGTGGAGCTCAGCTCATCGCACACCCGGATGACTTCGCTGATCGAGCCCTCCAGCTCGAGCTTGCCCTCGACGAACGCCGCCCCCAGCGCGTCGAGACTTGGATGAGTCAACTGGGACACCATCAACGGGTCCTTGACCACGATGGTGACACTGGGCGTCGGGCCCAGATTGAATTCATGGCCGTCCCAGAGTCGCAGGCGAAGCGGAAGCTGCAGATTCTGTAAGGCCGGTGGAAGTTGCGCGAGCATGGAATATCCCCCTGGTTTCAGACGTCTGATCTGAGGGTAGACCATCCTTGAAAATTAGCAGGCTATCGATTTGATAGTCGCCGACTATCAGCCACAGAGGCTGCCACCGCGCTGTCATCCCTGGTTCAGTGCGCCTTCTCAAATGACTGCGAGACCGGCGCACAGTTCGAAAATTGATCAGTCCGGCGCTTTCAGCTTCAGCAGTGGCTCCTGAAATCGCAGCAGGCGTCCGGCGTTGCCCAGCACCAACAGCGTGCTCAGGTTGTGCAGCAACGCGGCGATCATCGCCCCCGCCGCACCGAGCCAGCCGAAGGCGGCGAAAACCACGATGGCCAGCGTCCAGCCCAGGCCGATGATCACGTTCACCTGCAAGGTCCGTCGGCACTGGCGGCTCAGGCGCACACAGGTGCCGAGCCGACGCAGGTCGCTGCCGATCAGCACGATATCGGCGGATGCCAGCGCAATATCCGCGCCGCCCGCGCCCATCGCCACACCCACGACACCCGCCTTCAGCGCCAGCGAATCGTTGATCCCGTCGCCGACCACCATCGGCCGGAAGCCGTTGTCGATTTCCTTGAGCACTCGGTTGAGTTTGTCTTCGGGCAACGCCTGGGCTTCGACTTCGTGCAGGCCGACATCCTTGGCCAGTGTCTGCGCGACGCTTTGCCGGTCGCCGGTCAACAGCAGTTGTCGTCCCAATCCGAGGTCACGCAGTTCACTCAGGGCAAATCGAGCTTCCGGTTTGACGGTGTCGGCCAGCAACAGCCAGGCAAGGAATTCGCCGTTCAGCGCCAACCCGGCAATCGGGCCATCGTGTTCGGGGATCGCCGTGGTCGGGATGCCCAACTGTGCAAACAGCTCCGGGCGCCCGAGCGCTGCTTCACCTTGCGCGGTCTTGGCCACTACGCCCAACCCCTGCCGCTCATGAATATCGGTCAGCACCAGCACCTCTTCCGCGCTGACCAGTCCGGCCAGCGCGCGGCTGACCGGATGGCTGCTCGCCGCACCCAGGCTTGCAGCCAGCGCCATCACCGACCCATGATCCGCTCGCGGGCTGTTGATCGACTGCAAGCGCAGCGTGCCGTACGTCAGGGTTCCGGTCTTGTCGACGACCAGCGAAGTGAGATCCGCCAATTCCTCAAGGAATGCCGAACTGCGGATCAGGATCCCGTGCCGCGCCGCCACTGCCACCCCGGCAATCGCCGTGGCCGGCGCCGACAACACCAGCGCGCATGGGCATGCCGCCACCAGCACCGCGAGCATCGCCTGTGCATCGTTGGTGATAAACCAGGTCACCGCCGCGAGCAGCAACACCAGCACCATGTAACTGCCGGCATAACGTTCGAGCAAACGCGTGATCGGTGGCTTGGAGCGTTCGGCGTTCTGCATCAGCGCGATGACCTTGCCGAGGGTGGATTCATCCCCGGTACGGGTCACTTCGATTCGCAACAGCCCGTCGAGGTTGATCGCACCGCCGAACACCGCCATGCCGACACCCGCCTCCACCGGCACCGATTCACCGGTGATCGACGCCGTGTCGAGGCTGGCCTGGCCGGATAAAACCCGACCGTCCGCCGGCACCCGATCCCCGGCGCGCACTTCCACTTTGTCTCCAGCTTTGAGCGTGCCGTTGTCGACCTCGATGATCGAGCCGTCCGCCTGCACCTTGCGCGCATGGCTGCGCGTCAGTTGGCCGAGGGCATGAATCGCTTCCTGGGAGCCGATCACACTGCGCTCTTCCAGCACGTGGCCGAAGATCATGATGATCGGCAACAACGCCGCGGTGAGCAGATCGCCCGTGGCCCAGGCCCCGATCATCGCCAGGGCGATCAACTGATCGGTGATGCCGTGCAGGCTCGGATAACGCAGGCTGAACCAGGCCGAACGCATTACCGGCACCGCGACTAATAAAGAAGCGAATCCGAGCAACAACTGACTGACGCCCGACTGTTCCGGCATCAACCAGCGCCAGATCAACCCCAGACCAAGCAAGCCGAGGGCGAGCATCGCCAGGGTCAACTGGCGGGCGGCGCGGCGTTGTTCGGCCGAGGACAACAGGCTCGGAGCTGAGGTAATGGCAGTCATTTACTGGCTCCCTGAATGATCAGGCGGGAATCGTCTTTCGGATCGACCGTGGTGACCGAACCGGCCTGCCCGAGAATCTTCGGCATCCGCTCACGGTACAGACGCAGCAGCATTTGCGGGTCCGTACCCTGCTGTTGCGCCTTGGCCAGGCTCAACACCGTCGCCGTGTCGGCGGAGGCCTTGGCCAGGCGCTCACCGGCCTGGGCGTGGGCGACTTGCAGGGTGCGGTCGGCCTGTTCGTTGGCGGACTGGGTAAGTTTCTCGGCCTCGGTGCGGGCATTGGCAACCGCCTTGTCGGCTTGCTGGCTGGCAGTGAGGACGGCGTTGAACGCACTCACCGCCGGCTCCGGCAGACTCGATTGCACATCGACCCGCGCCACTTCGATGCCGATGCCCTGCCCGCTCGCCTTCAACTCGGCGAGACGTCGGTTGATGCCTTGCACCAGATCACCGCGCAACCGTTCGCGGCGTTCGGCCGCCTGATTATCAGCGCCGATCAACTCCGGCCGCGCCACCAGAATGGTGTCCAGATCCCGCGCCGCCGTCAGTGCGACTGCGCTGCGCGTTACCACTCGATCCAGCGCCGGCAACACATGCTCGCCTTGCAGCACGAAGTCATAGGGATCGGTGACCTTGTAGAACACCCGCACATCCAGCTGCACGACACCGGCATCACCGGTGAGCAGATAACCGGAGCCGGCCAGCGCATCGCTCAGCGGCGTAGCGAAGGTTGCAACGCGATCTGCCTGCACGGCCTGATCACTGCGCAGCAGATTTTCCACCCGCCGCTCGATGACCCGATCAGCCGCCGGCAACAAAACCACCTGTTCGAACGGCTGCGGCCAGGCCAACAACAAGCCGGCATTCTGAATGCGATCCAGCGCTCCGAAATGCAAAACCACCGCGCGGTTTTGCGGATCGATCTGCCGGACATTGGAAAATGCCCAGGCTAATGCCGCCAGAACGGTTACCGCGTAAAGGGCAAAGAATGCCAGACGTCCCGCCTGAATCCACGGACTGTTCAGCGAATGTGTTCCACGTGGAACTTCATTCATGGCTGCAATCCGCTCTTGCTGTCGAGATTCGGCGGACCGTCGACCAACACCCGGAATGGCGCGGCGTCGGTGCGCAGGATCAGTTTGGTGTCCGGTGAAACAATGGTGCCGAGGGTGTCCAGCGAACGAAGCAAGTTATACAGCTGCGGCGAACCGGCGTAAGCACGCCCGTAAATCTGCGCCGCTTCCACCCGCGATTGGGCTTCGATATCGGCGGCTTTCACCGTGGCATCGGCTTGCACGATTCGCGCATCGCGTTCGGCGGCGGAGCGGATCTGCGCCGCTTCACGTTTGCCGATGGCAGTGCGTTCGGTGGCGATGGTTTCACGCTCTGCGCGCATCCGGTCAACCGTTGCGGTCAGGGTCACCGATGGCAATATCAGCCGTTCGATGCCCACCTGCACCACGCGAACGCCATAAGTGGCGAGCAGTTGCTGATCGATTTGCTGACGCAACTGCGCTTCAAAATCGGCGATTCGAACCTGACTGGCATCGGTATTGACCAGATTGGCCAGATCAAAACTGCTGGCCGTGGTTTCCAGTGCCGAGCCGACAAACGTGCGAATCTGCCGCGCCGCTTCGTCCGGCTGGTTCTGCACGGCGCGCATGAAGCGCTGCACGTTGTCGGGATCGCCCTGCACCTGCCAGGCCACGTACGCCTGCACGATGATGCGCAGGCCGTCGCGGGTGCCGACATCCTGCAAGCCGCTGGAGGTCGTGCGCAAACGCAGATCCACCGGAATCGCTGCTTCGAACGGCGCCGGCCAACGCCAGCTCAGTCCCGGTTCCAGCAACACGCGGGACGGGTTGCCGAACCGGGTGATGACCGTGGCTTCACCGGAGCGCACTTGCACCAGGCTCGCCGCCGCGATGGCGAACGCCACCAGCAACGCTGCCCAGCCACTGCGTTTCCACGGAAAAGGCCCCGCCTCTTCCGGCGCACCGTGGCGATGGTGATGATGCCCGTGATGGTGATGACCGCTGCCATGAGCATGATCGTGGCCGCTGTGGTCATGGTGATCGTGAGTGTGCGACTGGCTCAATGGCTGGCTCCTGGCTGAGCGGTGGTGCGCGCCGGATCTGCCGGCAGCGTGAACGTACGCAGGTCGATGGTCGGTGCGTTACTGCTGCCGCCCAGACGATGGTCGAGTACCAAAAGTTTGGCTTTGCTCAAACCCTGGCTGAGTTGGCTGAGGTATTGCTCCAGCAGGAAGGCCTGGCCTGCGCTGGCGTAAGCCTTTTGTTCAGCGCTGAATTTCAGATCCGCCGCCCGGGCCGTGGCGTTGATTTCATGGGCGTTGGCACTGGCCTGATCCCGAGCGAGGCTGGCCTGCAACTGCGCCTGATTACTCGCTTCGGCAGCGGCACCGCGCTCGCGGGAGATCAACGCCTGAGCACCGATCTGAGCCGCCTGCACGCTGTGATAGGCATTGGCCGCCCCGGCCGGCGGGTGAATCGCTTCGACCACCGTGGCGAGAATTTCCACACCGCTGTCGAGCTTCTGCAGGTCGCTTTGCACGGCGCGGCCGATTTCTTCGGCGAGCCCGGTCCTGTCCTCGCCGAGCAATCCGTCGAGGGTACGCGAGGCAAAGTCATGCACCAGAATCCGGCTGGCGGTGCTGCGGATCAGCGTGGGCACATCGGCGCTGTTGTAAGTGGCGGCCAGCGCGGCTTGATCGCTCAGGCCGATGCGGTAGACGAAGCGCACATCCATGTTGACGATCTGAAAGCTCTGCTGATCGCCCCGGCTGCTGGCGATCACCTGTGACTTGTCATTGACGTGGCTGGCGTCCCACAAACGGTTGGCGGTGAGTGGCGCCGGGCCTTCTGCCGGGTCCAACTGCACGGGCGCCGGGTTCTCGCCGACGCTGGTCGCCAGTTCATGCACCACGCCGTTTTCAACACTCAGCACCCGCCCCAGCGGCCAGGGCAAACCGGCGTGCAGCCCCGGCCCGAACACCTGCACCGGTTTGCCGAAACGCTCGTAAATGCCACGGCTTTGCATCGGAATTTCGTGAAGGCCGGTGAGCAACCAGCCTACCGCTGCCACCAGTACCAACACCGGCAAGAACGCGCGACGCATGTAACTGAAGGCCCAGATCTGACGCAGATCGATGCCGAAGCGGTTATGCAACTCATGCTGCAACGCGAGCAACGGTTGTGGCGGCCAGCGCAGCAGATCGGCGACGAAACTGCGCGCCAGCAGCACCGGTTCGAGTTGTTCACGGCGCGGGCTGAACAACGACAGCAGCGCACGCAGCAGCAATTCCAGGGCAACCAGCCCCGGCAAAATGCCAATCAACACTGCCAGCCGCACCGGCCAGATTGCACTGTCACTGACGAACAACAAACACAACGCGCCCAGCACCAGACTGATGATTGCCACTCGAGTCAGCTGCGCCAGCGCTCCGGCCTCGGGCCATTGCGCCGGATTTTCCTGGGCCAGCTGTCGCTCCAGCACCAGCAGACCGAACGCCAAGAGCAACGCGATGGCCGCGCCGACCGTGGCGGACACCCCCACACCCGCCGCCGGCAGCGTCAGATTCCACGTCTGTTCGACGCTCAGCAGCACCAGCAACGACCACCCGCCCAGCCACAACGTGGCTGCGCCGATCTGCCCGAGCAGTTGCAGACTGCGCTGGCTCATCCGATCCAACAGTCGCTCGTACCAGCCTTCTGGCGCAGGTTCTTCAGCAGCCGTCATCGGCACGACGGGATTGATCACCCGCGCCCGCCATTGCGTCACCCACCACGCCGATTGCAGGCTAGCCACCAGCACCAGCAACGCCGCGCTCTGATTGACCAGCAGCGCGGGCCACAGCGATTGCGGCGCAAACAGTCCGACAAAAAACGCCAGCACCCACCCTGCCCCGGCCAACGCACCCAGACCGATCGCCAGGCGACGCAAACGCCGGCCCTGCGTCGCCGCTTGCTGAAAGCGCGGCAACCCGGTGACCGGCGTGCCTTCATCCAGATCGACTTGCATATCCCCCCAAAACACTTGGCTCACTGCACATATCGTTACGATATAACGAAAGTCGTGAAATATTTGTACTCATTTGCATCATTCAAAGATGCGCAACCTGTCGCTTGCCTGAAGCCTTGACCGAAATGTCGGGAAACGCTCATATTACGTTCGTAATTTTTAGCACGAACTACTTTTACTGATCCGCATCCTTCAGCCAGGAGCAAGAGCATGAGCAACTATGACGTGGTGATTCTGGGCGGTGGCCCCGGCGGTTATAACGCAGCGATCCGCGCCGGCCAGTTGGGCCTCAAGGCCGCGTGCGTCGAGGGCCGCGCCACGCTGGGTGGCACCTGCCTGAACGTCGGCTGCATGCCGTCCAAGGCGCTTTTGCATGCGTCAGAGCTCTACGAAGCGGCGCTGGGCGCGGAGTTCGCCAACCTCGGCATCGAAGTCAAACCCACGCTCAACCTTGCGCAAATGATGAAGCAGAAAGACGAAAGCGTGAGCGGCCTGACCAAAGGCATTGAATTCCTGTTCCGCAAAAACAAGGTCGACTGGATCAAGGGCTGGGGCCACATCGACGGCCCCGGAAAAGTCAGCGTGACCGGTGATCAGGGCAGCCGCATCGAACTGACGGCCAAGGACATCGTCATCGCCACCGGCTCCGAACCCACTCCCCTGCCCGGCGTGGAGATCGACAACAAGCGCATCCTCGACTCGACCGGTGCGCTGTCCTTGAGCGAAGTGCCCAAGCATCTGGTGGTGATTGGTGCGGGCGTGATCGGTCTCGAACTCGGCTCGGTCTGGCGCCGGCTCGGCGCGCAGGTAACGGTGGTGGAATACTTAGACCGCATCTGCCCCGGCGTCGACGGCGAAGCCGGCAAGACTCTGCAACGCTCGCTGAGCAAACAGGGCATCAGCTTCAAGCTGAGCTCGAAAGTGACCAGCGCCACTTCATCGGCCAACGGCGTACAACTCAGCGTGGAGCCCGCCGCTGGCGGCAGCGCGGAAATCCTTGAAGCCGATTACGTGCTGGTGGCCATCGGTCGTCGTCCGTACACCCAGGGCCTGGGCCTGGAAAACGTCGGCCTGAGCACCGACAAACGCGGCATGCTCGCCAATAAACAGCATCGCACTGAAGCGCCTGGCGTGTGGGTGATCGGTGACGTGACCTCCGGGCCGATGCTCGCGCACAAGGCCGAAGACGAAGCCATGGCCTGCATCGAACAGATCGTCGGCAAGGCCGGCGAGGTCAATTACGACCTGATTCCCAACGTGATCTACACCCGCCCCGAGCTGGCCAGCGTCGGCAAGACCGAAGAGCAGCTGAAGGCGGAAGGCCGGGCGTACAAGGTCGGCAAATTCCCGTTCACCGCCAACAGCCGGGCGAAGATCAATCACGAGACCGAAGGCTTCGCCAAAGTCATCGCCGATGAGCGCACCGACGAAGTCCTCGGCGTGCACCTGGTCGGCCCGAGCGTCAGCGAAATGATCGGCGAGTTCTGCGTGGCCATGGAGTTCAGCGCCTCGGCCGAGGACATCGCGCTGACCTGTCACCCGCATCCAACCCGCTCCGAAGCGTTGCGTCAGGCAGCGATGAATGTCGAGGGGATGGCGACGCAGATGTAAGCACTGTGCGAATACTTCCCGCGCAATGCGGGAAGTATCAGGACGGCAGATGCCCCAGCGGCAACGCGCCGGGTGTCTTCACCGTGTGGATCGCAAAATTGCTGCGGATATCGCTCACTCCCGGCAGCTTCAACAGGCAACCGGTGAGAAAGCGGTCATAGGCGCGCAGATCCGGCACCACCACTTGCAGCAGAAAGTCCGATTCCCCGGACACCAGAAACGCCGAAATCACCTCCGGCAACGCCGTCACCGCCCGATGAAACGCCTCGGCCTGTTCGTCGTTGTGCCGCTCGACCTTGACCCCGACAAACACCGTCAGCCCCAACCCCACTTCATCACGATCCAGGTTGGCCTGATAACCGCGAATCACCCCGGCCTCCTCCAGCATTCGCACCCGGCGCAGGCACGGCGATGCCGACAGACCGATTTCGTCGGCCAACTGCACGTTGCTCAGGCGCCCGTCCCGTTGCAGCGCGGCGAGAATCTTGCGGTCGAAGGCATCGAGTTTCATGGTTGGCAGATCCTGATGGTTTACGCGGTGAAAGAGCGCAGATTATGCCAATTCAGAGGCCTTTAGAAGCTGACTACGCAACCACCTGCCCTGCCTTTCGGCCCTAGACTGAGGCGACCGAATCGACAACGAAAGGGGTGCGACATGGCAAGTCTCTGGCTGTTTTTCCTGGCGCTGGCAGTGGTCTTTCTGTTGCCCGGCCCGGACATGATCCTGCTGTTGCAAACCGGTGCCCGTCAGGGACGCGGCGCAGCGCTGGCCACGGCGGTGGGTCTTGCGATTGCCCGAGGTTGCCACGTCGCGTTAGCAGCATTGGGGCTGGCGGCGCTGTTCAAGGCGGCGCCGTGGACGTTCGATGCCGTGCGGATTGCCGGCGCGGCGTACTTGCTGTGGATCGGCATTCAATGCCTGCGCACCACGTTGCTGCCGGATCTGAACGCCGGCACCCTCACGGACAGTCATGCGCAGTGGTACGCCGCCATCCGTCGCGGCCTGTTGACCAACCTGCTCAACCCGAAAGCGTTGCTGTTCTGCTCGGTGTTGCTGCCGCAGTTCATCGTGGCAAATGGCGCACCGGTGCTGACGCAATTCGCCGTGCTTGGCGCGATGCTGGTGGGCGCCGGTCTGTTGTTCGACAGCGCCTACGCCCTGACCGGCGCTGCGCTGGGCCGCTGGCTGAAACACAGCCCGACGGCCCAACGGGTGCAACAGTGGCTGTTCGGCAGCCTGTTGATCGGCTTCGCCGTGCGCCTGACCTTCGTCCAGCAGGCTTAGGCTTTGCGGGCCTTGCGCTGGCGGCGGGTGATCAGCAACAACGCCACAGCGGTGAGGGCTACGATCGCTCCGATCTGAACCGGCCACTTGTACGGCCGCAGTGTCGAACGCACCGAGTCGGTCACCTGAGTGACGTAGCGCTTGTCGGCACTTTCGAAGTCCGGATAAGGACACTGATGGCCGAAATCTACGGCCCACGGCACGTACGGCCCTTCGTCGACATAGCGTTTGTACAAGGCGCTCTGCTCTTCCAGGCTGCTGTTCCAGCCCGCCGCCGAGCACAACACAGCGGCGAACGCCTGGCTGGTGTGCGGCAGATTGTCTGCCGCACGGCTGGCCAGCGCCGTGGCGACAAAACGATAGTGATAACGCTCATCCGGCTGCGCTTCACTGGTCTTCTGACGCTGCACTTCGGCTTCGCTGACCAGCGGGCCGACTTTCAGCTCGGTCTTTTCCAGGCTGTAGTTGCCGCCGAAGGTCGCGTAATCCGGGGCCATTTCGTAGCCCAGGATGTCCATGCCCCACTCACGGGCCGTCCACGCGGCATTGAACAGCGCGCTGGCACGCTTGGTCGGCCACCAAGCCGAGTCGGCCTTGAGGCGTTGCTGGCCATAGAGCCGGGCCTTGTTCTGCAGATCAGCATTGTCGAAATAACCGACCGCTTCTTCGTAATGCCCCTCACGCAACAGGCGCCGACCCAGCAGATTGCGCAGGCTGGCGGCCACTGGCAGTGGCACGTAATTGTCGCGATCCTGCTGGCTCAGCGCGGGCGGTGCCGGGACGTTGGTATCGACATAGTTTTTCAGCTCATCGACCGTCAGCACTCGCTCGGCCACGGTCGCGGCGTCGAACCAGTAAATATGCTGGCTGCGATACAACTGGTCGAAAGCCTTCAGGTACTCGCCACGTTGCAGCGCAAGAATTGCGCTTTCACCTTCGACCCGGCATTTGGGCTGCACGGTTTCGAGATTCCAGTCGGCGGTGCGCCGCTCGCCCCAGGATTCGTCCTGCGGGAACGCTTGCGCGGCCTTCGCGTAGGCCGCAGCCGCTGCGTTCCTGTCGCCATCGCGCACCGCCAGTTTTGCCCGCAGCCACCACGCCAGACCGCTGTCGCCAGCGTGTTCAAGGAACGCCTTGGCGCTGGCGTAATCGCCTTGCTGATAATTCATCGCCGCCAGGCGATCAGCGTTGTCGAGGCTGCCTCGGGTACTCGCTTGCAGCGCTTTGACCAGCTTCTTCTCGTTCGGCGGTTCATCGCCGAACGACCAGCCAATGCGGCTAATCAGCGAGGCGGTCACCAGTTGCTGCACCGCTTCGCGGCGCAGCAATTTCGCCAGCCGATCTTCGGGCTCCTCGGCCAGTTCGTTCATCAACTGCTTCAGCGAGGTGTAACCGACGTTCGAGCCGTGCAGGTTTTGCGCGGCATACAGCTTGATGGCGTTGTTCCAGTCACCCGCCATGCGCAGCGCCCGCGCCTCTTCACCGAGGCTGGCCACGCCCAGCTCCTGCGGATCGCTGAAGCCGTCGATGCTCAGTTGCCGCGCCTGGCGGAACGCGTCGATAGCGTTTTCCCAGGCTTCGAGCGCGTCGCCCGCTTCGCTGCTCATGGCAAAGTACGCTCGGCCCAGAGAATAGGCAGCCCAGGTGCTGCGCAACGCCCGCTGATCGGCCGGCAGCGCCAGCAACTGACGGAAATACTCGACCGCCAGTTGATGGTCACCGGCGCCGAACGCCACCGCGCCCGCCACATACAGACGCAGTTCCGCCGGCAGGCTCGCGCCCTGCACGTCAACCTGATGCGCATCGGTCAGGCTGCGCAGTTGCTTGACCAGCGCTTGCTGTTCAGGGGTCAGGCCGATCTGCTCGGCCTTGTCGCGCACCTCGGCGGGATCTGGCGCCTCGGCGTAGATGTCATCCGGATTGTGGGTGGCGGCGGTAACGTTCTTCAGCCCGGCAATGGTTTTGCCGAGGCGACTGATCTCGAACCTGAAGTTGCCCTCCGGCAGCTCCGCCAGCGATTGCCCGCGATCGTCGAGCAGGCGCATCGGGAAGTCCGGGCCACAGGCCAGCGCCGAGCCCAGCGGCAGGCTGAGGCTCAGGCAAAGCAGATGGCGGGGCCAGTTACGGGTCAACATGCGAACCTCCTTGATCAATATTTGCGCAGCGTGCCCAACCGATCGCCCGCTGCCCGCCCGCCGGCAGGCGGCCGTCGCGCAGGCGGGTGAAGGTAAGCAGATCCGCCGTCTGTTGCAACGCATAACCGGCGAGCGCATCGGCCCCTTCGCAGCCCCGGGCCTGGATGGTGATGCGGGCGGGCCAGGCGCTGTCGAGGTTACCGACATTACGCAGGGCGATGTCTTGCAGGCCATTCTGATTGGTGAACGTCAGGCCGAGCTGGCTGCTCAATGCATCGCCTCGGGCGACCGCACGCAGCGTGCTCAGGCTCCAGGCTCTGCGATCGTTGGCCAACGGCAGGCGAAACCAGATCAGACCGGCCAGATGCGCCGGGCGATCCTCGCGAAGTTCAATGGCCAGCCGGCCCAGTTGTTGCGGATCGGCGAGCAATTCGCGCCGCTGGCCACCGCGCTCGAGCGGCACTTCGCTTTCCACCACCGGGGCGCCATCGGCCTCCGGCAACAACGCCACGCCATAAGCCGGCAGCGCCAGGTAAAACGGTTTGTCGGTCACCCGCCCCCAGGCCTTGGCCCAGCGCCGCGCCTGCTCGGGATCAAACAGACCGCGACGCGGATCGTTGACGGCATGCACCTGCAACACGCTGCTGTCGACGGTCGCCAGCAGCGCCGGCAACTGCGGACTGTCGAGCCAGGCGGGCAACGCAGTGATGCTCAGAGGCAGGTTGGCCGGCAATGCGCCGCGCAAGTGAGTGAGAAATTCGGTGTAAGCGGACAGTCGAGCACTGCCGGCGTCATGATCGATCTCGACCCCGGCCAGCGTGAGCCCCTGCCCTTGCCAGTCAGCGAGCACTTGAAGGATTTGCGCCGTAACCGCTTGCGGGTCGAGCGCCTTGAGCTGGCCGTCGAGGCGAATCACCGCGATCAACGGCCGGGCATCGTGTTTCAGCAGCGCGGTATCGATTCGTGCCCGGCTCCATCCGGCATTCGGGAACGCCTGCAACGCCAAGACCCGCAACGTCGAAAAGTCGCTGCGACTGTCGTTCAGGGCTAGCTCATGGGCCGGCGTCCATTGCCGTTGCCAGACGTAAAGCTGCTGGTCGAGCGGCACTGCGTCCTGTCGTTCACAAGCACACAGCAACAACATAGCGACCAGAGCTGCCCACCCGCTGATAAAGCGCATACCTTGCAGATCCCTGAGACATCAGGCTGCAAGGTTACACAAAAGCGTTCAGGGCTTGCGGGCAATGATGACCTGACTTTTCGCCACCACCGCATCCAGCGCCTGCTTGATCTGCGCACCGCGCGGCGAGTCGAGCACCGCTTGCCAGGTATCGGCCCAATGATTGAGCAGCGGATGATCCGGGTTGCTGAATTCGACCTTGGCCTCCCAGAACAGCATCATCCACATCGACCAGTAAAAGCCGTACTGACTGTGGCTGATGATCTCGAGTCCCGCCTCACTGACCATCGCCTTGAACTGCTCTTCGCTGATGATGCGAATGTGGTTGGGCTTCTGGAAATACTCCGGCGCGGCGATGTCCTTTTGCAGGTCTTCGGAGCTGGGGTGCGGCACGCTCAGCAAATACAGCGCGCCCGACTGGCCGACACGCACCAGTTCGGCCAGGAACTGCGCCGGGTCGTCGACGTGCTCGATGACTTCAGTGGATACCACGCGAGTGGCGGTGCCATCGGCGATCGGCAGCGGATTGCAGTCGGTGACATGGCATTCGACCCCACGCGCCGGCGTATCGCTCAGGCGCTGGCGGGTCGCTTCGACCTTGGCGCCATCGATATCGGCAATGATGATCTTCGCCCCGCGCATGCCGCAGAAATGCACGTTGCCACCGTCGCCGCAGCCAACGTCGAGCAAGGTGTCATCGGCGGTTACCGGGAAGCCTTTGAACAGCTCACCGGTTTGCTGGTTGAACCAGCCGCTGAGCATCGCGTCGTGCAGGCCGAGCATATAAGGGTCGACCTTGTCGGCGACCGGTGCGACAGCTTGTGCGGGGGCCGGAGCCGCCGTGAGTTTTTTCAAAAGGCTCAGCATGAGGTGGCTCCAGAGGACGAGACGACGGTTCGCGAGGTGCCGAGGCGTTTCACCAGCGTGGCGCCTCGATTGCGCATGGGCATTTCGATCAAGCGGTAATTGAGTTCGCTGAGCAGCACGATCAGGCCACCGGCTATCAGCAGCGTCACGATCGGATGCCCCGCCGGGCTCGGCAGACCAGCGCTCTGCAAACGGAAGATCAGTTCCCGCACCAGTTGATAGGCCGGGATGTGGATCAGGTAAATGCCGTAGGAGCGGCTGCCGATCCATGCCATCAGTCGTTGCAGCCTGCCGGCCGGCAGCAGGTAATTGCGGTCGTACGAAGCGATCCACACCAGCACGGCGCTAAGCACGGCGATAGACCCGATGCGGTAACCGGCAAAAGTGAAACGGTCGGTGGCCATGAAGCTCAGCAGCGCTCCGAGGCCGACCAACGCGAGCACTCCGGCCCATGGCCGCCGCAGGAATACCGGCTCCCAACGGCAGTAACCCGGCTGCACGCTCCACATCGCCAACAGCACGCCCAACGCCAGCGCATCGGTGCGAATGACCATCAGCAGCGGCGTACGCACCGTGAACAACTGCACCGCCACCAGTGCCAGCAATGCCCACACCAGATGCTTGCGGCACAGCAGGATCACTAGCGGGAACAACAGGTAGAACTGCTCTTCCAGCGCCAGACTCCAGTAGACGAAACTGCTGCCGTATTCGTAATGAAAGAACGCATCGGCAAAGCGGAAGTTGGCGTACTGCAGCACCCCGGCCAGAGTGGCCTGGACGTTGGCGGACCACGTGCCGAACGCCCCTGATCGATTGAGAAACACGCACGCCAGCAGCATCAGCGCCAGCCACAGCCAGGCCGAGGGCAACAGACGAAACGCCCGACGCAGCCAGAAATTGCGCGTCTGCTCCCAGTATTCCCGGCGGTTGCTGCAACCGCGCAGCGCCGGGATCAGGCTGCGGGCGATGACAAACCCCGAGATCGCAAAAAACAGGTCTACGCCCCACCATGGCTGCGCCCAGGCATGGATCCTTTCAAGCAGCGGCACCGGGTCGGTGAACAGGCTGCCTTGCAAGTGATGAAACAGCACGCCGAGTACCGCAATAGCCCGCAGCACTTCGATGTCCATGATCCGCTTGCCGCTCATGACACTCGTCCTGCATCGAGCGGTTTGCGGGCGATGATCACCTGACTCTTGGGCATGAACCGGTCGAGCATCTGCTTGATCGCCAAACCGTCTGGCTGCGCCAGCAAGTCCTGCCAGGTTCTGGCCCAACTCTCCATCAACGGTGGATACGGCGCCTGGATCCGGTCGCGCACGGCGCCTCCGAGGTCACGCCCGGCAGCGCGTTCGCTGGCCCAGAAAAAAATCATGCCCATGACCCAGAAAAACCCCGTGGCCTGACGATGCTCGATCACCAGACCGGCCTCCTCCACCAGTGCCGCGAAGCGTTCCGGGGTAAAGATCTGCACATGATTGGGTGACTGGTAATAACCCGCCGGGGCAATGCCCTGCTGCAAATGCTCGCCTACCGGCGCCGGCACACTGAGCAGGTACAGCGCACCGGGCCGGCCCATGCGTACCAGCTCGGCCATGAACGGCTCGGGCTGGTCGATGTGTTCCAGCACTTCCATGCACACAACCTTGCTCGCACAGCCGTCGCTCAGCGGCAATGGCAGGCTGTTGCTGACCAGACCGAGGCTGGCGTTGCGGCTCTGCGCCTCGACTTGCCGGGCGAGATCGCGGACTTTGTCGTGCTCGCTGTCGGTGAAGATCACCGAGGCCCCCTGGCGCACGGCGAACAATGTCGCCACGCCCTCACCGCACCCCACGTCGAGCAGGGTGTCGTCCGCGTCAATGGCAAAGCCCTTGAGCAACTCGCCACTGTCGCCGTGAAACCACCCGTCGAGCATGGCATCGTGCAGGCCGACGTCCCGCGGCGACACGCTGACGGACACAGGATCCGGCAGAGAGTCCGGCACCGATGGCGCAACCGGACGCAAACGCCTCAGCCATGCGCGGATCATGCGCCCGTGGCTTCCGTTGCAGCGACAGCGCGGAGCTCGTGCACTTGAGCGAGAAAATCGCGCAAACGCTGCTCGGCCACCGCCTGACTGCAGAACGCCTGGAGACTGGCAACGGCTTGCGCCGACATTCGCGCATAACGCCCGGGATCGTTCTTCGCCACCTCATAGCTGTCGCGATAGGCCAAGCAGACCGATGCCCAGTTGGTCACGTAACGCAACGTGCGGAATGCCCTGCGCGGGTCGTGCGGCCAGGCCGTGAGTTCATCGGTGGACTCGACCAGGAAGGCGTTGTCGGTGCTCAGGTAATCGATCATCGCCGTGGTACGCGGCGCCACGGCCGGTTTGCCGCAGGACATGAATTCCATCAGCGGCAGGCACTGGCCCTCGCCGTAGGAAGTGTTGACCACGTAACGGGTGGCCTGCACCAGACGCTCGTAGTCGGCGTCCGCGAGGTAGCCGTAAATCAGCACGATGCGGCAGCGGTAGGTCTGGTTTTTATACAAGTGATGAAGAATGTCGCTGAGCGCTTCTTCGGCATCGTGATGCGTGAGCTTGAGTACCAGCGTCGCGTCTTCGACGTCGCGGAACGTCACGCAGAAGGCGCTGAGCATGTCTTCCCAGTTCTTGCGGCCGTCACCTGGATTGAACACCGACGTGTAGACGACACCGTCCAGCAACAACTCCTGCTCACGCACCGGCGCCTGGAAATCGATGCCCTGGCCACGGCGCAAATGTTTCGGGCCAAACGCGTCGAGATCGAGCTGACGACTGTCAGCGATCAGCCCCTTGATCGTCAGGCGCACGGGCCCAGTCGAGGACTGGCCCTGTAGCTGCGCGCCCCGGGCCGCGAAGCGATCCCACACCGGCGCCGGCACCGCGACAATCGGGTAATCGGCGCCCATGGCCTCGCGCACGGCGTTGACCGTGTAGGTGGAATGGGTGATCGCCGCGCCGCAGGCCCGCAGCACCATGCGCCAGTCATTGCGCGGCTCGTTGTCGAAGGGTTCGTTGGGGATGGTGCTGAATTCCCAGGCGAACACCGGCAACGTCGGGCATGCCAGGTGGATCGGCGTGCGGTGCGGCGGCGAGAACGACAGGAACACGCACGGCTCGCCACGGGACAGGCACTCCAGGTACAGCGCATCGACTTCGCGCGCCGGATCGACGACTTCCACCACACGCCCAAGGCGTTCCAGCACCGGCCGGTATTCCTTGAGCACGAAGTAATAGCTGTACTCCGAACGACCGAGGTTCTGCGCGATGGTGTGCTGGTTGGTTTCCGAGTGAATGATGATCAGCATGAGGCATTGTCCGTCACGGGGGCGGCATCGACGGTCAGTGGCGCGAGGCCGAAAAAGTCCGCCATGCGCTGCTGCACTGGGGCAAACGCGCAGTAGTCGTGCATGCGCTCGACAGCAGCGGCAGACATCCGCGCGTACTCCTGCGGCTGCGCCTTGGCCATCCGGTAGCTGTTCTCATAGGCGCTTTTGAGCGAAGCCCAGTCCGGCCGATAGCGCAAAGTGCGGTAGATGATGCGGGTGTCCTGGGGCCAGATCGTCAGCTCTTCGCTGGACCGGACGACGAAGGCCACGGTGTCGTCGATGTAGTCTTCCATGGCCGTGTGATCCGGGGCGATCACCGGTTTGCCGCTGGACATGAACTCCATCAACGGCAGGCACAGGCCCTCGCAGCGTGAAGCGTTGACGTAAAAACTGGCGGCCTGGTACAGCCGCGCGTATTGCGCATCGTCCAGATAACCGTGCATCACCAGCACCCGGCAGGCGAACGGTGTCAGTTGTGCGAGCAGGGTCATCAGTTCGCTGTAGTAGGACGCCAGATCGTTCTGGGTGATCTTCAGCACCAGCGTCGCGTCAGGCGTTTCGCGAAAGGCCCAGCAGAAAGCGGTAACCAGATGATGCCAGTTCTTGCGGCCGTCCCTGGGGTTGAACACGGTCACGTAGATCACGCCTTCTACCATGGCCTCGACCACCGAGGACGTGTCCGGCAGATCCAGCGGCGGTGGCTCGGCTACGGCCACCGCATGCGCTGCGGCAATGGCCGGCAGGCGTTTCTCGAGCCAGGCGTGTATGCGATCCGAGAGCAGATCCTGCACACCTTCCCAATACCAGTGATGCAGGAACTTCACCCGGTCTTCACCCGCCCCCAGCCACCACAGACGCAGATAATGGCGGGCAATCACCAGGCGGCGTTTGAACGTCAGCGGTGGTGGGCGTAGCGCCTCGATTTCGGCCAGTTGTTCGGCAGTCAGGGGCTTGGGCAACAGATCGTCGGCAGATAACGCCAGCGTGCGACTGTCGAAAATGCAGCCCTTGATGGCCAGGGTCGCGCCGGGATTGATCGGCGCACTGACATGTTGCTCACGAATGGCGGAGAAGTTTTCCCACAAGGGCGTCGGCAGCACGAGTACCGGAAAGTCCTCGCCCATGGCGCGGCGAATCGCGCGGGCGGTGTGGCTCGACAGCGTAATGACCCGTCCCTGTCGGGCGAGCATTTGCGTCCAGTCATGGCGCGGATCATCGTCCCATGACTCATCGGGAATCGAATCGAATTCCCATGCGATCACGCAGATCGTCGGGCACTCAAGATCGGTCGGGGTATTTTGTGGCGGCGTGAAGGACAGGAAAACGCTGCTTTCACCGGCGGCGAGCAGTTGCCGATAGAGTGGATCAACCTCGGCGCTGGTAGACACCACATGCACCCGCCCCAGGCTTTCCAGCACCGGGCGATAGGCCTTGAGCACGAAGTAGTAGCTATATTCGGGACGCCCCAGACTCTGGCTGATGGAGCGGTCGTTGACGTCCGAGTAGAGAATGAAATTCATGGCATCCCACGGTGCAACCGCCATCCCGGCAGCTTCACGCTATGACGGCCGAGCGTCGGATCGAACCGGCATCAGCGCGGTTCGTCCTGCATCATCGGGCACGTCTCTGTTCTTGTTTTAATGGTCGGTTTTACCCTGTCGCACGATCCTTGCGAAAAGCCGCCGGGGATCGCGACGAGGGGCATTCTAAACACATCCGTCGCGCCTTCGGGAACCGCCCGGCGAGAAAAACCCGACTACTCTGACGAGAACTGACCGGTCACGATTTGCCCTGTTGAAATTGCTGCGCAATTGGCACAGATTGGCAACCAAACAACTACAACAACGACTTCACCTACGGTTCTGCCGAATTATTCCTACGATCCGACAGCTCATTCCCTATAAGCCTGTGGGAAAGGTGAACGTTAAAGACCAAGGGGTCGCTGTTTGAAAAAAAGTCTGTTCATCACGGGTCTCAGTGGATTCGTGGGACAACACATCCAGTCACGCCTGCAGGGGGAAGACGCGTCGTGGGAGCTGCTGTCTGCCGCCTCACCCTACGACCTGACAAACCCGGACAGCCTCATCGACCTTTGGCCGCAACTGCCCGATGCGGTCATTCATCTCGCCGGCCAGACCTTTGTCCCTGAAGCGTTCCGCGATCCGGCACGTACCTTCGACATCAACCTGCTCGGCACCCTGAACCTGTTGCAGGCCCTCAAGGCGCGCGGCTTCAAGGGCACGTTCCTGTATGTCAGCTCGGGCGATGTCTACGGCCAGGTCGAAGAACCCGCGCTGCCGATCACCGAACAACAACCACCCTGCCCGCGCAATCCTTACGCCGTGAGCAAACTGTCGGCGGAATTTCTCAGCCTGCAATGGGGGTTGAGCGAAGGCTGGCCGGTGCTGGTGGCGCGTCCGTTCAATCACATCGGCACCGGGCA
>Ga0207713_1001107_pt1 | contig 23005 bp, 29 predicted proteins | sample KBSS64metaG_FD_184404 | JGI IMG/M metagenome (GOLD analysis project Ga0207713, IMG submission 184404) | Switchgrass rhizosphere microbial communities from Kellogg Biological Station, Michigan, USA - KBS S6-4 metaG (SPAdes) (version 2) | ecosystem: Host-associated > Plants > Roots > Rhizosphere >... | reverse complement strand
TGTTCAAGGCCTCCACCACCTACCGCCTCTCCGGCCCACTGGACCGCCTGACGCTTGGCGCAGGGGTTACCGCGCAGAGCAACATCCGTGCGGTGTCCAGCCCCGCAGGCCAGCCCACCAATGGCGTGAGCGCAGGCTCGACCGACGTCAACTGGTCGGGGTATGCGATTTGGAATGCCATGGCCAAGTACCAGCTGACGGACGAGACCAGCGTTAGCCTCAATGCCAATAACCTGTTCGACAAGCATTACTACACCCGCTACGGCTTCTATGCCGGGGCAATCTATGGTGACCCCCGCAATCTGTCGCTGACCCTCAGCACGTCATTCTGACGCCCCCCTGTAGGAGCAGCCTTGTGCTGCGAATGGGCCGCAAAGCGGCCCCTTTCCCACCCACAATCAACTGCATTGCACTCCCGGCACCTCATCAATCGGCTTATCCAACCGGTCCTCAAACCTGTCCCAGTCCTCGCCGAACAACTCCACCGGATGCATGGTCCGATCTGACCCATTGCCACAGGCCAGTGCCTTGGCTGGGCAGTAGAGGTCGCAGCCCCAGCAGATGCGCTCGGGGTGGCTGGGGTGGGTGGGGAATTTTTTGGGCATGGTGTTCAGTCCTCGTAGGTGGGGGCTGATTTCACGCTATGCGGTTTGGTGGTTTGGGTTTTGATTGAGATCAAGGTGGGGTGGGGTGGGGCTTGCGGTGTGGCTTTCAAATTACCGTCTACGTGACGGCACAAGCAAAAAAGGCCCACTTTTCGGTGAGCCTTTTTTGATACTGCGTACGGTGCGGCACCAGGAATCGAACCCGGGACCTACTGATTACAAGCCGTTTGCTCTGATGGTTTTCTAGAGGTCACCGATTCTCACGGGATACCGTGATAACTAGAGAAAGCCCCAAATATCGCCAGCCTCATGTCTTTCTATGTTTCACCCGATAGCGTACCTTTGCATCGAAAACGGGGATCGAACGGGGAAAATGTGGAGGTAACGGGGAAAAATGGCTAAGCGCACGCGCATGACTGAGATGGAGGCATACTCCGTAAAAACCCGACAGTCTGAGCCGGTGGGTTCTCGTGGAAAAGGCACTCTGCTTCTCGAGCGCAAAGCATCAGGTGCAATCCAGGCCTATTACCGAGAGCGCACACCTGACAGCGACAAGAGGCTGGTGCTGGGGACGCTCTCCAAGAAGCCACGTGTAGGGACAGGTGAGCATACCCTTGATGGTATCCGGGCCGAGGCGATGCGTATCTCCGTTGAGGCCGCGGCTGCGGGAGGCCTAGCCAAGTACCTGGCGTATGTTGCTGAACAGAAAGCCGCAGCCGAAATCGAGCAAGAGAATGCGGCTGCGCGGATGGAGCAAGAGAGACTTGAGCACTTGCGCTTGGCTGAGATAGACGCAGCCCGTGGCAGCTTCCATGACCTTTTCTTGGATTACATCGAGTCACGCCGGGTCAAGGCGACAATAGGCGTTGTGAAAGAGCTGGAGCGCTTGTTCAAGAGCAATCTGGAAACACCCCATCCCGAGATCATGCAGATGAAGGCCCGGGATGTTCGATCAGAGCATATCCTCACCATCCTCAACCCAATCTGGAATCGTGGCTCCAAGGTCCAAGCGGATCGGATGCGTTCATTCCTCGTCGCGGCTTTCAATCATGGCCTTACGGTCGAGAGTGTCGTAGGGCGCTCAAATGCCAAGGTATACAGCCTTGAGATCAACCCGGCCGCAATGGTGAAGGTGGAAAAGGTCTCGGCTCCTGTCGAGCGGGCCCTTTCGGATGCAGAGCTGAAGCACTTTTGGCACACGATCGAGAACACAGAAGGCATTGGTCCAGTGATGGCACTGCTGTTCAAGTTCGTGATCGCGACTGGCGGTCAGCGCATCAAGAACATCATCGAAACCACATGGGCTGACTACGACCTGGACGCGGGCACTGTCCTGCTCGTTCACCGGAAAGGCAGGGGCGGGCAGACCATGAGCCGCCCGCACCTCGTCCCGCTTTCGGATCGTGCGATCTCGATCATGCGGCGGGTGCTTGATATCAGCGGTGACCATCAATGGCCTTGGACTACTCACGGGAAGCAGCCCTTCGTTATCAGTAGTCCGACCCATGCGATAGCGGATTGGATGGATTCCAAGCATGCTGTGGTCGACGGAGTGCGGATGTCGCCCTTCTCGCCCCGTGACCTGCGCCGCACTTGCACCCAGCTTATGCAGCGGTGCGGTGTTGATGATCGCCTGTCTGACCTTCTGCAAGCGCATGGCCAAACAGGGGTTGTCTCGAAGCATTATCGGAACAACGCTGAGGCTGCGTTACCGGAGAAGCGTCGTGCACTTGAGCAATTTGAGCTCGGGTTAGCAGTCGCTTTGGGCGAGCTGAAAGCGAAAGATGGCAATGTGCTACCAATGTCTCGGCGCATCAAGAAGAACGCTCGGCCAAAGCCGTAATGCATGTCAGCGCGCCCATTCTCACAGTTGAAGAAGCCGGGCTGATTTAGCAGCTAAATTTTGAGCTCTAGCCTCAATCCACCCTCCCACCATAGATGCCTGGGCGCCGATGGCGTAAGCAGCGATGATGATCAGCCAGGCGCGCTAGGCTGCTGCATATCGAAACCTCGACGGCCGGTGCGCCCTGCGCTCCTTGTTCACTTCCATACGGGAACAAGGTCGGAACAGTGCATAACCGTGAATAGCAGCGAATAAGCCTAAATAAACAACGTCTAATATTACGCAGCGTTGTTAGTTGCCCGTAAGGCTCTTCTGCATCTGACAAAACAGCGCGCGCCACAAAATCGTAATTCATGGTTTTGTGGCGCGGCGTCACGGCTACTTGTCACAGATGAAAAATAAGATCGGTGCGTGTCTGTGAGATAAGGGCGAGCGAGGGACGCATGAGGCCCTCATGAGGCCCTCAATAGGGGCCAGTAAAACCGGGGGTTTCACGGATATCACCTACCGCCTGTCGGCTTTTCTGTCTGGTCTCCCCGATACGGTTTTGCACGTATTGATACCTGTTGGGACGCATTGGGACGTATAGGGCCATGTTTCAATCACGTGCTCTCAGTGCCCGGAATTTTTTATCCACAGGTAACTTTGGAAGTGCCGTAGAAAGTTGTTGCGAACACGAGAGCTGCGCCGTTAACATCCCGTCATCCGGCATCGAAGCGACATACTGAAAAGTGGTTGCAACTGCTGGGACGTTGGATCGCTATCTGCAGGCAAAGAAAAGCCCCTGGTACTGCAATACCAGGGGCTGATTCGGGAAAGGGCGTTAGAGCGCCCTCTGTGCATAGCAGAGCCAATACACAAACCCCGAGGGGAGAAGCTTTTGAGTGGGCTTCAGAGGTTTACCGATAACGGTAAACTCGGGCGGACTGTAGTACCAACGGGATTATTGCGCAACACTGGGTCTCCATACAGGTGCGCGCTTTCCGATGATTTGCAGGTCGACCCCCTCGGTTTTTCCCGTGTAAGGAGAAATCGACAATGGCTCAAACCGCCATCAGCAAGAACGATCTGCCCCACCTCCCGGTTCCCGGCGCCCGCGCTACCGCAGCCCAGCTCTGCGCGAAGTATCAAGTCAGCCGCTCCACCTGGTGGCGGTGGTCCAAAACCCCCGGTTTCCCTGAGCCTATCCGCTTCGGTCGCTCCGTCCGCTGGGAACCTGAGTCTGTCGAAAGCTTCCTGCGCAGCCAGGAGGCCTAACCCATGATGATCAATCAACTCTGCGTTGGCGCGGAGCAGGGATCGGCCGGCCTGGAAAAATCAGTTCTATCCCTTCCCGTACCCTTAAAAAATTTGGTGCATCCCCGCCAGATCGAGCAGGGGCATCAGAGCGAGCGCGATCCAGCAGGCTGCGAAGGCGAGGGGGCATGAAAATGGCTGACACTAAGCCTCTCGATAGTGGTTGCTCAGCAAGCGACAACAGCGACACCAGCGGCAGCGCGCAGCGTATTCGCTTGCTTGCTCATTTGCGCCAACACGGATCGATCAACACCTTCCAGGCCATCGCGCAGCTGAACATCGTGCGCCCGGGCGCGCGTATTGCCGAGCTTCGCGCCTTGGGTCACAACATTGCTACTCACCTGAGCACGCTGAAAGACGACCACGGTCGGGATCATCGCAAAGTGGCCACGTACTTCCTGAGCGCTGGGCCGGTGCAGAAGGTGGTCGAATGATGCCGGCACTAAAGATCCGCGATGAACGGTCGATAATTCTGGTTGCAGGCAATTGTGATGCTCGGTATGGTTCGCCGGTCGCTGCAAATTCAGCGGCCGGGTTTGGCGACCCGACGAAATCAAGGCGCATAAGCGCCCCTATCACGATTGCAGGCGCTTTTTTTGTGCCCGCAGTCCCGTGTTATGGCGGCTGTGCGCGGGAGACCCTTGGGTCTGCCGGGTTCCTTGATTCCCGGTTCGCCAACCTGCGTACAGCTGCCACCCTAAATCGTTTGGCGACGATCAGTGGCAGCTCCTCAAGTCAAGGAGCTCGACCCATGCACGCCCTCAATCCGTCCAAAATTCGCGCACACGCCCACCGGCGTCTGGCCATGGCCGCACTTCGCGCAAACTCTTCCCTGTCTGTCCGTCTCGCCCGCTATAACCATCATGCCGAGATCGCCCGCGCCCTGGAAGGGCAAGGCGGTGCCAAGTGACTCACACCAACCAAATCGCCGAGGCCGTTCAGGGCTTCATCCAGTCTCAAGTCGTGGTCACTATTCCAGGGCTGCAAGTGTTCCGCCTGCCCCCAGTGGTTGGGGTAAGCCTCGCAGGTGATATCGCCACCTTGGTCAGTGCGGACTTCCCGCAAGCAGCTGTGAGCATCCTGGGCCGTTGCCGTGGCTCTTTGGCCGGCCTGGAGGACGCCATGCGTGCTTCAGATGAAGTCCGTGCCGTGTTGGAGCGGTGCCGGTGCCAGCCGCATCCAGGTGCTGCTCTGGTGGGCCATTTCCAAGCCGTCGCGCGTGTCGGAGGTGCCCAATGAACCGTCTTCCAAGCGTTGCGACCCTTGAAGGTGAGGTGCTGCCAGAGGCGGTACTTGATGCGCGCGCCATGTGCTCGATGAACTTTGCTAGGGATGAGTTCAGCAAGCTGGAGAAGATACTGCTGACGTTCGTCATTCCTGCCATGGGCGGCTACGACAATGAATTGGCTTGCGATATTGCCCGACACATAGAGCAGACCAGGATTTTCAGCCGCAACTTCTGCTGGCCTCATCGTCATCTAGGTTCATCGCATGGCGTGGTAGGGAAACGACCCAGGGTCGACGGGGGGGCTAAGTCATGACTTCCCCTATCCACATCCCCGACCCGGCCCAAGATGATCTGCGCGACGTGCAAGACGTACTTGTGTTGCTGAGCATGGCGCTGGCGGTGATCGCCTCACCGGCCACTCCCGTCATCGTCGCCCGTGTCACTGCAGTGATGGCGCAACATACCGCGATGGCCTGGGCTGAAATGCTGGACGGCGTGATTGCTGAGCAAGGGGGTGATCTGTGAAGACCGATACCACTTTGCGCATCACCCGCCGCCAGTACCGGCAACTTGCTGAGCTGGCCAAGGTGAACGGTTTAGGTTTGACGCTGGACACCTTCACCAACCTGGGCGGCATTTGGGGCGAATACAACTGCTGGGCGCAGCCGATCATTCGTGACGTGTCGAGTGACAGCCGCCTGTGTGATGAGCGTATTGCTATCAAGCTGGCCAACAGTGTGAATGCTGGCGCTTTCCGTGGTGCTCATCGCCCTGAACTGGATTGGGCGGCCCTGGAAGACGACGAGGTTTTCCCGTTCATCGTCAGCCATGAGATTGGCCACCACATCGACAACTTCACGTATTGGGATATAGCCCTCATGCCAGACATGGCGGCGCGTGATGAATGCCACAAGATAATCAATCGCGTTAATGAGATGTTGGCCGATCGCTATGCCTGGGAGCAGGTGAGGCCAGGGGAGCCACTACCCCTGAGTGAGACCGGTAAGCGGTTGCAGGAGGTGATGGCCGCCGACTTGGAACTGCTTAACAAGCATATGCCTCGCACTCGCCGGTCACCCAAGGCGCTGCCTAGTGGGCAGTACGCCTACGTGCCTGCCTCGATGCTGAGAACCGATGAACTGGCCGCATTCGTCGGCCCGCACGTTTGCCCAGCGCAGATTGAGCACACCCGAAACCGCCACCGCGTCCACCGCCGAGACTCCCGACTGAGGGCTTAAAAATGACAAATTTTCAACAGCGCCGCGCTGCGCTGGGGGATTCGTTCATCCCAAAGAAAGCCACCGAGCTGTATTACGTGAGACATCCGAAGGTCGACCGGGCTCTACTGGGGCCGTTCTTGAACCAGGCCGATGCAGAGTGTGGGCGCGTAGTTTTGCGTAGCGCCGACGTGGTGGTGACGGTCTGCCGCGTCGAGTCGCTAGACGAGCTGACCTACTGGCACGCGGTGAACAATGGCCAAGTTTGCCGGACCTTCGCAGGCGCTGAAGGGGGTGAGCCATGAGTAAGGTCACTCCCATTCGACGCAAGGGTGCCGGTGGTCCGCCGACTGCTGGCGCCTACATCGACAGCGCCAGCTACACGCTGCTGGTGGAAAGCCTGGTGGGGTTTCTGGAACTGCGCATTGCCGAGGGTGACGCTGGCCGTCACTGCCCTGAGCTGGAGCGCCTGACCAATCAACTGGAACGGCTAGCCAAGCGCTTCACGCCGCCGACGGGGGCCGCATGACTGATCCTGTGATCTTGTTCCGTGAAGTGCTCCAGTCGGCCTATGGTCTGCTCGACTGGTTACCACTGGACGATGGCGACATTCACCGCTTCCACGTCCCCGGCGACAAGCCCGGTACGCTCAATGGTTGGTACTGCCTGTTTGCTGATGGCATTGCCTCTGGCGCATTCGGGAGCTGGAAGACAGGCTGCACCAGCACCTGGTGTAGCCGTGAGCCGGTCGACGCCCGCGAAGCCGAGCAGGTGCGCCAGCGCATCGAGCAGGCCCGGCGCCAGCGGGAGGCAGAACGGCAGCGGCGCCAGCTCAGAGCGGCGGGCCTGGCGCAGCGCTGGTGGCGTGACGCTCGCCGCGCTGATCCGGCCCACTCCTACCTGGTCGCCAAGTGCATTCGTGCCCACGGTCTGCGCCAGCGCGGTAACGACCTGCTGATCCCGCTGTACGCCGGCGGAGTGTTGGTGAACCTGCAACGGATTGCCCCGGGCGGCGACAAGCGCTTCCTGTATGGCGGGCTGATCAAAGGCGCCTATTCGCCCCTGGGGCGGATCACGCCGGACAAGCCCCTATGCATCTGCGAAGGCTGGGCGACGGGTGCCACGCTCCATGCAAGCGGCTACACGGTCGCCTGTGCGATGAATGCCGGGAATCTGAAACCGGTGGCACTGGCGCTGCGGGCCGACCACCCCGGCACCGAAATCATCATCGCCGGCGACGACGACCGCGAAACCGAGGCCGAAGGCAAGGGCAACCCGGGGCGCACCGCCGCCCATGAGGCCGCTGTCGCGTGTGGCGGTCTAGTGACCTTCCCCGAGTGGCCGGCCGACGCGCCGCTGTCCCTTTCCGACTTCAACGACCTCGCCGCCTGGAGGTGCCGCCATGCGCCCGCCTGATACCAACGTCATCAACCTGCGCCCCGAAGCGCCCAAAGTCGAGCCTGACCGCCCGTGCTGGGGTGTGTATGAGCACTGGGTGACAAATGAGAAAGGCCGCAGGCTCAAACCCGGTGTGTACTGGCACGGCTTCAAGCGTAGCGCCGGCGACGACGACAGCGACGGCGATAAGGCAGATCGCCCGATCACTGACGAGTGGATCGCCACGCCCGTGACCGTCGCCGCTCGGACCACCAACAGCGACGATGGCAGCGAAGGCCGGTTTCTGCGTCTGCTTACCGACAGCGGCACCAAGGAGTGGATCATTCCCATGGAGGTGTTCGGTGGGAGCGGCGAGGACGCAAGGCGGACGCTGTTCGGCATGGGCGTCATCATCGCCCTGAAAAAGCGCGGCCAGTTCATGGAGTACCTGCTGGACCAGCACCCTGCAGAGATGTTCGCCACCACCTGCCGCCCCGGCTGGCATGAGTCAGGCGCGTTTGTGCTACCTGGGCGCACCATCGGCAGCGACAAAGTGCGCTATCAGGCCAGCGCCAAGGGGCAAAACCTTTTCAGTGTGCGCGGCAGTCTGGAGGGCTGGAAGGCCGAGGTGGCGGCCAAGTGTGAGGGCAACCCGGTGCTGACACTGGCCATCGGCTGCGCCCTCGCTGGCCCGCTGCTGAGCTTGGTTGGCGTGTTGGGTGGCGGTGTTCACCTGGTGGGCGACAGCTCCAGCGGCAAGTCTCTGGCGCAACTGATCGGCTCGTCCGTATGGGGCGATCCAGGCATCTTCGCTGCGTCCTGGGATATGACCAAGGGCGGACTGGAGATCGAGGCATCCAGCCGCAACGACACCATGTTGCCCCTGGACGAGATCAAGCGGGCCGACCCGAAGCGCGTACAGGAGATGGCCTATTCGCTCGCCAACGGCCAGGGTAAGGGCACCATGACCCGTGACCGGGAGGCCCGCGGCAAACTGAGCTGGCGCCTGCTGGCGCTCTCCAGCGGTGAGCGCTCCCTATCCGAGCACGCGGCCATCAGCGGCAATGCTGCCCATGCTGGCGCCGAGCTGCGCATGGTCGACGTGAACGCCGGTACCCGCACGCACCGCGCCTTCGATGAATTGCACGGCCTGGAGGGCGCTGACTTCCACCGCCAGCTCACGGTGGCTGTAGGAGCGAATCATGGGCACATCGGGCCGGCTTTCGTGGAGAAGCTGCTGGCCAGCGATGACCGCCCCGGGCTGCTGGAGGACTTCGCCGGTATCCGCGCTCAATTCGTCGAGGACAACGCCCAGGCCGGGCGGGTGGCAGATCGTTTCGCGGTGATCGCCCTGGCCGGCGAAATGGCCATTGCCTACGACCTGCTGCCCTGGGCGCCAGGCACCGCTCTGGCCGACTGCCAGCTGCTGTATGGCGAGTGGCTGAGCCGGGTGGGCGGCGGCAATGCCGAAGACCGCCAGATCCTGGCCGGCATCCTCGACTTCATCGACAAGCACGGCAGCAGCCGTTTTTCGGACGTAGAAGACCAGACGCTGGACACCAAGGTGTTCAACCGCGCCGGGTACTGGGAGGTGGTCGGCGCCAAGCGGCTTTATCTGTTCAACAAGTCCGCACTGACCGAGGCCGCCCATGGTCACGGGCTGGCGCGGGTAGTGAAGGCGCTGGAAGGCGCTGGCGCACTTGCCAAGCACGATACCGACCGGGACAGCCGCAGGACCAAGAAATACCGCCTGCCTGCTGGTGGGTCTGCCCGCCTGTATGTGATCGATCCCGACGCCATGGATAGCGAAGGCGGTGGCCTATGACCGTCATCACCATCCAACGCCAATGCCTGAATCCACAGGAACCTAAAAACGTGGGGAACAGGGGGAACGGGGGAACAGCCAGTAAATACGCGGTCTGTAGCCGTTCCCCCTTATTGAAGTGTTGGGGAACAGGGGGAACACAAACATGTTTTTGAATATAAGCGCCTGCGGTGCCCCTTCTGCTTGGTTACCACTGTTCCCCAGTTTTTCGGGTGGGGAACACGTACCCCCGCTGGAGGCCCCGGAAACACTGGGCGTTCCCCGCGTTCCCCCGTTCCCCCGATCTTTTTTCACAGACACATTTGGGCGTTATGGGAATCCGGGGGAGGTGACGCCATGAGCCTCCTTTCCGACCTGCTCAATCACATGCCGCCGAACGGTGCTAGCGCTGGCAAACCGCCGATGGCGAAACGCGCTCCGGATCGCCCTCGGCTGGTGTTGGTCGAGCCTGGGCAATTGCCATCCGGCCCCTACGCCAACGCCGCCAATGCCACGCCTGAGTGGCGCCAGGCCCGCGACCGGTACATCAGCCACGTCATGACCTGCCGAGGCTGCTACGCGCCTGCCGGTCGCCATTGCTTGACCGGTGCCGGACTACGCGCCACCTACGACAACACGCCCATGGAGGCCCACCCATGACAATGACCCCGACCATGCGCCTTTGCGATATCGCCTCAAAGCCCGGTATCAGCGCCAGCACACAGCTAATCACCACCCGACGTATCTGCCGCAACATCGGCCGCAACCTGGATTCGATCCACGTTGAGCGCCGCGCCATGCGCCGCCAGGCGGGCAAGCTGAAAGCGTTTCTACCGTTCACCCGCCAAGCCATTGCCGATTTGGAGCAAAGGGCGCAGACGCACCGATCGAATGAGCGCGACAAGGCGGTGGTGGCATTGAAGGGGTTTGGCAGGTCAGTGCTGTTCGACCATGACGGACTAGCCATCGCCCTAGGCTTCGAACGCCTGTGCGACCTGCTGGGCGTGAACACGGTTGAGCGTGAGCAGGCCAGGCGGGAGGGCATCATCAGGTTGGAGGACCTGGTGTTCACCCATGCGCTCGAGGACAGCGCAGAACGCCGGGCACAGGAGTGGAATGACGCGCCGCTGTTCAATGCCTGCCACGCGGCCATGGCGGACTTCATCAGGGAATGCCCGGATGGCGTGTTGCCTGACCCTTTCGCACCTGGGGCGCCATTCGGGCCCAAGCTGCCACCTAAGCTGCGGGTGGTGTGAGCCATGACTAAGCCAGAGTCGAAACAGCCTGATTCACCCGTGAAGACGAAGCAGCGGGTTTCAGATAAGCAGCGGCGCCTAGTGTTGGACCTGCGCCGGCGTCACTCCCTCCGTGAGGTGGCCCAGATCACCGGCATACCGCTGGGAACGGTGAAGACCCTAGTTTCACGATCCGGGGCGTTTCGCGACAACGAGCAGCACCGCGCCATGTTTACCCTGCCGCCGATCAGCGCCAACACCGAGGCACTACCAAGCGTGCCCGAGCTGCCGCCGCAGGAGGTGGCCACCGGCGACAAGGAGGTGGATGCGGTGCTGTGGCTGCGCTCCGTCATCAGTACCGGCCAGGCCGCCCTGATTGACCGGGCCATGGCGGGTGCCAAGAAGATCAAGACGCCGCTCAATGTGCTAGAGAGGCGGTACCGAGATTACTTGGTGGCCACCAATCCAGGGCATCTGTTCGCTGCCATGTCGTCGTTTGGCTTCGCTGACTTGGATGCGCTGGCCACTCGTGCCATTGAGCAGAACCGGCTGAGGCTGGAGGGCGACGCTCGCTTCGGTGATACCCTGCTGGCCGACACCGAGGCTGAAAGGTTCTGCATCGAGGCGCTGCGCGGACTGCGTGCTGCCGGCCAGTTCGGTGACTTCGATAAGCGCCAGGTAGCCGCCCGGTTCAACGCCCATCCTGAATTGCTGCCTCACACCTTGGCGGATTGCCTGTACGAGCTTAGTTACTGGGACCAGCTCTACCGGCTGCGTAACGCCGTCGACCGTGACGCCAGCGACGGACCACCCGATGCGACCGCACGTGACTGGTTCGTGTTCGGCCTGCTGGCGCAGATCCGGCCCCGTGATAAGTCCGAGGGACTGGCGGTGTTTCGGTACCTGATTGCCAGCCAGCGCGAAGACATGGCGGAGTCGGAGGCCATTCTTATGAATCTCATTGGGTAGTCGATTCACATTGATCGTCACCTTTTGGATCTCCCACTCCAAAGGCGTTCACCAGGCGAAGCGCTATCTGAATGATTGGAATTGAAGGGGTAGGCGGGTATAAAACTCTGGCCAAGAGCACTTGGCCATCACCTAAGGACGCATACCTGGGCGGTTCCTGCCCGCTAAGAAGGATGAATATGAAACGACTCTGCACGCTTGCCCTAACGCTGGCCTTGGCCGGTTGCGCAGGTGTAACTCCCGAAGTCGAATGGGTCACCGTCAGAAGTACTGACCAGTTCACGGACAAGTCTACCTGTGGCGTGACTGTGGGCAGCTTCTACACAGGCGGCGGTGTATTCACTGCTTCCAACCACTACTACCCGTACATCGAATCGGTGAATGGGGAACTGAGGGTAGGGATTCGGAGCGGGGGCCGTTTCAAAATTCCTGTCGGAGATGTCCAGCTTAGGATCGACCAAAACACTGCGTGGACCATTGCGACAGGGGAGACCCCAGTGGACTACGTGCCGGAAGGGCAGCTCAAAGCCATCCAAGCATACGGGGGGGATGCCAAGCAGCAACAGATGCTTGAGAGCACCTACAAGGCCGCCCTGCAGGCCTCTGCCCAGACCATGTCTCCATTCACCGCGGCGACCGGTGAAAAGGCCGAGAAGATCCTGGCGCAAATGAAGACCGGCAAGGTGCTGATCTATCGCACGCTAGGCATGAACCAGGCTGCCAGCACCACGGGCGAATATGCCCTTGATCAATCGCTTAGCAACGCCTTGGCCGAATGCGGCATTAAGTGATCCCTGCTCGCGCCACAAAACGTTGTACTCCTGTTTTGTGGTGCGCGCACAGCTGGTCAGTCTGGCGCGTAGCATCGATGACGCCCTATCGTCGTTTCGTATCAATTTGAGTTGCCCCAAGATACTGCTACGAAATTCCCTTCTCGACCACTCCGTTTGTTGTGTCAGGACGTGCCAGGATGTGTCTCTATTGAGGTGCACCCAAAAAACACTGTTTATCCGATCAGATTAGGCATAATTTCATCTCATTGAGAGTCACCAACAGGTGCAGAGATGAGTGCAATTGGAAAGGTCAGAGGGCAGCAAGCAAAGCCAACGAAAGCAGATTTGTCGGCGGCGTGGGTGAGGTTGCGAGAAGCAGCAGAGCAAGGCAGCGTTGAGGCGAATGCGCTGCTGATTGCTCTGGCTGAGAACAGACCATCTATCGTTCTCTGCAGCCCTGGGGTAGCCGGGCAAGGTGTTTCGCCATGACGATGGAGTCTCGCCTCGCAATCACGATCGACTCCCGCAGCGCAAAGAGAAATGTCGATGATCTCGCTGGCGCTCTTGCCAGAGTTGAGAAGGTTGGTGATGCCGTGGCGTCATCGGCTGAACATGTGTCCAGCACATGGGATGAACAACGAAAAGAGCTCTATCAACTTTTGGGTCAGATCAACCCTACAGTCGCGGCCCTTGGCCGCTTGGACGACATGCAGGAGAAGCTGGCAAAGTTCAAGAAGACCGGCTTAGTCGAAAGTGACACGTTCATCGAGTACAACGACCGTATCAACATCCTTCGCCAATCGTTGGGAGATACTGCCGAAGGCATGAATAAGGCTGGGATGTCGGCGAAGGCCTACAACGCCGCAATGCGCGGGCTGCCGGCCCAGTTCACTGATATCGCTGTTAGCCTGCAAGCCGGTCAGGCCCCGCTTACAGTATTTCTCCAGCAGGGCGGACAGCTTAAAGACATGTTCGGAGGCGTCGGGCCAGCGGCCCGGGCTATGGCAGGCTATGTAGCCGGCTTGGTCAATCCCTTCACCGTAGCCGCCGCTGCAGCAAGTGCTTTGGCGTTGGCGTACTACCAAGGCAGCGAAGAAAGCGAGCGGTTCGCCAACACGCTGATCGAGAACGGGAATGCAGCTGGCGTAACGGCAAACCAACTATCCGATATGGCCAACCAGGTGGCGGCATCCAGCGGTACTGTGGGGGCTGCTGCTGGGGTCTTAAACCAACTTGCAGCAGCTGGTAACCCGCTGCGCGGCATGTATGTCGAAATCGCTCAGGCATCGCTGGCTTGGTCAAAGCAGACGGGCCGCGACGTAAGCGAGGTGGTTAAAAGCTTCAACGACATTGCGAAAGACCCTGTTGCTTCCATCAAGAAGCTCGACGGTGAGTTGAACATCCTGACCGCGTCCCAATACGCCAACATCGTGTCGCTGCAGGAGCAAGGCAAGACAATGGAGGCCGCGCGGACCGCTGCTGATATTTACTCCGGGACCATAAGCTCCAGGGCCGGGCAGATGGAGGAGAATCTGGGTACGCTTGAGACGGCCTGGAGGTCTCTAGGAGAGATTGCGAAAGGCGCGTGGGACAAGATGCTCAATATTGGACGAGAGGACACAACTGAGCAAAAGCTTGCTGCTGCCTATGAACGTTATCGGGATCTAACGCGCGATGGCCGTGACGCGGCGTCAGAAGACCCGTTCCGATTTAACGAGGTCACCACCGAGATCACCAAGCTGCAGCAGAAGATTGCAGACGAAAGCTGGACGGCCTGGGAGCAGGCCGGCATCAAATCGATTCAGGATGCTGGCAAGAAGGGCATCGACCTCATCAACTCCACTTACAGATCTTCGCTGACTCAAACCCAAAAGCTGCAGAAGGAGTTGGCCAACCTGGACAAAGCGCGGGTTGATGCCATTGCCGCCGGAGGCTTCACGGCGGCCGAAGAGGAGAAGTACGCCAAGTCACGGAAGAATATTGAGCAAGAGATTGCGGACATCAAGACCCGCGAGGCGAAGAAGAACGCGCCGAAGAACGTCAATCGCGGCTTGGCCGAAGCAACGAATACCTTCGCCCGGCTATATGGCCAGTACGACCCGGCTGCCCAGGCTGCCCGTGCATTGACCAAAGAGCAGAGCCAGCTCGACCTAGCGCTGAGCAAAAGCAAGATCACCCAAGAGGAATACAGCAAGGCGCTGGCCCAAGCCTCCGTCAACTACGCCGCCGCATTGAAGGGCGCCCAGGGCCTGACTGCCGTCGAGCAGTATCGTGCACAGTTGCAGCGCCAGCTGCTTAACGAGCAGGCCCAATACCAGCTTGATGCGGCCAGCATCGGCATGGGCGGCTTACAGTCGTCTAGGATGCAGCAGCGACTGAGCTTGGAAATGCAGACCAACGACCGTCTATTGCAGTTGCAGACCGAGTTGGCCAACGCCACCGACCAGAAACAACGGCAGGCGCTCCAAGGTCAGATAGACGCCATCAACGAATTTCTGCCGCAGCAGATCGCGGCTATGCAGGCTGGCTGGTCGCAGATCGACCAAGCCATGCTCAATCCAATCGCGGGTTGGACAGCCGCTGTCCAGAATTTTGGTAACCAGGCTCGCGATATTGCCGGGCAGACGCAATCAGTGTTTTCCGGCGCTTTCAACACAATATCCACCGATATCACGTCGGCGATCATGAGCGGGAGTTTGTCGTTCAACACGCTCGGTGACATCTCTGCGAATGTCACCAGGGAGATCATCGGCGGGTTTGTGAAAATGGGTGTACAGATGGGGGTAAACGCTGCGCTGAATGCGACCCTTGGTACTGCCGCCGCCGGGCAGAGCATGATCCTTGCCGGAACCACAGCCACGGCCTGGGCGCCAGCTGCGGCGATGGCCTCCCTTGCAACGCTTGGCGCCAACTCCGTGCCGGCCGCCACCGCTCTGACCTCCACCACGGCTCTGGCCACAAGCCTGGCTGTGATCCCTGGATTCGCCACCGGCGGCTTGTTCAATGGGGCCGGCACAGGAACATCCGATAGCAATTTGGCCCGGATCAGTGATGGTGAGTTCATCGTCAACGCTGCTGCCACGAAGCGTAATCGAGGCCTGCTAGAGGCGATCAACTCGAACGAGCGAGTATCGATGGTAAGCAGTGGGGGAACACTTCCCAGACAGAGTGAACCAAGCGCAAAAAGCCAAGCTCCTCAGGTAACTCACCAGGTTTACATCGTGAACAACAGCAATGCTGTGGTAGAGACGCGCACCGGTGAGAATGGTCGACTTGAGGTGCTTATTCAGGCGGTAGAAGACCGTTTGGTGGACCAAATGGCGACCGGGTGGGGTAGCTTCGTTCAAGTTACAGAACAAGCGTACGGCTTGAAAAGGCAGGGTGATTGATGAGTGATATTCAGTGGGACGAAGATGAGCTCCGGCGCAAACTCACCGGCTTTTTCTGCGAGTTCTTTGGGATGGGAGACTTGTCAGAAAAGCCGATGCACGAGGTGCGAGCAAGGGCTGAGCTTGCTGGCGCGTACATTGGCAGGTCCTTGGCCGTCATCGAGCACAAGGGCCCGGTTGGATCGGATATCGCAATGGCGATTCGCTCCCAAGAGCAGCGCTGGAAGTCCGCGTTGCTAGATAGCGTTGGACGGCTGTGCACACCGGGAGGAGAGTTACGGGAACGTTGGAATAGGCGTTTGAAGTAAGTCGGTAAAATCAAGCCTTGGTATTGGGAGCGTCATCACTTTCGTCGTCATCGTCGTCGTCGTCAGTTGAGGGCGCGACCATGGGGGGTACAAAAGTCGCTTCCTTACGGTGTATCCGATCGGTCATATAGTAGAGGCCAAGTAACGTGGTGATCATCATATTGCTTGTCACGAAAAGATAAGCAGTAATGACCGGCCATTTTAAAATTGTTACAAATTGAGGTGCCATTATCGCTTTTAAATGTGGAGCAAGTAGCACTAGCGCGCTTCCTCCAAAATATAGAAGCAATGAGGAGAATGATAGATAGCCGAACAAGAAGCAGAGGAAGCGGCGTCGAGACAATGCTTCGGGGCGGCCTTTCTTTCTTCGCCGATTGGGAAGAACCACGGGTATTCCTGGCATTGCTTTGTCCATCGACTCTTTGTTAAAAGTCGCAACAGCGGCAAGCGATGCTATATAAAAACCCGAAACTATCTGGAGATAGCCCACGATTACACTTATGACCCCTTTCTCTGAAAAAATCGGAATACGACCAGAAAAGGAATACAAAGTAATTATTGCCAAAAAAGTTATAATTCCCGGGATCACCAGTTCGTCTGTGTGCTTATCCTGCCTTCTTATCCGTAGGTAAGATAATGGCGTAAGAAGTCGACGTATGCTGCTGTTCATTGGGATATGCTCATTTCAGAGCTCGCATTTTGGCGAGAAACTTTCTGTCAATTGTATCCGTGCATTGTGGCAGATCGTAGTCGGTTTCCACCAACTCCATTCGTCCGAAAACCGCGTCGCCAGCATCCTCCCTCAGAGTCGAAAACCTCACGGAACGCTGGTTTCCTTCCTGTTTTTTGAAAACAACTCTCATGTCCGGGAAGCCTTTTTCTCGACCTATTTCCTTGGCTCGGTTGATGAAGTCAACTGCGCCTTGCCCCTTGGATTTAGCAGTGGCTTTGATTTTGACTGTCGAAGTAACTTTGTCTAGAATTGGATCTTCGTCCAATTCGTTCATCGTCACATTTTTAAATAGTTCAATAAAACGAAGCTCGCCATCCTCAAGATCGTCCGAAAGGGATTGGTCTGCAACATGGTCGAACCCTATGACAGGGTAAGAGTTTTCTATATCACCTTCTTCGTTTTCAAACTCGCGGCTTGCAAGATCTTTGAGTAAAGTGTTGAGGAAAGGCGTAAGTTTTGCCTTGCCGATGCCGGGGGCGTCCTCTAGCAGCAGTAAATACTCTAATCCATTCGGTTTTATTGGTTCTAGAAAAAGAACTCCATGTGCCGACACTGCGATCCCTTCGCCGGCTAGCTTTGGTTCAGATCTGAGCGCGCCCGACGCCAGATTGCTAAATGCAGGATCAGACATCCTCGAATCAGAATATTGAAAAAGAAAGCTTGCCCTGCGGGCTTTTGAATTAATAAGCAGCTCTGATATTCGTACGCAGGCCGTACCTTTGTTTATCAGCTTATGAAGCTTCCCGCCTTTAAAGTTTTGCTTTAATAATTTTAGCGTACTTTCAAGATCGAATAGCGGCGCGTCATCAGGAGCAGACTTCAGTGTCACGCCGTAAAAGTGAATCCAGCGCTGGTTCAGTTCAAGCATAAGGGGGCATCCTTTCTATTACGCTCAGGTTGTGCTGGATACTGCGCCTGGGCAGCCGCTGCTGCAATGGTTTTTGAGGTATGCCTGGGCTGATACGGTCTGATTTGACCTAATCGGCCCTTTTTGCTTGATAAGTAACACCCAAAATGCAACAGTGTTAGGACAACACCCTAACTGATACAGGTTGCATCATGTTCATCCGCGCCTACCTTCGAGCATCTACCGACGAGCAAGACGCCGGCCGCGCCCGGGCCTCATTGGAAAAGTTTGCCAGCGAGCACAACAAGGTCATTGCTTGCGAATACTTGGAGAATGCCAGCGGTGCCGCTGCAGATCGGCCGGAACTGCTGCGCCTGCTCAAGGATGCTCGGAAGGGTGACGTGCTGCTTGTCGAATCCATTGACCGCCTGTCCCGTCTGCCCGCTGACGACTGGGCGAAGCTGAAGAGTGCGATCGACGCCAAGGGCCTGCGCATCGTGGCGTTGGACCTGCCCACTAGCCACCAGGGTATGCGCGACACGAAGGGCGACGAATTCACCGACCGTATGCTGGCCGCGATCAACTCGATGCTCGTGGAGATGATGGCCGCCATCGCCCGTAAGGATTATGAGCAGCGCCGCGAGCGCCAGGCTCAGGGTATTCTGAAGGCCAAAGCTGAAGGCAAGTACCAAGGACGGCCTGTGGACCAGGAACTTCACAAGCGTGTGAAGGAGCTTCTGGGCGCCGGGCTAGGTATCCGAGCCACTGCCAGGCATGCCAACTGCTCGACAACCACTGTGCTGCGCATCCGCGACACTGCTGCCTGATACCGTATTGATCGTGACCGGATGCATCACAACCACCTCTCTCGCCAGGCGGTCGAACCTTAACAATTGTTAGCAGGGAAGTGGGCCGGTCGCCCGGGGCAAATCCTAATACTTGGCAACAGGCCGGCCCGTTACCACCGCGCGCGGAGCCCGCTCCGATGTCAACATTTGTCAACATGCGGTCCAGTCGTCGAGGTGGATACTGTGACAGGTTTTGATAGGTCGCTAGTTCTGAACCTGGCACTATGAAATTGCGACGGAATGGCGTTCTTGTGCCACGGAATTAGCACGGATTGGACATTGCTGATGGCGAGGAGATGAGCTTCGTACTTCCAGTCCATTGTTGTGCCACAGAAACGCCATCGTGTGCCGCGTCAAAGGCACGGCTACGCCACTTTTCAGCCGTACCTGGGTCTGGACTTTTATTGTACCGGGGGTAGGACTTTTTCGTTTCCGGTCCGAAAATGTCCCGACTCTATTACGGGACTGGTGTTCTGAACGGTACAGCTAGCTGTTCAGCCCATTCTGCCTTGGTATCTGTACACGGCGCATGAGTGGGAAAGCGCTCGGGCGATGAGCGTTAGAAAAGCTACCCGCCGCGAACCCTGGTGCGAGACAGACCAAAACGTCTCACTCGGACCATATCGTCTGTCTCGCAGAGCTGGCGCCCAGGTTGTGGGCGCGAGGTGGTAACCAGTGCTGGTAACCGCACCTGGTAACCAGCCTGGCCTTGGCGGCCGGACAGGACAGGCACTCTCCCGCTAGCGCCAGACCTTAACAATTGCTAACAGGCTGGCGGGGTGACCAGCATAAGCCAGGTACTTACTTTTACTGACCGGAACAGGCTATGGCCCGCGCTGCCGGGCCGCTCTGATGTCCAACATTTGTCAAGGTCTGGCCGGGGCGTCGTGCTGGTCGCATGTCAAGTTTTGACAAGTAGCTGGCACGCACCAATGACAGGTTTTGACAGGTCGCTGGCGCTGATTGAGTCGCCCGGTATCCACCCTGGTATCCACGAAATGTGCAGCTCTGCAGGCAGTGTCGAGCCTGGTTCGCGCAGCGCTTCACGCACGATGGTCACGCATTCGGGGTGCGCGTCCTGCCGCGGTACGCAGCTAGGTCGCAGCACTGGTACGCATCCCGGCATGCGTACTGAGCAAGTTCGCGCAGAGGTTCGCACGTCAGGTTCGCAACCCCTATGGCGCGAACCTGGGCAGCCCGCCCTGTTATCAAAAGTTATGGTTGCAGGGCCCTGGTTTCCACTGAGGTTTCCACGGTATTGCAGTGTTTTCCACTGGCAACATGCCGCTTTGCGAAAACCAACCCTATGAATGACCACATGAAAACCACAATGCTCGCCGCCTAGCGCCAGCCGATCCGATCTCAGGTTTTCTCAGGTTCCACCGTGTAGGAAGCGACACACTGTGTAGGAATTCACACGGTGGACCGATTCCTCACTTTTGAGGGGTCGTCGTAATTTACGATCGGCTTGCTTTGACCACACTTTGACGGAATGTGAGACAGGTGTGAGACGGAGCTGGCGCCGGGCAGGCGTCTGAGGTTCTGTCTGTACGGTAGTCCGTCAAAGTAGCGGGTGTTGGCAGTCTCATACCCCTGACAGACCTCTGACGGATTCTGGACCGCTTTGGACGGATCGGCGCCAGCACCAGCAGGTGGAATGCCGTAGGAGCGGTGAATTTCCTGATGCGGGGGAGGCTGGCCACCATCGACCGGCGTCTACTCGTCCAGAATGGCCGGGGGCGGCGAAATTCTTGACAGGCCTTGACGGAATACTTGACAGGGCCTTGACGGATTTAGCCGCTGGCGCTTGAGCAGGATCGGCTGTAAGCCTTGCTGTGAAAGGGCTGGCGCTGTATCCGATTGACTTGTGAGAGAGGAGGCCGTCAAGAATTTCCAAGTGTGCTCGTCAAGAGAAATCGGGCGGTTCAGAACCTGACAAAACCTGACATACCAGGCCTGCAAAGGGGTGTCCAAAGTGATCCACCCCCTGCGCAGGGGGCCATAGTCACAACCACTGCTGAGGGATGGTGGAGATCACCACGCCCTTGCGGCAAAGGTATCTCCGAGACGGACATGCCCTGTGCATTTGCCAGCCGTTGCCGATCAACTATGGTTCCTCGACAACCCAGTGGAGAGCCATGGATGAAAGAATTGCGCACAGTCGCCGAGGTACTCGAGCGTCTCAGTCACAACCAGGACGCGCTGAGGGCCTCAGTGGAGGAGTTGGCCAAGTGGGTTGGCGAGCGGGGATCTGATGCCGTGTTGGGAAACGTCAATGGCGCATTGTCGACCATGGATGACAACATCGATGCCGTGCGACAGGGAATCGCAGAGCTGGTGGCTGCGAGCGTCCGATAGCCCTGCAGAGCCGGCTGGACAGCCTCGGCGAAACTACCAATTTCGATCGACTCGACTATCAAATCTGCTGCCCGACAGAGTTGGCCGACAAGGTGGTAGAGCGGCACCCTGACATCAGGCCGGAATAGGTGGCCGGGCGGGTCTGGTACAAACTACCCGGATGCTGGGTAGTTATCAGATAATCCGGTGCCCAGCTCGCCACGTTGAGCACCATCACATTGAGGGCCGCGACATGTCCGTTATCGATTGCGACTACCTACCCAACCGGAGCCGGTCCAGTTCCCGCCAGAGCTGGCGCTACTGATCGTCAGGAAGGCCGCTGCCATGGCCGAGGCATTCGAGAGCAAGGCGCTTGACCACATGACCATGGACGCCAGCCGGGCGCTTCGCGATGGAATGGAGCCGCGCAGGATCATCAGGCAGATGGGGCTGTAGATAACGGTAAACTTTCCGGCATCTGGCAAGGCGTTGCTGTCGTCGCAACACCCTCCGGCGATCAGCTACGGTTATTGGGTGTTGAAACGCCACCCCACCGTTTCGGGGGAGTGGTTCCCGGCTATACACGACCCCCTACGGATCACTTAAACAATGGCTATACACAACCCCCCTCCCATCGACGTTGTAACCCATCTAAGGGGGCCTGCCGGCGAAGTGTTACCTGCCGCCCAGAGTCAGATTCTACCTCGTGCTCCAAAGCCGATTGTCACTTAGGTGAATTTATCCGAGGTGGGGCTGTTAGCCTGAGCTAGACCACAGGCGGCCGAGCACACCGATCATGAGACACGATCAGATACTGCCGAAAATCCTCAGGCACCGTGATGCGCCTGGTTACTTGGGTATGTGTAGAGAAGAGTTCAATAAAACGGTCAGGCCGTTCGTTGCAGAGTTCCCGATCGGCGCCCAAGGCGTTGGGTTTGATCGGTACGAGCTGGATGCCTGGGCCGATGCCTACATTGCAGCTAACGCTATCCAAAAGGCGCCTGCAGCCTTATCCAAGAAGGCAGCCAGAGATCATGGGCGACTCGCAGCTGAGGCGTCTCGGACGGCGTTTGAGGAAGTTCTGCGGATCGTAACGGGAAAAAAATAGAGCTGGGGAGGTTCGTTGAAAACTACCTTTCTGCTCCTCGCTCAATATGACGGGATGGTGGTGATCCCCATAGAGCGGGTCTGTTCAGACTACTTCCCACATCTCTCTGTTGAGAAATTGAAGGGCAAGATCGCGCGCGGCGAGATCCGGCTACCACTAATTTCCATCGAGAAAAGCCAGAAGGCAGCGCGTGGTGTGCATATTGGGGACCTTGCCGAATACATAGATGCCAGACGGGCAGAGGCAATGAAAAGCTTGAGGTAGGAGCCGCCGCGACCCGTTACGTTCGTGCAGCGAGCGCATAGCCGGTTTGTGTGCCGCGGCGGCTACACCATGTTAACGTCCTGGCGCCAGGCCCATTCTGTTTCAGATGAAGGGTGTGAGCTTCACGAAGCCTCTGGTTTGTCTGGCATCACCGAGGTCATCCAGGCGGAAATATCGGACTGCAACCAGGCGACTGAGTTTGGCCCGAGCTTCACCTGCTTCGGAAATGTCCCTTCCCTCATTCGCTTGTAAATGGTGTTTCGGCTGAGCGCGGTAACTCGCACGACTTCAGCTATACGCATGAAGCGATCATTCTCGGCAGAGACCATGTGCTCCTCCGTCGTAGACAGCGAATTGAGGTCGTCGAATACCAGGAAGGCTTCCTGACGGCCCGGACGGCCTCTTCTCTAACTTTAGCCAAGCGCTCGCGACTGAGGTGCCATAGACGCTCCTGCACAGGTCAATGCCGAGCCTGGGTTGTGAACCTGGCGTGACTCCCGGACCGGCGGGGACTGTGAGTGCGCCGTCCGGCTGGAGAGCTTTTGCTAACGGAATGTCACGATGGCCCGGTGCGCGGGCTGTGAGCAGCCAAGGAATAGAGGTAAGCGGAAACGGGGAATGAACGGGGAAAAATGGGTGGCTCAAAGCCCATAAACGAAAAAGGCCCACCGTGAGGCGAGCCTAAGTCATTGATCTATATGGTGCCGGCACCAGGAATCGAACCCGGGACCTACTGATTACAAGTCAGTTGCTCTACCATCTGAGCTATACCGGCAATGGGGCGTCATTATAACGATCGTTTGGCGCCTGTAAACCACTTCCTT
>Ga0207713_1001104_pt1 | contig 23079 bp, 24 predicted proteins | sample KBSS64metaG_FD_184404 | JGI IMG/M metagenome (GOLD analysis project Ga0207713, IMG submission 184404) | Switchgrass rhizosphere microbial communities from Kellogg Biological Station, Michigan, USA - KBS S6-4 metaG (SPAdes) (version 2) | ecosystem: Host-associated > Plants > Roots > Rhizosphere >... | reverse complement strand
CGCCGACGAAGTCGGCACACACGTTCTTGCCATTCTCGAACGACCCGCAGAATTCACAGGCCCCATCCTGACGCTCAAATCGCGCAAACAGGTTGGCTTACCCGAACGCACTGGCTAGGCGGCGCGGCTCGGGGACGCGATGGAGTACGCCAGACGACACAGAATGCCATCGAAGCACTTATGTGGGTTCGTAAAGCACACAGAAATAAAGCGAATCGCACGCGCACTGAAAGTTGAGCATTGCGAGCCCGGCCTTCACAACTTCACGAGCCGAACGCCACGGATTGAGTATTCCGTTTGCCTTGCTACTGGTCATGATGCTGTTGCTATGCCGAATAAGCGCCGCAATCGAAATATTGCATAAGTCACTGTAAAGTTTGGTGAGCCCTGCTGGATTCGAACCAGCGACCTACTGATTAAAAGTTAGCCAGTCAGGTTTTGGCATGCTGCGGCGAATCGCCGGAGAATAGGCGGTTTTCCGGTTTGTTCACTTCCCGATGTTCCATTGCTGTTCCCGCTCGTTCCTGCTAGCGTGCTTACTGGAAAGCAGCCGAGTAAGCACCGATGGCCACAGGCAGGATCAACAAGAGCAGCGTGGACGCCACCCGGCCTGGAATGGCTGAGGTAATGCTATGGGATGACAAGATCGCGGGCTTCGGCCTGAAGGTCACCCCTAAAGGCGCCAAGACCTACCTGTTTCAGTACCGAATCGGTGGCCGCGCTGGCAAAACCCGGCGCGTGACCATAGGCAAGCATGGGGCACTGACACCCGACGCTGCACGCAAGGAAGCCGAACGCCTGGCAGTGCTGGTGTCACAGGGCGCTGATCCGCAGCAGCAGAAGCAGGATAACGCGCGCAAAGCCGTGGACCTGGCCTTCAAGGGCTACGCGCAGACCTTTGTGGACGACTGCCTCAAGGTCCGCTGGAAGACCTCCCACAAGGATGGCGAGGCACTGCTCCGTCTCTATGCAATCCCGGTCCTGGGCGCGAAGCCCCTGCATGAGATCAAGCGCGCCGACATTCGCGCTGTGCTACAGAAGGCGAAGGGCAAGGTAGCGACGAGCCGGAACCTGTTTGCGGTGCTGCGCCGCCTGTTCCGCTGGGCAGTCAGCGAAGGCGATCTGGACGTGTCCCCTCTGACCGGCATGGAACCCCCTCCTCTGCCCGTGAAGCGGGATCGCGTGCTTTCCGATCAGGAACTGAAATTGGCGTGGCAGGCGTCAGCGGACCTGGGCTATCCCTTCGGCCCGCTCATCCGCATGCTCATCATTACCGGGCAGCGGCTGGAAGAGGTGTCCGCGCTCGATTGGTCCGAATTGGACCGGGCCGCCGCGATGTGGACGCTGCCAGCCGAACGGGCCAAGAACGGCAACGCCTCTAAGGTGCCGCTTTCCACCCTGGCCGTTGCCGAACTGAATGCCTTAGCCAAGCGCAGCAAGCGCAAGGATGGCTGGCCGCGCACCGGCTTCGTATTCAGCACGACTGGCGAAACGTCCGTCAGCGGGCACTCGCGCGCCAAGCGGCGGCTAGATCGGGAAATGGCCACCTTGGCCAAGAAGGAAAAGGAAGTGCCCACGATCGCGCCGTGGCGGCTGCATGACCTGCGAAGGACGCTGGCCACCGGAATGCAGCGACTGGGGGTGCGCTTCGAGGTGACAGAGGCCATCCTCAACCACGTCAGCGGATCGAAGGCGGGCGTGGCCGGCGTGTACCAGCTTCACGATTGGGGACCGGAGAAGAAGGCGGCTTTGCAGGCGTGGTCTGGCCACGTCTCTAGGCTGCTTTCAGGCGCCTCGACCAACCACGTGGTCCATCTGGCATCTGCAGCATCATGAGCAAGCAAACTAATTCAGAGTGGCCTGATCCAACAGATTGGGCGGCAGATTTGGCGGGTATGCTCCGAACGCGAGGGGCTGCCTATAAAGCCTCAGATAGCGTCCATCATCGGCAGAAGGTATTGGCTGGGATGCTAACGCAGCTGGTCAAACACCTGAATACGCTGCCCAGCATATTAGATGGCGATCTAGCCCAGCCTTTGATGCACCTCGTCGATGCGTTGGATCAGGCAAGTGAAGGCCACAAGCCTGCGTTGTTCGCTAATCAAACTAAGAATCCGGGACGAAAATCAAGTGCTTACTGGAAAACGGCAAAAATGCAGGCCGTAGTCGCCTATCATACGCTTGCAGAGGCCGGTCATTCCGACCCCGCAAAGTTCGTAGCCGACGAGATGAACCGTGCAAAGCTGGCTCGGCGCAAGGGTGAACGGCAGACCCGCACGTCGGTAATGCGCTTCGTCCATGAATATGAGCTGTCAGTTCATGAATATGAGCTTTCAAAAGGAGACAAGTTGCCGGAGGTCTGGATCTCGGTCGCACGTGAAAAGCTTTCGCAATTTTCTGCCAATCCCGCGTGGCCAGTCTCGGTCTCTGACGCAACATCATATGTAAGGCGCGCGTTCGCGAGCCCTCGGTTACAACGGGAGTTTTCCTGACCCCCGGGGTCAGGCCAACTGCCCGCAATTTAACTGGTGTTCCCAGAGGGCCAACGGCAATCCCGCCAAGGTCCGGAAGGGAAGCTCAGTGCTACTCACCGAAACCGAACAAGCAGCTCGATGGGGTATCGCTCCAAAGACTCTCGCTAACCAGCGTTGCAGGGGTGATGGCCCTCCGTACATCAAGCTGGGCCGCTTGATCCGCTACGATCCAAGCCAGACAGACGCATGGCTGGCCGATCGCGTCCGTCGTTCCACTAGCGAAGCTGCCTAACATGGCGCCCTCAAGGGCAACTGCGCTTAGCCCTGAAAAGCGCAAGGGACGCGAGATTCTGACCCCCCGCGCCCCTCACATCGAAAGCCTGCTTGCTGGCCTTGACCTCGATCCCGAAATTCTAGCTTCCGCCCGGCGCGCATGCAACAATTTGTGGCGTTGGCGGAACGAGTTTGACGTGAAACGGCGCCGGGTCGGACTGTTCGGCAAAGCCGGCTTGTCGAAGGCGGATGCGCCACATGCGCTCATCCGCGCTCTGGCCGATTTGGATCAGGGGGGCGAGCGATGAAAATCCCCTTCGCCAACCAACGCGATGCAGCCCTTGCCCTGCTGCAATCCGACACGCGCTTGACGCGCAAGGCTGGATCATTTCTCGGGCAATTGGCTGTCGATTCCAACCCTATGACCGATGCCCAGGCTGAATGGCTGGGGAATCTACTGGAACGGGCGGGCCTGCCCCCATTGGTGGAGGGCTGACCCATGCCTGACATTCCTTCGTATGCGGATGGCGGCGCCGGCCATCGCGGCGTCGATACCTCCATCGCTGCGGCCAAGGTGATCAACGATAGCCTGCCGCGTCTGCAAAAGGCGGTGTTCGCCGTGATCCGGCAAGCTGGATCGCGCGGCGCCACGGGTGACGAAATCGCCCAGGCTCTCGGCTGGGAGCGTTGGCGCGTCCGTCCTCGCACCAGCGAATTGCGCCGTGATGGCAGGATTGTGGACAGCGGCGCACGCCGGGAAAGCCTTAGCGGCATCGCCTCCATCGTGTGGGTTGCCCCCTCGCAAATAGGAGGGCCTGACAATGCTTGATCAAATGCAACGCATTTCAAAGCGCGCCGATCTGGAACGGGCGCTTGAAGTCGCACAACCGCACCTGAAACCGATTGTCCGCGCGATCCGCGACCACAACGTGCGAATGCTGTTCGTGCCACAAATGGCTGGCGCATTCCGCCTGCCCAAGGGTGGCGACCGAGGGGCAATCACGATCATTGGCGATGATATGGATCGTGTGGACGGGCCAGAGGGTTTCCATATGCCCTCGGTGCGCCGCTCGATCCGCTCGGCCAACTGGTTCGCCGTGGTGTCCTGCGAGCCTATCCCGAAGGTCTACGAGGCTGCGGCGCTGCTGTGCGCGACGACACGCGGCAATGCCCTGATTGTCGAGACGCGGCCAGAGCAAAAAATCCAGTGGGTGAAGCTCATTCAGAAGCTGGCCCCGGGTCGCCCGCTGTGCATCGCTACAGTGGAGGGCACACCATGCTGACGTTGCAAGCAATCGCCCAAACTCTTGGCGGGCGTGTGTCAGGCCGTGAAGCGCTGGTACCCACGCCGGGGCATTCCAAGCGGGACCGAGGCACAGCCATTAGGCTGGCGCCTGGCGCACCCGATGGCCTGCTTGTCGCCTGCTACAATGGCGGCTGGCGCGAGATTGCCATGGTGAAAGATGCCCTGCGCGATGTCGGATTACTTCCCGGCTGGGATGGCCAGCGCCGGGAACTGACCGACGCGGAGCGAGCGGCCATCGCACAAGCCGAATTGGAAAGGGAGCGCGAAAAGGCAGAGGCCCGCAAGGCCGGCGCCGTCGAGGCGCAACAGCGGCTTTCCCGCGCCCGTCCTGCCGATCCCGCGCACCCATACCTTGCCCGCAAGCGCATTGGCGCAGAGCGGATTTGGCAGGCTGGGCAATGGCTGCTGGTGCCGATGCAGGACGAAACCGGGAACGTCTGGAACGTCCAGCGTATCGCGCCCGCTGCCAATGACCATGGCGGCTGGCCGAAAATCTTCCTGAAAGGCGCGCGCGTTCACGGTCTTTTCTGGTGGGCTGGCAAGCCTGCTGACCGCGTAGTGATCGGAGAGGGGGTTGGCACCGTTGCCGCCGTGCGACGGGCCACGGGCCTGCCGGTTGTCGCCGCGATGACTGCCGACAACCTGCCCGCCGTTGCCTCGCTGGCGCGCGCCAAGCGCGCTGACATGGCCATTACCATTGCCGCTGATGACGATCCCAAGGGCCACGCGAAAGCGCGGGAAGCCGCTGCCCTTGTCGGTGCATCCATCGCTTACCCCGGGGGTGCCGGCCAATGACGGCAACAGCGTATAGCCACACCGACTTCGCTGACCATGAGGATGAGGACATTCGCGCGGCCTTCAACAACGCCAATGATCGCGCTGCGGCTGATGCAGCGGAAGAGCGCCAGGAGCAGTGGCCCGAACCCATTGACCTGTGGTCACGTTACCGGGAGCCGCCATTGCCGCGCGGGTTGCTGCCCGACGTCATCGAACGCTTCGCTTTCGCCCAAGGGGAAATCATGGGCGCTGATCCAGCCGGGCTGGCGATGGCGGCTCTTACCGTATGCGCCGCTGCGGTACCCGATCGCATCACCCTGCAGGTGAAGCGCAACGATCCGACATGGCGGGAAAGTACGCGGCTTTGGACGGCGCTTGTGGGCCCGCCAAGCTGCAAGAAAACGCCGATCTTCAAGGCCGCCCTGGCACCCCTGCGGGCTTTGGATAACCGGTTGATGCGCAGCTATCTGTTGGCCATGTCGGAATATGAAGGCCTGACAAAGGAGGAAAAGCGGACCGCGCCCCGGCCGCGCCAACAACGCTTAATCATCGCGGACGCCACAGTGGAGGCGGCGCAGGAGGTGCTTAAAGATTCACCGGACGGCGTGTTGTCGGAACAGGACGAGCTTTCCGGCTGGTTTGGCGCCATGGACAAATACACGCCCGGCAAGGGGGCACAGGCTGACCGCGCTTTCTGGCTCAAGGCATTCAACGGCGGGACATACAACCTCAACCGCGTGACGCGGGGCAGCACGCAAATTGAGAACCTGTCAATCTCGCTGTTGGGCGGTATTCAGCCCGAACCGATCCGCAAGCTGGCAGCGGAAACGGTAGACGATGGTCTTGTGCAACGCCTGCTGCCGGTGATCCTGCGGGCGTCTTCGACGGGTAAGGACGTGCCGGCCGGCGACGTGGTGGGGGAATATGATACGCTTGTGGGGCGCCTGCACCTGCTGCAAGTCCCGAAGCGCCCCGGCATCCATGGTGATGAAGGCAAGCCCGTGCCGCTCACCTTTGACGCGAGGGCACGGGCAATCCGCGAAACGCTGGAACAAGAGCACCTGGATCTAGTCCGAGCGCTCGAAACCGTATCCCCCAAGCTGGCAAGCCACTTCGGGAAGTATGATGGCCTTTTCGCCCGTCTGTGCCTGCTGTGGCATTGCATCGAAAGCGACGGCCCGATGCCGGGCAATGAGATCGGCGCCACTGTGGCCGAACGTGTGGCCCAATTCATGGCGGAATACCTGCGACCCAGCGCAATTGCCTTCTATGCTGGAATGCTGGGCATGTCGGCTGGGCATGAAGAACTGATTGCGCTAGCCTCGTTCATTGTCGCGCGAAGCCTGGCCGAAGTGAAAGCACGTGACGCCCAGCGTTCCACACAGTCGTTTCGCGCGCTGACCGCAGACCAGTTTCGTCTGATCTGCGAGAAGCTGGAAGCCTTCGGGTGGCTGGAAAAGCGCGAACCAGGGCCGAAAAGCGTAACACCTGTTTGGGCGGTCAATCCTCGCGTTCACGATCTCTTTGCCGAACGCGCCGGGCAAGAACGGGAGCGTCGCGCCGCTGCACGGGAGGCCTTGCGCTGTGCCCTGGAACAATAAGCTGTCGCTAGATGTCGCTTGCGCGCGCGATACGAAAATGTGCCGGACAGTAGAAAAGAGGGAAAAGGTTTTTTGTGTCTCATGCGCGCAAGCGACAACTGACGACAACTGGTAACGGCATCGGGTTCTTATCCCGAACGTCGCCATTGTATCCAACTATGCGTCACGCTGCGCTCCGGTCGGTCTAAAGTAGATGGCGATGGACGGCAAACCAGCCAGGGGGATTCGATATGTCCAAGGTCGTGCCCCTGTTTGCGGGGCGAAGGTTCAACCCGGCTCGCTGGGTCACTGCCTGGGAGGGGCTGTGTTGCAATCTCTCGATGGGCGACGGGCACCAGCAGTTCCCGGCCATAGCGGGCGCGGCAATCCTCGTCCTGGCCCGGCGCTGTGCTCCCGGCGATCCCGCCGCGGACAGGATCAGGGTTTTGCAGAGGCAGCTAGAGGCGCCGGGTAATCGCGAGCAGGTGGCCGCGTTCCTTGTGCGGCGTCGTTCAACGCGTGGTTGGTGAGGATCGGCGGAAATGGGCAGACGAATGAAAGTGGTTTCCAAAGCGTTGGACCTTCTGGCGCAGGCGTCGGAAGCGCATCGCATATGGTCGCAAGCGGCGGCGAAATTGCCGGATGACGAACGGCGTGCGCTTTATCGGGAATGGTTTGGGGATGCGTGGCGCCAGCATGACGCGGGGCGGTATGTGCCCAGCTATCCCGATTACCTTCGCGGCCTCACCTGCGGGGCGATCAAGAAGGATGGGAAGCCCTGCCGCATGACCACGCTAGGGGCCAGTGGGCGGTGCAAATTCCATGGCGGTGCATCGACCGGGCCACGCACCACGGAAGGCCGCGCAAAGGCGCTGGAAAACCTGAAATTGGGGCGTTTGAAACGCGGGAAGTCATAGAGCGAATAAAATAAGGGAATTAAGGCGGAGGGACGGGGTGAGACTTCCTACATGGCAAACCCACAAGGGCTGAGTTTTCAGAAGCCGTAAAAAGGGAGCAAAGCCATGGCCGTGCCCCCTAGTCAGTTCTGCAAATGCCTTTGCCGTCAAGGTAATCCGTCCGCCGCACTTGGCCTTCTCTACGCAGATAACGCGCGCTACCTCACTTCGGACACTTCGTGAATTTGCCCTTAGCGTCCTTGCATGGCTTTTTCGGCGCTGGCTTCGCTACGGGGCACTTGATGAATTTCCCCTTGGCATCCTTACAGGGTGCGGCCTGGGCCCCCATCGGCGTTGCGGCCATTGCCATCGCGGCGGCCAGGGCAATTGCAAGCTTGCGCATCAGACTCTCCTCTTACGCCCCCCGCACTGTGATTACCGCCATTTTGGCGGGATCGCGAGGACGGAAGTGTCAAGGATGGTCAATCCGCGTCGGCGACTGATCCGCGTCCGACATAATCCGGACGTATCGGTGCTGGCCGCGCAGGCAGGCATAAGGCATTCTACGTACATGCCCACCACAATTGCCCTTGCCGCGCTCACTCCCTGCCCTCACCCGGTCGTCCATGATGGCGACACGATCCGCTGCGGCGTCGAGCGCGTGCGCCTGGTCAACATCGACGCGCCCGAGCTGGCCGGTTCGGAAAGGTGTAGCCGGGCTTCACGCCAGCGCCTCGCATATAGCCGAAATCCGTCATGGTGCGATTATGCACTGGGGGAGCGGTCGCGCGATGCTTTAGCCGCGTTTCTGGCTCGGAGAACGACCGCGCTGGAACTGGCCGGCCGGGATCGGTATGGGCGACTGTTAGCGCGTGTCATGGTCAACGGGCGCGATGCGGGTGACTATCTTATTAGGCAGGGGCTGGCGCGCCGGTGGCGATGAGCCGACTTCTCCACAGCCCGCGCCATTTCTAAAGCTGGGTAAAAGCCACACGTATTGCTTCACAACCCGATGCAGCCAGAAAGGACGGCCACCGCGCCTGCGAGAGTGTTCTATACCTTCGACCATCAGCTTTGCCGGAAACGCCATAGATGGCAAAGATCGCGAAATGACGGCTCGACGTTGGACGATTTCGCCAACCTCCGATCCGATCACGAATTTCAATTAAATATTGACTCTTCGTTACTAAGTTGATCCGATAACCTGCTGCCAGCCACTGCCTGAGTTTGGTGTCGAGTGTATTTGTTCACAATGGTGGCGAAAGGGGGGCCTGCCGATGAACAGACTGTTTTTCGGGGACAATCTCGCTGTCTTGAAAGGCATCGAAACGAGCAGCGTCGATCTCGTGTATCTGGATCCTCCATTTAACTCCAAAGAAACCTACAACGTTCTTTATAAATCGCCTGTTGGGGGCGATGCGCAGGTCAGGGCATTTGACGATACTTGGTCTTGGGACGATGGCGCCTCAAAAGCGATGGCCGCCCTAAGCGCTGAGCATATCGATACCTTCAACATGCTGCAGTCCCTCCAGCGTTTTTTGGGCACCAGTGATATAATGGCCTATCTTGCCATGATGGCTGTCCGCCTGGTCGAACTGAAACGCGTCCTCAAGCCTCACGGCTCGCTGTACCTCCATTGCGATCCAACTGCGTCGCATTACCTGAAAGTCGTATTGGACGCGGTATTCGGTGGTGCTGGCTTCGTGAATCACATCACTTGGAAGAGGTCGCACGCTCACAGCGATGGTGCGCAAGGGGCAAAACACTACGGTCGAAACAGCGACACTTTGCTATTTTATAGCCGATCGGGCGAGCGCATCTTCAATGTGCAGCATCTTGCATATTCGCAGGAGTATGTGGACCGTGATTATCGACGACTTGATGAAGACGGGCGTCGATACCGCCTGGATAACATTCAGGGGCCCGGCGGCGCGGCAAAAGGTAATCCATTCTATGAAGTGATGGGAGTTAGTCGACATTGGCGCTACTCGAAAGAGCGAATGCAGGCATTAGTCGAAGACGGGCGCATAATTCAAACACGGCCTGGCGCTGTTCCACAGCTCAAGCGCTACCTTGACGAAATGCCAGGCGTGCCAGCGCAAGAGATTTGGACGGACATCCCCATCCTCAACAACCGTTCAAAGGAAATGCTTGGTTATCCGACTCAAAAGCCATTGGCGCTATTGGAGCGAGTAATTTTAACGTCTACAAACGAGGGAGACGTGGTTCTGGATCCGTTTTGTGGATGTGGAACGGCAATTCATGCGGCAGAGAAGTTAGGCCGTCAGTGGATTGGTATAGATATCGCCTATGCGGCTATTCAAGTAATAGAGTCTCGGTTCAAAAAATGGCTTCCTTTGGCCCATTACGACCTTTCTGGCATACCATATGATGAGCTATCGGCGCGGAAGCTGGCAGAAAAGGACCCCCATAAGTTTCAGGAATGGGCAGTGGGTCAATGCAAAGGGCGATCTGGCGGCCGTGGCGCGGACCGCGGCATCGATGGAGTGATCATCTTTCAAAGCGCTCGCGAAGAATACGGCCGTGCAATAATTTCAGTCAAAGGCGGCCGGCATGTTAGCCCGAGTATGATCCGGGATCTCGCTCGGGTCGTTGATCGCGAACAAGCTCAAGCTGGCATCTTCATCTGCCTAAACCCGCCCACGAAGGAAATGCGAGCCGAGGCCTTTAGCGCGGGTCGCGTGCAACTCCCTGGAGGGGATCGACCAAAAGTCCAGATCGTCACGGTCGATGAACTGGTCACAGGTCCGGATTTAGGAATATCGACGGCACTTGACCCAATCGCTGCAGCGGAGGCGGCGCGTCAGGAAGGGCGTCGGGTACAGCGCTCCAAGAAACGCCGGAGCCCTGAAGAACTGCGCCGCCAGCCAGAGTTGCCACCAATGCCTATTGTGGGAGGAAAAATTAGCGATCAGCAAGAACTAGCCATTGATCAACCAGCTTTATTACAACATAGCCCCCAAAGGAGACAGCGCCGAGCGCGCTAAGAAACTGTTTTTGGCAGTATCGTGATCGAGGAAGTGTAGTAATCTCAACGGCGGAAGTAATTGCGCCCACATCGGCGCAGAACCGAACTTTTCGCCACTATTTGGGTTCAACCATGCAAACCCGCTGCGCCCTCGGCTGGTCTAGGCAGATAATGATGTTTGATAGCGATTTTCTATATGATGTGGCAAGTTTTATGCAACGATCTCTTGAACACGCTTGTCAACCACGTGAACGAGTCGGAAGGATTCGACGTCTGTGGCAAAAATTTCGAATGATCACCCTGGCTGTCTAGGCCTTAACGCCATGGCGGCCATTGCGACGATCGCTGCGACTGTCCTCGCGTTTTGGATGTTCATGAGGCCGTCCACATCAGAACCGGTTATTGATCCAGGTGCGACGGCCTCTGCAGTCTTTGATACTGGGCCTGCAACTCCTGTAGAGCCAAGCTCCGACGCCGCGCCAGACCTTGCGAATGTCGCCCTTGAACCGGATAATTTCCAGTTGGCCTCACCTTCTCCGAGCGGTAACGTAATTGTTGATCCTAAACCACTCGCCGCCGCTGCGCCGCCCACGGTCCATGAAGACAATGAAAAAAGAGTCGAGTTGCAGGACTGTCAGGCGAGCCAGGGCGGCACAACCTGCACCTTGTGGGTGACAACATCCAAGCGCGTGAACTGGTGGTTTTCCCCATTCGATGCGCTCGTGAACAAGGATGGGCGCGCAATTCCTGCCGATCAGATGTGCATCGCAGGAATCTGTCAAACGCTTGCCGACCTGCACATTATCGGGCGTGGGCAATATATCGAGCCGGGGGATCGGACCAAAATCACATTGAATTTTGCACCTTCCATCATTCCGGGCGAAATCCAATCGCTCAAAATAACGAAAGGATGGAAAGGTCCTATGCTGAATTTTTCCCCGATAAGCTGGGCGAAATAATGCATCATGCGGCACGCTGGATATTGGGATGGGCCAGCGTCTCCCACTGCATGCGCTGCGGGTTTGGAAGGAGACAAGATGCAAAGACGAGCACTGTTGGCGAGATTGTTCGCCATGGCCGCAGTGAGCGCCGCGCCAGGCGCTGATGCGCGTGCAAAACGGAAAAACCGTAGGGCAAAGGGATGGGTGGCGCCCGCAGGCTGGGGGCGCGCTACCCGAGGCACAGCCGGAGATGGCGAGTGCCCCTGCAATGGCGGCAAGGTTTGCGTTGGACCGCGCGGCGGGCGGTATTGCATCACGAGCAGCGGCAACAAGCGGTACGGGGTCTAGCCGGGTTTGTGCAAGATCCAACCTTTCGCGCATTGGGGGTATCTCCGGCGCTTTAAACGCTGTCAACCAAGCGCACCAACATGGCATCCATCATTGCGGGCATGAGAACGTCTATTGGCACAGGGACACTTGCAGAGACGTAGCCGGGATTGCGTGCCCGGCGCTGGCCGAACTGGGCAACCCAACAACGGCCGCGCTGCCGCCAAGCGCGCTGTAGCGGCACGACTGGCAGAAGGTAGCATTTCCGGCTTGGCGCGAAGGCATATGCAATGAAATCGCACGCCAGTGGTTTCTGCACCCAGCCGGGAGAGCGGCGTTGCTCGTCGCTCCATTGCTCAAGCAGAATGTCGGGCCAATCGTTTGTGCGGACCTTCTCGTCCACGGAATAGGTCCGGCCGCATGCGAGCGTTAGAACCCGGTCGATGCCGCCGCGTTGTGCCCAGCCGTCATCACGCACGCTCACGGCGCTAACGAGGCTGGGGAACGCCCGCCGATAGATATCCAACCACCACGGGGCATCTGCATAGCTGTTGGACAACGCCAGACTGGTTGCAAAGTCGTGGACCTTCGGTGGCACGCCAAAACGCCCCGGTGATGATGCCGGGGCGTTGACGGGATTTAGTGGGGGATACCTCTCCATCAGCAGAGACGAAGGTGGCCAGTTGAAGCGTCGACTACGACGCCCAGCGACGTGTTCACTTCATCCTCATCACACTGTCCGGCAGGGTCATCCTCTTCCGCGTCGGGATCGCAGTCCATTCCGTCCAGATGATCGAACAGCGATTGTGCCAGGTCCTCAAGCTGGCATCGGGAAAGACGATGGATGGCTTGGGACAGCAGCGAAAGAGGGAGGCCCGTAGGCCTCCCGATGGTGTGGGCGCTCGCCATTGGCTCATGCCCTCCCGATCATGTCGAGGATGGAGGTTGCGCGCCAGTCGCCATGCCCTAGGTCGAGCAATATTAGTTGCTCCCGAAGGCTTGTTTTCTGATCGTCAGACAGCACTGCGAAAACCGCCAGCGAAGCCATCAACGCCAACTCCGCGTGGTCGAACGCGGCCTGTCCCCGGACGGTTGCCATGCGAGCGACGTTAGCGGGTGCGGGGGTACCACGATTGGCCAGCAAGGACATATCGCCCATCGCGGCGGGGCTGTTCCGGCGCCGCTTGCGGCCCCGGTCCCGTTCGGGGAATTGTAGGAGGACACCCATCGTCATGCCCCCTTCTGGTGGTAGCTGGCGCCGAGGTTGCCCCGCAAGCGGCGTAGATCGCTCACGATCGCCTGCCACCAGTCGTTAGGCAATTGTCCGTCGCAGTCGGCCCGGCGCTCGCGCGTATATTCCAGCTTCCAGATAGCGGCGGCTAGATCGGGCGCGGGCGTGGAAATAATGGCGTCGTCTGCCTCGTCGCGCGCGTCGATAAGACGCTGCATTTCGGCTTCAACCGGGGCGGGAATGTCAGGGCCTCCCGCCTGCGCGGCATCATAGGCCGGTTGCCAGTGATCGCGGTCGTAGGCTTCGCTTTCGGCACGGACCTTTTCAAAAGTCGCCCATGCCGTTGCCCATGCGTCGGTAGCGCGCGGCAGGTTGATCAGGCATGCGAAGTCAGCGGCCAGCACGTCCATGCAGTCAAACGGCAAGTCGGTCCATTGGGGGGTTTCCTCGCGCTGAATAAGCGTGTGCTTGAACACTGCGGCGGCGAGCGTCGGCGCCGGTGTGCCCACCAGAGCGGTTGCCGCGTCCCATTGCGGCTGGGCGAAATTCTCGGTCCATGCGCGTTCCGCTGCACTCCTGGCCTGCTCGAACGGCGCTGTGATCGCCTCGGGCAATTCGTCCCACGTCTTGCCGTGCTGGTTTTTCAGCAAAAGGCGTTCCAAGTCGTCCGCGTCCTCGGCCTTACCGTGCGCGCCGTACTGCATTTCGGCTTCGCACAGGGTCAGCGCGGCCAGATACCTGCCCATGGCTGCATCCCACACGGGGCAAGCGCCCATGGTGGCAATCGCCGAACTGGTGAATGCAAGGTGTTCCGCACGCGCGGAAATGTCGTTATTGATGCTCATAGTCGTGCCCTCTCACTAGGGTTTCGATTAGACCTGGAGGGAGGGGCCTAATCCTCTCTCCCGGTCGTCAGGGTATAAACCATAACGCTTTTCGTTATGATGACGTGACTTGCCGCTGTCAACGATTTTCGTTATACAAGACCCAAATCATTATTGGGTTTGTGATGCTGACGCCTGCACTATGCCGCGCTGCGCGCGGATTGATCGATCTTTCACAAGCAGACCTAGCCGCCGCCGCAAACGTCGGTGTTTCAACTGTTCGGAATTTCGAGGCCGGCAGATCAGTGCCAGTAGGCAACAATCTGGCGGCGATCGTACAAGCGTTGACCGAAAGAGGCGTGGCTTTCGTAGAGCCTGGGGCGAGTGCAGAGAGCTGGGCAGTGTCGATGCGCTGACCGTTTGACAGGACAACGCAGGCAGCGCACGGTGTTGTGCATGGACGACCTGCCGATATCCAACCCGACGCACGGCATTCTCGGGCTTGCAGCTCTCGCTGGTTTGGTGGCGGCGGTGTTCTGGCTACGTTTGGCTGGTCGCACGAACCGTTCCAAGGGCGACAAAATCCCGACCATCGATTTGCGCGAAGCCGCGTTAACCACCGGGCTCGCTCTTGGCTTGGCGTCGATCGGATACTTGTTGGGACGCATTACTGGCAAGTTCTAGCAAATTCCCGCAAATACCCCGCATTTCCTGCGCCATCACCGCTAATATTGCGCGGTCCAAAACATCATTTTGATTGACTTTTTCTCGGCTTGTTCTACAAAGGTTTCACACCACGTCGGGAGACTGTTGTGTCAAATCGAACGCATGACGGCGCGGTACGATTCCGCGCAAATGATAGACTAATTTCTGCCCTCGCTGAACGCGCCCGCGCCTCTGGCTGCTCCGTTAGCGAATACCTCCGCGCTATCGTGCGCGAGAAGGTAGGCTTCCAATGACGGCCAACCCATACCGCAATCTTGCCGCTGCTGCTGGCGGCGATGTGGGGGCGCAGCGCGCCTTGGCGCAAATGTCTGTCGATGCCCTGTGCAACCCCGATGTTGACCGGGAAGCCACCCTGCGGGAGGGGCTGGTATTCGCCCGGATGGCGGCGGCTCACCCGACTGGCGCCACTGATGGCGATGCGGCCCGCGTTATCTCGATGCTGGCCCTTCACGCCCGCTATTCCCCTGACAGTGAACAAAGCATCATCCTGGGGGAAGCCTTCGCCCGCTACTCGGCCTTGGTCGCCCGTGGCGTCGAGGTCGAGGGCGTCGATTTTGACGACCTGATTGCGCACGCTCCCCCCGAAATCGTGACCTGTGCGCTGAACGTTCAAGACGCCATGCGGGAAGGGCTGGAAGCATGATCGGCGGCAACGCAAACGAACCTGTGCAGCAATCCATTTTGCCCGGGCTGCTGCAAATACTTCGTGCGGCGCAGTCCAATGGCGGCCCGATTCCGCGCGGGTTGCTGGGCAATCGCGGCCTTGTCGCGTCGTCCCTGCCATCTGAGCAGCCGCCGCAGAGTGACGACACTACGCCCCCCGTGCAATATCCTGTGGGGGCGGATGGTATGCCTATGCAGCCTGCCTCGGTGAAGCGTGGCGGCTTTGGCTTCCCGGCACTCGATGGCGCATTGACCGGCTACGGAGCGATGAATGCTGCGCCGCCCCGTCCACAATCTGGCGGCTCGCTGGCGTCGGTCATGAATGGCCTCGGCCCGGCTCCAAATCCGCAGACGGCACCCCAGCAATTGCCGACGCAAACGCCGCCGCCAATGGGCGCAGAACGGGGTGGCTTGCCGCAACTGCCCGGCAGTGTCCCGGCGCTGGCACGGCCCAACGCTGCGCCTGCGTTCGATTACGATGCGGCAATGGCGGCCCTTCTGCCGAAAAAGCCCAAGGGCAAAGGCATCTTTGGGTCTGGTGTGCAGTGGTATGATGCGCTCGGCCTTGTGGGCGATGCGCTGGCAGCGGCAGGCGGTGGGCAGGGAGGCTATGGGAACACCATGCTTGCCCGACGCATGGAGGACGACAAGCGCCGCTTTGAGGCCATGCGCTCCCTGACTGAATGGCGCCACTCGGATGCAGCCCGCCAACAGCAAGCCGATTTACAGGCCAACCAGCCTTTCACCCTGGGCCGCAGCCGCTACCAGTTCGACCCGGCAACGGGACAGGTTGCCACGCTGCAAACGGCACCAACGGATTTTGAAACCTATGCTGCCTCGCAGGGTTTCGAGCCGGGAACGCCGGAATACAACCAGGCGGCGCAGGATTACATTTTGCGCGGCAATGGCCCCACGGCGGTTGGCCTCGATGCCTCGCTAGACGATCACCGCATGGGCAACCGTGTGCAGCTTGAAGGCGTGCGGGCTGACAATCGCAGGGCCTTGGAGGGCCAGCGCCAAGCGGGCCGCGCTGCGTTGCGCGCGCAGCCGACCTATCGCGAAATGCACCCCTCGGCTGGCGGTGGACGCGGCGACGGTGGCGGGGCGATTCCCACGGTGAACAACCCGCAAGAGGCTATGCGCCTGCCGCCTGGAACCAAGTTTCGCACTCCTGACGGTCGCGTGAAGGTGCGCCCCTGATGCCGCAAAATGATCCCTGGGCCGCCTTCTCGGACGCTCCCCCGGCTTTGCCCGCTAAACCCGCCTCGCAAGCCCCTGCGCAGCCTGCCGACCCTTGGGGGGACTTCGCGGACGCGCCGGGCCATGGCCATGCTGCAAAGCCTATGGAGCCGAACGCGGCGCTCGCCCGTAGCCTGCTTACGGACCAGCTCACCGGCAGCGTAATCGACGGGGACACCTATAACCTTCGCTCGGGCAATCATCTGCGGCTCTATGGTGCCGACGCGCCAGAGACAAAGCAGATGGGTTTGCCGCGCCTGGGCGATCCTATCCCTGTTGGCCAGCGTGCAGCGGAGGCAGCGGCGCGCCTGCTGGCTCAAAAGCCCACCACGATTGGCAGCATGGTAAGCGCCTCCTACGGTCGCCCTGTGGCTCCTGTGACCGCTGCCGGGCAGGACGTGGCCCAAGCCCTCATTCGTGCCGGGCAGGCGCTGGCCACGCCCAAATACCTCGCCGCCGATCCAGATCGGCAATTCCAGTATATGCAGGCAGAACGCCTGGCCCGGCAAAACCGCCTCGGCATTCATCAGGTTGAAATGCAGGCGCCGGCGGACTTCCGCAAGAACCCGCTTCCCCTGCCAAAGCGTGAGACGATCCCTGGCTTTTGGGACGTGCCTACGCCGGACGCGGGGATGCGGCCCGAGGTGGAAAAGCAAGTGCTCGATATGGTCTATCGCTCCGATACACCGCTTGAGCAGATTGCCGCCTACGGAAAGCAGAACGGCGCTATCATCGACGTGGCCAGCATGAAGGCGGCGCGCGACTATTTCCGCAAATATGGCGCGGCGGCGGGGATCCAATACCAGAAGCCGCCAAAGGTGCTGACCGACAACGGCGATGGCACGACCGGGGCTATGGCACGAGGTTTCGCCAATGGCTTCCTGCCCAACCTCTTGGAGGAAACCGGCGCCGCTGCCGACACGCTGGGCGCCACGTCTGGCCGTGAAAACGTCTTCAACAGCGACCGGCGCCTTGCCGACATTTGGGCCAACAACGAGGCGCAGAACGAGGCCATTACGGGCTATGATCGGCAGACGCACCCCTACGCCACCACGGGCGCCGAAGTGGCCGGCGGCCTGGCGCTGCCGCTCGGCAAGGTTCGCACCGCTGCCGATATGGCGAAATGGGGCGCAGCCTTTGGCTTTGCATCCGGGTTCGGCCATGAAGGCACGTTGCCCGAACGCCTGACTTCCGGCGTTGTAGGCGCCGGGGAAGGCGCTGCCGTCACGGTTCTTGGAGGGAAGGCCCTGCAAGCTGCTGCGCCGCTGCTGGCGAAGGGCTGGCGCTTGGTTCGTGGTGAGAAAGGCCCTGTGCTTGTGCCGCCAGTTGGGGAGCCTGGGGGCGTCCCTGACGTTGCGCCTTTGCCACCTGCACCTCGCACGCCTGACAGGCTGGAAATGCCCCCTGCTGGCCCTGCGGCTGCGCCTGAACCTGGCCAGCCTATCAACACCGCCTATCCCGGCCCGGTGCCCGGCAAGGCGCCCACGCTGGACGACATTAGGGGGCAGGTTGATGCCTGGGCCGCTCGGCAGGGCGTCGGCGGCCCGATCATGCTGCATGGATCGCGCAAGCCGGATATTCAGGAATTTGACCCCTACCAGTACGCCGATTACGGGTTGTTTGGTCAGGGCACTTACCTGACCGACAATGCCGGTGTGGCGCTGGGTTACACCGGCAAGGGCCTCCGTGGTTCCGATCAGTCGGGCCGCACGCTCTACGCTGTCGAGCAATCGGTTAAGAACCCGCTCGATCTGGACGCGCCCGCCGATCCCGCAAAGTGGGCGAAGCTGGCCGAACAATACGGCCTGGAAATCCCGCCGGGCGCGACCAATGAGCAGGCGTACAAGGCCCTAGAGGATGCTGTAGCCGAAGGCATGGTGCCCAAGTGGGAAGGCGCCGAAATCATGACCGACGCAGTGCGCTCGATGGGTCATGACGGTCTGACGCATATTGGCGGCGGGCGCGTCGGCGGCAAGGATGCGCCGGGCCATCGTGTCGTCATCGCGCTTGATCCTGAGCAGACAATCATTCGTGACCGGCTGTCGGTGGGTGACATGCTCAAGCCGACAATGCGAGATCGTAGCTGGATCGACATTGGCCAGACTGCCGCGCCGCGTGAAGCCTCGCCCAACTCGCAAGGCATGGCCGCCGAACCGATGCCTTCGGTATCGCAGGACGTGCCGCGCTCGCCTGATTACCTGTTCGCCCAGCGTCCCGGCCGCCTGGATTCGCCGCGCACCGATGCGCAGATGCGGGCCGCCAATATTCAGCCCGGCGACGTGGTGCCGCTGCCCTCCAATGTGGTGGGTTCGGTCGAGGAAGCCGCAGCGATCGACAAGGGGCGCTATGGTCCTGCCACGGCGCCGAATGAGCGCGGGGAACTGACGCGCCAGACGCTGCGCACCTGGGGCGGGGCAGAAGTGCCCAAGACCGGCCCTGTTGATCTGGTGGGCTGGCTGCGCCTGAATGGCGGCCTCAAGGATCAGGGCGGCGAACTGGCGCACATGGGCCTGACGAACAAGGGCCGCGCCGGGATGGACTTTGTTGGGCAGGAAACCCGCTTTGGCCCGCTGGTGAATAGCGAAAGCGGCATGAACCTGGATGATGCCGCCCAGCGCGCCTGGGATGCGGGCTATTTCCCTGACCATGCCGAACGGCCAGACGTGAACACGTTCCTTGATGCCGTGCGCGGCACGCAAGAGGGCTGGAAGCGTCATTACCTGCCGGATGACTTTGCAGAAATCGACCGCTTCAACGCCGCGCGCGATCAGCGCCAGGAATTGGCGCGGATGCGGTCGGAAAATGGGCAGGTGTGGCAAGACAAGTCCGTCCCAGCGGACGAGCCGCAGCCCTTCCCGCCGCCAGAAGCATATGAGGAATGGCCTTCTGGTGGGCCTGATTTCGCTGGGAACATCAATTTGGGTAAGCTGGACAGCCCACAAGACATTCGCCGCGCGCTGGATCAGGTAAACAACAGGGTGGGCGGTTTCGATGCTGCCACCCGTGGGCGCGTTGCACAGGCTGAGACCGAACGGCTTGCCTCCGAATTAGGCATGACGCCCGATAGCCTGATTGCCCGGCGCAAGGGGCAGGCATTCAATGCAGAGGAAGCGCTTGCGGCCCGCCAGATACTGGCCAAATCGGGCAACGAATTGGTGAACGCGGCCAAGCGCATTAAGGCAACCGAAAACCCCGGCGATGAATTGCTTGCGGACTTCCAACGCAAGCTGGCGCGCCACGTCGCTATTCAGGAACAGGTTTCCGGCATGACGGCAGAGGCAGGCCGCACGCTGCAACAGTTCCGTATGATGGCCGATAGCCGCAACGTGCGCGGCGATGTGCTACGCTCGGTCGTTGACGCGGCTGGCGGTGGAAAGCGTGTGCAGGACGCTGCGGACGCGCTGCTAGATGCGGTCGAGGGTGAACCGGGCAAATTCAACGTGCTGGCCGAAAAGCTGACTAAGCCTCGTTGGATCGATAAGGCAATCGAACTGCGCTATTTCATGCTGCTGTCTGGCCCGCAGACGCATATGTCCAACGTGGTTTCAAACACCATGACGGCGCTGGGCCAATTCCCTGAACACGCGGTCGCCGCTGGCCTCGGGCTGGGCCGTCGCGCGGTGCTGGGCGCGGACAAGGCGGCTGACCGGGTTTATAGCTCCGAGATCGGGCAGCGCGCTTTCGGCTTCCTGCAAGGCATCAAGGAAGGGGGCGCGCAATTCCTGCGCACGCTGCGCACCGGGGAAACCTCCGACTTTGCAGGCAAGATGGAAGCGCCCACGCAACCGGCGATTGGTGGTATCGGTGGAAAGATCATCCGCGCGCCCATGCGGATGCTGTCGGCGGAAGACGAAGTATTCAAGGCGATGGCGCGGCACATGGAAATGGCCGGGCTTGCGGATCGCCGCGCGTCGATGGAGGGCCTAAAGGGCAAGGCCAAGGCTGACCGGATTGCTGATCTGCTGAACAACCCGCCAGACGACATGCTAGAAAAGGCATTCGACTATGCGCGGTATATCACCTTTCAGCGGCCTTTGACCGGCCTGCCGCAGACCATTTCGACGGCAACGCAGCGTCACCCCTGGCTCAAGCTGATTGTGCCGTTTGTGCGGACGCCGACCAATCTTATGAAGTTCGCCGTCGAGCGGTCGCCCCTGGCACCGCTGCTCAAGGAATGGCGGGCCGATGTGGTGGCCGGTGGCGCGCGCCGCGATCTGGCGCTTGCAAAGGCCATGGTGGGAACCGGCTTCGGCCTGTGGATAGCGGACCTTGCGCGCCAAGGGGTCATCACTGGATCGCCGCCTAGCGACAAGAACAAGGAACGCCTCCTGCGCGCCGATGGCTGGCAACCCTATTCCGTCAAGATCGACGGCAAGTATGTGGGTTACAATCGCCTCGATCCGTTCTCGTCGACGATCAGCATTGCCGCCGATCTGGCCACGAAAGGCGACGGGATGACGCAGCGCCAGCTAGAAGAATATCCCGGCCTGCTGGTGGCCTCGATCATCAAGAGCATGGGGGACAAGACGTGGCTATCTGGCCTGTCCGACTTCTTCCAGATGGCCAACGATCCGCAACGCATGGGGGCAAACTATCTGCGCAACCAGGTGGTTTCCTCCATCGTGCCCGCTGCCTCTGCGCAACTTGCGCGGACCATCGATCCAGTGCGCCGCGATTCACGCACTATGACCGATGAAATCCGCTCCCGCCTGCCCATGCTCTCGCAAGGCCTCCCTGCGCAGCGTGACGTGTGGGGCCAGCCTGTAACCACGCAGCGCCTGGGGCCTGACCTGCTTTCGCCTGTCACTTTGACCGACCGGCGCAACGATCCCGTTAATGCCGCGATGCTGGCGCTCGGCTCCACGGCCACGCCGTTCCCGAAATCGCATATCGTGGACGGCAAGCGGGTGGATTACACGCCGCAAGAATACTCGGCCCTGTCGGCACAGGCAGGGCAGCAAGCGCACGATTGGATTGCCGCCCTTATCAAGGGGCCGCGCTGGGCCGCGAAAGACCCTGACGCGCAGCGCAAGGCAATCCAGAAGGCGATTGCAGGCGCCCGGCGTGATGCGCGCGACGGACAGGGCGGGAGCAAGGGCCTTTTCGGCAAGCCCGCGCTTGTCGATCCCTGGGCCTCGTTCTCGGATGCACCCGCCGCCAGCCATTGAGCGGCGGCAGCCTAAGTGCCGCCGCCCCAGCACGTCTTCGCCCGAGCGGCACGCCGGCTTTAGGCGAGTCAACTAGCCGGCCCGACGATAGTAGCCAGTCACCACCTCAACCGCGAACGGAAAACTGATTGGGGCGACGGCCTCGCGAACAATGATGTGGCGTCGAACCAGCGAGGCCAAAGACGCAGGCGACGCCGTTGTTTCATAGAAAGGGTTTTCTGCAGCCGCGCTGCAACCCCGAAAGTAGCCCGCCCTATCCGATCCGAAGCCGTTCATCTGCTGCATCATGGTCATGCCTCCTTGCGCCATCCCTCGAAACGCCTCGTGTCCTGGAAGCCGACTTGCGGCGGTCCCATCGGTGTGGGAACATCAATCCGAGACATGACGCCTTCCGACACAAACTGGTGGCTGCCAAACGCGCTACTCTCTATCAGCGCGCGCGGCGCCGCATAGTCCACCTGCTGCTGGCCCGCAAGCAGTGTATCAGGGTTGAACGGGCTTCGCAGTGATAGATATTCCACATAGTCTTGCTGCAAACCCTTCAAAATATCATAAAGTTCCTGACTGGGGTTTTCTACGGCTAGCCCAAGGCCCCGCGCTTCGCGACGATTGATCGTGTGATCGTGGCTACCTGATTCGCTGCATAAAAATGAGACGATACGGTCGACCACCTCGGCATCAGTCTTCTGAAATTCCAAAAGTTTCCGTGCGAGCGTTCGAATCTGCTGTCTAGTGCGAAAAATCTGCCCAAGGACGAGGGGATGAATTTGGCGAGATAAGTCGGTCCAGATTCCGGCCAAAGCGGCATCATCTTTGATCCCAAGCTCTCCCGTCGCAACGTCTAGATACCCTTGCACCGCTTCAACGCTGACCGGCGCGCGATGGTTCGGATTGCCTCCAGGAACCACAGGGCCGAGCGGACTGTTGAGGCTTGGGTCAATTGGCCCGAGCGTCGCCTGCTTCGTCATGACTATCTTATTTGCGCCCAAGCAAATCAAGGTACCAGCGCTAAGAGCTTTTGAAGGAACGATTACTTCAAGCTCATCACAAAATGTGCGAATGAGGTTGATCAATCTCCAAGCTGCGGCCGTATCACCACCATTGGTATAAAGTATCAGCGAAATACGCTTAGTCGGCCATATAGCATCAAGGTGATCGACAAACAGATCAATCACTTCAGGTGAGACTTGGGTCTCAGCTCCTGGACGATCCCCTGTTACATAAGCGATGACTTTACTGTCACGAGCATGCTCAATCTGCTCATAGATCGGCTTCCGCGTCCCATATTCCGCCAACTTTCGCCCCTCCCGCTGTGAAGATTGGACATATAATGAGAATGATATCTTGCAAAGCGGTATTGTGGACCCATTTCAAAGTGAATCGCTGGCAGCGTTCCGTATCAGGCCTTGCCTTTTCCGGATCGAGTGTGAGAAAGCGCCGCAAACTGGCGTGCTGTGCTTACCCGGTGCTTACTAGCACTCAAAACAGCATCGGATTTCGGGATGCCAATCCAACCAAAAAACCATTCAAAAACAGAATGGTGAGCCCTGCTGGATTCGAACCAGCGACCTACTGATTAAAAGTCAGTTGCTCTACCGACTGAGCTAAGGGCCCCCGTGGCGCGGCCGGCGCGCTTGGTTGGTGCGCTCACCTAGGGGCGGGGCG
>Ga0207713_1001102_pt1 | contig 23108 bp, 17 predicted proteins | sample KBSS64metaG_FD_184404 | JGI IMG/M metagenome (GOLD analysis project Ga0207713, IMG submission 184404) | Switchgrass rhizosphere microbial communities from Kellogg Biological Station, Michigan, USA - KBS S6-4 metaG (SPAdes) (version 2) | ecosystem: Host-associated > Plants > Roots > Rhizosphere >... | reverse complement strand
CCTGGACATTCTGATCAACAACGTGGGCGGCACCATTTGGGCCAAGCCCTTCGAGCACTACGAGCCCCAGCAGATCGAAGCTGAAGTGCGCCGTTCGCTGTTCCCCACCCTGTGGTGCTGCCATGCCGCGCTGCCGGTGATGCTGGAGCAGGGCAGCGGTGCCATCGTCAACGTCTCGTCCATCGCCACCCGCAGCCTCAACCGCGTGCCCTACGGCGCGGCCAAGGGCGGCGTCAACGCACTGACCGCCTGCCTGGCGTTCGAAACCGCCCAGCGCGGGGTGCGAGTCAACGCTACGGCCCCAGGGGGGACGGAAGCCCCGCCACGGCGCATTCCGCGCAATAGCGCCGAGCAAAGTGAACAGGAGAAAGTCTGGTACCAGCAGATCGTCGACCAGACCCGGGACACTAGCCTGATGCACCGCTATGGCACCGTGGACGAGCAGGTGGGGGCAATTCTGTTCCTGGCGTCCGACGAGGCTTCGTATATCACCGGGGTGACGTTGCCGGTGGGCGGTGGTGACCTGGGGTGAGCGTACCCCGGGTAGCCGATTTCCAGGGATCAGCCACTTACAACAACAGGTAGCAATGACCATGACCGTGAAAATTTCCCATACGCCTGAACTGCAGGCATTTTTCCAGCAAGTCAGCGGCGCTGGCAGCAGCCAGGGCAGCCCCAGGGCCAAGCAGATCCTGCTGCGTCTGGTGACCGAGCTGGCACGCGTACTCGAAGACCTGGAGGTCACTGACGACGAGTTCTGGGGCGCGGTTGATTACGTGAATCGCCTGGGTGCAAGTAATGAAGCCGGCCTGTTGGTGGCGGGGCTGGGCATCGAGCACTTTCTGGATTTGCTGCATGATGCGCGCGACGCACAGCAGGGCCACACGGGTGGCACGCCGCGCACCATCGAAGGTCCGCTTTACGTGGCTGGCGCCCCCTTGAGCCAAGGCGAGGCGCGAATGGATGACGGCAGCGAGGAGGGCGTTGCTACGCCGCTGTTTATCCGGGGTGTAGTGCGTGACATCGAAGGCGAGCCCATTGCCGGTGCAGTGGTTGACCTGTGGCAGGCCAACACGCAAGGTACTTATTCCTACTTTGACTCCAACCAATCGGATTACAACCTGCGCCGCCGCATTGTCACCGATGCGCAAGGGCGGTACCGCGCGCGCTCCATCGTACCGTCAGGTTACGGCTGCAATCCGGCAGGGCCTACCCAGGAATGCCTGAACCTGCTGGGGCGTCATGGTCAGCGACCTGCCCACATCCACTATTTCATTTCCGCAGCCGGTTATCGCCACCTGACCACCCAGATCAATCTGTCAGGGGAAAAGTACCTGTGGGATGACTTCGCGTTTGCCACCCGTGATGGGTTGGTGGGTCAGGTTGTCTTCAAGGAGGCAGGTGCCGCCGAACAGGCTGCCGGGTTGAGCGGCCGGTTCGCCGAGCTTGAGTTTGACTTCCAGTTGCAGCCTGCGGCAGCGCCGGCTGAGCAGCAACGCAGCCGTCGCCCGCGGGCCCTGCAAGGCGCGTGAGGCCCATGCTGCGCCCGCAGCGATCCGCAGGAGGCAACCGGTGTAGCCGCGCAAGCGGCTGCACCGATTCACGTTTAACGACAGTCGTACGATGCACCCGCGTTCACGTTGCCGCCCTTGTAGTGCAGCATGGCCGGGAACTTGCAAAGTGGGTGCTCCACGGTCTTGTCCGCGTTGGCCAGCATGATCCGGCCTGGCGGTTGCTGGTGCTCCACCCACGTCACCAATTGCTGGTACAACTGCCCTTTGACCGGTAGCGGTGGCGCCGCCGCCGGGCCCACGCCGGGGATGCCGTCCGCCGAGCCGACCCCTTCGCAGTGCCCCATCGCGGGAACAGTGTAGAGCCGGTAAAACCGGTCCGCCTGGCTCACGCCGCCTTCGTGGCGCACCAAGGCATCGAAATAGTGAAGTGTGCCACTGAGCGGGATCACGTTATCGGAAGTTCCGTGGTACACCATCATTTTGCCGCCCCTGTCACGGAACGCCGAAAGGTCGGGGTCGTCGGTGTTGATCCGGGAGAACGCCTGCTGTTGAGCAATGCCCTGATCGTAGGCGCGGGCCAGATCGGCATAAGTCAGTTTCTTCCAGCTGTCCTGGCCGTTACCGGTGGCGTTGGTAAAGTTCGCCGTCGCCAGGCTGGCGTCGTGCAGAGTCAACGCCACTTGGTTGGCGGCAATCGGGAAAGGCAGTGCCACGCCATCCTTGGAGTTGGCCAGGCCGCGAGGCAATGAGGTGCCGCGAGTCATGCCGAACCACAGTTGTTGCTCCGCGAGCCCGGCGCCGTAACCGGTAGTGCGCACGGGGTCAGGCACGCTGCCGTCGCGGGTCTGCCCGAACCAGATTTTGTTCACCGTTTGAGCCTGGGACGCTGATAGGCAGGCGCCGCTGTTGTCGGATCCGCCGCTGCTGCTGCACAGCACGGTCTTGTCCTTGGCCGGGTTGTAGTGACAGGTCGATGGATCAGCGATGTACCCCAGGTGTTGGCCATTGAGCGCGGTGTCGCACGCGCTGATCGCCGCAGCCGACACGTGGTCCAGTTGCGCTGGTGAGATCGGGCCGCCGCCGTCTTGCTGCATCGCCACCTGTGGGTACAGCTCGGCGGTAATGAAGCGGGTCCAGTTGATCGCCGGGGCGCCGGCCAGGATGCCGTCATAATCCTGCGGGAAGCGTTGTGCATATTTGTGAGCCTGGCGGCCACCCGTTGAGCAGCCTTCGAAGTAGGCATGGCGGGCTGGGGCACCGTAGAACGCAGCGGTCAAACGCTTGGTCAGAACGGTGGTTTCGTGGATGCCGCGCTCGGAAAAGTCGGCCCATTGCACAGTGTTGACGGCGCCGGAGGGAAGCATCAGGAAGGATCCATTGAGGGCCGGTGGTGCCTGCCCAGGGGTGGTATGGCCGGTATCGGTCACCGCACTGACCGCGCCTTCGGCGCTGGCGATCTGCGATACCGGAGCGATGCCACTGAATCCCTGGGCCAGTTGGTCTGTGGCGCTGATGGATGGCGCCCCCATGTAACCGCCGCCGCCGACATTATGGATACGACCGTTCCAGCCTGGCGGCGCCGGCAGCCACAGTTCGATACCAATGCCTGCCTGAGTCGAAGGAGCATTCGCTGGGCCAGGCGTGCCGGGGCCCACCAGTAGTTTGACCATGCACAGATCCCGCTCGGCCACCGGCGCCGAGGCCTGTGGCTGCAGGGTCAGGGCCTGGCCCTTGTGGAAGACGCGGGTGGCGAGCACTTTGGCCTGCGGGTAATTGTCCAGCAATTGGGTCATACCCGCATCAGAGCAGTTGTCCAAGTCACTAGGGAGTGGGCTCTGGGCTGCAGCCGCCTGACCGCCGGACGTTGCCAGCAGGCTAGCCCCAATGGAGAGCAAAAGGCTCAGTCTTCGCAACGCAACGGGAGGTGTAGTCGAGAGGAGCCTATATAGCATCATGAAGAAATAGCACCGTGTTTGGGAACTGGCAGGATACCGATAACGCTTGATGGCGACCAAGATTAAACGCCCATGGGTTAAATATTTTGAAGGTTGATGCTCATAACCCTTACTTCATGAAACAGGGTATTGCGTCGCGCGCAACAATACCCGGCAACGGCCGGCCTGATCGCTCGGAAGTGGCAATGATATTTTCTGGACGCCTTGATAAAAACTCACTCCGGTGGCAAGCCGCAGGCATGTAAATATAGTGCCAAAGCGGCTTCAAACGGCTCGCGTCTTTCTCAATGGCTCATGAACAGGTAATGGCAGTAGTGGGTTTCGAAGTTTTCCCTTATATAGACCTGATGGGCACATTCGTCTTCGCCCTGAGTGGTGCATCGGCCGCTATCCATCGCCGCCTGGATATTCTCGGAGTGCTGGTCGTAGCCTTCGTCACGGCCTGTGGCGGTGGCGTGGTGCGTGACGTGTGTCTCGGGGTGTTTCCCCCCGCAGGACTGGTCAATATCGAATACCTGGCCGTGGTGGCCATCGCCGTGGCGCTGGCGGCCAGTTTCCAGCCTGTGCTGCTGCGTGCCGCGCAACCCACCTTGTTCTTCGACGCGGTGGGGCTGGGTTTTTTCGCCGCCTTCGGCGCTCACAAAGTCTACACCCACGTCCCCCAGGTTGAACTGGCCCTGGTGTTGGGCGTAGTGACGGCGGTAGGGGGCGGCGCGATTCGCGACATCTTGCTGGGTCGAGTACCGGTAGTGCTGACCAAGGAAATCTATGCTTCGGCCGCCTTTGTGGGCGCCTTGGTGCAGTTACTGGGTGATACCCATGTGATCGACCCTCGTTTCAGCCCCTGGTGTGCCATTGCGCTATGCACAGGGGTGCGCATGTTGTCGCTCAAGTATGGCTGGAACCTGCCGGCGCTGAAGAAGGCCAACTGATAATCGTTTATTGAATCGGGAAGGAGGTTTGCATGCAACAATTGTCGCGTTCTGAACTGCTGTCTGTCATGGCCAGGGATATACCTGCATTGCTGCCGGATCTGGAAGCTATCTATAAAGATTTCCACGCCAACCCTGAATTGTCGATGCAGGAGACCCGTACCGCGAACATTGCCGCGCGCTACATAGAAACCCTTGGCTATGAAGTTCACGAGCGCGTCGGGGTGACGGGGGTCGTGGGGTTGATGAAGAACGGTGATGGGCCTACCGTAATGCTTCGGGCCGACATGGATGCATTGCCCATGGCCGAGAAAACCGGTTTGCCCTACGCCAGCCAAAAGACCGGCACCACTGCCGAGGGGGAGACTGTGTTCGTGTCGCACATGTGCGGGCACGATCTGCACGTGACTTGGCTGATGGGGGCCGCCAAACTGATGGCTGAGCACCGCCGCGCCTGGCGCGGTACCTTGATGCTGGTGTTCCAACCCGGCGAAGAAGTGGGCAAGGGCGCACGAGCCATGGTCGACGACCGCATGCTGGAGCGTTTTCCCAAACCGGATATTATCCTGGGCCAGCACGTCATGGTCGGGGAGGCCGGGACGGTCGGTTACCGGTCGGGCACTATCCTCTCCGCTGGCGACAGCATGAGTATTCGCCTGTATGGCAAAGGCGCTCACGGCTCGATGCCGCAGAACGCCATCGATCCGGTGGTGATGGCGGCGGCGACGGTCATGCGTCTGCAGACCATCGTCTCGCGCGAGGTCGCGCCGCTGGAGAACGCAGTGCTGACGGTAGGGGCGTTGCAGGCGGGCACCAAGGAAAACATCATCCCGGATGACGCGGTCATCAAGCTCAACATGCGCACCTACGATGAAGGGGTGCGCCAGCGCATGCTCGACTCGGTACACCGCATCTGCTGCGCCGAATGCCATGCTTCCAATGCCGATCAGCCCCCCGAGTTCACCACACTCAGCAGCTACCCCTTGACCCAGAACGACGTCGAGGCCACCGCGACCCTTGCCGATGCCTTCCACGACTGGTTTGGCGAGCGGGCCTACGAGACGGCCCCGGCGTCCGCTAGCGAGGATTTCAGTGTATTTGGCCGCGAATGGGGTGTGCCCTACGTTTTTTGGCTAGTGGGCAGCACGGAGCCGAAGCTATGGCGCAAGGCGGTCAGCAGCGGTGATATCAATCAGGTGCCGTCCAATCATTCGTCCAGGTTCGCCCCGCAGTTGCACCCCACGCTGCAGACGGGGCTGGAAACCATGGTGGTCGGGGCGCTGACATGGCTCGATGCGCCGGCCTGACGCAGTTGCCCAGTGCGCCGTTCTATAATACGGCGCTCCTATTGCGATGCATCAAGGCCAGGCATGAAACTGAACCAACTCCGGGCACTCGTCTGTGTCCATGAAACCGGCAGTTTGCAGGAAGCCTCGGCGGTCCTGCACCTGACTCAGTCCGCCGTCAGCCGTACTATCAAGGAGCTGGAAAGCGATGTGGGGCTGGCGCTGGTGCAGCGTTCCAACAAAGGCATGACCCTCACTGAAAGTGGCCAGCGCCTGCTGATGTATGCCCGGCAAACGCTGGAAACGGTGCGTCGTGCCAAGCAGGAAATGGACGACCTGAAGGGGTTGGCGGCAAGTGAAGTGACATTGGGTGTCACGCCGGTGACCGCATTGCTGGGGACGGTGAAGCAGGCATTGGTGGCGTTTCAGCGCCACCACCCTCGCAGCGCGCTGAAAATCATCGAGCTGCGGCCGTCGGTGCTCCTGCAGCACCTGCGCGACGGGCTGCTGGATGTGGCCGTCACGTCCCACCTGCCAGCGGTGACCACAGGCATGGACTGGCAGTTGCAGGAGCGCTTGCCCGGCGTGGTGGTGGTCAGGGAAGGGCATGACCTGGCAACTGCCGACTCGTTACGCACGCTTCACAACACCCTGTGGGTCAGCGTTGACCCCCTCGCCGATCAGGAATCGCAGTTCAACCGTACTTTCGACAACAACGCCCTGGCGCGGCCGGCCAACGTCATTGAATGCACGGCCATGAACCTGGCGCTCAAGCTGCTGCGCGAGACCGATGCCGCCATGGTAATGTGCGGCGCAGCGCTTGAGTCCGACCGCGACGCCTGGACGGGCAGCCCCATGAACTTGAGGGTGCTGCCGGTACGCGAAGCCTTGCCGGAATACCCGATCAGCCTGGTGTGCCTGGACCGCCATCGCTTGAGCCGTATCGCCGAACACTTGTATGCGTTCCTGGAGGGGGCCGCCCGGGTGGCCCGCGCCTGATAGGGGGGCGCTTACCGCACCCCCGCTGGCCAGTTCAGTCCTGAATGAGCGCAGCCGTACCGCGCTCGGTGAAGTTGAGCGTAGAACGCTGGCCTGGCTGATAGGCAGGCCAAGGCGCCAGGCTCTGACCGTCGGGCTTGCCGGTCTTCACGAAATTGATCAGGTAATCGCTGGCCAGGGCGCTGAAGGTCTGGTCGCGCGGAGTGGCCTTGGCCCCATAGCGTTGATTGATCGTGCCGAAGAAGAACGGGATATCGCTGGCATGCTTGGCCCCCTTGGCGTTGGCTGCCTGCTCTGATTCCGCGACATATGAAAACCGATAGCGGTACAGTTGCACGCCTTTGGACGAGAGCAGGTCAGCAATGGATTTTGCGCCCTGGACCATCGCTCCATCGACACCGAACAAGTCATCGCTGGTGGCGCCGACCATGACCGGTACATGGACGAAACGACCGTGGCGGTAGGCGTCAATTGCATCCACCGCCAGCTTGCCATCGACCATGGGCATGGTGAAGTCAGGATTTGCCGATTGTTTCTGGAACAGCGTGTGCATGTTGAGGTCGCCCATGATCCGCTCGGCGGGAAGCTGCCGAAGCTTCTGTATGGCTTGGGGATCATCGGCAGCGATGCCTTGGCTTGACGCAAAGGTCTCGCCCGCTTGCTGTGCTTTTTCGAGCGTGTTCATCATCAGGTGGCCATCACCGCCTGACTGAATGACGGCTTTCTGGAACAGCGACTGGCTGAGCGGTGAGGTCAGCAAGGTGTGGATCGACATACCGCCAGCTGATTCCCCGACTATCGTGACATTGTCCGGGTCGCCGCCAAAGGCCGCGATGTTCTGCTGCACCCAGTGCAGCGCGGCGATCTGGTCCATGAAACCATAGTTGCCCACTGCTTCCGTGGCCGATTGCGCTTTGGTCAGCAGGGGGTGGGCAAAGAAGCCGAATCGACCGACGCGGTAGTTGAAACTCACCACCAGCACACCTTTTTTGGCAAGTTCGGCGCCTGAGTAGACCGGTGGCGAGGCACCACCATTCATGAAACCTCCGCCATAGATCCACACCAGAACCGGTTTTTTTTCGGCGGCTTGTGCGGGCTTCCATACGTTGAGGTAAAGGCAGTCCTCGGCGGGCTTGGCCCCCAGGGGAGCCGCGTCCGAGGCAATCGGCTTCTGCATGCAGTCATTGCCGTATTGGTCGGCGGCGCGCACGCCCTGCCAATGCGCTGCCGGTTGAGGTGCTCGCCAGCGCAACGCATCAACCGGAGGGGCTGCGAAGGGTATGCCCTTGAAGGCGATGACCCCTTTATCGTTGACGCCGGCGACTTTACCGGCCTCGGTGGCTACGACAGTGTTGCGGGTGATTGAATCTGCCGCATGGCTGGTGAGCGAGGCAACCATGAGGGTGCCGAGTACGAGTTTTCGGGACTTCACGCGAGTTCCTTGGTGATTGGACGAGGGCTGTGTGTGCTGCCTTCAAGCTGGCTTCCCGGGCTGAGGTGGCACCGGGCCTTGTGCGGGCGCGTAGTCAGTGCAGGCCGTGTTTCCTTCCACCATACAACGCCCGTCCCGACGTTTTACTGCAGGTTTCATCAATGCAGTGTTGCGCGTTATGCAATAATGGGTTTGCTCAATCCACATGCCGAGAGTACCAGCCTCCCAGGAAGTATTTCACCATCAAGCAAGCTGTGGGCGCACGCCGGGCAGCGGCTGGCGCAACAATATTCCCAACAGAATACTGAACAGCAGCGCGGTCAGCCCCGCGGCCATCAACACGGTATGAAAGGCGCAACGAAAGGCTTGGGGCGCCAACTCGGCGACCTGCGTCGACACCGGCGCTGGCAACCCTGCCAGTACCCATGGCAAGTCACCTGCGGCCACCCGGGTAGCCACCTCACCTACCTGCATCGAAGGGGGCAGCAGGCCTTGCAGAGCTACCGTCAAAGCCTGGTGCAACTGACCCGACAGTAAGGCGCCATAGGCACCAAATGCCAGCAAGATTGAACTGAAGCGCATGGTCGTGCTCATGCCCGAGCCCATGCCAACGCGGTGGCGCGGTATGCACATCATGATGTTTTTCTGCGAGTCGCCGTTCAGCAGCCCAGCACCGGCACCGGTCAGGACCATGGCCAGGGCAAAGGTCTCGTAGCGGCCGCTGGCCGTGGCCCAGGCACACAGCAGGTTGCCGGCGCCGACCAGGCCCAGGCCCGAGGCCATCATGGTGGCCGGTGAGTAGTGCGGTGCCAGGCGGGCACCGATGCGTGGGCACACCAGCATGGCCAGGGCAAAGGGCAGCATGCCCAGGCCCGAGGCGATGGTGGAAAAACCCAGGCCATTCTGGAGGTAGAACGGCAGCAGCGTCATCATCACCTGCGCGGTGCCAGCGTAGGCGAACATGCCCAGCAATGCGCCAATGAAACGGGGGTGGCGAAACAGTTGCAGATCGACCATGGGTCGGCGCTGCACTTTTTCCACCCAGACAAACCCGCCCAACATCGCCGCGCCCGCGGCCAGGCGCAGTAATGTCAACGGGTTTTCCCAGCCGATGCGGTTGGCTTCGATCAGGCCCCACACCAGCAGGACCAGGCTGGTGCTGAAGGTCAAGCTGCCCCAGGGGTCCAGTAGCGCCGCGTGGCTATCCGCAGACTCATCGATGACACGGCTGACGGCCCACATCAAGGCCACGCCGATAGGCAGGTTGAGCAGGAAAATCCAGCGCCAGCCCACCGTGGCGGTGATGACACCACCCACCACGGGCGCCAGGGTGATGACCACGCCCATGCAGGCACCCCAGAATGCCCACGCCTTGGCGCGTTGTTGATCATCGTGAAAGGCATGGCCAATGCACGCCAGTGCCGAAGTCAACAGCATGGCGGCGCCGACACCTTTCACGGCGCGGGCGGCGTCCAGCATCAGGCTGCTGGAGGCCAGGCCGCAGCCCAGGGACGCCAGGATGAACAGCGCCAGGCCACCCAGCAATAGGCGCTTGCGGCCGAAGCGGTCGGCCAGGCTGCCGGTGGGTAGCAACAATGATGCAAAGCTGAGCATATAGGCGCTCACTACCCACTCGATGTCAGCCAAGCCTGCACCCAGGTCTCGGGCGATGGCGGGCAAGCTGACGGCGACAATGTTGGTATCCAGAATGATCAGGGAACAGGCCGCCGAGGCCACCAGAAGGGTCTGTCGCGGATGAGTGACGGAAGGACCAGCTGACATCAATAAATACTCAAAGGTAACGTACTTCCAGCTTAATACGGGCTCTCCAGGATATTATTAGCCGAGATCAGCGATTTAATTGCCTAAAAGGTAATCAAGTATGGAGCTTCGGCATTTTCGCTATTTCCTGGCGGTGGCCCGCTTTGGCAGTTTCAGCCTGGCCGCCAGCCAACTGGGCATCGCGCCGCCCACCTTGACCCGGCAGATTCAGGACATGGAGGCGCAGTTGGGGGCGCGGTTGTTTACCCGCCAGGGGCGCAAGGTCAGCCTGACCCAGGCCGGTGAGGTGTTGCAGGTGCAGGCGGTGCTGGCGGTGCAGCAATTCGAACAGGCGCAGCAGCAGGTCAAACAGGCAGCGCGTGGCGAGACCGGCAGCATCGAAATCGGTTACGTGGCTTCGGCCGTCTACTCAGGGGTGCTGCAGCGCCAGGTGCAGGGCTTTACCGCACGCTACCCCGAGGTGCTGCTGAATGTGCGCGAGCGGCCTATGGCGTCGTTGCCGCAGCAACTGGCCCAAGGGCGCCTGGACATCGGTATCGTGCGGGCGCCCATCGCTTTGCCCGAAGGGATTGAAGCCATACGCCTGCACAGCGAAGGGTTCGTGCTGGCCTTGCCACAGGCTTCTGCGCTGTGCCGCTTGCCTGCGGTGGCCGGGCACCACCTGGCACAGGCAACGTTCATCTTGCCCGAGCAGATCAATGGCACCTTGCAATTGGCGGCTGAGGCGGGTTTCGCACCACGGTTGGGGCCGCAGCCGGGCAGCCTGGTCGCCGTGCTGGCCCTGGTATCGCTGGGCCAGGGTGTGGCGGTGGTACCGCAGTCATTGGTGGGCAGTGTGGCGTTGCCGGGGGTGGTGTACCGCCCGCTCAAGGATTGTACGGCCGTGTCCTGGTTGGCGCTGATCCATCGGCGTTTCGAGCGGGCGGCCGCCGTGCGTAACTACATTGAGCAAGCCGGCGCATGAAGCGCCGGACAGGCGCTTACAGAATCGCCTCCAGGGCCTGCGCTACTGCCAATAAATGCAAGTCCTGGCCAGGCAGGCCATCGACTTCCAGGCCGATAGGCAACCCGCTATGCGGCGCCAGCCCCACCGGCAGGCTGATACCGGGCAGGCCGGCGGCACTGCCTGGGTCGGTGTTGCGAATCTGCCGGGCGAATGCGGTGAAGGCCGCGGCCTGTGGGCTGCTCAGTTCTGCGACATCAGGGGTGGTTGGAAACACCAGCGCATCCAGGCGATGTTGCTCGAATGTATGCGCATAGCGCTGGATCAACTCGGGGCGATGGACCTGTATCGCGTCCCGGTATACGGGAGGCAGATCAACCAGTGTGTGCTCGGGCCCCGGGATTTTACGCGCCAGGATATAGTCGTCGAACAGTTGCTTGACGCTGCTGCTGGCAATGGCGCTGGCCACCTCGGCGGGTGTCAGCCCGGTGTTGTAGGTGCGCAGGTAGGCTGCCAGGGTGTCCAGCCCTTCGTACAGCGCGATGGGCATGCTGACTTGTCTGCTGAGTTCGAGCAGCCCCTCGATGCTGACAGGAACCAGCGTCACGCCGGCTGCCTCCAGCGCCCGCAAGGCTGTGCCGCAGCCCTGGGCCACTTCATCACTCAGGTCTTCCCACAGCTCGCGGATCACACCCAGGCGCAGTGTGGAGGGCAGAGGCGCGGGCGCGGTGGGTTGGCCGGTCAGCACGTGATCCAGCAACAGCAGGTCGGCCACGCTGCGCGTCAACGGACCTGGCGTATCCCGGGTTTCCGAGATGGGCGTGATGCCCGCACGTGGATAGCGCCCTACGCTGGGCCGGTAGCCCACACAGCCATTGAGTGCTGCAGGCTGGCGCACTGACCCTCCGGTGTCGGTGCCCAGTGCGGCAGGGACCAGCCCCGCGCCAACCGCGCATCCGCTGCCCGAGGACGAACCACCGGCGATGCGGTCCGGGTCATGTGCATTGCGGATCCCGATGATGCCGGGCATATGAAACCCTTCGTTGTAACCCGAGCTGCCATAGGCCAGCTCCTGCATGTTGGTTTTACCCAGGATGATCGCCCCGGCGGCCACCAACGCCTGGACGATGGGTGCATCGGCGTCCGGTATGAAATGGCTCAGGGCAGGCGTACCGGCGGTATTGGGCAGGCCCCTGACATGGATGTTGTCCTTGACCGCGATGGGCACGCCGCCCAGAGGCAGGCGTTGCTTTTCCGCCAGGGGGAGGCGGTCGTAAGCCTCGGCGAGCAACCGGGCACGCTGACTGTCCACGCAGATAAACGCATTGAGATCGCGCCGGGCCTCGATCCTGCCCAGGTACAGGTCGACCAGCGCCCGGCTGGTTATCTCGCCGTTGCGCAAGGCCGCAACCGTCTGGGTGAGGTTCAGGTCCCAGAACGTGGGCGCTGCGAGGGCGGCAGGCACGGTAGGGCGCCCACTGGGCAGCGCTTCTACCTGCTGTCGTGGCTCGCGATTGATCGCCAGGCGCAACACGTCCGGGCGCGAGTAATGACCCACCGGGTCCAGCGCAGCCTTGGCCAGGTAGATGCGCGCCAGATCGACCTCGGCGTAGAGAATGCCTTCCTTGTCGGGGGCGATGGGCTCGCACAACGGCGCACCGTCAGGGCCATAAATCATCGCGTAGCCACCGCCCTGAAGCAGTAGCTTGGCTTTTTCCGGCGTATCCACCAGTAACGCATGCATCGTCGGGTCGACAATGGCACAGGGCGCCAGCACAAAGCATTGACCCTCCAAGGCGTAGACCTGGGAGGCGGCGTTGTTAGCGGCGGCGCTCAGTTGGAAAGCGGCGCCGGGGTACACCGAGAAGCTCGGCCAGGCGGCCACATGCACCTGCTCGTGCTGTGCGTACATCGCGTATTTGGAGAGCGGCTGCAGGTGTTCGGCGCAGTTCAGTGCACCGACTTTACCCAGCACCGTGTCGACCACGACCAGGTCGCTGCCGTCCCCTTCGCCGAACACCGCGCGTTCAACATGGGTGGGCTTGAGCTTGCGACGGTTGCTCAGGCAGGTGCCATTGTCGTCGATCGTCGCCTGAGACAGGTAGAGGGTGCCGCCCACTCGTTCCACATAGCCCATCACCACGTGAATCCGATGTTGCGCTGCGGCCCGGCACAGTCGCGAAAAGTGCGCGTCCCCATACACCATTGCGTTTTCGCAATAACCTTGCACGAAGCGCATGCCACCGGCCGGCGATTCGGTCCAGATCCACCAGGGATAGCCAGGCAGCCACACCTCGGGGAAAGCGATCAAGGCTGCGCCCTGACGCGCTGCGTCCTCGATCAGGCGTATAGCCTTGTCCAGACTTGCGGGGAGATCCAGAAAGACCGGCGCCGCCTGGACGGCGGCGACCTTGTACGGCGGGGTAGGGTGCGTGAGAGTCATTGCAGGATCCGCTCCTATGGCGTCAGCGAGGTATGCCTGACTCTAGCGCGCGAGCAAGCCGGTGCCTCTCCTCAAAAATGATGAGTCAGGCGTCGAAGTGCCGTGACAACTGGGTGCGGTTGACGCACTCCAGCTTGGCCATGGCATTTTTCAAGTGCGTGCGAACCGTGGTGAACGCGATGCCCAATTCCCGTGCGATCTGCTTGTCCGTTGCACCACGAGCGACCCACTGCGCTACTTCGGTTTCGCGCTGTGACAAGGGGGAGTCTACGTGCACAGGTGGGCATAGCGCCCTGACGAAGAACGGCGTCAGCTCCTTGAGGATACGCTCCTCACGCTCCCCGAAAGGAGGGTCACCAGCTGCTCGCCACAGACGAAGGTCGCCCAGGTCTCGACCTTGATCGACGAAGTACACATTGATGCCGTGGTTCATGTGTGCCGGTTTCAGGAAGTCCTGATAGAACTGGCTATGGAGCAGGTTTGGCCGATGAATGACGCGGTCAACACTGGTGGCTTCGCGCACGGTGCGCATCGCGGGGGTGATCAAATCAACCTGGTGGAAGAAGATGTCATAGGCGTCCAGGTGTGTCTCGTCAATGTTCACCGCACAGCGCCGGGTCGAGCGCTGCTGTTGTTCGTCCCAGACAAAGGACGCCGCATAATCGGCCCGCAGCAACTGAGCGACCTGCGCAAGCACCGCAGCACGCGCGTCGGGCTTGCCTCTGTATTCACACAGTTGCCAGACAACTTGCGCGATGCCGTCCACGTGATCGTTTTTCGAAATACTGCTCATTGGGCCTCCCGAATCCTGCAATCTTGAACACCGAGCAAGGTTCGCGCCAATGGCCATTCATGGATTTCACCTGCAATTGAGGTGGGCGGGTCAATAGCAGAGCTGTGGCTACAAGATTGGGCAAGGGCATGATATTCGTGCACGGCTTGCCCGATACTAACCGAACGGTTTTTCTCGACGCTGCACAACAAGCTCGAACCCTGTGCGTCAAACATTTAGATGCGATAGGGCTCGACGTTGCCTTTTTTGGGGTATCAATGTGCAGACAGATAGCGGATATGATAGTCGACAGTCACGTGCGTGCAGTCTACAGGGGAGAAGTCACCGGCCTATCGGCAAAGCGATTGGCTTGCCTGTGCAGCGTCAAAGGTGCCTCCAGGTCGGTGGCTGAGCGGCCAAGAGCCACTTGGTAGTCGCCTGCGGGCACACTCCACTGGCGCTGACCGACATCGAAGTTCGCCAGTAGCCGATCATCCACCTCCACGCTTACCTGCTGGCTCTCACCTGGCTTGAGCAACACGCTGCTCCAGCCGAGCAGGCGCTGCTGGGGGCGCCCTGGAACGTGGGTCAAGTAGAGCTGTGGTACGTCCCTGCCGGCCACTTTGCCGGTGTTGGTCACGGTGGCCGTGACTCGCAGCGGGGCGCTGGAGGTCACCTTGACATGGGTATAGGTGAACTGTGTATAAGTCAGCCCATAACCAAAGGGAAACAGCGGCTTGGCGTGGGTACGGGCAAACCATCGGTAGCCCACGTCGGCCCCTTCGATATCATAGTTCACGTCCAGGCGCTCGGTGTCCTTGGCACCGAACGCGGCTATCGCGGGGCGGGGCAATTGCTCAAGCGTGGCAGGGAACGTCACTGGCAGCCGGCCCGATGGCGCGTGTCGTCCGGTCAACAGGTCCGCAATGGCCTGACCGCCACTGGCGCCTGCATACCAGGCTTCCAGCACGGCAGTCGTCTTGTTCAGCCACGGCATCGCGACGGCGCCTCCGGTTTCCAGCACCACAACGGTGTGAGGATTGGCTGACGCCACAGCATCGATCAATTCATTTTGGCCCTGGGGCAAATTGAGGTCGTAGGTGTCGTAGCTTTCCATCATCCACTGGGTGGCGAACACAATGACCACGTCTGCGTGGCGGGCCAGTTCCGCTGCCTCGCCGGGTGAGCGTCCATCGTTAAATGTGATGGCGCTGTTGGGCATGGCGGCCTTCAGGGCCTGCAGCGGCGAGGAGCGATGCCAGACCTGAGCCCGGGTGCTTGCCAGCAGGCCTTCGCCGCCTTGCGGGATCGACAGGGCCGGCCCCTCGGGCTCGACCACCTGCGCCGAGCCCCCGCCCGACAGCACGCCAACGTCCGCGTGACCACCGATGACCAGAATGCGCTGGGCCGAAGTGCTCAGCGGCAGTGCCTGGTGCTCGTTGCGTAGCAGCACAGACCCTTCCAGCGCCACCTTGTGGGCTACTTCCCGGCTCAGCGTGTAGTCGATCGGTGTCTTGACCGGCGGGTGCTCCACCAGGCCTGCAGCAAAGACCGAGCGCAGAATACGGGTATTCATGTCGGCGACGCGGTCGCGGTAGGCAATATCAGTCGCGGCTTTTTGTGCCAAGGGTGCCTGGAAAGGTATGCTGCCGTAGACCAGTTTGTCGATTTGCGTGCCCATTTCGATGTCGAGGCCGCTCAGCGCCGCCTCTGGGCTATGGACCGCCCCCCAATCGGACATGACAAAGCCGCGGTAGCCCCACTGGTCCTTTAGAATATCGTGCAACAGCGTTTCATTTTCGCAGTTGTACACGGCATTGACCCGGTTGTACCCACACATGACCGCGCCTGGCTGGCCTTTCTCGATGGCCAGTTGAAATGCCAGTAGATCGCTTTCACGCAGAGCTTGCTCGCCAATGTTGGCGCTGAGTCCCATGCGCGCGGTTTCCTGGTCGTTGAGTGCGAAATGCTTGACCGTCGACAGCACGTGCTGAGCCTGAACCCCGCCGATGGTTTCCCCGGCTGTGGTGCCCGCCAGCAGAGGGTCTTCACCGAAATATTCGAAGTTGCGGCCATTACGTGGGTCGCGCGCCAGGTTGACGCCACCGGCCAGCATCACGTTGAAGCCCTTGCTCCAGGCTTCATGGCCAATCATGGAGCCTGCCTGGTGGGCGGTGCGCGGATTCCACGTCGCCGCGATGGACAGGCCAGACGGCAAGGGTGTTCCACCATCGCCTGGCCGCACATTATTGGGGTTGCCCACCCCCAGGCTTGCATCGGTGACTTGCAGGGCGGGGATGCCATGCTTGGGGTCGGCGGGGACATACCCTGCAGAACCCAAGGCGCCAGCGGGTACGCTGAAACCCAGAATAGGCATTGCCATTTCCGAGTGCACGCGTTGCAATTGCTGCTCCAGTGTCATGTCCTTTACCACGCTTTGGGCGCGCAAGTCCGGGGTCGTTTGGGCATCAGCCCATGGCGGGGCGGCAGCCGATGCGCCGGTCGAGTTCATCAACGCTATTGTCACCAGGCTGATGGCACAGGGGAGGGCGGGTGTTTTCATCATCTTGTCCTATCGTCAAAAAATGGTATTGCATGGACATCCCTGAGGTGTCTGTTTGCTAGAACGACACGCCCATCCTCAAGGCAAGCACTACGGCATCAGGCACCGAGTCCACGGCTCCGGGGTGTCGGTAATACTGCACGCCTGGTTGCAGGTAGACCGAGCCTGTGGCCTGCCAGCGGTAATAGAGCTCGCTATTGAGCTCTTGCGACACCGCTGGGGAGTACAGAGGGTCATCGCTGTCGTAGCCCTGCATCACGTTGTTGAGCGACCGGTTTCTGGCCCAGCGGTCATTGATATGGGTCATGGTGGTGGCAAATCCGATGACATCTCGAGAGCGGTTGGCTAAGGGGCCGGTGTAATACAGCCCTGCCCCGTAGACGTAGTGAATCACCGACGTTCGCGGGTCGTTGACTTCGGCATTGGCAAATACCTGTAGGCCCTGGGCACTGCTGCCGCCCGGTCCTGTCAATTGCTGGCTGGCATAGACCCAGGCGCTCTTGCGGTCGGTGCGCTGTTTGAAGCCCGCAGAAGGGGTCAATGCCTGCGCGCCACCGCTGGCGCCTTCGTAGACGTCACTGCTGTCGACGTTGCTGTAAAAGGCGCCGATGAAATAGTTACCTGCGTACCGCTTCGCGCCCCACTGGGGCTGCCAGCCGAGCAGCACTGGATAGATTTCTCCTTTGCCGCCTTTGAAGCTGAACGACCACGCCCGCGATTTTTTCAGGTCATCAGGGTTCTGCTGGTATACGCCTGCCTTGACATACACGTGGGGCGCAAGGTGCCAGGTGGTGGACAACCCCCACGTCGCCACGGGCCAGCCATACCAGATGTTGCTGTTGCCGGGTACCGTGCCGCAGTTCTGCAGTGCCTGGAAATCGCAACCATGGGGGTCGGGGAAAAACTCTTCAGTTGGTGACATGCGTCCCACCCTGATGCCTATAGCACCATCGAGGTAGTCACGGTGGAACGTGAGATGGGTTATGCGGGTGAACGAACCGCTTCCCCATACTTCCTGGCTCAGGTTCGTCTGGGGACCGCGTGGATCATTCAGACGCGTATTGTTGAGCAACTGATGGTTGTTGCGGTTGGTGATGGCCAGGCTCCAGTCCCCCTCTATGCCCAGGGTAGGAGTCATGTTGTAGTTGATGATCAACGCGGTCTGATCAGAACTGACCGTCTCATTACGGTTGTCGTGGCCCCCATGAGCGTTGTTGGCAAACTCGCTGAGGTAGTACAGCCCCACATCCAACCCCTCGGCTGCCAGCTGTTGGCGCGAGCCCCCCAGGTCGCCGAACAGCCAGGGTGAACCAGCGTCAAATGCATCGGTGGCCTGGCCGCTTGAGCTCCAGGCCAACGCCAATAGAGCTGAAAAGCCGAGCTCCACACTTGTCAGTGGTTGTTTCATTCGCACAATCAATCCTCACGCGTCTGTGTGGCAGATTTTTATCGTTATGGCGAGGCGCCTCGCGAGCAAGGCGCTTATTGTTATTGCCATCGGTCTGCAGGTGAGGTGCAGTGACGGGAGTGCTGCCCCTGTTTTGCTTCATGTGCAACATCAGTCGGGGCGCAGCTGACTCTATCGCAGGGGAGGGGCCGTGAAACTCCCCAAGAATGATGAGGGGGGGGCCTTGGGCGCTCGTATGCGTATCTCAAGGATGTTCTGACACGCTTGCCAACGCAGAAAGCCAGTGAGATCGAACAACTGCTCTTGCATCGCTGGATGCCGGACTGACTTACTCAATCTGAGTTTGGCAGCCTGCTTGTCTCCCGTGTGACGTCCAGGAGCTCTTCACTGGCCAATTGCTTTCGCATCGGTGTACAAGCCAGCTCAAGACCGGAGGGCGAGGTATAGATAGCTTGAATATCTCCGTGATAGCCACACCGACGGTAGAACATGAGAAGGCGTCCCGGCAAAAATCAACGACAGAGCCCTTTTTGCTGTGATATTAAGCACGTTCCTTTTGGGGGTTTCTATTGTCCATGCTTTTTTAAACTTCCTGATATTTTCTTCTGTAATGTGAGTTCAGTAGGTGATATCTGCATCATGAATATTGGCAATAAGTATCATGGGGAGGGAATTGTTTATCCAGTAGTCGTAATTCTTTATCTTTCCCCTGTATATAAATGAATCCGATGCCTCTTTGAAGTTGGATTTTCGCCAAGATTTTATTTGTGCCCCGATCAGCAGGCCTGTAGGGATTCCACGAATTACAAGCTCGAGATGCGCATCGACGCCCATGTCCGAAGCAAATTGCTCACGAAAGATCCAGCCAAGTTCTTTTGAGATAATATACTGCACAAGACTCACTCCAGTGCGCTCGGTTGGGTTGTATTGTTCGGGAAGCTCTTACATGGTTTGCCTTGAAGAATTTTAAGTGCCGTAGTGTTGTGTATTTCTGGAGTAATGGAGCTTCGCGAATCCCCAGCGAGTTGCGGGTGTTTTTGTCCGTGAAATGAACGCTTTCGATGCGCAGATTAAGCAATCGTTTCTTCCGGAAAATTTATTTTTTTTTGTCAGCAAAAGGCCCGGTATTTGGTTATATGCGCAGCTATGATGGTGGGTGTCTCAGAGAGCTATATAGCTTATGTAAGTCCAAATATGTTTTGCGATTTTGTAATATTTGCACGGGCAGACGATTACGTACTCAAGGACGCAGCGGTCGGCTCAGGGAACACCCTAACTAAACTCCCCTTTATACGCCAAGTCGTGCTCACGTGTTCCTCAAGTGATCCACCTAACTCGAAAGATGCTTGCGTCAGATTTGCCATGAGCTTCGCGTTCACGCCATAGTCATCCGAACAGCCAATGGTGAGATCAAACTCTTCAAGGCCGTAGTCGATCCGACGCCTGGCTATTTCCTGCCACAAAGGTTCGTGGTGAAACCACACAAACCCTTCGGGAATTCTTGGCGTAGTGTGCCCTTTTAACGTGGCCACAAACAGGAGGCGGTCATCACTCTTGGTTGAGGACGAAAAGCCTACCGAACCTTGCGAGTTCGCCTCGGGAACGGTCGCAGAGAAATCAGCACCAAATCTGCGTCCCCAGCCTTTTTCGTGCTCAACCCTAATTTTTTTGGCGCCAAGGGATGTTAAGAGCCGAATGGCTTCAGCGAACTTATGTTCGAAAACTTTTCGATGAAAGCTGGCAACTGGATAGTAGAGGGTTGAGGAGGGGGGGGCCGTGCATACACCAATTTCTCCTTGGGTGTCCTGGTGGGAAAGTAAGTGCCCCGATTTCTCCGTTGAAATTATCGCGATTTCGTGAGGCACAGACTGAAAGGTGTTCGCTATTTTCTCCGCAGCACGAAACGCCATAGCGTTTGGCCAGTTCCAATCAATGAAAGTTGCTATGCACAAAGCCGCTTTGCTCGATAAAACCAATGAAGAGCTGAAGGCCCATCTGTGTTATCAGGAGGGGATGCAAATTACAGATGTTGAGATGCAAGGCCAAGTCTTGGTCGTGCAATCAAATTGCCCACTGATGCCGGATACTGATTTGAATGCTCTCAATGAGTTCGAAAAAGTATTCTCGGATGCGTACACGCTGATTGGTTAGCCGATGCGATTCGTGGCCTACTTCGACCCGATCTGCATCCGACCCCGCACCTCATCAGGCGAGGTCGGATGTTCAGCTGCCTCGACCCCGTTGAAGTTGACCGCCGCCCTCCAGAAACCATTTCACGGATGAGACCCAAGGTCAGGTGCCGCAGGAAGGTCGAGGAGTAAGCAAAGTAGGTTTGCGGTTTTAGCCACTGTCGAAAACGAAAAGTAATGCAGGTAGTATGAAGTGGCCCTGTGCTACTTTTGCTGAAGGGCGTGCTTCACCTTTGGTGAGGCTGCAGGACACCCTTACTTCTACCCGGAATCCTGGAACGATGATACGCAATGGATGCCAGCATTCAGAGAATCGAACTCTTCGGCCACGCTTTGGATACACCGCAGAGCAAGCTGGATACAAACCTCGTCAGGCAAGCATTCTCGACGATTGCCTCGACGTGGTCGCGCAAAATAAATGCTGGCTTTTATGATCTGTTTTCCGACCTGGATAACCTCTATGAAGGCGGCGACGATCTGGCCGATGAGATCCGTGCCCAGGCAATAAGCCAAAGTATCAAACTCACCGTGGCTCACGGGATTTACGATATCGACGAAGAACGCTTCTATGACGTGTTCATGCAGCGGTACGACTCATGGGATGACGACTTCGGCGTATTGGCCGAGCAATACGAGGCAATCGTTGAGCGCTCTGCCGACTTGGACGCGCATCGCACCAATCGCCGGCGTGGTCGCCGTCAATGGGTAGGCTATGGTTCAGAGAAGGCGGTATACGACGCCGACGCGAAAAACTTGATGTCCAATATTGGTCATGGTGTATTCAACCTGATGGCCAAAGGAGTCAGTGCACTCGGGGACTCGTTCAAGAAAGACGCGATTTTCAAGAGTCCGGCAACCGTCAAGGCTTTTGCCGACGGTGTCAGCAATCTCGTCAATGCAGCCTACCTAGCGACGCTCGACGCCATCAATGCGGATTCACCCGGAAGGCTGCATAGCTACTCAAAGGACGAGATCAGAAAGTCCCAGGCGATTATTGATAACATTGAAAAGGGGCTGATTCTCGACGATGCACTGTTGCCTTCTGCGATCAAGGCCATCAGTGCTTATCCTTACAATGAGCGGATATACCCGATCCTACTGCGCCAATTCGGCGGTGACCAAGGGCGGCTTGACGGTGTTGTGGCGTACTTCGGCATGGACGGCTTGCTCAACGAAAAACAGGCGCTGATCCAGGAAAAATTGAGTCAGTCTGACCTCAGCACCGTGGACGCCTTTAACGCCAGCCGTCCGGACATTGAGCGCTATGCGCAGTTCCTCTGCTACGAACGTTTCGACGAACATTGCGAGCGAGTGATCGAGAAAATCGTAGCGCGCGAATCACAGGCAAGTGCGTCGTCTCTTAATGCGCCCGCCCTTGCGAGCGCGGTAAAACGCAGCAGCGGCGGTTTGACCGTGGCGACCGCTGCTCAAGGCTTCAGGTCCAACGCCGATCATAAGTTTTATGTTTCGCCAGACTTGCCAGCAACGAAAATCCTGACCTTTGAATCCAAAAACGCGTTGAACATTGCCAAGGACGAGGTGGTGTTTTTCTTCGATGAAACCGTGTTCGGTTCTGGCGACAAGGGCGTATTGGTTGATCTTGAGTACGTGTATGTACGGCTGCAGTTCAAGGAGTCGCACCGCGTGGCGCTCGCCGACATTGCCGACGTTTCCATCAGCGGTCTGATGAACAAGAAACTGACCATGATCAAGCGCGACGGATCCAGCGTAGACGTCGTGCTCACCCAGAGCAACAAAGGGGCGACCAGCCTGAGTGAGGCCATTCTTGGGCTCGTGCGGTTGAGCGGGGCGGCGGGGAACTGAACTGCCAGGTCAATGCCCTTCGTTGGCCTAAAGCCACTGTATGCGATGTGGCATTGGCTATGCGCCGCAAATTGTTTTAGTCCACCTGATGCTATAACCGAGGGAAGTATGAAAATCGGTATCGATTTTGGAACGAGTTATACCTGTGCCGCTGCGTGGGTGGATGGCCAGGTGGTACACATCAATTTTGGCAGCAGTGATCAGTTGGTTGCCGCTGACGGTGAATTGACCCACGCGCTGACGTAAGACCGACCCGCCTCCATACCAGAGAAATCCCGTACACGTGATGATTCGCGAGGATCAAGCTGAGTCAGTGACTTCTCGGCAACTGGGTCAATCTGGAGTAAGCGTCAACAAGCTAGTGAATAGCCTGATGCACAGACTTCGCCTCGGGCTTGTCGAGGTAGTCGGCCCATTGCTGCATCAACTCTTTGCGTTTGTTGAACAGATCGCCGCGACGGTAGGCAGCCTCAACGCGATTCTCGATGGCGTGGGCGAGGGCCATCTCGGCAACTTCGCGGGGGAAATGGGTGCATTCGGCGCACCAGTCGCGAAAGCTGAAGCGAAAGCCATGCACGGTGAAGTGGCTTAGGCCCATGCGGCGCATCTGCAACAGCCCGATCATGTTTGAGACTGGTTGGCCGCGCTTGTGGTGCTCGAAGACGAAGGCACGGTGAGGGCGTTGCAGGGCGGTGAGCAGCGCCACCGCCTGCGGGGTGAGCGGCACGCGATGGGCGACGCCGGCCTTCATCCGTTCCTCGGGGATAGTCCATACACCTGCTTCAAGATCGAACTCTTCCCAGCGCGCGTTCAGTGCTTCGCTGGTGCGCACGGCGGTGAGGATGATGAACTCCAATACGCGTGGACCGATGCCGCGCAAGCTGCGCACCTCTTCCACGAAGGCCGGCACGTCCTGCCAGGGCATCGCCGGATGATGCTTGTGTTTGCTCAGGCTCTTTCCGGACGGCAGCAGTTTTTCCAGGTGGCCGCGCCAGCGCGCGGGGTTTTCACCGCGGCGTAACTCTTTGGCTTTGGCGTAGTCCAGGACCAGCTCGAGACGATTGCG
>Ga0207713_1001101_pt1 | contig 23117 bp, 20 predicted proteins | sample KBSS64metaG_FD_184404 | JGI IMG/M metagenome (GOLD analysis project Ga0207713, IMG submission 184404) | Switchgrass rhizosphere microbial communities from Kellogg Biological Station, Michigan, USA - KBS S6-4 metaG (SPAdes) (version 2) | ecosystem: Host-associated > Plants > Roots > Rhizosphere >... | reverse complement strand
ATCTGCCTCAAGCGGCAATGCAAGCCCTCTACGGTGAATGGCAGGCCCTGCATGACGCTGAATAATTCGTTCGCCGGCAAACTCGCCGGTTGGGGTTTGCTGGTAGTACTGGGCCTGAACCTGCGGCCGATCCTCAGCTCCATCAGCCCATTGCTGGGGGAAATCCGCCTGGCCACCGGCCTGAGTTTCCAGAGCAGCGCCCTGCTCACCAGCCTGCCAGTGATCTGCATGGGGCTGGTGGCGTTGGTGGGTGTGCGCCTGGAGGCGAAGCTGGGAGAACGTCGCGGGATTGCCCTGGGTTTGATGATGATTCTGCTGGCGTGCCTCGCGCGTTGGTTGTTTGGCCAGGCGCCGGCGCTGCTGGCTACCGCACTGTTCGGCGGCGCCGGTGTGGCGCTGATCCAGGCGCTGGTGCCGGCGATGATCAAGCGCCAGTTTCACCAGCGCGTGCCGCTGGCGATGGGGGTTTACTCGGCGTCGCTGATGGGCGGCGGTGGCTTGGCGGCGCTGCTCAGCCCGTTGGTGGCCGGGCATTTCCAGCACTGGCAGGCGGGGCTCGGGATCTGGCTGCTACCGGCCCTGGGCGCGCTGTTGCTGTGGGCGTGGCTGCCATTGGGCGCGGCGAAAAACCCGCAGGTGACGGCGCCGTTCCAGGGCCTGCGCAACCGTCGGGCGTGGTTGCTGGCGCTGTATTTCGGCCTGGTGAATTGCGGCTACATGAGCATGGTCGCGTGGTTGCCGGCCTACTATCAGCAGTTGGGTTGGGACGTGCTGCCCAGTGGTTCGCTGCTGGCGTTCATGACGATCTTCCAGGTGATCGCCGCGCTGTTGATGCCCGCACTGGCGCAACGCGGTATTGATCGTCGACCGTTGCTGAGCATCAGCCTGCTGGCCCAGACCGTGGGCTATATCGGCCTGCTGACAGCGCCGCTGGAATTCCCGCACCTGTGGGTGGCGCTGATCGGCTTCGGCCTGGGGGCATGTTTTGCCCTGAGCCTGCTGCTGACCCTGGATCACCGCCGCGACCCTCGGGAAGCCGGCCAACTGGCGGCGTTCGTCCAGGGCGTGGGCTTTTTGATCAACGCCATCTCGCCGTGGCTGACCGGCTGGCTGCGGGAATTGACCGGCAGTTTCGTCAGCGCCTGGTTGGTGCTGACGCTGACGATGGTGGCGATGCTGATACTCACCCGGGTGTTCAGCCCGGCGACGTATCGCACCGCCCCGGTGGCGGCCTAGAAGTCGTAACGCCCGGTCACCCCAAGCGTGCGCGGGGTGCCCAACAACCCTTCATAACCCCCATTACCGCCGGTCCACAGCGTGGTGTAGTAGGTCTTGTCGAACGCGTTCTTCAGCCACAACGACACGTCCCACTGCCCCTGCTGGTAGTTGCCCCGCAGGCCGGTAGAGAGGTTGACCACCGCGTAGGCCGGGATCTGCCCGTAATCGGAATCTTCCACCGTGCCCACCGCCTTGGAACGGAACGCATAACTGGCGGTGACGTAGGGTTCAAAGCCGTTATCCAGGTTCCATTTGTATTCGCCATTGGCGTTGGCAATCCACTTCGAGGCGCCCACCACCTGGTGGCCACTCAAGTCGCACGAAGCCGGCGCGCCCGGGCGCAGGCTGACTTCCGGCGGGCACGGCGCATCTTTGTACGACAGGTACTGCACGTCGTTGTACGAGCCGTTGATGTTGAGCGTCAGGCCCTTGATCGGGATCAGCGTGCTCTCCACCTCCACGCCCCGTGAGCGCACCGAGCCGGCGTTGGTCAGGTACTGCACGCGGTTGCTGTCGTCGTAGGCGTTGGTCTGATAGCCATTGACCTGGGTCCAGAACAGGTTGGCGTTGAGTTGCAGGCGACGGTCCCACAGGGTGCTTTTGAACCCCAATTCGGCATTGTTGGCGCGCTCGGTGCCGATCAACAGTGAGTCCGGGCCAGCGGTGGGCGCGGAGCCGACCGCCAGGTTGACCCCGCCGGATTTCTCGCCATGGGACAAGGTGGCGTAGCCCAGCAGGTCGTCGTTGAAGCGATAGCTGAGGTTCAACAAACCGGACGGGCTGGTGCTGTATTGGTTGAGGTCGCCGGAGTCATAAGCCCCCGCGCGCCCGCGCCGTGCAGTGGCCGCCGCACCGGTCACCGCAGCGCCGCCAATAGGTGCGTTGCGCGTGACCCAGGCACTTTTCTGCTCATAGGTACCGCGCAGGCCGGCGGTGAAGTCCAGGCGCTCGGTCAGGTGCCAGGTGCCTTGGGCGAAGAGCGCAAAACTGTCGGTGCGGATATGCCCGTTGCCCACGCTGCTGACGTTGTTCAAGGCGCCCGTGGGCGTGCCGTTCCAGATGTCGGCCTTGGGCCCGTAATAAGCGAAGGATTTGTTATCCAGGTCGGAGCCGAAGTAGTAGGCACCGAGCACGTAATCGAAGAAGCCGCCGGTGGGTGAGGCCAGGCGAAATTCCTGGGACCACTGTTTGTCTTCCACCGATACGCCCGCGTTGTAGGAGGCCGGGACGTTGAGGCCGTCGTCGTTGCGCGGGGTGAAATTCCACCAGCGGTAGGAGCTGACCGAGGTCAGGGTGAAGTCGCTGGGCAGCGTCCAGTTGGCTTCCAGCGAGGTGCCGCCCTGAAACACGGTGACGTGCTGGTCGCTGTCGAGGTTGACCTTGCGGTGCGTGCCGTCGACCAGGGTCGCGCCTGCCGCCGCCGCCCGCGATTGATACAGGTTGGTGCCATTGATGGTCGGCCCGGTGCTGTACAGCACGCGGGTGCCGGCGCTGGAATCTTCTTCGTTGTAGTCGCCGATCCAGCGCAGGTTGAAGGTGTCGCTGGGCTTGTACAGCAGTTGCCCGCGAAAGCCCTGGCGTGAACCGCCATTGAGGTCGTGGCCGTCGTACTCGTTCTTGATGTCGCCGTCGCTGCGGGTACGGTACGCGGAGAAACGGCCCGCCAGGTCCTCGGTCAGCGGGCCGGAAATCGTGCCCTTGGTCTGGAAGTAACCGTCCTCACCCAGTGACGTTTCAATGCTGCGCTCCGGAGTAAAACTCGGCGCACGGGTGCTGATATTGATCACCCCGGCGGTGGTGTTCTTGCCGAACAGCGTGCCTTGGGGGCCGCGCAGTACTTCGAGCTGTTCGATGTCCATCAAGTCGAACACGGCCATCCCCGGCCGCCCCAGGTACACGTTGTCGATGTACAGCCCCACGCTGCCTTCCAGGCCGTCACTGGCGGGGTTGTTCCCCAGCCCGCGAATCGACACGCTGGACTGGCGCGCATGCATGTAGGCGACGTTGACGCTGGGCACCAACTGCTGCAAATCCTGAATCCGGTAGACCCGCTGGCTCTCCAGGGCCTGGCCGCCGATCACGCTCATGGGCGTGGGCACTTCCTGGGCACTTTCGGTACGCCGCCGCGCCGTCACCGTGACCGTTTCCAACTGGCCACTGGCGTTCTCACCCTTGGGCGCCGGCGCGGGCTCGTCGGCGGCCTGGCTGCTGGACCAACCGGCACTGCCCGCCAGCAACAGCGCCATCGGCAGGCGTTTCAGGCGCCAGGGAGAGGGAGGGACAGCGCGATTCAACAGGCTCATAAGCGGCTCCGGTGTCAGGAAATACGCTGGATCGCATATTCCTAAAGGCTATTTATTTATGTTTTTACAAACATTTACTGCATAAGAGATAGCCTTTATAAGGAGTCGACCTAATGCATAGCCAATGCATTTCCCCGATATTTTCAATGTGAAAAATGCATATCGACCTGCGCCAACTTCGCCACTTCATCGCCCTTGCCGAGCAACGCAGTTTTGTCGCAGCAGCGGTGACCGTGAACCTGTCGCAATCGGCCTTCAGCCGCAGCATTCAGGCGCTGGAACTCAGCGCCGGTTGCCAGCTAGTAGACCGTGGCCGCAAGGACCTGGCGCCGACCAAACAAGGCCAGGTACTGCTCGAACATGCGCGGCGGCTGGTCAGCGGTGCCCAGCAACTGGCGAATGAGATCAGCCAGTTCAACGGGCTGGAGGCGGGTGAGCTGCGCTTCGGTTGCGGCCCGGCGCCCGCTGCCGGATTGATCCCCAGGGCCATCGGCAGTTTTATCGGGCGCTACCCCAAGGCCCGTGTGCAGTTCCAGGTGGACGACTGGCAAAGCCTGAGCAAGCGCCTGCTCAGCGAAGAGTTCGAATTTTTCGTCGCCGACACCCGGCATTTCGAGGCCCACCCGGATTACCAGACCCACCGGCTGCGCCCACGTAAATGGCACTTCTGCTGCCGCGCCGGGCACCCGTTGGCGGAGCTGGAAAGCGTGACCGCTGCCGAGCTGATGAGCTACCCGCTGGCGGTGACGATTCGCCCGCCGAACCTGCGCAAGGTCATCGTCGACCTCAGCGGCCGACCCGACTACACGCCCAACGTCGAATGCGAAAACGGGTACAGCCTGCTGGGCGTGGTGCTGCGTTCGGACGCCATCGGCATCGTCAGCGCCAACAGCGACGTACTGCACATGGCCCGTGGCGAGCTGGTGTGCCTGCGGATTGAAGGTTTGGCGGAAGACCTGGAGGAGCGCTACACCCGCTATGGAATTGTCAGTCGCGCGGGGTATCGCCTGTCACCGCTGGCGGAGGCGATGATCGAGCAGATCAAGGTGATTGATGAGCAGGATGAAGAGGTGTGTGCGCTGGAGAATTTTGCCGTCTGAGCGACCGCCTTCGCGAGCAAGCCCGCTCCCACCTTTCACCGCATTCATCCTGTAGAAACGCGATCGAATGTGGGAGCGGGCTTGCTCGCGAAAGCGCTAGTCGCCGAACGCATGCACTCACTGCATAAAACCCATTCCCCAAATGCACTTGCTTCAAGGCCTGCCAAGCGGCGAAATCGTTCGCCTGTCCTCCGTTCGGTGAAGCCTCATGTCCCAACCCAAACCCGTGCGCAATGTGCTGTACATCATGTGCGACCAACTGCGCCGCGATTACCTGTCGTGCTATGGCCATGCCCATCTGCACACCCCCAACATCGACCGCCTGGCCGCCGCCGGCGTGCGCTTCAGCCGGGCCTACACCCAGGGCACAATTTGCGGCCCGTCGCGGATGTCGGCCTACACCGGGCGCTATGTCAGCAGCCATCAGGTGGCCTGGAACGCGGTGCCGCTGCCTCTGGAAGAACTGACTATCGGTGACTACTTGCGGCCCCACGGTATCCGCACTGCACTGGTGGGCAAAACCCACGCCACGCCCAATCTCGAAGCCCTGCAACGCCTGGAAATCGACCCCGACAGTGCCCAGGCCCAACCGCTGAATGAGGTGGGCTTCGAAGCCTATTTTCGCCACGACGGGATCTTCCCCGACAGCCCGCTGTTCACCGAAAAACGTGAATCCGCGCCCTACACCCACTACCTGCGCGAACAGGGCTACGACGGCACCAACCCCTGGCACGAATGGGCGAATGCAGCCGCCGGCGAATCCGGGGAGATCCTCAGCGGCTGGCACATGCGCAACGCTCACCTGCCGGCGCGGGTGGATGAACAGCACTCGGAAACCGTCTACACCACCGACCGCGCCATCGACTTCATCACCGAGCAAGGCGAGCAGCCGTGGTGCCTGCACCTGTCGTACATCAAGCCGCACTGGCCCTACATTGCCCCGGCGCCGTACCACGCGTTGTATACGGCTGAGCATGTACAGGCACCGATTCGACCAGCGCCTGGAAAGGAAAGTGATCACCCGGTGTACCACGCTTTCCGCCAGCACCAGGAGAGCCTGAATTTCTCCCGGGATGAAGTGCGACTTAACGTGATCCCGACCTACATGGGCCTGATCAAGCAGGTGGACGATCAACTCGGCCGGCTGTTTGATTTCCTCGAAAGCAACGGCCGCTGGGACGACACCTTGATCGTGTTTACCAGCGATCACGGCGACTTCCTCGGCGATCATTTCCTCGGTGAAAAGGAATTCCTGCTGGAGCCCGCCGTAGGCATCCCGTTGATCGTGCGCGACCCTCGGGCTGCCGCCGATATCACCCGTGGCTCGGTGGACGAGCGCTTGGTGGAAACCATCGATGCCCTGCCGACATTCCTGCAAGCGCTGGGATTACCCGGTGCCGAACACCGCCTGGAAGGCCGCTCGCTGATCCCGCTGCTGCACGGTGAAAACATCACCTGGCGCCGCTACGCCATCGCCGAATACGACTACGCCTTCCAGGCCCCGGCCCGGGAACGCCTCGACCAGCCCATCGACCGCTGCCGCATGACCATGGTGCGCAGCGAACGCTGGAAATACCTGGCCTACGACGGTTACCCCGCACAGTTGTTCGACTTGCAGAATGACCCGCAGGAACTGCATGACCTGGGCACCGACCCGGCGCATGCGGATGTACGCGAGGCGCATCGGGGTTATCTGTTTGAATGGCTGCGGGGCTTGAAACGGCGCACCACCATCAGCCATGCCGAGATTGATCTGCGTGGCCAATGGTTCAGGTATGGAGAGCCGGAAGCGGAGAAGGTGGTGCAGATCGGGGTCTGGTGACCCGAAACGACCGATAAGCTTTTGTGGCGAGGGAGCTTGCTCCCGTTGGACTGCGTAGCAGTCCCATTTTTTGGGGCCGCTTCGCGCCCCAGCGGGAGCAAGCTCCCTCGCCACAGGGGTTTGCGTTGGAGTTATAGACCGCGGGTGGTCTGGCTACGCTGCCCCTGCACACTCACCGGCACATCGCCCTTGAGCGTCACCCGGCGCACGATGCGTTCCTGAGTGCCGTAGTCGTCCACTGCGTAATGCTGGGTGGCGCGGTTGTCCCAGATCGCCACGTCGCCGGTGTTCCAGCGCCAGCGCACGGTGTTTTCCAGGCGCGTGACGTGGCTTTGCAGAAGGTTGAACAGGTGCGCCGAATCCACCTGTGAATAGCCCTTCAGGCGTTTGACGAAGTGCCCCAGCAGCAGGGTCTTTTCACCGCTGACCGGGTGCACACGCACCACCGGGTGCTCGGTCTCGTAGACGGTCGAGGTGAAGATCTTGCGGTATTCCTCCAGCTTCTCCGGCGACACATCCGGCTTGCGCGCGGCGTAGTCGTATTCGTTGCTGTGCACGGCCCAGAGCTTGTCCGCCAGTTCCCGCAGTTCGGCGTTCAGGTCGTTGTAGGCCGCCGCGGTGTTGGCCCAGACAGTGTCGCCACCCGAGGCTGGCGCCAGCACCGAACGCAGGATCGAGGCTTTCGGGTAGGCATCAACAAAGGTCACGTCGGTGTGCCACGAGTTGGCGCGCTGGCCACGGGCGCCGTCCAGTTCCAGCAGGAACCGCGTGCCATCGCGCACCGGAACGGTGGGGTGGGCAATCGGCTCGCCGAGCAAGTGGGCGAAGGCTTCCTGGCTCTGGTCATCGAGGTGGGTCTGCTCGCGGAAGAAGATCACCTTGTACTGCACCAGCGCCTGCTGGATGGCTTCGACCGTGGCGGCGTCCAGCCCGCCGGATAACGTGATGCCACGGATCTCGGCGCCGATGCGTCCGGCCACCGGGTGGATATCCAGCGCCAGGGCGACGGGTTGAACAGCTAGTGCGGCGTTGCTCATGGTGATGACCCTCATGTGCCAGCTTTCGGTTGGGAGTAGCGTGCAACAAGGCTCTATTCATATGCATTTTAGGTCTAGCAAATGAACGAATGCTTCGTTGACGGAATAAGAGCTTGCATTTAAAACCTCAGCTCCCCCGGTCGCAAATGCCTTCGACCTATTTTTCAAATGCCAGGAAAGCATATGGATCTTCGCCAACTGCGCTACTTCATCGCCCTCAACGAGCACCGCAGTTTTGTGCGCGCCGCCGACGCCATGGGCATCACCCAACCGGCGTTCAGCCGTAGCATCCAGGGGCTGGAACAGGAGTTCGGCTGCGTGCTGGTCGACCGGGGCAACAAGGACCTGCGCCCCACGCCCGAAGGCCAGGTGGTGCTGCAACACGCCCTGAGCCTGGTGCATGGCGCCGCGTTGTTGAGCAGCGAAGTCACGCGCATGACCAAGCTCGATGCGGGCGAATTGCGCTTCGGTTGCGGCCCGGCGCCGGCGGTGAAACTGGTGCCGGATGCGGTGGCGCGGTTTATCACCGCGCACCCGAAAATCCGCACCAGTTTCCAGGTGGATAACTGGGAAAAACTCAGCCGTAGCCTGAGCCGTGAAGAGATCGAATTTTTTATCGCCGACATCCGCCAGTTCGAGTCCGACCCGAACTTTCAGACCCGGCCACTGACGCCCAAACGCGGGGTGTTTTTCTGCCGCCCGGGGCACCCGCTGCTGGCCAAGGACAGCCTGTCGACCAACGACATGTTTGATTACCCATTGGCCGCGCCGCTGATTTCCCAGGGCACTCGCAAACTGCTGGCGAACCTCAGCGGGCGCATGGATTTTTCACCGAGCATTCACACCGAACACTTCCCGGCCTTGGTGAAGATCGTGCTGCAGTCCAATGCCATTGGCGTGGGCACCGAAGAGGCGTTTGCCGAGGACATCGCCAAAGGTGAACTGGTGCTGCTGCACTGGCGCAACCTGCCGCAAAACCTGGAGAGCCTGAATGCCCGTTGCGGGATCGTCAGCCGCACCGGCTTTCGCTTGTCGCCGGCGGCCAAGGCGATGATCGAGACGCTGGTGGCAGTGGATCAACACGAAGTAAGTGTGGCGGTCTAACGCACCGCCCCACTCACCTCCCACGTAGCAGCTGTCGAGCCCCAGCGAGGCTGCGTCGGCAGCGCTGCAGAACTTGGAGTCATACAGCAAGATCGCGTCGCGCCCGACGCAGCCTCGCTGGGGCTCGACAGCTGCTACGAAGGTAGCTTGCATTAGGGGGGCTTCAGATGCCGGCGGCCGCCAACTTCGGCGCCACCCAATCGCTCACCTGGAACGGCTTGCGGATCAACCGCTGCTGCGATGCCAGGTCCACCTTGTCCTGCAATTTGGCGAGGAATACCGGGTCGAGGGTCGACGGGAAAATCTCGCTGAGTTTCTGGTCTTGCAAATCATTGGTCAGGATCACCGGTGGATAACTCGCCAGCCCCGACACCAACTGGATGTAGGCCTGCTTGTTGTTGTCATCGGTCAGCCATTGCACCGCCTGCTGCTGCGCCTTGAGCAGCGTGGCCACGGCTTCGGGATGCTCATCGACAAACTTGCCACTGCCCACCAACACGCTCTGGATACTGCCGGCGTCGCCCAGGTCCTTGGTGCTCAGCGGGATTTCGGCCAGGCCCTTGGCTTGCAACGCGCTCAGGCCCGAGCTGCCCCAGGTCGCGTCGATCTGCTTGGCGGCCAGTGCGGCGACGGCGGCGTTGAAGTCCAGGTTGATGACTTTCAGGTCTTTTTCACTCAAGCCCTGGCTGGCCAATGCACTGTCGAATGACAGTTGGCTGGCGGTACCGCGGAACACCGCAACGCGCTTGCCCTTGAGGTCCTGCAGGGTCTTGATGCCCGAACCCGGCACCACCCCCAAATAATGTTTGACGCCTCGGGCGCTGGCACTCAACAGGCGCGTGTCGAGGCCGTTGGATTTGCCGATGATTGCCGCGAGGTCGCCCAGGTAGGCCAGGTCCACCTGGCCATTGGCGAAGGCTTCATTGATCACCGGGCCTGCACCCTTGAAGAAATTCCACTGGATCTTGATGCCCTGGTCGGCGAAGGCCTTTTCGAAGATCTGCTGTTGGCGCAGCACGTCCACTACACCCCCGCCGCTGTGTTGGGTACCGGCGGTGAGGTCGGGCACGGCAATCCGGATTTCCTTGAGGTCGGCAGCCTGCACCAGCCCGGCCAACGCCGTGCCGGCAACCAGTGTGATCAAGCGTTTGAAGGGCAGCTTCATAGGGGGTGCTCCTGAGGGCGGCGGTAGCCTGGGGAGCAGAAAGTAGGCATAAGCGGATCAAAACTTTAAATACTATAAATTCACAATTTAATAGCTTTAAGATCTATAGGCAGCCAAACCCAGGCCCCAGAAGGCTATGCATCAACAGCATGGAAAATATTCTCCAAATGCATTGGATGCGTGTCGGGTAGCGGCTTTAAATGGTTTTTCTTATCCCTCAATCGTCTTGATTGTTTGTTTATAAGATCAAAAAAACATAAAGCCCACCGGACAACGGAGGTCATCCATGGCCCGAATCTCGCTGTTGAGCCTGCCACTGGCGGCCCCTGCCCAAGGGCGGCAGCCACGTTGGCCGCACCTGGGCGACCGCCTGTTGCCCTGGCTGCTGCCGCTGGCATTGTTCGCCCTGTGGTGGCTGGCCAGCCGCAATCATTGGATGAGCGAACAGATCCTGCCCGCCCCGTCGCTGGTCTGGAGCAGCGCAGTGGAACTGGCCGGCGGCGAGTTGTGGAGCCACTTGGCGATCAGCCTGCAACGGTTGTTCTGGGGCTTGCTCGCGGGCGTGAGTGCCGGGGCATTGCTGGGGGCGCTGCTGGGTTTCAGTCCCCGAGCCGAGCGCCTGGTGTTCCCGACGTTCAGCGCTTTGTCGCAAGTCCCGACGCTGGCGTGGATCCCGCTGTTCATGGTGTTTTTCGGGATTGGCGAAACCCTCAAGCTGGTGGTGCTGGTGAAGGCGATTGTGGTGCCGGTCACGCTGCATACGCTGGTGGGGGTGCGCGACGCCCAGCCCGGCCTGCGTGAAGCCGCACGGGTGCTGCGCCTGCCTTCTCACTTGTTGATCCGCCGCCTGATTCTGCCGGCCGCATTGCCGGCGTTCATGGCCGGAGTGCGCCTGGCCCTGGCCGCCGGCTGGACCTCGTTGCTGGCCGTGGAGCTGCTGGCCTCCAGTGAGGGCATCGGCTACCTGATGGTGTGGGCGCGGCAACTGTTCATGCTGGATATCGTCTTCGTGTGCATCGTGGTGATCGGCGTGCTGGGCGTGGTCATGGACCGCGGCGTCGGCTGGCTGGACCCCAAGTGGGTGCACTGGCCCCATCCGGCCACCGCACAGATTCGTCGTGGCCCGCGCTACCAAGGCTGGCAACGCCTGCAACCCTGGCTGCTGCCGCTGGGTTTAGTGGCGCTGTGGCAGCTGGCAACACAGCAGGCCTGGGTAGACCCGAACATCCTGGTCAGCCCATGGGCCGTCCTGCAAACCACCGTGGCCGGAGTGTTGGACATGAGCCTGGGCAGCGCCCTGGCCCTGAGCCTCGGGCGCACCTTGGGCGGCTTGGTGCTGGGAGGCGGCCTGGGCTTCCTCGTGGGCTTGCTGCTGGGCCTGTCGCGTACCAGTGAACAGGTACTCGGCCCGACCCTTGCCGCCCTGCGCCAGATTGCGATTTTCGCCTGGGTACCGCTGCTCACCGCCTGGTTCGGCCTGGGCGAACTGGCCAAGTGGGTGTTCATCGCCCTTGCCGCGTTTTTCCCGCTGTTTATCGCCACCCAACGCAGCGTACTGAACCTGTCGCCACATTTGAATGAAGCGGCCCAGGTCCTGCGCCTGAGCCTCGGCCAACGCCTGCGGCGGCTGGTGCTGCCGGGTGCGGCAGCGGGGATTTTTGCCGGCCTGCGCCTGAGCCTGATCTACGCCTGGCTGGGCACCATCGGCGCCGAATATTTCATGCCGTCCAATGGCGGCATCGGCAGCCTGATGATCGGTGCCCAGCAGTTGCTGCGCATGGACCTGATCATGAGCGGCATGCTTCTGGTGGGCCTTACCGGCGCCACTCTCAACCTTATCGGCCAACGCATCGAAACCCGCGCCACGCGCTGGAGGCACGCATGAACGCACCTATCGTCAGCTTCGCCCATGTGGGCAAATCCTTTGATGTCGACGGCTTCGAACTGGAGGCCATCCGCGAATTCAACCTGGATATTGCCGAAGGTGAGTTCGTCGCCATCGTCGGCTCCAGCGGCTGTGGAAAATCCACCCTGTTGCGCTTGCTGGTGGGCCTCGACACACAGTTTCGCGGCCAGATCAGCGTCGATGGCAAGGCCGTCAGCGGGATTGGTGGCGAGCGCGGCATCGTGTTCCAGGAACACCGTCTGTTCCCTTGGCTGACGGTGGAAGAAAACATCGGCCTGGGCCTGGTCAACGAGCCCCTGAGCGCTGCCGAAAAGCAGCAGCGCATCGGCGACTTTATCGAGCTGGTGGGCCTCACCGACTTCACTCGTGCCTACCCGCACCAGTTGTCCGGCGGGATGGCGCAACGGGTGGCGATTGCCCGCGGCCTGGTGGCCAGCCCGCGCATCCTGCTGCTGGACGAACCCTTCGGCGCCCTCGACGCCCTGACCCGCCAGCAGATGCAGGACGAACTGCTGGCCATCCGTGCGCGGGCGAAAATCACCACGATCCTGGTGACCCACGACGTGGAAGAGGCGATTTTTCTCGCCGACCGCGTGGTGGTCATGGAGCCCCGCCCGGGGCGGATCAAGCAGGTGGTGGACATCGCCCTGCCCCATCCGCGCCAGCGCAGCAGTTTCGACTTCCATCAGTTGCGTGAAGAACTGCTGCACGAACTGATCAGCGACGACCACTACCAGCCGCCGCTGCGCGAACAGATCCGCGACCTGCCCCTGGCCTTTATTGCCTGCTGACGAGGCGCAATCCTCAGCGCGTCGCCGTTTCAGCCGGATTGATCGCCACCGATGAATGGGCAGCACGCTCAAACCGATTGGCCCGGGCAAAGGTGCCGAAATCGTTGAAGCGCACGCCCATTTCAGCCATCACCTTGTGAGCCGTTTTCACCGTCATCTGGCGGATGTAGAACGGTTCCTTGACCACGAAATGATGAATCCCGTGGGTGCTGCCGAAGTTGAAGCAGAACGCCTGCAACGGCCACAGCCACCAAGGGTTGAGCACCTGGGTTTGCTGGATCACATTGCCCGGCTCGATGTCACCGTAGTAGTGCATGTTGGAGCTGACAAAGTGCAGGCAGAAGGTGCGCAGCACGTTGGGCCCGATGATCACCACGGCGGCGATGTCGATGATGTGCATCACCGCCAGGGTGTTGGCTGACCAGTCGATTGGCGCGCCCAGCAGGCTGGCGATGCCATTGGCGGCATGAAAGCCCAGGAACACATACCACGCGCCCCAATGCAGCAGCGCCAGCGGTGCATAGACCAGCGCCGTGCGCTTGAGAATGCCCAGCTTGTGCTTCCAGGTTGGTGCCCGCAGCACCCGGATCAGCGCCGACATGATGTTGTCGCCGACCATCAGCAGGCGTGCGAAGCCCCACGGCTCACCGTTGGTGATTGCACGCTCTTCGATGTCGGTTTCGCTGCCGGACACCTTGTGGTGGTTGAGGTGGATATGGCGCCGAACCCAGGGGTTGATGGTGCTGGGCCGCGCCAGCCACACCAGGCCCATCATCAGGTTGTGGGGCAGGCGTTGCTTGCGAAAGTACATGCTGTGGATCAGGTCGTGTTCCAGCTCGTGGGTCAATGACGCGAGGAATGCGTTGAGCAGCAGGCACACCCACCACGCCATGTGCCCGGTGATATACAGCGCCGCCGAACCCAGCATGCCCACCAGGGCAAAGGCCAGGATGCCTGCGCCCAACGCGTCCTGATGCAGCAGCCAGGGGTGGCGCTGGCGCAATAACAGGCCCTCGGCCAGCACCACTTCACGAATATGCGCTGAACGCTGCTGTGCGTTCATCTGCCGGGGGCTTGCAGAAGTACCGTCCATGCTTCCATCCTCTGTCTTATTGATGCGTACATCCTGCCCTATGCGATCTGGCGGGACGCTAGCCCCACACGCCAACCTGTTGACCGCAAGCGCCAATCAACATGACCGAACCGACCTCCCTCGCCAGCTGGACCCGCGCCCTGCGCAAGCAGCTCGACGCCCTGGGCCTCGACAGCGCCGCGTTGTGCGCCGAGGCCGGGCTTGACCCGCAGTTGATGGACGATCCCAACGCACGTTATCCGTTGTCGGCCACCACGCGCCTGTGGGAACTGGCGGTGCAGGCCAGTGGCGACCCGGCGATTGGTTTGCGGGTGTCGCGGTTTGTCAGCCCCACCACGTTCCATGCGCTGGGTTATGCGCTGGTGGCCAGCGGCAGCCTGCGGGAAGTGTTCGAGCGGATCGTGCGCTATCACCAGGTGGTCAGCGACGCCCTGAGCCTGGAGCTTAGCCGGGAGGGCGAACGTTACCGCTTTCGCCTGCAACGGCCTGCCGGTACACCCGCGCCAGCGTTTGAAGCGATTGATGCGTTCGCCGCGATTTACGTGCGCACCTGCCGCAATCGACTGGGGCGCGAATATGCGCCGCTGGCGGTGTACCTGCGGCGGCCCGAGCCGGCCGATCCCAAGCCGTGGCACACGGTGTTTCGTGCACCCGTGTTTTTCGCCGCCGAGGAAGACCGTCTGGAATTCGCCGCCCAGGACTTTGACAGTCACCTGGACGATGCCAACCCGGAGTTGGCCGAACACAATGAAACCGTGCTCAAGCGCACCTTGGCGCAACTGCGGCCGCTGACCTGGGAACGCAAAGTGCGTTCGGCCATTGAAGCGCAGTTACCCGACGGTGAGCCAAGTGCCGAGCGCATCGCCCAGGCGTTGCATTTGAGTTTGCGCAGCTTGCAGCGGCACCTGGCGGACGAGGGCTGCCGGTTTGATGCGCTGCTGAACGAATGTCGGGAGAACCTCGCGCTGCTGCATCTGCGGGATCCCGAGTGTTCGCTGGCGGAGATCAGTCATTTGTTGGGGTTTGCCGATACCAGCAGTTTCAACCGGGCGTTCAAGCGCTGGACCGGGATGACGCCGGGGCAGTTTCGGGATGGGTTGAGGTAGGTGGAGTTGCGGTGGTTGTGAGGGCCTCTTCGCGAGCAAGCCCGCTCCCACATTTGACCGCATTCCAAAGGATGTACTCGGTCAAATGTGGGAGCGGGCTTGCTCGCGAAAGCGGTCGACAAACACCACAAAAGCCAGAATCAGTCAGCGCCCCCGATCCCGCCGCAACACTTTCTTCACCCGCGCCACCAAGGCCCGGGCCTCAAACGGCTTGAGCAAATAATCATCCTCATGCAATTCCAACCCACGCAGCCGATCTTCAATCCCGTCAGGCGTGGTCAAAAACAACATCGGCGTCGCACCCTTCAACCGAATCGCCTGCTGCAGCTTCCAGGCATTCAACCCCGGCAGCATCACATCCAGGATCACCAGGTCGTATTCGGTGCTTTCCACAAAGCGCAGGGCCGCCATGCCGTTGGCCGCCACCTCCACCATGTAACTCGCCTCTTCAAGACTGCGGCCCATCGCCTCGGCCGCCTCTGACTCGTGTTCCACTAGCAGGACGCGCATAACACACCTCGAATAATCGTGAACGCAGGCTACCACCCTCAGGCGTGCGCCGCCTCGCGCAAACGCTGCGGGTCGAGGATTTCGATCTCGCCATAGCCCAGGCGCACGATGCCCTGGCCTTGCAGGTCCTTGAGCAGCGCGTTGGTGGTCTGGCGCGACAGGCTCAACATCGCGGCCAGGTCTTCCTGGGGCAGTTGCAGCACCTGCCGCACCTGCTCGATGTCGCCGTAGCCTTCGGCGATCATCAACAAGCGGTGCGCCACCCGCACCGACGCCGGCATCAGGCTCAATTGCTCGATATTGATAAAGGTCAGGCGCAGCTTCTGGCTCATCAACAGGGCCATGTCGCGCCAGTAACGCGGAGTCTGTTCAAGGATCTGCAGCAAGGCCGGCTGTGGCACCTGCAACAACGTACAAGGCCCGACCGCGCAAGCGTCGTGGGTACGGGGCAACCCGTCGAACAGGGAGATCTCGCCGAACCAGTACGGCAATTCCGCCAGGCTCAACACCGCTTCCTTGCCCTGCTCGTTCACCGCGCTGATGCGCAGGGAGCCTTCCAGCACCGCGTACAACCCACACGGCGGGTCGCCGCGCTTGAACAGGTACTGCCCCGCCGTCAGCTGCCGCAACCGGGCGCTGGCCAGCAAGCTATTCTGTAAGTCAGCAGGCAGATGGCTGTACCAGTGACCGGTGGCCAACCGTGGGTGCCATTTCTCTACATCCATGCGAACTCCGAAGATTGTCGGCCAGTTGACAGTGTGTCGCGGGCCTACAGGGCATGATCAAACATCCTACAGGAGGAACAACAATGAAAAGCCTCGTCGACCACCTCAGTCAATACGCCGCCTACCACCGCGACCCGCGCAATATCGCCAGCCACTTTATCGGCATCCCGCTGATTGTGGTGGCGGTGGCCGTGCTGCTGTCACGCCCCGAATGGACGGTGGCCGGGCTCTGGCTGTCGCCTGCGGTGCTGCTGGCATTGTTCTCGGCGTGGTTCTATTTGCGCCTGGAGCTGGCACTCGGTGTGCTGATGACGGTGCTGATGGGCCTGTCGGTGTGGGCCGGGCATGTGCTGGCGGCGCAAAGCACGCTGGTGTGGCTGAGCAGCGGCATCGGCATGTTCGTGGTGGGCTGGGTGATCCAGTTTGTGGGGCATTACTACGAGGGGCGCAAGCCGGCATTTGTCGATGACGTGTCCGGGTTGATCGTGGGACCGTTGTTTGTGGTGGCGGAGTTGGCGTTTCTGGTGGGGCTACGGCATGACCTGAAGCGGCAGATTGAAGAGCGCTCGGGGCCGGTTCGGACACACAGGAAAAACGCCACGGCCTGAAGGCCAATGGAGTACCAATGTGGGAGCAAGCCCGCTCCCACATGATCGTTCCCACGCTCTGCGTGGGAATGCAGCCCGGGACGCTCCGCGTCCTGAAGCGTGACGCAGAGCGTCACAAGAGGCGTTCCCACGCGGAGCGTGGGAACGATCAACGTCTTAGGCTTTTTGCCAGACCTTGGGTTTGAAGAACAACGTCTCGCCCCGAGCCAGGCCGGTCAGGCTGTCGTGGTCTTTCACCACTTCTGCCTCGATCAACTCGCTCTGGCCTTCGACCTTCAGGGTCACCCGGGTAGTCGCGCCAAGCGGGCGAATATCACGCACTTCAGCCGCGTGGTGGTCTTCCAGCTCATGGCGCGACAGTGACACTTCATGCGGGCGGAACAGCACGTGCTGGTCTTCACCCAAGTGCAAGCGGTTCGAATCCCCAAGGAAGTGATAAACGAAATCACTGGCCGGATTTTCGTAGACTTCCCCCGGTGAGCCGATCTGCTCGATCACGCCCTTGTTCATCACCACGATGCGGTCCGCCACTTCCATGGCTTCTTCCTGGTCGTGGGTCACGAACACCGACGTCAGGTTGATGTCTTCGTGCAGCCGCGCCAGCCAGCGGCGCAGTTCTTTACGGACCTTGGCATCCAGGGCACCGAACGGTTCATCCAGCAGCAGCACTTTAGGTTCTACCGCCAAAGCGCGGGCCAGGGCGATACGCTGGCGCTGGCCGCCGGAGAGTTGTTCCGGGTAGCGATCCGACAGCCAATCGAGCTGCACCATGTTCAGCAACTCATGGACTTTTACCGCGATCTGGCTTTCGGTGGGGCGCTGGTTTTTCGGTTTCATGCGCAGGCCAAACGCGACGTTGTCGAACACCGTCATGTGGCGGAACAACGCGTAGTGCTGGAACACAAAGCCGACGTTACGATCACGCACGTCGTGGCCGGAGACGTCTTCACCGTGGAACACAATGCTGCCGGCGTCCGGGGTTTCGAGCCCGGCGATGATCCGCAGCAAGGTGGTCTTGCCGCAGCCGGACGGGCCCAGCAACGCCACCAGCTCGCCACTCTGGATGTCCAGATTGATGCTGTTCAGGGCCTTGAAGGCGTTGAAATTCTTGCTGACATTACGGACTTCGATCGACATGACTTATTCCTCAGCCGCACCGGCGCGCAGGCGGTTAATACGGTTCTCGCTCCACTGCTTGAGCAGCAGGATGAAGAGCGCCAGGATCAGCAACAGACTCGCGACGGCAAACGCGGCGACGTGGTTGTATTCGTTGTAGAGGATCTCGACGTGCAGCGGCAAGGTGTTGGTTACGCCGCGAATGTGGCCGGACACCACCGACACCGCACCGAACTCACCCATGGCCCGCGCGGTACACAGCACCACGCCGTAGATCAGGCCCCACTTGATGTTCGGCACGGTGACATGCCAGAACATCTGCCAACCGTTGGCGCCCAGCAGGCGCGCGGCCTCTTCTTCCTGGGTACCCTGCTCCTGCATCAGCGGGATCAGCTCACGAGCCACGAACGGCACGGTGACGAAGATCGTTGCCAGCACGATGCCCGGCAAGGCAAACACGATCTGGATGTCATGGTCTTGCAGCCACGGGCCAAAGAAGCCCTGGGCGCCGAACATCAACACGTAGACCAGGCCGGCGATCACCGGCGAGACCGAGAACGGCAGGTCGATCAGGGTCACCAGGATACTTTTGCCACGGAACGAGTACTTGCTCACGCACCAGGCGGCACTGACACCGAACACCACGTTGAGCGGTACCGAAATCGCCACGGCGATCACCGTGAGTTTCAGCGCCGACAGCGCGTCCGGCTCAAGGATCGCGGTGAAGAACGCACCCAGGCCATTCTTCAGGCCCTGGGACACCACGATAAACAGCGGCAGCAGCAAAAACAGGAAGAACACCAGCCAGCCAAGGCTGATCAGGATGCGTCGGGACACCGCACTGCCACGACGGGCAGCGTTGGCCGAGGACGCGGCGGAAATAGACGATTGGGACATGTTCCGCGCCTCCTTATGGGTGTTCGATGCGCCGCTGCAGCAAGTTGATCAGCAGCAACAGGACAAAGGAAACCACCAGCATCAGCACACCGATAGACGTGGCGCCGTGGTAGTCGTATTGGTCGAGCTTGACCATGATCAGCAGCGGCAGGATCTCGGTTTTCATCGGCATGTTGCCGGCGATGAAGATCACCGAACCGTACTCACCGACACCTCGTGCAAACGCCAAGGCGAACCCGGTCAACCAGGCCGGCAGCAGCGCCGGCACCAGGATGTAGCGAAACACTTGCAAGGGCTTGGCGCCAAGGCAGGCGGCCGCTTCTTCGATTTCCCGGGGGATATCGGCCAACACCGGCTGCACCGTACGCACCACGAAGGGCAGCGTGACGAAGGTCAGCGCGAGGGTGATGCCCAAGGGGGTGTAGGCGATCTTGAAGCCCAGGTCGGCGGCGAACTGGCCTACCAGCCCGGTGGGCGTGTACAGCGCGGTGAGCGCAATACCGGCGACGGCGGTGGGCAGGGCGAACGGCAGGTCGATCATCGCATCGATGATCTTGCGCCCGGGGAAGGTATAGCGCACCAGCACCCAGGCCAGCAGGGTACCGATCACGCCGTTGATGATCGCGGCATACAACGCAGTGCCGAAGCTCAGTTTCAACGCCGCCAGCACACGGGGTGCGGTGATGATGTTCCAGAACTGATCCCAGGTGAGTTGAGCGGCATGTACAAACATCGCCGCCAGGGGGATGAGTACGATCAGGCTGAGGTACACCACGGTGTAGCCCAGCGTCAGCCCGAAGCCGGGTATGACGGGGGAGATACGACGCGACATAAGAGTCCTTGGTTAGCGGAACGGACATGCAAAACCCGCAAACGAATGCGGGCTCCTGATCCCTGTAGGAGCGGGCTTGCCCGCGAAAAACGTCAACGATAACGCGGGCAGTCAGCAAGCACGCGGCGTCATGAAGTTTTTCGCGAGCAAGCTCGCTCTTACTGGGCCGAGTAGATCTGGTCGAACACGCCACCGTCATTGAAGAATTTCGGTTGGGCAGTTTTCCAGCCGCCGAAGTCTTTGTCGATAGTCACCAGGTCCAGTTTCGGGAACTGCTGGGCGTATTTGGCGGCGACTTTCTCATCGCGTGGGCGGTAGAAGTTCTTCGCCGCAATCTCCTGGCCAGCCGGGCTGTACAGGTGCTTGAGGTATTCGGTAGCGATCTCTGTGTTGCCCTTTTTCTCGGCGTTCTTGTCGACCACGGCCACTGGCGGCTCGGCGAGGATCGACAGCGAAGGTACAACGATGTCGAACTTGTCGGCGCCGCCGTCTTCTTTCAGGGCCAGGAAGGCTTCGTTTTCCCAGGCCAGCAACACGTCACCCTGACCGTTGTTGACGAAGGTGATGGTCGAACCGCGAGCGCCGGTGTCGAGGATCGGCACGTGCTTGAACAGCTCTTTCACGTATTCCTGGGCCTTGGCTTCGCTGCCACCGGCTTTCAGGCCGTAGGCCCAGGCGGCGAGGAAGTTCCAGCGGGCGCCGCCGGAGGTTTTCGGGTTCGGGGTGATCACGGAAACGTCTTTCTTGATCAGGTCGCCCCAATCCTTGATGCCTTTAGGGTTGCCCTTGCGCACCAGGAACACGATGGTCGAGGTGTACGGAGTGCTGGCGTCCGGCAGGCGGGTTTGCCAGTTTTCCGGCAGGGTCTTGCCCAGCTTTGCGATTTCGTCGATATCACCGGCCAGGGCCAGGGTCACGACGTCGGCACGCAGGCCGTCGATCACCGCGCGGCCTTGCTTGCCCGAACCGCCGTGGGATTGCTGGATCTTGACGTTGTCACCCGGGTGCGACTGCTTCCAGAAGCTGGTGAATTCAGCGTTGTAGTCCTGGTAAAGCTCGCGGGTCGGGTCGTAAGACACGTTGAGCAGTTCGTAATCCTTGGCAACGGCGGAACCGGCAAACACGGCACTGGCCAGTGCTGCCAGGGCATAACGGCGAATCGACGACATAGAAGGCTCCTGAAATTCTTGGGTGTTGGCTTTTTCTTATAGTTGCGGGTCTTGCAATCGAATCGCCGATCTTGCTCAGCTCGGTTTGTTGCCCGGGTTCTGTAAACGGAATTTCTCTTTGCGTTCGATCTGTACTACCTGGGCGTTGTGCACAGTGATTTCCACCGCACCAAACCGCAGATCGCGCAGGGCGCTCTGGATCTCGCGCAAAATGGCTGCTTCGTCCTGGCCGTCAACGCTACGTAGAGATGCGCTCATGGTCGTGCTCCTGAAATGAGAAGTGCCTCGCAGTGGCGGCACTGCTTGCGGCGTGAGGGCGATAGTAGATAAGCGCGGATATTCTTAAAAATACTATTTAAGAATGTTTATATAACCAGAAAGAATTTTCTGGTGGGACGTGGGGTTGCGAGGGGTTTGGCAAGACGACCCGCGAAATAAAGCCGTGTGGAGATCCAAATGTGGGAGCGGGCTTGCTCGCGAAGGCGGCGTGTCAGTCGATACATAGGCTGGCTGATCCACCGCATTCGCGAGCAAGCCCGCTCCCACACTTGATCCTGTTTCAAATCAAGGTGTTTAGAAAATTGTCGGCGCTCTATTCCAATCCAGCTCACTGGCCGGCATTGGCCGACCAAACCAGTACCCTTGGCCCAGGTCGCACTGTTGGTCCAACAGAAACCGCGCCTGATCGACCTGCTCGATGCCCTCGGCATGCACTTGCATGCCCATGCTCTGCGCCAACGCAATGACCACTCGCACAATCGCCGCATCGTCCTCATCCCACGGCAACCCGGCGACAAAACCCTGATCGATCTTGAGCTTCTGCACCGGCAGCCGCTTGAGCCGCAGCAGCGATGAATAACCGGTGCCAAAGTCGTCAATCGCCAGGCGCAAGCCCAGCTCCCGCAGGCGGTGCATTTGCTCAAGGGCGACTTCCGGATCTTCCATGACCGCGCTTTCGGTCACTTCCAACTCCAGAAACGCCGGATCCAGCCCGGTGTCGTGCAATACCTTGGCCACTTGGTCGTACAGCTCGCGCCGGGCAAACAGGCGACTGGACACATTCACCGCGAGAAAGGTGAGCGGCGCGCCGTCGGCCAGCCACTGGCACATCTGGCGGCAGGCCTGGTCCATGACCCAGGCGTCGATGTCGGCAATCAGCCCGGTACGCTCGGCAATCGGGATGAAATCTCCCGGCGGCACCAGCCCGCGCTCCGGGTGCTGCCAGCGCACCAGGGCTTCGACGCCAATCAGGCGGCTGTTCTGCAACTCGTGCACCGGCTGGTAATAGACCCGCAGCTCTTGCTGCTCCAGGGCGCGGCGCAGTTCGCCGGCCATTTCCACCCGGTGCTGGGCGTGGGCCGTGAGTTCTTCGGTGTACAAGGCGTAGCCTTCGCGGCCAGCGCTTTTGGCCTTGAACAACGCGGAGTCGGCGTTGCGCAGCAGTTGCTCGGCGCTCAGGGCATCGCTGGGGAACAGGCTGATGCCGATGCTGGCGCTGATAAACAGTTGATGACCGTCGAAGATGAACGGCTCTTTCATCGCGTCGAGAATACGTTGTGCCAGCGCGGCAGCCTGGACCAGCTGTGGACAACTCTCCGCCAACACCGCGAATTCGTCGCCGCCCAACCGTGCCAGGGTCACGCCGGGGCCGAACAGGCCTTGCAGGCGCTCGCCGACCGTCTTGAGCAACTGGTCGCCGACGTTATGGCCGAGGCTGTCGTTGATGATCTTGAAGTGGTCGAGGTCGAGCAGCAGCAAGGCACAGCCACGTTTATGCGCCTGCGCCGACGCCAGGGCCTGTTCGGCGCGGTCGGTGAACAGCAGGCGGTTGGGCAGGTCGGTCAGCGGGTCGTGGTGGGCCAGGTGCGCCAACTCGTGCTCGGAGTGCTTGATGGCGCTGATGTCGGAGAACACCGCGACGTAGTGGCTGATCTGGCCCTGATCATCGCGGATCACCCGGATGGTCTGCCACTGGGGGTAGATTTCGCCGCTTTTTCGGCGGTTCCAGATTTCGCCGCTCCATTCACCGTCGCGCTCCAGGGTCTGGAACATGGCCCGGTAGAAACTGGCCGAGTGGCGTCCGGACTTAAACAGGCTGGGCTGGTGGCCCATGACGTCTTCGCACTGGTAGCCGGTAATTTCGATAAAGGCCCGGTTGACGTGAACAATCAGCCCTTGGGCGTCAGTGACCAGCACACCTTCACGGGTGCAATCGAATACGGCAGCGGCCTGGCGCAGGCGCTCACGGTTTTCCCGCAGTGGCTGCTGGACCAGGTTCGCCCGGGCAAACCGGGCGCACAGCAGGTAGATCGCCAGCGCGCTGAGGCTGACCCACACGTAGCCGCGCATCTGAAGCCAGCGGTCCAATTCCACGGGTTCATCAATAAAGTTGATCAATACCTGATGGCTGAGCTGAATCCACACAATCGAAACCAGCAGGTACACCAGCCCTGCACGCAGGGCACCTCGGTATGAAAACAGCATATGTTTAGTAATCCTTACTAAAAAACCAGATTCGCCCTACAAAGGTTACGGATTATAGAATAAGAAACATC
>Ga0207713_1001099_pt1 | contig 23158 bp, 21 predicted proteins | sample KBSS64metaG_FD_184404 | JGI IMG/M metagenome (GOLD analysis project Ga0207713, IMG submission 184404) | Switchgrass rhizosphere microbial communities from Kellogg Biological Station, Michigan, USA - KBS S6-4 metaG (SPAdes) (version 2) | ecosystem: Host-associated > Plants > Roots > Rhizosphere >... | reverse complement strand
CTCGACTCCGGCGCCGTTCCGGGGGCACGCTGTGATGGGCCATCCATGGCCCGCACAGCTTTCGCGGCTTCCTGCCGCTCATCCCCCTCCACGACACCTGCGCTCGGCCTGGCGCCTTGACGTCGCGATCTGTGGCGCCTGCACCATCGCGCACGAAGATCAAGATCAAGATCAAGATCAAGATCAAGATCAAGATCAAGATCAAGATCAAGATCAAGATCAAGATCAAGATCAAGATCAAGATCAAGATCAAGATCAAGATCAAGATCAAGATGAAAATCTAAAACACACCACCATCCCGTAGCAGTCTGGCTTGCCGGCGGGGGCGTCCTCGAGATCGCCCCCGCCGGCAAGCCGTGCTGCTACGGGTAACGTAAACGCGGCCAATGCCGATAACCTGTCAGATATTTCCGCTATATGTGTGCGTAATTACGTAAGTTATGTCGGAAACAGCGAGATTATTGGGTAAGGCACTAGGCTATACTCCGCTCGCTTCGGGCCGTTCTTCGGTCCGCTTCTTGAACCCGGTTGCGCCGGTGTTGAACTCTTGAGGGCTGACTGTGAAGAACTGGACGTTGCGTCAACGTATCTTGGCGAGCTTCGCTGTAATTATCGCCATCATGCTGCTGATGGTTGTCGTGGCTTTCACCCGGCTTCTGGTCATTGAAGACAGCTCAGATGAAGTGCGCCAGGACGCCCTGCCAGGCGTCTACTACAGCAGCACCGTGCGCGGCGCCTGGGTGGAAAGCTATGTGCGCACCCAGCAATTGCTCTCCGAGGGCGCAGGTCGTAGCCTGACCAACGTCGAAGAAGACCAGTACAAAGACTTCGAAGACCGGTTGCAGGCGCAGATCGCCAATTACCAGAAGAGCATCTTCGAAGAAGCCGATCGCACCGACTTTGCCCAGTTCCTGCAACTGCGCGAACGCTATCAGTTAGTGCTCAACGGCATTCTGGCGGCCTATCAGGGTGACAACTACGCCTTGGCCCAGCGCATCTTCGTCGAACAGTTGACCCCATTGTGGTTCGATGGCCGTAAGGTGCTCAATGCCCTGGGCACCAAGAACAAGGCCAATGCTGACCGTTCAGCCGATAGCATCCAGGCGGCTGTTTCGGCTTCCAAGATCGCCCTGGGCATCTCGTTGATCGTTGCGGTGCTGGCTGCCGTTGCCTGCGGTTTGCTGTTGATGCGTACGATCCTGGCGCCGATGAACCGTATAGTGAAGATTCTGGAAACCATGCGCACGGGCGATCTGAGCAGTCGCCTGAACCTGGAGCGTCAGGACGAGTTCAACACGGTCCAGACCGGTTTCAACGACATGGTCACCGAACTGGCTGCGCTGGTGTCCCAGGCGCAGCGCTCCTCGGTACAGGTCACGACTTCGGTGACCGAGATTGCCGCCACTTCCAAGCAGCAGCAGGCCACCGCCACCGAGACTGCGGCAACCACTACCGAAATCGGCGCCACCTCGCGGGAGATCGCCGCGACTTCCCGAGACTTGGTGCGCACCATGACCGAAGTCACGTCCGCCGCCGATCAGGCATCCATTCTCGCAGGCTCGGGTCAGCAAGGTCTGGCGCGCATGGAAGACACCATGCACTCGGTGATGGGCGCAGCCGACCTGGTCAACTCCAAGCTTGCGATCCTCAACGAGAAGGCCGGCAACATCAATCAGGTGGTGGTGACCATCGTCAAGGTCGCCGACCAGACCAACCTGTTGTCGCTCAACGCGGCCATCGAAGCGGAAAAGGCTGGCGAGTATGGCCGCGGATTTGCCGTGGTCGCCACCGAAGTGCGGCGCCTGGCGGACCAGACGGCCGTGGCCACCTACGACATCGAACAGATGGTGCGCGAGATCCAGTCGGCGGTGTCGGCGGGCGTCATGGGCATGGACAAGTTCTCCGAGGAGGTGCGTCGCGGCATGTTCGAGGTGACTCAGGTCGGTGAGCAGCTCTCGCAAATCATCCATCAGGTTCAGGCGCTGGCGCCGCGGGTGCTGATGGTCAATGAAGGCATGCAGGCCCAGGCCACCGGCGCCGAACAGATCAATCAGGCGCTGGTGCAACTGGGTGATGCCAGCAGCCAGACCGTGGAGTCCCTGCGTCAGGCCAGTTTCGCCATCGACGAACTGAGTCAGGTGGCCGTGGGGCTGCGCAGCGGCGTTTCGCGATTCAAGGTCTGAGCCTTTCCATGACTGAGCATTCCGCCAAACGCAATGCGGCCGTGTCGACCAAGAACAAGCTGTTTCTGTTGTTCCGGATCGGCACGGAACGCTATGCGCTGGAAGCGACGGAAATCGCCGAGGTGCTGCCGCGCCTGATGCTCAAGCCCATCGCCCAGGCGCCCCATTGGGTGGCTGGTGTGTTCGCCCATCGCGGCGCGGTGATCCCGGTCATCGACCTGAGCGCCCTGACCTTCGGCGAAGCGGCTCCGCTGCGCACCAGCACGCGGCTGGTGCTGGTGCACTACCGCCCCGGTGCCGACCGGGCGCCGCAGCGGTTGGGGCTGATTCTGGAACAGGCCACCGACACCCTGCGTTGCAGCCCTCTGGAATTCAAGGCCTACGGGGTGGACAACCGTCAAGCACCGTACCTTGGGCCGGTGCGCGAGGACGAACTCGGTCTGTTGCAATGGATTCGCGTACCGGACCTGCTAAACGATGCCGTGCGTGATCTGCTGTTCCCCGGCGAGCCCCTGAGCGTTGCGCAGTTCGAGGCGATGCCATGAGCGACGACGCGCGCTTCTTCGGTTTCCTGAAAAACCGCATCGGGCTGGATGTGGCGTCGGTGGGCGAGGCGATCATCGAACGCGCGGTGCGTCAGCGCTGCTCTCAAGCCAATGCCGCCGATCACGACGCCTACTGGCTATTGCTACTTGGGTCGGCTGAAGAACAACAGGCGCTGATCGAAGCGGTGATCGTGCCCGAGACCTGGTTCTTCAGGTACCCGGAATCCTTCGTCACCCTGGGCAAACTCGCGGTCGCACGGCTGGCGCAGCTCAATGGTGCGCGGCCTTTGCGTATTCTCAGTCTGCCCTGTTCGACGGGAGAGGAGCCGTATTCGATTGTCATGGCGCTGTTCGACGCCGGTTTGCAGGCGCAGCAATTCAAGGTCGAAGCGGTGGATATCAGCCCATTGTCCCTGCAACGGGCGCGACGTGCGGTCTATGGCAAGAATTCGTTTCGTGGCGAGGATCAGGGTTTTCGCCAGCGCTATTTCACTCAGGTGGATGAGGGCTATCGCGTCGAGGACCGGGTGCGCGAGCGGGTCGGTTTTCAGGCCGGTAATCTGCTCGACCCGACCTTGCCAGTGGCGCAGTCGGCTTACGATTTCGTGTTCTGCCGCAACCTGCTGATCTACTTTGACGTCGAGACTCAGCGCCGGGGTTTCGAGGCGCTCAAGCGCATGACCCGCGATGACGGTGTGCTGTTCATCGGGCCTGCGGAGGGCAGCCTGTTAGGCCGCATGGGCATGGCGTCCATTGGCGTGGCTCAGTCGTTTGCCTTCAGGCATCGTGCAGAACCGCTGGCTGAGCCCTCGCCTGCGCCTATCGTGCCTGCGCGCAGCGAGTCGCTGGCGATCACTCCCAAGCCGCTTCCTCCCGCCGCACCCCGCGCTAGAACCAGCGTGCGTCCGTTCGCCGCGCCGTCGCGTACACCGGCCAGCCCTGCGGTCGATAACAGCGAAGCCACGACCCTGCTCGACAGCGTCAAGCGCCTGGCCAATGAGGGCAAGAGTGCCCAGGCCAAGGCTGCGTGCGAGCAATACCTCAAGCGTTTCGAGCCCGTCGCGCGGGTGTTCTACTGGCAGGGCCTGCTCGCCGAGGTCGAGGGGGATGCCGCGAGTGCGCAAGGCTTCTATCGCAAGGCGCTTTACCTTGAGCCGCAACACCCCGAAGCCCTCGCTCAACTGGCCGCGCTGCTTGCCGCGCAGGGCGATACGGCAGGTGCCAGACGCTTGCAGGAACGTGCCGCACGCGGTGTGAATAAAGAAGGACGCAACCGATGACCGGCGTGCACAGTGAACTCATCAGCAATGACGCCCAGGCCATCGACGACTGCTGGAACCGCATCGGCATCCATGGCGACCGCTCCTGCCCGCTGCTCGAAGAACACATTCATTGCCGCAACTGCTCGGTCTATTCGGCAGCGGCCACGCGCCTGCTGGACCGTTACGCGCTGGCTCAGGAACATCGTGCGGTGGCCAGGGGCGAACAGCTTGCCAGTGACGTTCAGACCCGCTCGCTGGTGGTGTTTCGCTTAGGGGAAGAGTGGCTCGGCCTGCCGACCCGTTGCCTGGTCGAGGTGTCGCCGGTGCAGACCATTCATTCACTGCCGCACCAGCGTTCCCGCGCCTTGTTGGGCGTGGCGAACGTGCGTGGAGCGCTGGTGGCATGCCTGTCGTTCGTTGAACTGCTGGGGCTGGATGTTTCCTTCGCACCCGCCAGCAAGGCGCGGGTCATGCCGCGCATGCTGATCGTTGCCGCCGAAGGCGGGCCGGTGGTGGTACCGGTCGATGAGGTCGACGGTATTCACGCCATCGAGGCGCGCCTGCTGGATTCGGCCTCGGCCCCGGCGCAGAACACCAATGCCCGTTTCACTCGGGGCGTCATGCAATGGCGTGATCGCAGCCTGCGCTTGCTGGATGAAGAGCAACTGCTGTCGGCAGTGAACCGGAGCCTGACATGACGCCCGATCAGATGCGCGACGCCTCGTTGTTCGAACTCTTCACCCTGGAAGCCGAAGCCCAAACCCAGGTGCTCAGCGCAGGCCTGTTGGCGCTGGAGCGCAATCCAGCCCAGGCCGATCAGCTGGAAGCCTGCATGCGCGCCGCCCACTCGCTCAAGGGCGCGGCGCGGATCGTCGGGGTCAACGCTGGTGTCAGCGTGTCCCATGTCATGGAGGATTGCCTGGTCGAAGCCCAGGAAGGCCGCCTGCATCTTGCGCCCGAGCATATCGACGCGCTGCTGATGGGCACCGACATGCTGATGCGCATCGCCAGCCCCGGTGAGAGCAGCGTGGGGCAAAGCGACATCGACGGTTACGTTGCGTTGATGAACGACCTGATCAAGCCCGGGACCCGGCCTTCGGCTGCGGCGCCGAGCGCTGCACCGTCGATGGAAGACATCCTCTTGGCCAACGCCCAGGCGCTGGTGCAGTCCGTGCAGTCGGCGCTGGGGCCGGCGGCGCTCGATCATCCCCTTGCCGAGCCACCTGCTACGGTGCAGCCAGCGCCAGCGCCAGCGCCTGTCGCCGAGGAGCAATCGGTCACCGAGCAAGCGCCGGTCGCCAAGGCCGAGCCTCGCCGCGAGCGTCGGGTGGCGGAGGGCGGCGAGCGAGTCCTGCGGGTGACCGCCGAAAGGCTCAACAACCTGCTGGACCTGTCGAGCAAGTCGCTGGTCGAGACCCAGCGCCTGAAGCCCTATCTGACCGCGATGCAGCGGGTCAAACGCTCCCAGAGCGGCGCAAGCCGGGCGCTGGACAACCTCGATGCCTTGCTGGGCGCCAACGCCGACCCCGATGCACAAAAGGCCCTGGAAGAAGCGCGCCGCCTGCTGGGCGAGGCGCAGCACCTGTTGATCCAGCAGACCTCGGACCTTGATGAGTTCGGCTGGCAGGCCAGTCAGCGTGCGCAACTGCTCTACGACACGGCCCTGGCCTGTCGCATGCGCCCGTTCGCCGATGTGCTGGCAGGCCAGGCGCGCATGGTCCGTGACCTGGGGCGCTCGCTGGGTAAACAAGTGCGTCTGGAGATCGATGGCGAGAAAACCCAGGTCGACCGCGATGTGCTGGAAAAACTCGAAGCGCCGCTGACGCACTTGCTGCGCAACGCGGTGGATCACGGCATCGAATCCCCTGAACGGCGCGTCGCTGCGGGCAAGCCTGCGGAGGGTCTGATTCAGCTCAGGGCTTCCCATCAGGCCGGCTTGCTGGTGGTCGAGTTGATCGACGACGGCGCGGGTGTCGATCTGGAGCGCCTGCGCCAAAGCATCATTGAACGCAAGCTTTCGCCGGCAGAAACCGCCGCGCAGTTGAGCGAAGAAGAGCTGTTGAGCTTCCTGTTCCTGCCCGGTTTCAGCATGCGCGACAAGGTCACCGAGGTGTCGGGCCGGGGTGTTGGGCTCGATGCGGTGCTGCACATGGTTCGCCAGTTGCGTGGCGGGGTCGACCTGCACCAGCAGGCGGGGCAGGGCAGCCGTTTCCACCTTGAAGTGCCGCTGACCTTGTCGGTGGTGCGCAGTCTGGTGGTGGAGGTGGGCGGCGAAGCCTACGCCTTCCCGCTGGCGCATATCGAACGCATGCGCGATGTGCAGGCCGATGAGATCGTGCAGCTCGAAGGGCGTCAGCATTTCTGGCACGAGGAGCGGCATGTCGGGCTGGTCGCGGCCAGCCAGTTGCTCAATCGCCCGGCCGCAGAGCACCGTGAAGACGTGCTCAAGGTCGTGGTAATACGCGAACGCGACGCGGTGTATGGCGTGGCGGTGGAGCGTTTCATCGGCGAACGCACTCTGGTGGTGTTGCCGCTGGACCCGCGCCTGGGCAAGGTTCAGGATATTTCGGCTGGCGCCTTGCTCGACGATGGTTCGGCGGTACTGATCGTCGACGTCGAAGACATGCTGCGTTCCGTGGAGAAGCTGCTGAACACCGGGCGTCTGGAACGCATCGACCGGCGCAGTCGCGAGGCCCAGGCACAACCGCGCAAACGCGTGCTGGTGGTCGACGACTCGCTGACGGTGCGCGAACTGGAGCGCAAACTGCTGCTCAGTCGCGGCTACGAAGTGGCCGTGGCAGTGGATGGCATGGATGGCTGGAACGCCTTGCGTGCCGAAGATTTCGACCTGTTGATCACTGACATCGACATGCCGCGCATGGACGGTATCGAACTGGTGACCTTGTTGCGACGCGACAGCCGTCTGCAGTCGTTGCCGGTCATGGTAGTGTCCTACAAGGATCGTGAAGAGGATCGTCGCCGGGGGCTGGACGCAGGCGCCGACTACTATCTGGCCAAGGCCAGTTTCCATGACGATGCGTTGCTCGACGCGGTCGTGGAGTTGATAGGAGATGCGCAAGGATGAAAATCGCCATCGTCAACGACATGCCCATGGCCGTGGAAGCGCTGCGCCGTGCGCTGGCCTTCGAGCCGGCGCATCAGGTGGTCTGGGTCGCCCATAATGGCGCCGAGGCGGTGCAGCAGTGCGCCGAGGTGTTGCCGGACCTGATCCTGATGGACCTCATCATGCCGGTCATGGACGGTGTGGAGGCGACTCGACGTATCATGGCGGCCACCCCGTGCGCCATCGTGATCGTGACGGTTGACCGCGAGCAGAACGTGCACCGCGTATTCGAAGCGATGGGGCACGGTGCGCTGGATGTGGTAGATACGCCAGCGATCGGTGCAGGAGACCCCAAAGAGGCTGCCGCCCCTTTGTTACGCAAGATACTTAATATAGGCTGGCTGATTGGCCAGCGTGACAGCCGCGTGCGCCAGGCCCCTGTGCCAGTGCGCGATGCGGTTCAGCGGCGCGGGCTGGTGGCGATCGGCTCCTCGGCCGGTGGCCCGGCTGCGCTGGAAATATTGCTCAAGGGGCTGCCGAAGGATTTTCCGGCCGCCATCGTATTGGTTCAGCACGTGGATCAGGTGTTCGCCGCCGGCATGGCGCAGTGGCTGAGCAGCGCGTCCGGGCTTGCCGTGCGCCTGGCCTGTGACGGCGAGCCGCCGCAGCCTGGCGCCGTACTGCTGGCAGGCACCAATCACCACATACGGCTTTTGAAGAACGGCACGCTGGCTTACACCGCCGAGCCGGTAAACGAAATTTACAGGCCCTCGATCGATGTCTTTTTCGAGAGCGTAGCCAGTTATTGGAGCGGGGATGCCGTGGGTGTTCTGTTGACGGGAATGGGGCGTGATGGCGCGCAGGGGCTCAAGCTGATGCGTCAGCGGGGGTTTCTGACCATCGCCCAGAATCAGGAAAGCTGCGCGGTGTATGGCATGCCCAAAGCGGCAGCGGCCATCGACGCAGCCGTGGAGATTCGCCCGCTGGACACCATCGCGCCTCGTTTGAAAGAGGTTTTCACCCAATGAATTTCCAGGTGATTTCACAGCCCGGCTGTGACCAGGAGCACCCTGATGCATGACTTGCAACTGGACGATGTAAACACCACGGACGAAAACGCTGCCATGGTGTTGCTGGTCGACGATCAGGCAATGATCGGCGAGGCCGTCCGGCGCGGGCTGGCAAATGAGGAAAACATCGATTTCCACTTTTGCGCCGACCCGCATCAGGCCATTGCCCAGGCGATCCAGATCAAGCCGACGGTGATCCTGCAGGACCTGGTCATGCCCGGTCTCGATGGCCTGACCCTGGTGCGCGAGTATCGCAACAACCCGATCACCCGCGACATTCCGATCATCGTGCTCTCCACCAAGGAAGACCCGCTGATCAAGAGCGCGGCGTTCGCGGCCGGGGCCAACGATTACCTGGTCAAGCTGCCGGACAACATCGAACTGGTGGCGCGCATTCGTTACCACTCGCGCTCCTACATGACCCTGTTGCAGCGCGACGAGGCCTATCGGGCACTGCGCGTGAGCCAGCAGCAGTTGCTGGACACCAACCTGGTGCTGCAACGCCTGATGAACTCCGACGGCCTGACGGGCCTCTCCAACCGCAGGCACTTCGACGAATACCTGGAACTGGAATGGCGCCGGGCCATTCGCGAGCAGACCCAGATGTCGCTGATGATGATCGATGTCGACTACTTCAAGGCTTATAACGACAGTTTCGGCCATCTTGAGGGCGACGAAGCACTGCGTCAGGTGGCCAAGGCGATTCGCGCAAGCTGCAGCCGCCCTTCAGACCTGCCCGCCCGCTACGGCGGCGAAGAGTTCGCTCTGGTGCTGCCCAACACCTCGCCAGGCGGTGCACGCCTGCTGGCCGAGAAATTGCGTCAGACCGTGGCCGGTATGAACATCCCCCACATCGCGCCGGTTGAAGGTTCTGTGCTGACGATCAGTATCGGCCTTGCAACCGTGGTGCCCGCCGTGGGCAGCCATAGTCGGCAATTGATCCAGAGCGCGGATCAGGGGCTTTATGCGGCCAAGAACAGCGGACGCAATCAGGTGGCGGTGGGTTCCTGAGCCGAATGCCGCTGCCCAACGGACTGCCATCCATGCCTCGGCTCAGGTATACTCGCGGGCTTTGCTAAATTCGCCTGCGAGTCCTGTCGACCATGGAAATCAACCCGATCCTGAACACCATCAAGGACCTGACCGAACGCTCCCAGTCCATTCGGGGGTATCTTTGACTACGATCACAAAAGTGATCGTCTGATCGAAGTCAACCGCGAGCTGGAAGACCCTAACGTCTGGAACAAGCCCGAGTACGCCCAGGCGCTGGGCCGCGAGCGCGCCATGCTGGCGCAGATCGTCGAGACCCTGGACGAGATGTCCAGCGGCCTGACCGATTCCCGCGAACTGCTGGACATGGCCGTCGAAGAAGATGACGAAGGCGCCGTCAATGACGTCGTCGAGTTGCTCGAGGGCCTTGAAGAGTCGCTGGCCAAGCTTGAATTCCGTCGCATGTTCAGCGGCGAGATGGACCCCAACAACGCCTACCTGGACATCCAGGCCGGTTCCGGCGGCACCGAAGCGCAGGACTGGGCCAACATCCTGCTGCGCATGTACCTGCGCTGGGCCGACAAGCGTGGCTTCGACGCCACCATCATGGAACTGTCCGAAGGCGAAGTCGCTGGCATCAAAGGCGCCACGGTGCACATCAAGGGCGAGTACGCCTTTGGCTGGCTACGTACCGAGATCGGCGTTCACCGCCTGGTGCGCAAGAGCCCGTTCGACTCCGGCGCCCGTCGCCATACCTCGTTCTCGGCGGTGTTCGTCTCCCCCGAGATCGACGACCGCATCGAGATCGACATCAACCCGTCGGACCTGCGCATCGATACCTATCGTTCGTCCGGTGCCGGTGGTCAGCACGTAAACACCACCGACTCGGCGGTGCGTATCACCCACGTGCCGACCAACACCGTGGTCAGTTGCCAGAACGAACGCTCCCAGCACGCGAACAAGGACACCGCCATGAAAATGCTGCGGGCCAAGTTGTACGAGCTGGAAATGCAAAAGCGCAACGCGGCGTCCCAGGCGCTGGAAGACACCAAGTCCGATATCGGCTGGGGTCATCAGATCCGTTCGTACGTCCTCGATGACTCGCGCATCAAGGACCTGCGTACCGGCGTCGAGCGCAGCGACTGCAACAAGGTGCTCGACGGCGACCTCGACGGGTACCTGGAAGCCAGCCTCAAGCAAGGCCTGTAACCGCGAAACTACCGTTGCGGGCACGGCACGCCATTGTGCATGACCGGCCCGCGATCCCTCACCGCTGACCTGTGGCGGATGATGGGCAACGAACCTGATGGAATAACTGAAGACATGAGCGACCAACAACTCGACCCGCAAGCCCAGCAACAGGAAGAAAACACCCTGATCGCCCTGCGCAAGGAAAAGCTTGCAGCCGAGCGCGCCAAGGGCAACGCCTTCCCGAACGACTTCCGCCGCGAAAACTACTGCAACGACCTGCAGAAACAGTACGCGGACAAGACCAAGGAAGAGCTGGCTGAAGCGGCGATCCCGGTCAAGGTTGCCGGTCGCATCATGCTCAACCGTGGCTCGTTCATGGTGATTCAGGACATGACCGGTCGCATCCAGGTCTACGTCAACCGCAAGACCCTCTCCGAAGAAACCCTGGCCGCGGTCAAGACCTGGGACATGGGCGACATCATCGCAGCCGAAGGCACCCTGGCCCGTTCCGGCAAGGGCGACCTGTACGTCGAGATGACCAGCGTGCGCCTGCTGACCAAGTCCCTGCGCCCGCTGCCGGACAAGCACCACGGCCTGACCGACACCGAACAGCGCTACCGTCAGCGCTACGTTGACCTGATCGTCAACGAAGAAGTGCGCGACACCTTCCGCGTGCGCTCGCAGGTTATCGCTCACATCCGCAGCTTCCTGATGAAGCGTGACTTCCTGGAAGTCGAGACGCCGATGTTGCAGACCATTCCGGGCGGCGCTGCGGCCAAGCCGTTCGAAACTCACCACAACGCGCTGGACATGGAAATGTTCCTGCGTATCGCGCCTGAGCTGTACCTCAAGCGCCTGGTAGTGGGTGGCTTTGAGAAGGTGTTCGAAATCAACCGCAACTTCCGTAACGAAGGCGTCTCGACCCGTCACAACCCTGAATTCACCATGTTGGAGTTCTACCAGGCCTACGCCGACTACGAAGACAACATGGACCTGACCGAAGAGCTGTTCCGCGAGCTGGCGCAGCTGGTTCTGGGCAGCACCGACGTGCCGTACGGGGACAAGGTATTCCACTTCGGCGAGCCGTTCGCACGCCTCTCGGTGTTCGACTCGATCCTGAAATACAACCCGGATCTGACTGCCGATGACCTGAACGACATCGACAAGGCCCGCGCCATCGCCAAGAAAGCCGGCGCCAAGGTGCTGGGCTTCGAAGGCCTGGGCAAGCTGCAGGTGATGATTTTCGAGGAGCTGGTCGAGCACAAGCTGGAGCAGCCGCACTTTATTACCCAGTACCCGTTCGAAGTGTCGCCGCTGGCGCGCCGCAACGACGACAACCCGAACGTCACCGACCGCTTCGAGCTGTTCATCGGTGGCCGTGAAATCGCCAACGCCTACTCCGAGTTGAACGACGCGGAAGACCAGGCCGAGCGCTTCATGGCCCAGGTGGCCGACAAGGACGCTGGCGACGACGAAGCCATGCACTACGACGCCGACTTCGTTCGCGCGCTGGAGTACGGCATGCCGCCGACGGCAGGTGAAGGTATCGGTATCGACCGTCTGGTGATGCTGCTGACCAACTCGCCATCGATCCGCGACGTGATCCTGTTCCCGCACATGCGGCCTCAGGCTTAAGCGTTGTCAAAAAAGCCGCCTGGAGAGGGCGGCTTTTTTTTGCCCGCATGAAACAACATCCACCAGCGATCCCGTAGCAGTCCGGCTTGCCGGCAGCAGCGATTTCAATGACGCCACCGCCGGCAAGCCGGACTGCTACGGGGTCAGCGTGAATTTCAGATAGCATCACCGCATTGCATCGACCAGAAAAAGGAAAACCTGTCGTGAATCGTACGATCGCTCAAAAGGGAGCCGCGGGCCTTGCCACGGCTGTGGCGCAGAGTGTTCAGTATCAAGGCCGCAAAGCGAGCCGACAGGGCAGTGAACAGCGTCGCCAGCAGATTCTCGATGCCGCCATGCGCATCCTCATCCGCGACGGCGTGCGCGCCGTACGCCATCGTGCCGTGGCCGCCGAGGCGCAGGTGCCGCTGTCGGCCACCACCTATTACTTCAAGGACATCGACGACCTGCTCACCGATGCCTTCGCCCAGTACGTCGAGCGCAGCGCGGCCTACATGGCCAAACTGTGGACCAACACCGAGGTGCTGCTGCGCGAGATGGTTGCGCGCAACGACGGCAGCGCCGAGGCCCGTGGCCGCCTGGCCGACGAAATCGCGCGCATGACCATGGATTACGTGCGCCATCAACTCATGACCCGCCGCGATCAATTGATCGCCGAGCATGCGTTTCGCCTCGAAGCCTTGATCAACCCGCGTCTGGCGCCCCTGGTGAGCGCTCATCAAGAGATTCTGCTGCAGGGAAGTGCCCAGTTTCTCGAGGTCATGGGTTCGGCCCAGCCACAGGTTGACGCTCAAGTGTTGACGGGGATTATCGGGCGGATGGAATATCAGGGGCTGCTCGAAGGCCCACGGCCCGACGCAGACGAGCAAATGCTCGCTATTCTTACCCGCCAGATGCATCTGGTACTGGGCACTGCAAGGCCCGTGGCGGGCTGATCGTTCGCCGGTTCACGGCTCACATGGGGAGGAAAGGATGAAAGTCTGGAGCGTCGTGCTCGCCTTGTCGTTCGCCCTGTTGAGCGGATGCCTGGTGACGTTCAAGGACCCGATCGCGACCCGCGATACCGCGCCGCCCGGACTGCTGGGCACCTGGACCAGCAAGAACGCCTGGGGCGAACCGCTGGAGCTTGAGATCAGCCGCGCCGGCACCAATCAGTACAGGGCGGTCAGTTATCGCAAGGGCGATCGCAAGAACCGCGATGAATACACCTTCACCGTGGCGCGCCACGGCAGCCGCTGGTACCTGTGTGCCTCATTGCCGGACAAGTACGGCGCCAACTATGTGATCGCGGGATTCGACCTGGTCGACAATCAAAATGCCGCCGACGAACTGGAGGTCTATGATCTGGACCTCGAGCGATTCCAGCAACTGGTGGAACAAAAAGTCTTCGACGGCCAGGCGGTGGATACCGAGAAGGGCGACGGCGTGCTGATTACCAGCTCCATGGACAAGGTGTTCGCCTACCTGGACGACACTGCCAATTCCGATGTCTTCATCAACGCGGCCAAATATCAGCGCATGACCAAATAGCGCTACCGGTTAATCAAAGGGGTACTGGGTGGACGATTACCAACAGACCATACGCACGCTGTCCGATCGTATTGTGTTGGCGCAGACGCCGATTCGCGTACTCGATGCCGTGAAATGGGACGACAGCATCCGCAAGACGTTCCTGGCCGCCAAGGGCAAGGAGCCGCCCGAGGTCGACCGCGCCTATTACCAGAACCGCCCGCTGGGCTTCGACTCAAGCGCGGTGAAGCTTGAGTTCCAGAACATCGAGCGCGACATCACCCGGCAACTGGGGCAGTTCAATCCGGTCGGGCAAATCATGCGCCGCATGTGCAAGGAATACCGCATGGTCATCCGCATGCTCGAGGCCCGGGGCACGGCGGATTTCGGCCTGATATCCCAGGAGCTGTACGGCGCGGCGTCCGATGCGTTTCACGCCGGTGACCCGACGCTGGCCGACCTGGGCATGATGCTCTCCGATTACCTGAACAACATCGCCGGGCGCGGTGACCTCAAGGACGAACCCAAGACACTCAACGCCAAGGACGCGGTGGCCATGCTGCAAAGCCGCCTGAACCGCACCTTTGGCGAGGCCGAAGAAACCATTCGCGTGTTCGAGTCCGACGGCATCGTGGCGGATGCCGCAGCGGGCGCCGACTACATCAAGATCCGCAGCGATGCGATGTTCAACGAGCGTGACGTGCGGGCGCTGGAAGTCCATGAGGGCCTGGTCCACGTGGGCACCACGCTCAACGGGCTGAACCAGCCGATCTGCACCTTCCTGTCCAAGGGGCCGCCCTCGTCGACGGTGACCCAGGAAGGCCTGGCGATCCTGATGGAGGTGATCGGCTTCGCCTCGTACCCGAGCCGCCTGCGCAAGCTCACCAACCGCACGCGCGCCATCCACATGGCCGAGGAGGGCGCGGATTTCCTCCAGGTGTTCGACTTCTATCGCGAGCAGGGCTTCGGCATGGCGGAAAGCTACGGCAACGCCAGTCGCGTTTTCCGGGGCTCTGTGCCGAACGGTCTGCCGTTCACCAAGGACCTTTCGTACCTGAAGGGCTTCATCATGGTTTACAACTACATCCAGTTGGCCGTGAGGAAGGGCAAGCTTGAGCAGGTGCCGCTGCTGTTCTGCGGCAAGACCACGCTGGAAGACATGCGTACCCTGCGCCAACTGGTGGATGAAGGGCTGGTGGTGCCACCCAAGTATCTGCCCGACCAGTTCCGCGACATGAATGCACTGTCGGCGTGGATGTGCTTCTCCAACTTCCTCAACCACCTGAGCCTGGACCGGATCGAAGCGGATTACTCGAATATTTTGTAGGTGGCTTTCGGTATTACAGACACCGTGTTGTCACATGGAAATGATGACTCTGTGGGAGCGAATTCATTCGCGATTCGGTGGTACATCGAATGAAGATTTATCGAATGTACCGGCCTCTCGCGAATGAATTCGCTCCCACAGGTCATCCATCGCCTGCTGTTGTGTGAATATCAAATAAGAAAGGACCTCGCGTTTGAAGCTCCTCACCCCGTTGCTTCTGCTGTTGTGCCTCACCGGCTGCAGCGAGTTGCTGTTCTACCCCGAGCGGCATGTGCCCATGACCCCGGACAAGGTGCAACTGGCCTACCGCGACGTCACCATGGTCGCCGCCGATGGCACCCGGCTCAATGGCTGGTGGCTGCCGGCCAAGGCGGGCGTGCCGGTCAAGGGCACGGTGCTGCACCTGCACGGCAACGGTGGCAACATGGCGTGGCATCTGGGCGGCAGTGGCTGGCTCCCCGAGCGGGGCTATCAGGTGCTGATGCTGGACTACCGCGGCTATGGTCGCTCGGAGGGCGATCCTGGCTTGCCCGCCGTGTATCAGGACGTCGACGCCGCCTTCGACTGGCTGAGCAAGGCCCCCGAAGTACAGGGCAAACCGCTGATAGTCCTGGGCCAAAGCCTGGGCGGCGCGATCGGCGTGCATTACCTGGCCGAGCATCCACAGCAGCGCTCGCGGCTCAAGGCACTGGTGCTCGACGGTGTCCCGGCCAGTTACCGGGAGATCGCGCGCTATACCCTGAGCACGTCCTGGCTGACGTGGGCGTTCAAGCGGCCGTTGTCCTGGGTGATTCCGGACGGCGACAGCGCCATCACCGCCATCCCACGGCTCAAAGGCACGCCGATCCTGTTGTTCCAGAGCCTGGACGATGCACAGATTCCGCTGCACAACGGCATCAGCCTGTATCAGGCCGCGCCGCCCCCGCGGGTGTTGCAGTTGACGCGCGGTCCCCATGTGCAGACATTCGCCGACCCGACCTGGCAAGAAGTCATGGTCAACTATTTGGACGACCCGCAACACTTCAACGGTTTGCGGCGCCTGGCAGAAATTCCCAACTACCCAGGTACTGAAGCGAACCCGTCGCTAGGCACCCCGACAGAGAGCAGCAAATGAGTGAAGAGCGTAACGTCATCCCGCAGATTCTGACCGGCATCGCCTGCATTTTCGGCACGGTGGGGGTGTTGTGGTACTACGGCTACCTGCACTTCGCAAAGCCTGAAGATGCCCTGCAGTTGAGCCAGTTCACCATGCTCAAGACCCTGCCGGGGGAGGACTACAAAGTCGCGCTGGAACCTGCGCCACAGGCTGCGCAATGCATCGAAGGGGTGTTGGTGTTGTTTGATACCGAACAGAAAGGCCTGACCGGCGTACTGGTCAACGACCGCAAACAGGCCGTGCGCTGCATGGGGCAGCAGACGCCACAGCAGGTCCAATAACACGCTAAACATCGCCGCCGGATATCTGTTATCTGTGGGAGCGGGCTCGCCCGCGAATGCTTTTTGCCAGACGCCTGTTGGATGCCTGACACACCGCCTTCGCGGGCGAGCCCGCTCCCACAGACGAACGCAAAACAGCCCCGCCTGAGCATCGCCAAGCAGGGCTGTTGATTAGCGCAACAGCTGCGTTACTGCATCGAAGAGCGCGGTGCCACTGGCTGGTTGTCGTTGGAAATGGTCACTTCCACGCGACGGTTCATCGCACGGCCCGAGGCGCTGGCGTTGTCAGCCACCGGGTATTCCTTGCCGTAGCCCTGGGACACGACGCGGTCCATGCTCACGCCCATCTTCACCAGCGCCATGCGCACGGAGTTCGCGCGACGCTCGGACAGCGACTGGTTGTAGCTCGCCGAACCTGTGCTGTCGGTGTAGCCCTCGACGATCACCTTGCGATCAGGGTTCTCTTGTAGGAACTGGGCCAGCTTGTTGACGTTGACCAGGCCGCTGGACTTCAGCTCGGCCTTGTTCAGGTCGAACAGTACGTCACCGAAGGTCACCAGGGTGCCACGCTCGGTCTGCTTGGCGTTCAGGCTGTTTTGCAGGGCCTTGATCTGCGCGTCACGGGCATCCAGACGAGCCTGGGCACGCTGGGCGGAGGCGTTTTTCAGATCATTTTCGGCGGTCTTCAGGTTGATGGTCTGCTTGGCAAGCTCCACGCGCTGGTTGGTCAGATAAGCCAGTTGGTCGACTTTCTGCTGATCGTCGTGGTTGCGGAACGCTGCGTCGGCCTTGTCCAGCCATTCGCTGGCGTCCTTGGTTTCCAGGGCTGCCAGTTCAGTGGCCTTGGGATTGCTTTGCAGCGCCGAATAGTTGGTGCGGGCCTGCTCCAGGTTTACGTTAGGTTGCGAAGAGCAGGCAGCCAGGCCAACGCTCAGAGCCAGCAGGGCGGGAATCAGTACTTGTTTACGCATGATGGTTTCGTCCTTAAATCAATGGCAATGCAGGAAATGCGAAGGGTTACTGGCTGACCGGCTGGGCCTGGCGCATACCTTCTTCACGCAGTTCGTTGACGCCCTGACGGGCATCCTGCACGGCTTTCTGTGCCTTGGCCGCCTGAGCCTTGCGCTCGGCTACACGGGCGTCCCATTCGGCCTGTTCAGCGTATTTGCGGGCTTCGTCGTATTTCTTTTCCTGCATCGCCAGTTCCGACTGCTTGAATTTGTCCTGCGCCGATTTCATCTCGACCGGGGCGTACTCGGTGGCGCCTGCAGTCACGGCAGCGTTCACCGCAGACTGGGTCACGGCGTATTGCTCGCTTGGAGGTTTTCCCGCGCAACCGGCAAGCAGCACGCTGGTGCCCACAACCAACGCGGCCAGTTTCAGCCCGCGCAGGGGGTTGGACTTGGTGTTGGCAGTGCTGATGTTCATGGTGGTCGACTCCATTTCGAAACTCCTGAAAACGTGGTGGTCCATTTCAGCTATTGGCCTGGTCGGGAGGAAGCGGGTTGCACGAATCAGCTTCGACACCTGACGCCACTGGTCGGCTTTTTCTGTCATGGCTAATTGCTCCGACCAACACGGTTTTTGAATAGTTCAGCGTTTTTTTGCCCGCCGCAATCGGAGCATTCGTCGCTTGCTGTAAAACTGGCGCTTGTTTTATGGCACAAAAAAAGGCGCCGCCATCCCGGATTCACGGGGCGGCGCGACCTTTGGAATTGCTCTGAAAGCGACGTCGTTATCAGTGTTGCTGGCTGTCCTGCTGATCGGACAAGTCCTGCAGGAAACGACGAGACAAAGCGAGGAAGCGAGGGGTCGGCCCTACGTCTTCGTAAAGGGGATCGCCTTCTTCGTCGGTGGCGACCACGTGCTGTCCCTGAATGTAGGGAAAGCTTTCTTCAAGTTCCTCAAGGGCGGCGCCAATCAGTTCGCCGAGCAGTTCCTCCGGAGTGCGTTTGGGGTACATTTCGGCAATGGCGGCCAGGCGCGCTGCGGATTCGACGTCCAGGTGCACTGAGTAGCCAGTCTTGGTCAGTCGGCCCTTGGCGGTCTGTTCCCATTGTTTTGCGAGCTCACGGATTTTCATAAAGACCTCTTCATGGTTCTCGCAACGGGCCCTCGCATGATGGCGGGTGCTGGCGAGTGGGCGGACCTTCGTGAGGTCCGTTGATGAGACTAGCCTGCTCCCGGCGGATGTGAGGCAAAGGGTTGCGTGCTTGTATGAATTTGTCGCTGTATGCACAGTAGATAGAGAGGGATTTTCACTGAGCGTTCAGTTTCAGGGCTCTTCGGACCTGAAGCCACGCGTGGCCCGAACAACAAAAAACGCTGAAGGAGAAGGGTGGATGGCTGATATCGATGCACGTTTGCGCGAGGACGTTCACCTGCTGGGTGAGCTGTTGGGCAACACTATTCGTGATCAGCACGGGGCTGATTTTCTGGAGAAGATCGAGCGTATTCGCAAGAGCGCCAAGGCCGGTCGGCACGCCGCGACACAAAGCACCGAGCAACTGAGCTCCAATCTGGAGAGCCTCAAGGAAGACGAGCTGCTGCCCGTGGCGCGGGCCTTCAACCAGTTTCTGAACCTGGCCAACATTGCCGAGCAGTATCAGCTGATCCATCGCCGCGATGACAGCAAGGTGCAACCCTTCGAATCCCGCGTTCTGCCGGAGCTGCTTGAGCGTTTGAAGGCGTCCGGTCAGTCACCTGAGGCCCTGGCCCGCCAGTTGGGAAAGCTGGAAATCGAACTGGTACTCACCGCCCACCCCACCGAGGTGGCTCGGCGTACGCTGATTCAGAAGTACGATGCCATTGCCGCGCAACTGGCCGCTCTCGATCATCGCGATCTCAATGCCATCGAGCGCCAGCAGATCACCGAGCGCCTGCAGCGCCTGATCGCCGAAGCCTGGCACACCGAAGAAATCCGCCGCGTCAGACCCACGCCTGTGGATGAGGCGAAATGGGGTTTTGCAGTGATTGAAAACTCCTTGTGGCAGGCCATCCCCAACTACCTGCGCAAGGCCGACTATGCGCTGAAGGCCGCCACCGGGCTGCATCTGCCTCTGGAAGCGGCGCCGATCCGCTTCGCCTCGTGGATGGGTGGCGACCGTGACGGCAACCCCAATGTCACGGCTGCCGTGACCCGCGAAGTCCTGCTGCTGGCGCGCTGGATGGCGGCGGACCTTTACCTGCGCGATGTCGATCAACTGGCCGCAGAACTGTCGATGCAACAGGCCAGCCCCGAATTGATGGCCGTGGCAGCGGACAGCGCCGAGCCGTATCGCGCCGTGCTCAAGCAACTGCGCGAGCGCCTGCGGGCCACCCGTAACTGGGCCCATGCCTCGCTGCGCGTCACCCAGCCTGCACCAGAGGGCGTGCTGCATGACAATCGCGAGCTGCTGGAGCCGTTGCAGTTGTGTTTCCGGTCGTTGCACGACTGCGGCATGGGCGTGATCGCCGATGGTCCGCTGCTCGATTGCCTGCGCCGGGCGGTCACATTCGGCTTGTTCCTGGTCAAGCTCGATGTGCGGCAGGACTCCACACGGCACAGCTCGGCCATGACCGAGATCACTGACTACCTGGGCCTCGGCCGCTACGACGACTGGGACGAAGAAACCCGCATCGAATTCCTGCTGGGCGAGCTGAACAACAAACGCCCGCTGTTGCCCGCGCATTTCAAGCCGGCGGCCGACACCGCCGAAGTGCTGGCGACCTGTCGGGTGGTGGCGGCGGCACCTGCGGCATCCCTGGGTTCCTACGTGATCTCCATGGCGGGCGCGGCTTCCGACGTGCTGGCCGTGCAATTGCTGCTCAAGGAAGCCGGCTTGCAGCGTCCGATGCGGGTAGTGCCGTTGTTCGAAACCCTCGCCGACCTGGACAACGCGGGGCCGGTGATCGAGCACTTGCTCAGCCTGCCAGGGTATCGCCAGCGCCTGCACGGCCCGCAGGAAGTCATGATCGGCTACTCCGACTCGGCCAAGGATGCCGGCACCACGGCAGCAGCCTGGGCGCAGTACCGGGCACAGGAAAAACTGGTGGAGATCTGCAAGGCCCAGCAAGTCGAACTGCTGCTGTTCCACGGCCGTGGCGGCACCGTAGGCCGTGGGGGTGGTCCTGCTCATGCGGCGATTCTGTCCCAGCCGCCAGGCTCGGTGGCCGGGCGTTTCCGTACCACCGAACAGGGCGAGATGATCCGCTTCAAGTTCGGCCTGCCGGACATCGCCGAGCAGAACCTGAACCTGTATCTGGCCGCCGTGCTGGAGGCAACTTTGCAGCCGCCGCCGATGCCTGAGCCGCAGTGGCGTCAGATGATGGATCAACTGGCCGCAGATGGCGTGAACGCCTATCGCGCCGTGGTCCGGGAAAATCCCGAGTTCGTCGAATACTTCCGCCAGGCCACACCCGAACAGGAACTGGGACGTCTGCCGCTGGGCAGCCGGCCGGCGAAACGTCGCGAGGGCGGGGTGGAAAGCCTGCGGGCGATCCCGTGGATCTTCGCCTGGACCCAGACCCGCCTGATGCTGCCTGCCTGGCTCGGCTGGGAAGATGCGCTGAGCAAGGCGCTGGAGCGGGGCCAGGGCGAGTTGCTGGGGCAGATGCGCGAGCAGTGGCCGTTCTTCCGCACCCGCATCGACATGCTGGAGATGGTATTGGCCAAGGCCGACAGCGACATCGCCCAGCTCTACGACGAACGTCTGGTGCAGCCGCAACTGCTGCATTTGGGTGCGCATTTGCGCGACCTATTGTCGCAGGCGTGCGACGTGGTGCTTGGGCTGACCGGGCAGTCGCAACTGCTGGCCCACAGCCCGGAAACCCTTGAATTCATAAGCTTGCGCAACACCTACCTCGATCCGCTTCATCTATTGCAGGCCGAATTGCTGGCGCGCTCGCGAAGCCAGGAGGTCAGTCTGGACAGTCCTCTGGTACAGGCGCTGCTGGTGTCTGTTGCAGGCATTGCCGCCGGTTTGCGCAATACCGGCTAAGGTGAGATTGGTGCCGCAGATGAGGCTCGAAGGCTTCATCCTGCGGCGCACAGCCGATCCGCCGCAGAGCTGCCCCCTGAAGTTGCACTGCGGTGCTACCAAAGTACCGATCGTTGCCAAGCTATTGGTTTGTCGCGGGTTGCTGCGACTTTTGGCGTCTTGTGCGGCATGAATCGGCTGTGTATCTTGATCAGCCTTTGGCCGTTGGGTCAGTTAATTTTTTTTAGTGATTGGCCCCATGTAGGCGAATCCGACGAAATCTCTATAAAAATTGAGGAGCACAACAATGCGCGTGATTCTGCTGGGAGCTCCCGGGGCCGGTAAAGGTACTCAGGCAACGTTCATCACTGAAAAGTTCGGCATTCCACAAATCTCCACCGGCGACATGCTGCGCGCTGCGGTCAAGGCCGGCACCGAGCTGGGCCTGAAGGCCAAGAGCGTCATGGACAGCGGCGGCCTGGTGTCCGATGACCTGATCATCGGTCTGATCAAGGATCGCCTGTCGCAGCCCGACTGCGCCAACGGCTGCCTGTTCGACGGCTTCCCGCGTACCATTCCTCAGGCTGAAGCCCTGAAGAATGCCGGCCTTGCCATCGACCACGTGGTCGAGATCAAGGTCGACGACGAAGAGATCGTTCAGCGTATCTCCGGCCGTCGTGTGCACGAAGGTTCGGGCCGCGTCTACCACACCGTCTACAACCCGCCGAAGGTTGAAGGCAAGGACGACGTGACCGGCGAAGACCTGGTTCAGCGCAAGGACGACGTCGAAGAGACCGTGCGTCATCGCCTGTCGGTCTACCACGCGCAGACCGAGCCTCTGGTCGAGTTCTACAAGAAGCTCGAAGAGAAGGACGGCACGCCGAAGTTCAGCAGCATCCCGGGCGTAGGCTCGGTCAAGGAAATCACCGCCAAGGTGAGCGCAGCACTGGCCTGATCTTCACCAGGCGTTGCGATGACGGCCCGCTTGCGGGCCGTTGTTGTTTATAATGCCCGCGCATTTCTCCCACTTTTCTCCCCCGATCATGGAAACCCCGATGACCACGTTGCTGGCCCTGGACACCGCCACTGAAGCCTGCTCTGTTGCCCTGTTGCACGACGGAAAAATCACCACGCACTATGAGGTGATTCCGCGGCTGCATGCTCAGAAGCTTCTGCCGATGATCAAGGAGCTGCTGGCCGGGGCCGGCATCGGGCTGTCGGCGCTGGATGCGATTGCTTTCGGGCGTGGCCCGGGGGCATTCACTGGTGTGCGCATTGCCATTGGTGTGGTGCAGGGGCTGGCGTTCGGGCTGGATCGGCCGGTACTGCCGGTGTCGAACCTGGCGGTGCTGGCGCAGCGGGCGTTGCGTGAACATGGCGCCACGCAGGTGGCTGCTGCCATCGATGCGCGGATGGATGAGGTGTATTGGGGTTGCTACCGTGAAGCTGCTGGTGAGATGCGGCTGGTGGGGGAGGAGGCGGTGATGCCACCGGAGCGTGCTGGTTTGCCTGTCGATGCGTCGGGTGAGTGGTTCGGCGCGGGTACGGGTTGGGGGTATGCCGGGCGTATTCCTGTCGCTGTCTCTGGTCAGGACGCTTTGATGCTGCCCCATGCGCAGGATTTGCTGACGCTGGCGACCTTTGCCTGGCAGCGCGGTGAGGCCATTGTTGCTGATGAGGCGCAGCCGGTTTATTTGCGGGACAAGGTGGCGACGCCCAAGGCTCGGTGATCTGTTCTTGATCGCGTGGTCCTGATCGTTCCCACGCTCTGCGTGGTAACGCCTTGAGCGACGCTCCGCGTCGGTGGGTGACGCTTGGGCTGGGTGTATATCCGTTTTTTGGGGTGGTGCTGATTCACCTTTCCGCCCTTACGGCGGGTCACTTTTTCCAAGAGCTGAAAAAGTAACCAAAAAAGCCCTGCTCCTGGCTGGGCCTCGACTTCGTCTCGGTTCCCTCCCTCCGGCGCCGTTCCGGGGGCACGCCGTGA
>Ga0207713_1001096_pt1 | contig 23202 bp, 27 predicted proteins | sample KBSS64metaG_FD_184404 | JGI IMG/M metagenome (GOLD analysis project Ga0207713, IMG submission 184404) | Switchgrass rhizosphere microbial communities from Kellogg Biological Station, Michigan, USA - KBS S6-4 metaG (SPAdes) (version 2) | ecosystem: Host-associated > Plants > Roots > Rhizosphere >... | reverse complement strand
CCATCAACAGCATCGGCAACGCCATGCGTTTGGATCCTGACCCCTTCATGAAGCTTCCTTAGCGCCCAGCGCCTGATCCATGCGTACGGTGCCCGACAGAGTGCCGGCGGTGTCATCGGTCGCGGCGGCGTCTGCGCGTTGCAGACGGGCCTCGACCACTTGCAGTGAAAAATTCCGCGGTTGGCTCAGCAGCCAGTCGAGCACGGCGTCGGCCGGTGCCGCATCGAAGGTCAACTGCCAGCCGGCGGACGCGGCCGCCAATTGGTAATGGCCGCCCAGTCCGCTGGCCTGCAACGTTTGCTGCAGCGACTGCTCCAGGTTCTGCCCGTCGGGGCGCACGCTGACGTCGCGCAACAGCACTTCCAGCGCTTCAGCCTGGGCGCGCAATTTCGGGGTTTCGACTTGCGACGCAGCGATCTTCTTCAGCGGCGGCTGAACCAGCGCCACCCACACAAACAGCCCGAGCAACAGCGCCGCCATGCCGCCGACCATGCGTTTTTCCCGCAAGGCCAACGGCTGCCAACGGGCCCGCAACTGAGCATTGAAGCGCTGCCAACCGGCGCGGTACTTCGCAAGCGATGGGCTATTCATCTTCGGCTCCGCTGCTGTCGTCGCTGTCGGTGGCGGCGGTCGCCTCGCCGGCCGGGCGCAGGACCCAGCCGTCGTCATTCGGGCTGATGCTGATGCCGGCCTGGGCCAGCGTGCCTTGCCAGTCCTTGTCGTTGCCCGAACGCCGCGCCTCGGGCAGCAGGCTCAATTGCAACGCACCGTCGACAAACTCCAGCCGCTGCACCGTGCCCGCCATGAACGGCATGCCACTGCCGGCCTGCGACACCAGCCGCGTGAAATCCTGCCCCGGCGCATCCACCGCGCCTTGCTGGCGAGCCGCGATTTGCTGACGAGCCTGTTGCAGCGGATTGAGGATTACCGGCAACTCGGGGAACGCCTGCTTCACCCGCTGCGCCATCTGCGCCTTGAGCTGCAGGCCCTGCCCGGCCTCGCGGGCGGCGTACAGGTTCAAACCGATCACCCACACCGCCAACGCCAGCGCACAGCAGCCGAGTGCCCTGCCCCAACCGCGATGTTCGGTGCCCGGTTGCTGAATGCCGCCGTGCAGGCCCCAGTTCGGCAGTGGGCCGGAGCAGCGTTGCGTGTCGGCCAATATCGATTGCACCGCCTCCGGTGCGCCGTCACCGATCCAGTGCGCCGGCAGACCGGTTTCCAGCAGCCATGCTTCATCAATCATCGGCTGCACCTGCGCCGCATTCGGGCCGTGGCGCAGCAACAGATGATCGTCGTGCAGGCAGCCGACGCCGCCGGCCATCACCGGCAAACTGTAGGCCGCCGGGTACAGGCCTTTGAGGTTCAAGCCGAATTGCCCGAGGTGCTGCAAATCCTTGCGTGCTACCCAGGCAATCTGCACCTGGCCGCTTTCGTTGCGGGCACCGTGGGCGATGTGCATCTCGGCGCTGTCGCCGAGCATCAAGGCCTGCGCTGCACAATGCACCGCCGCAGCGGTTTTGTTTGCCGGTAGCGGCGGCAGATCAATGCTCGCCAGCAGGCTGTCCGACGGGTGCAGAAAGCACACCAGCGGTTGCTTCGGCAGTGCACCGAGCCGCACACGTTCCTGGCGTGTGACCTGCCCATGACGATCCAGCCACGCACAATCCACTTCACTGTCGAGACTCAGCTCCGCCAGCGGTGGCAGACTCACGCGCAACGGGCTCATACGCCCACCCGCGACCAGATCACTTGCGGCAAACGGTCTTCACTGCGATGCAGCAACGCATCGAGGCTGACCCGCCGCTGATCCCGCCGCGCCTGCCCGCGCAGCCGGAACCAGTCGCTGGTGATGCCGACCTTGACGCTGGTGATCTCCAGTTGCGGCAGTCGGAGCCGATTGACGAAATCCCCACGATTGATAAACCAGCGCCCGGCGTCACGCTCGTTGATCAACGCCTGCGCCCGCTCCAGCGACAACCCCGGCACATACGCCGCGAGCACCGGCGCCGTGGCCGTGTTGCCGTTGAGCCAGGTGGTCGCCGGAATCACCGTCAGGTACGGCGCGAGCTTCGCCAACAGCGCATCGTTGACCCCGTCGACACTGCGCAAATCGTCAAGCGTGCGCAGCATCGGCAGGGTCGGCGATTGCGGTTTGCGCGACGCGGACGGCGACGTGGCGCGCCCGCTGTCGAACGTATTTTTCGTCACAGGCTTGTCCACCACTTGGGCATTCAACAGGTGCGGATAAGAGCCGATCACCCGCTGACTGATGCGCCGGCTCAAGCCGCTGCTGACACCGATCAACTCGCACAAACGCTCGAACGCCTGCACCTGGGCGTCATCGATCCGCTCGTTGGCCACCAGATTGCGCAGGTTGAACTTGCCCTGCTCGTCCTCCAGCCGCCCCTCGAAACCCTGGGTGTTCAACCGCTGCGCCCAGGGTTGATCGAGTCGGGTCAGCGGATCGCGCTGCCGCGCATCCCACAACAATTGCCGGCTGATCTCCAACCCGCCGTGCAACAGCCAACGGCCCTGCACGCGCAATTGTTCGGCTTCCAGCGCCCGGGTCGAAACGCTCTGGCGGGTCAGCATGCCGGCGGCGATCACCGCGACCACCGCCGCGATCAGCAGCGCACTGATGATCGCCATCCCCTGCTGGTTCGATTGGCTGTTCATGACCGGCCTTACAACTGCCAGGAACCGATGTCGGCATTCACGCCGTCGCCGTCAGGCTGGCCATCGGCGCCGAGGGAAAAGATGTCGATCTCGCCGTTGGCACCGGGATTGAGGTATTGATAAGGACGACCCCACGGGTCATTCGGCAGGCGCTCCAGGTACGAGCGCCAGTTGCTGTTCTTCGCATCGGCCGGCCGCTCCACCAACACTTTCAGGCCCTGGCTCTGGCTCGGGTAAGTGCCGTGATCGAGGCGATACAGCTTCAGCGCCTGCATCAACCCGCCAATGTCCTGCTTCGCTGCCGTGGCCCGCGCCTGATCCGGCCGGTCGAGCACCTTGGGCACCACCATCGCCGCCAGAATCCCGAGAATCACCACGACCACCATGATCTCGATCAACGTAAAACCCTGCTGCCCACGGGGCATCCGGCTCGGTCGACTGGGCTGTTTGAATTGCGCGATATCCATCTCGTCATTCCCTGGCTTGATTCGATTCGACGCGCAGTGTTGCAAGAAGATATGTCAGGGATGTTGAAAATCCTCGGGTGTTTTCGTCGTCAAGCCGTCAAGCACGGGCGTTAGCGTCAAGGGCTGCCCGACCGCCCGAGACCCCGATGCGCACCCCCTCCCCGCAAGCCGGATTCACCCTGATTGAAGTGCTCGTCGCACTGGCGATCATCGCCGTCGCCATGTCCGCCGCCGTGCGCGTGGCGGGGTTGATGACGCAGAGCAGCGGGATACTGCGGGATCGCTCGATTGCGATGATTGCGGCGCAGAGTCGGATGGCTGAACTTCGGTTGGAGGGGAGATTGCCTATGGGGGTCAAGGCGATGGAGTGTGACCAAGGGAGGTTGTTGTTGCGGTGTGAGCAGGTGATTGGGGGGGCGGAGAATGGGCGGATGCTAAAGGTTGGTGTGCAAGTCTTTGACCGCAACCGGGAAGCGCCGCCGCTGGCGAGGCTTGAAACACTGCTCAGCCGCCCGGAAACCCCATGACACCCTCCGGAGCAGCAGCGAGTTGATCCGGAATTGAGAGCGGCACCAACGTGCTCGCCGCCCTCAAAAAACTGCCGGACCCTCACTCAAAATCACCAAATTTTCAATCTACTTGACGGTAAAGGTTCTGACCGCCGACACAGCTCCAGCACCATACAAAGCCTTCGCCGTGACCCTGTGTGCACCTACACTCAGTCCTTTCATCTGAAACATCCAATTGCCCGCAGAGTCAACGGACGCCAGACCACTCGACATAGCACCGTCAAACACTTCTACTCGCTGCATTTTTTCCGCCAGACCGACGATTATTACGCTGGTGTCGGTGGTGGTACCACCATTTGGAATTTCCACACCGCTGAGATCCTTAAGAGAAACGATGGAGGGAATGGTGGCATCTTGCTTGGATGTAGACATATCAGTCACTCCTTTAGTGAATGGGTACAACGGAGTGATTAAGCAGTCGATAGCGGAAACAGTCACCTGTCAGATCTGACAGGTATTTAGAGGTTTACGACCAACGGTCGTTCCCCGTGCGAAGTACCCTCAGCACAAATAACTTCGGTCTGCCTGGAAACCCGTTTAACTCTTTCCTGAACTCCGTTTAAAGACACCCACCGTTACTTCCTCACGGCTACAACGCCTTGCGTCATTGCCTACGACTACGCCAGAATCCGCCGGCTTGTGCGTCTGGGGTGCGGGTTTTATCGTTTCCGGGTCACTGAAAAACAGTGATCGGGTTTGGTAGCCCGCACATGAGAGTTGCACAGCATCACCATTCGCGGCGTCGTTTCGTCTCGGCTTTATGGTGGTCATGCACAGGGCACCTTCGGGTGCGCCGGGTTCCTCATGTGCCGGTCTACCAACCTGAGCATGGCCGCCACCTTCGTTTGGTAGCGAAATTGGATGGCCTCCCTTTTTGAAGCATGAGGAGTTACATCTATGATCAAGCCAACACCCAATCCCCCCGAAACCGATCCGGTTTCACCCTACAAATTCCCCGACTCCCGAACCCTGAACGAAGCCGCCGAACGCGCCCTCGACCACTACCTCACCCCACAACAACGCATCATGGGCAGCCACCACAAACACGACCCCATGTATCTGGCCAATCCGGCCTACAACACCGAATCCCTGCTGGCCAATGCCAGCGAATCACTGGGATCGGCCAGCGAAATGCTCAACAACTTCGCCGCCACGCTGGAGCCTGCCCATCGCAAGACTGCGATCGGGATTGCGCAGTTGGTGATGTTGAGCGAGTTGGCGGTGAATCAGGCGTTGGATCATGTTGAGGTGAAGACGTGATCGGCTGAGCGCCGTAGCCCAGCAGCCGGAAAGAAAATGGCCGAGGTTGTCAGGTGTAACTGATGACCTCGGCCAAATGAGCAGTTCTATTTTTTGCGGCACATCTCGACGTCATCCTGAGTCTTCAGGTCTGTGTCGATATCCAAGCGATACCTGCAGTAATCAATAATCCACCCCCGCTCCTCTGCTGTCAGGCGTTCTACCTTCCTGATCTCACCATCGTTGGCGTGGATGTTGTAGAACTCATCTGAAACGTCGGGTGCTTCTTGATGAAGACAATGGTCTCGATGTCCCCGTCCTCGAGGGCTTCGTAGTAGCCGACGTAGAGCATGGTAACTACGGCGAGGATTACTGCGATAAGAAGCTTTTCCATTATTTTGACCCCGGCAGTAGAGGCTGAAAGGTCCTAGCATGAAAGGAGACTGACAGAGTGCCAGAAAATAAATCAGCCCCTATTCTTTGAGTTTCCTGAGCCCAACCATTTCATTTGACTTAATGATTCATTTCAACCGAAATTGGGGATAACTTCAGCAACCGATTAGCGGCGCTCAAATTGGCAGCCAACTTAACTCCAATGACTGGACACATAAGCGCAAAGGGGATTAGAGCACACGCCTCATCATGCCCATTTCTAGACAAACTGGCAACTAGCACTATTAACAAAAAATAAATCAAGAGCGATATAAGCGGTATATATATAGGCCACAACCCATAACTTTGAACTGCCCCAGACCTCCTTGATCGTTTAAAGCTACTTCCGTCTTGGGAGACGTGCACAAACTCACGAGCTGATAAATAATTTTTTAGAGTAGAAAAAGCAATTTCTTGATATTCCAATGCCAAGCGCAACGCTCGCACGTCCAGGCTAGATCTAATCCCAAATGCCTCGCGCACGTCCATTACCAAAACCATTGGGTGCACCGTACGCCATGCGCCGGAATGAACTAATTCACGCAGTCGCTGAGTGCGCTGATGCGAAATGCTTGCTGAATTATTGATCCACGTTACCGACAACGTTAGAAATGCAATTAACAAGGGAACAATAATAGCTTGCCAGAATTTAATATCCAAAACATACCCCACTTATGAGACTCGCAGATCAATATTAGCTAACTTACTCAACATGCATTAACTGCCTAAACTCATCCTCGACAGCTGTCCGAGCCTCATGCATCTTGTAATTGACTCTTTCAAACAAACTCTGTAGCTGAGGGGTTTCACCTCGCCCCAGTATCTCTCCTGAACGCATTGCAACTCGCGCCTGGTCCAATGCTTGCGCAGCCGAAACATAAAAATCTGCTATTTTTCCTGAGGTTGCTTTTGAAAAGTAAATTTTATTTTTTTCGTAACCTTCAACGAGAGCATCAAATTTTGGAAGCGCTAACTCATACGCGATTTCCATCGTGGGTCTAGGACGACCAAAATAATCTGGCCTGATGGTTTTATATATTGACTCATGAAGATCAACAAGCAGCCTATATGTCTCATCGATAAAAGCTGCTCTTTTCTCCACAAGCTTTGTCTGCCCAAGCTGAACTAAATTACGTTCGACCTGCAATGCATTTTCTAAATTTCTCGTTCGAAGAGAGTATTCTGATTTAATCTGCTCCACTTTCAAATCATAATGAGATTTTTCTCTCAAGATTATTCGCTCTTTCCAAATGCTACCTACCCATGCTGAGAAACCGGTAATAACGATTAACGCTGCACCCTGACCAAGCAAAGCATTAAAGCTTGCTAAAATTTCCATCCAACCTCCTGAAGTCTTAGTTCCTTCCATTCAACCTAATTAATTAACTCTCAAAAATCAATCGTCCCTTTTGTCATGCTCGGATATTTACCGAAAAAGTTATTCTCATTCAAATGAGCCAAGTCAAACTAACTAATCTATTCTCTTCCCTCATTCTTCGGCCGAATGAGCATTGTTATTACGGCAGATCTCTAAGCTATTTTGAGGCACCACCAGCAGTACTTGAGGCACAGCCAGGTTATTAACTCAACAATCCAATTCCGGTCATCCGAAATATATTGCATGTCAACAACGCAAACAAACTCAATATTTGAATAAACAATGACTGCACCACGGACCTACTCACCAACGTTCACATCACGGACCACGTTTTTCCCGTTGCCTTATTCAATCGACATGGCAGCCGCTTCAATCTCCTTTATTTTTTCAATTGTGAAACAGTAAGAGTTAAAGCCCTCACATGTCTTCAGCATTATCTTCAACATACTATCAAGCAACTCAAACTTCGGCTGTAGAAGATCGGCAGCTTCTTGCCAAGCCTGATTTAATACCGAATCAAAATTTTTATCTTCTTCTACCTTACTATTTGATACGCCAAATTTAATCGCCGAAACCAGAGGCAAATGCTCAATAATTTTTGCATAATCGGATAGGCCAGTCTTACCTATAAGCCCGACATTAAACAAAACACTTCTTTGGTCATCATTGAGAGGGTATAACTTATTGTACCAAACATCATCCATAACAGCCCCCGCACACAAAATTACAATTCTCGATAACAGGTATTTCTCCACATCGGAGATATCGTCGACTTGGGGACGTGGGTACATATTTACATACCCACTTGTCACGTGGTGAAAATTCCCCTCAATAGCTAAATGATCAACGTAAAATCCAAAATGTGTGGCCGCAAACCAATGCCCAAGTTCATGATTCAGAATTCGTTCTTTTTCTTGCTGAACTGTAAGATTTGGAAGTTCCATACTCCCTCACTCCCTGCGAAATTTATTCCAATTAGAAGGACTACCCCTCCCAGACTTACAGCATCTTGAAAATAAAAATCAATATACTAAAAAACACCTTCTCCTCGATTATTAATACAGCCCCATCAATGCACTATGCATTTTCATGTACAAGAGAAACCACTTCTTGGGGCAATTCTCCAGATTTGTTCGGGACCGGCTGCTTCCTAGCACTGCGAGCTCTAGTCCTTGTCGCACTTCTAATTTGGCTCTGACTAATACTTCTAATTTCCTCCACTCTGTGCAATTTATTATATGTATCATGCCAAGACCAATAAAATCGTATATCAAACAGGTTGCATAGATTCTGAATTGCCGACCTTATAACTTCATTTTTTACATAGCCTTGACTTACTGAAAATGCTTTTGTATAGAACGCCCCCCACAATCCAATGGCTTTGGAAAACTCGATATTTTCGATGGGACCCGCGATTGAGTACATACCTTTATTTCGTCCAAATACCACAGTTGAAAACAGTTCATTCCCAACGGCACAAGCTGAAATAAACAGCCGCCTGTTTCTTAAGAGGCCTTCAAATATTTCAGCAAACTCAATATAAGAAACATGATCTAGAGTGGTTTGAATGTGCATATCGGTCCCATGGCACGATATATGGAGAAACCTGTAGTCCGACTCTCTAAAAAGCTGCGCCAATAACACCAACTCGTCTTTGGTTCTAAAGTAATAATATCTTGGATTCTTTCCGGACAACTTCAAAATATCATAAAGTATTTTACCTTCAAACCTATTAAGCTCTTCATCCTCCAAAGTTAGAGACTCGATAATAAACACTTCCGGATAAGTGTGACTAATAGGATTTCCTTTCACGCACTGCGTCCTTAGCTCTGCGATACGGACCTCATGATTACCCATTTTGATAGCTAAACGCCAGCGATGGAACATGCCAGTCAATCAACGTGTCGACCAGGTCAAATCTCGATCCGGTTATTTTCTCGCTCAATCGGAAGGGCGATCTGACTTTTCACCCAAGGTGTCATAGATGACGGTTTTGGGTCGTGCTCTACCGGCCCCGAATGTCAGCTATCGGGTGTGGATTCAACCGGTCGTTTAGGCACAGGGCGCCTCGTATGCGCCGGGCTCCTCATGCGCCGGCCTACCAACCTGAGCATGGCCGCCACCTTCGCTTGGTAGCGAATTTGGATGGCCTTCCTTTTTGAAGCATGAGGAGTTACATCTATGATCAAGCCAACACCAAACCCACCAGAAACCAACCCGGTTTCCCCCTACCAATTCCCCGACTCCTGAACCCTCAACGAAGGCGCCGAGCGCGCCCTCGACCACTGCCTCACCCCACAACAACGCATCATGGGCAGCCACCACAAATACGACCCCATGTTCCTGGCCAACGCCGCCTAAAACAGCGAATCCTTTGACTCCGCCAGCGAAATGCTCAGCAACTTCGCCGCCATCCTGGAATCCGCACACCGCAAGACTGCGCTGGGTATTGCCAGGTCGTTATGGTTGCGGGGTTGGCGGTGAATCAGGCGCTGGATCATGTTGAGGTGAAGACGTAAGCGGCTGACCGCTGTAGTCCAACTGCTGGAAAGAAAATAGCCGAGGTTGTCAGGTGTGACTGACGACCTCGGCCAAATGAGCATTTCTATTTTTTGCGACACATCTCGACGTCATCCTGAGTCTTCAGGTCCGTGTCGATTCCCAAACGATACCTGCAGTAATCAATAATCCACCCCCGCTCCTCTGCTGTCAGGCGCTCTACCTTCCTGATCTCTCCATCGTTAGCGTGGATGTTGTAGAACTTCATTTGAAACGTCGGGTGCTTCTTGATGAAGACAATGGTCTCGATGTCTCCGTCCTCAAGGGCTTCGTAGTAGCCGACGTAGAGCACGGTTACTACGGCGAGGACTGCTGCGATTAAAAGCTTTTTCATTGCTGTGGCGCCGGCGGTGGAAGCAGTTGGGTTTTAGCTCTGATATTTCTGACCAGCTCCATTCCAATGTTGCCGGGGCAAATTTTCCCTTCAGAGCCTTGCCCTGGATATTCCCGGTGTCCACCAAAATTCTTGATAAAAAACACGCTTTTCAATGCGTCGATCAGGTGCATCAGTGAAACGATTTGCTCTTTGGGAATAACGTTAGTGGTGCTGTAACCGATGCTATCCAGAGCCACCCGACCTTTGGCAACCCAATCGCCACCCTCCTCCGGTGTCGTCAGGTTTTCCAGCAGGACGATGCCAATCAGCCCTGTGTTGTATTTCAGGACACTTGAACCCTGAAGCCGAATGTCACGACCTTCAAAGACCTGCCCAGTGCAATCAATTCCGTAGTGGTAGCCAATATCGTCGTACTTCTGGCTCAGGTGTCCTTTCTGGATTTCTTGCATCTGCTCCGCTCCGGGAGTGCAGCTATGGCTGCGGCCCGCGTGGTGCAAAGCGATCATGGTGTAGTCCCAATCCTTGACCATGTCCTTCTTGCCATCCAACGCTTTCCAGGACGAGCGCTCGACAAACGTAACCTTCAAATCCCGAACCCGTTTAATAATCGCCTCACGAGTAGCCGCTCGATCATTCACTGCCACCGGTATAGGGCACATGAACTCGCCTGGCTTAATCTCCTGAGCAGTTGCCTGTGTCGCAAAACTGGCGGCCATTACTGTTTCTCCGAAAATTCATGAAGCGTTCGAGCTGGGGCATTGAACGTGATGTGAAGTGAGATTTGGGCATTGGGCGTCGGCGTTTTGATGTGTGCGATGCCATCAGCATCGGTGACGCCTTTGGACTCAACGCCATTGACCGTCGCAACGTAGTCACGAAACGCCAACGGCTTACCCGTCTCACTGTCGGTAACACTGAACGACTGCCCGAATCGTTTCTGAATGGCGAGAGGTAAAGGAGGAATGAAAGGTGCCGGGGTATGCGAATCTCCGATGATGACTGTCCCCGAACCACCAATCACAACGTCGCCGTGTGAACCTGTGGTATCGATCAGCGCAGCGTTTTTGCCATTGATAAACACCGTAGCGGAAACACCCGAAACCAGAGCACTTCCACAGGTACAGGTATCCCCTTTACGGGCGGCAGCGAGGCCGTCGAAGAACACGTCGGGGGATCCTGATGAGATGGCTTTTGGGCCATGCCCGGGCATCGGGCAAGAGGTTGGATCAGTGATTCGTGCGGCAGGCTTTGCCATGTGCTTGACTCCCTGTCAGCGGATTGAACGAGTGCGGACTTTATCAGAAACCCACCTGTGCAAATAAATTCGTCCCCTTTTATCTATCCGCAGTCTTCGTTATCTGATGCAGGGAGCCAGCTATGAACCGTGGTGCGACATGGGGTAAATGGGATCTGCACATTCACACGCCGGCGTCGTATGAATGGAGGGGTGGAAAAAGGTTAAGGGACATAACGTCCGATGAAGAACGCCATAACCTGCTCAAAGAAGTCGTGGAAGGTATCAACGCTAGCGGCTGTGTTGCTGTCGCGATCATGGACTATTGGACCTTTGACGGTGTTAAGGCCTTACGCGCTTATCTCAAGCGGCCCGATGCTGTGAAGTGCAATGCAACGATTTTTCCCGGCATTGAGCTTCGTATGGTGTCGCCAGGGGAATTCCGCCTGAACATGCATGCGTTACTCAATCCCGATTTGAGTGATGACAAGCTTGATGCATTTAAGACTCAGCTGAAGTTGTCCATCAGCGGGAAGCCATTAACGGATGGATATCTCGTTGAGTGGGCTCGGCATCATATTTCCGCTGATCGTATCCAACAGCTTGGGCTGACAAAGGAGGGGATTATTACCTCGGAGGCTGTTGCTCTCGCGGCCGCCTCCAAAACGGCGGAGGTACTACCCGATTCTGTTGCCGAAGCCCTGAGGATGCTCGGTGAGCGTGATGCAGTTTTGTTCGTCCCTTTTGATACGAACGATGGTGTTGCGAAAATCAAATTTCGTGAGCACTACTCCTTTCCTCGTGAAGTCCTCGCAATGGAAGCCATCTTCGAGGTTTCTGCACTCAAAACACGCGATGCGTTTGCGGGCATCAAGACTGCCGAGAATGAAGCATTCTTTGACGAGTTCATGGGGGCGATCAAACATCCGAAGCTCGCTGTTCGTGGGAGTGACGCCCACAAGGTTTCTGAGTATGGGGTTTTCCCCGCAGGTAAATCGACATGGATCAAGACCAGTCCGACATTTGCTGGACTTCTCCAGGCATGCAGAGAGCCTGCAAACCGCTCCTACATCGGAACTCAGCCGCCGAAGCTGGATTTCGTTGACAAAAATCCACACTTGTTCCTCAACACCATTCGAGTCCGAAAGAAACCAGGAGCACCTGAACCGGGAGACTGGTTTGATCCTACAGAGCTTCCGCTCAATCATGACTTAGTAGCACTTGTAGGCCGGAAGGGAAGCGGCAAGAGTGCATTGGCGGATGTAATCGGGATGCTTGGGGATACTCCGAACGGGCGGTACTTTTCCTTCCTCTCTGACCAGCGCTTCAGGTTGCCCAAGGACAATAAGGCCAGCTCGTTCGAGGCTCAACTCGAATGGGTACAAGATACAAAGGAACCGGAATGGCGCGGACTTTCTGAAGCGCGACTCAGTAGCTCAGTAGCTCGAGTTAAATACCTACCACAGCGTTATTTCGAAGAGCTCTGCAATGATCACGTTAGAGGTGACGACAGCCTTCTCCAAAGTGAGTTACGCACAGTCATTTTCTCGCATATCCCCTCGGATGGGCGAAAAGGAGCAGCGACCCTTGAAGAGTTGATTCGCTTGCGGACGGACATAATCAGCAGTGAGACCATCGATCTACAAAAATCGCTGACGACACTCAACGCACGGATCCTAGAGCTGACTAACCAAGTGGACCCTGCTGCCAAGCTTCGTGCTCGGGAAGAATTGAAGCTTTCCTTGCTAGCCCTTCGGTCTCTGTACGAAAAGAAGCCGGCAGAGCCAGTCGAGCCGCAGTCCGACAATGCCGCAGCTTTGGCAACTTCCCAAAGTATCTCGGAAATCCAAAGTGCCATCGATGAATTGAAGAACAAAGTAGGTGCCGCTTTATCCACTGTGGAATCCTTACGGTCCACAAAGCGCGACATTACTGATTCGGTCGAGCGCATTCAGTCCTTTGAGAGGACCGGTACCGCGGTGATCGCGGAGCTGACAGCTCGATTGGCACCCCTTGGTATTGACGCTCAGGAAGTGATCAAACTAACTATTGATCTGACGCCACTACAAGAACTCACAACTTCCATCGATGACGAAATTTCCGGCCAAGAAGCCTTGCTTGATTTTGGCTTGCCAACTTCACATACAGCTATGCTTGCCGAGCGAGAAAAAGAACTTCGAAACGAAAAGGAGAAGTTAGAAGGGCCACTGCTAGCGTACCAAGAAGATTTGGCGGCGCTGAGAAATTGGAACGAAGAGTGGACAGCTGCTGTAGGTACTGCAGAGACTGATGGCAGTTTTAGAAATCTCTGGTTCAAGGTTAAGAGCTTTACCGCACGCCGCGCTGAGCTAGTGGAGTTACAGGTAAAGCGAGTGGAAATCTCCGTTTCCATTTTAGAAGCTCTCCAGCGCCGCGCGGTGGTGTTGCGCGAGCTTTTCGCACCAGTTCAAGCACTTATCGACGACGAGCCCGCGATACGGGAAGCCTTGGGAGTACAGTTCTCAGTACGCTTTTCTTTCGACGCATTCGCCACTCGGCTGTTCGACTACGTTAAACAGAGTTCTGGTTCATTCGTAGGCTTGGAGGAATCGAAGGCATTCGCCCTTAGCCTGATAGCCAAGCATGACCTTAGCGATCCTGATGGATTACGGGCCTTTCTCAGCGAAGTCGACACGGCGCTGAATTTTGATATCCGGAGCAATGTCAAACGCGCTGTACCCCTTTCTTCAATCTTGCGAGCAGACAGAAGCGCGGCGGATCTCTATGACTTCCTTTATGGGCTGAGCTACGTCGACCTAAGCTATGGGCTGATGCTCGGCAGCGTAGAGTTGGAGCGTCTATCTCCAGGTCAGCGCGGTGCGTTACTACTAATTTTCTATTTACTTGTTGATAGGGAACGTGTCCCCATCATTCTTGACCAGCCCGAGGAGAACCTAGACAACGAGACCGTTTACAACCTGTTGGTAGGGGTCATCAACAGGGCGAAGCAGCATCGACAAGTAATAATGGTCACTCACAACGCTAACTTGGCAGTCGCCTGCGATGCCGAGCAAGTCATTGTGTGCTCCATGGAGCGTGACGGTAGTAATCGCATCGAGTACGACGCAGGCTCAATAGAGGAGCTCCACCTCAATCAGTCCGTAGTCAACATCTTAGAAGGTACAATGCCAGCATTCGAAAACAGGCGCAGAAAGTACGTCTAGGCGTTTAACGAGACAGCACTTCAATTAAAGAAAGAAAGAAAGAAAGAAAGAAAGAAAGAAAGGGAGGAACAGACAGAAACAAAATACCAAGAGGACAAATACAAGGGGACTGATCTATTTTCTGGAAAATAAATCAGCCTCCCCCTTTTTCCCACTAGAGATTGGAGCAAAAAAATTGGAGCGGATGTACTCTACCCCTTTATCACCTGATTTACCAAAAGCATTAACTTGGCTACACCAGTCTCTTGGTTTATTGTGCTCCACTCGGAACTATCTAATTTTTCTCAGCATCTCTCGAGTACTTACACGTTTGATCATGCCATGGGAGATCGCCCTAAATGAGAAGAAAAACGTGCCAAATGAAGAAAGAATGAGCATTATTGGAATAAAGAATATCAGAAGTAACTTTGATTGCGACTCATCATCCCCAGCCAAGAGATTTAACTGCACAATTATGGTAGCGATAATTGCACCACTCCCAAGCCCTAGCGCGAATAAGACTGTAGACTGAAGGGCTCTCTCTGCCGCATATAAAGAGCGACGCTGAACTGGTCCAGGTTGGAATGCTCTTGAGCGGTTGTACAACAGTGCTGAAAATCCAAACAATACCGCTAGAACTGGAAAGCACAACGTTGCTAGAAAAAGAAAGTCTTTTTGTCGTAGGTAGTGATCCATTGCCCCAAAAAAAATAGTCGCACCAAACAACCAGATCAAAAAAAAGAAAAACCTTACAAACAGCCTATCTATTAAATACAATATTTTTACCAGCATAAAACCTCATTATTTAACAGCCCGAACAATATTAGCTTGCAAAATAGTACAAATAGGGGGGGGGGGCTTATTTATTTCCTTAAAATAAAATCAGCCCCCCCTTTTTTAATCGCTTTTTTAACTTTTCCTCACCGATTTAGGATAGGCAACCAGCATCCCTCAGCCAATCACTTAACTTCATATTTCTTAAGGCACTACTTGTTTCTGCGCTCGCTCCTCACTTGAATTATAGGTACTAACCCCAATATAAATTCCTGCCCCCATAACTGCATTAAAACCTATGAGCACTGTAGCAATTGCGACTATCCGAAAGCGCCGGTATGCAGGCTCACCTCGCTTTACAGAGTTCCAAGTACTCTTCAGAATTGGCGCCGCTGCCAATCTTATCTCGTTACAAATTTGAAGAACCTCGGAGAACTCATACCCTCCGATTTTTCGTGCCCGCAAAACAGCATCCATTAATTTAGCCTCATGGCTTTCAGGTTCTTTTTCAATCTGAACTGGATTTAACCTAAGTTGTATTTTTGTCAAATTTTCTGTAGCTCGAGCATAAGCATCTCTTGTCTCTTTGTAAGATTCGATTTGTAGTTGATGCGCCTCAATATTGGAATGCATCTTTAGAGGCTTGAATCTATCAGACTTGTATGCCCTAGACAGCTCCTGAGCTGCTGAAGTGTATTCAGCAATCTCACTCCGTAGACCATCCACCCAAGCAAGACGAAACTCAGAAACTTTATTCTCCTTGGAACTAACCATATTCATTATTGAAAACACACCAGTAAGCAGTGCAGCAATAATCACACCAAAAGCCACGTACACTGTAGGAGGAATAGAAGTCATATCCATTTATAAACCCGATTTTGATTCAGCAAAACTTGAAAAGTACTCGCCAACTGTGAAGACGCGAGACAAAATGCGAAGCGGCATTACTTTCGAAAATACCGATCCTTTGAATTCCTACCACGCGTAATTGCTCAATATATTATCTTGCAACTCCAACACTAAATTTGCTGATTTAAATACACCTTGCCATTGGCCAAGCCTAGTTTGGTGATGATGTGCTGCTGACCACTCAATCACTCGAATTGGCTTATACGCCCCATACATAGCAATCAACTCGTTCAGATGTATATCACAACCAGAATAACCAACCACAACAATTTGTGTTGCTTCTTGAAGTGCACGATGCAAATAATGCCAATAGGTCGTGAGAATAGGCGATGCGCTAATTACCGATCGCTTATGCGCTACATGGGTTAACACTATGTGTTCGGAAGGGTTAGCGGTGAACGTACTAATTTCGTGGCGCTGAAGCTTTCGAATACGCCCATCAATGTCTGTGTAAAACAAAGGAGACCCATGCAAGTGCAGATAATAACCGAAGGTTCTACCCCATAATCGTTCCAAATTAGCCGAATCAAATCCTTGATTAGTTATCCCGTCGACTAGATTTCCTCCATAACCGGAGAGGATACCGCGATCAATAAACGCTCCATACAGTAGCCTGTCGTAATTCAAGGTAGCAACATGAGAGTTCGTCTGTTGAATAAATTCACACAGCGACGTTATGAAAGGTGCTGGCAAATCAGCGTCGGTTAGATGCAGTCTGCTTGCCACCATATGCATATATTTAGCTACTGCAACAGGAAAGTGCTGTCCTTGTGCTGTGAGCCAATGTAGATTCGGGGAAAGTATATTATTTAGCGTTTTGCATGCTGTGACAGCTTGATGTAATACGTCGAGTTGTTCTTCATTTTGTGGTATCGCATTCTCATGCCCTAGGGTGAGGCTGATCAGCCTTTTGTCTTCTGGCGTTAAGAAGTGAGCGATGGTCCATACATCGTGCATAACCTGAGCTAAATTGAAATGGTTGGGCGAGAGAGCCATGCCCAGCCCGTTGCCAAAAATTAATGCTTTACGCATCTCTCATCCTTGTTTTTGGTGGTTTTACAATCCTTAGATAGCAAAAGAGAAAAAATGATGTCAACTGGCCTTTGGTCCAGTATGCCTTGAACCCTGCAATCTAGGGCCTAACCAACCTAGGCATCTCCACCCCCTCCCCCAACCTCTCCACCTCCAACCGCACCCTCTCCCCACCCTGCTCAATCACCACCCCATCCCCCTCCACCGCCACCAACTTCACCCCGGGACTCACCCGCTCCCCCTGCAAAAAACTCCTCGGCGGTCCGTCGTTGAGGCTGAGTATCGCCACCGCCCCGCGACTCCCCGCCATCACTCCACTCACCTTGATCTCCACCGGCGCCGGGCGGTTGGAAAACCATTGCAACGCCGGATTGTCGCTACGCGCCGCAAGCAGTTGCGGGGTGGCCGCCGGGGTGTGGGATTCGGCGGTGGTCAGGAGCAGGGATGACCAGGTGGCGATGCCGATCAGGGCGGTCAGCAGTGCGGCGGCCTGGATGATTTGGGGGGGTGAAAAGCGTGCGGTGAATCTCATGGGCTGAATCTCCTTTTAGTCCCGGTGACCAGACTACGCGGCAATTCTCACGGTTTTATTTCACACGCCTTACATGTTGGCCGTGCAGGATGGTTTTTTGGGACGTGCTGGACGCAAGGGAGTGCGTATTCGATGAACCGGTGCAGGCAGCAGGGTTTTACGTTGATCGAGTTGATGGTGGTGTTGGTGATCATCGGCATCGCCAGTGCGGCGATCAGTCTGAGTATCAAGCCCGATCCGTTGCAGTTGCTGCGCAAGGACGCCGAGCGCGTGGCCCAGTTGCTGCAGATTGCTCAGGCGGAGGCCCGCGCCGATGGCCGGCCGATTGCGTGGTTGAGCGATGGCAAGGGGTTTCGGTTCAGTCGGCGCAGTGACAGTGGCAAGGGTTTTGATCATTTCGATCGGGACCCGCAGTTGCGGCCGCGTCCGTGGCAGAGTCCGAAGCTGGAGGTGCGGGTGGAGCCCAAGCAGAAAGTGGTACTGAACGCGGAGTGGATCAATCCGCCGCTGCAGTTGACGCTGTCTGACGGGCTCAATCGGTTGAGTGTGCTGCGCGATGCCTCGGGCCGGATTAGCGTGCAATGAACAGACAACAAGGTTTTACGCTGATCGAGGTGATGGTCGCGATTCTGCTGATGGCGGTGGTCAGTCTGATTGCCTGGAAGGGGCTGGACAGTGTCACGCGCGCCGACAGCCATTTGCAGGCCAGTGGTGAGCAGAGCGACAGCCTGTTGCGGGCGTTGAATCAGATGCAGCGGGATGTGGAGATGCGCGCCGGGGTTGAGCTGACGGAGCCGAAGAAGGTTGGCACGGAGGATGAACCGGCGACGGCGCCGCCTGCCGTTACGGTGCGCAGCAGTGACAGCAAGGGGTTTCGGCTGGACATCATTCGTAGCGCGGCGGATCAGCCGGGGGCGTTGCAGCGGGTGCGCTGGTGGCTCAAGGGGGACACGTTGTATCGCGCGGTTGCGCCGGCACGTAGTCGGTATCCGTTGCCGGCGCCTACGGCTGGGGTGGCGGTGTTGGGTGAGGTGAGTGATTTGCAGGTGCGGGTTTGGGAGATGGATAAGGGGTGGCGGCAGTTGAGCGGGAATCGGCGGGAGGATCCGTTGGGGCTGGAGGTGCGGTTGACTCGGGAGACGGCGCAGGGGGTGGAGAAGTATCGGCAGGTGATGGGGCCCTTGCAGTGATCAGCTGAGGACGACTACGCCGCCCGGCAACTCGGTGCATTTGACGCCGTAGGCATCGCGGATCAGTGCGCCTACCCCGGCCAGTTGATCGAGGGAGAAACGCGCCTGCACGCGGCGCTGGCCGAGTTCGCGGTTGAGCAGCAGCAACATGCCTGGGCGGTAGCGGTTGATCTCGTCGATCATCTGGCTCAGGGTCGCACCGTTGAACACAAGGACCTGTTGACGCCAGTTCATCACCGCCGCGGTGTCGACGCTTTGCACGGTGCCGACCTGTTGCGCGTCATAGGTCAGTTGCTGGCCCGGTTCCAGGCGCAGGCTCCGGCCTTCAACTTCCACATCCACCGCACCATCGAGGCACGTCACGCAAACCTGTTGATCAAGGTTGCGCAGGTTGAACCGCGCCCTGCTCGCCCGCAGCCATCCGCCACCGGCCTGCATCGCCATCGGCAACCGTGCGGTCTGCACTTCAACTTCGCCGCTGACCAGTTCAAAGCCTTGCACGCCCTCATCCACCGAGCGTTGGTTGATGCGGGTCTGGGTATTCAGTTCCAGGCTCAAACCATCGGCCGGTTCGACGCGGCGTTGCTGACCGACTTCGGTGATGTAATCCGCGCCGAGCCCGGAGAACCCGCCCGGGATCGTGCCGCGCACCAACAGGAACGCTGCCGACGCGGCAATCGCGCCGCCGAGAAACGCCCGTCGTCCGAACCGGCGTGGCGCCTGCGTCGCTTCGGCCGCCGGTTGCAGCAGGTGCCACAAGGCTTTGCACTCTTCGAAGGCGCGGGCGTGTTCGGGGCTTTGGGCGCACCACTGGCGCAGCGCTCGGGCGTCGGCGACCGTGGCGCGGCCGGAGGTCAGCAGGATCAGCCAGTCGCGGGCTTCGCTTTGCAGACGCTCGGCAGGCGTGGGCTCGGCAGGTGTCAGACGGAAGATGTTCAAACGCGCAGGTACTCGACGGGTTGATCGGGAGCTTCATTCACTAGACGGTTTTCCGGCCCCGCGACCGAACCGCTGAAACACTTTTCTTTCCAGTTTGGCCGCGCAGTGTCCGAGGGCAGCCTTGATTTCCTTCTCGACCATGCGTGTGGAGATGCCGAAACGCTGGGAGATTTCCAGGTGCGGCGCTTCTTCCAGGCGTGCGGCGATGAAGATCCGGCGGCGCCGGGCCGGCAGTTCGTAGAGGGCGCTGAGCAGCGACTGGATTTCCTTTTGGCCGCCGACCACGCGCATCGGGTCCAGCGCTTCGTCGCTGACTTGCAGCAGTTCTTCGACTTCGCTGCCGGTGAGCAGCCGAGCATCGGCCTGGCGGCGGTCGGCGGCGATGTTCAGGGCCATGCGATAGAGGTAGGCGTTGGGCCGCAGCAGGTTCGGCGGCGCTTCCATGCGGTCGACCCGCAGGTAGGTTTCGTGCAGCACGTCGTTGGCCAGGTCCTCCGAGCCGAGACGGCGTCGCAGGCGCACCCGAAAGTCCTCGTAGGACGTCAGGAATAGCTGGACCATCGAACTTTGTCCGGCGTCTTTCATCCCCCGGAAACTCCTTCCCATTGTGTGCATTCCATGCGCTTTCCTGACGATTCGGGTAACAACAGCAACGTGACTGGCTGGCGCAATGCGCCGGGTGTGGGCCGGTCGATTTTGAGCGTGTGAAAACTGTCTACCAGCGCTGCATCGCGCCGAACATCGCCGGTCGAGGTGACCAACCGGTTGTGCTGCACCACGCCGTCGCGGCCGATCCACAGCTGCAACACCGCGCGAAAACTGCCGGGCCGGGTCAGCGGCGAGCGGCACAGGTTGCGTTCAATAGCGGCCTGCACCGCCGTGGCGTAACTGCGGTTGACTGCCGCGCTGGCCGGGGTCGGTTTCTCCGCCGGCATCGGCACGTCCTCGACTTGCGCCACTTGCAAGGTGAACGCGTCGTCGCGGCTGTACTTGGCCATCAAGCCGCTGCCGCCGAGCATCCGGCGCAACGCTTCTGCGGCGGTGAATTCGCCATCCACCGCCAGCGAGCGCCGACCGCGACTCAACTGGCTGTCGACCAGCACCGCCATGCCGGTGGCGCGGCTGAACTGTTCGAGGGCGCGGGCCAGTTCCTGGGCCGGGATGTGCAGCGTCATGCGCATCGATGCCGGCATCGGGTCGGCGCTGACGCGGCTCAGAAACAAGCCAAGCAGCAGCCCCAGACAGAGCTGGCGCACGAGCGCTGAGCGCGCAAATTCGTCCCTGGCACGGCCTCGCTGCACGGCTGATGCACCCCTGAAAACCGTCATCCTGAGGGCTGTTTATGAATCTGGTGTGACGGCCACTGCAAAAAAACCATCACGGGATCGTTGCCGCCGTTGCACTAGACTCTTGAGCTAGAGCGGCCCCTTCGGGCCGGCCAGGAGGCAGGCATGAAATCAGTCTGGAAAGTCGTCTTCGGCGGGTTGTTGCTGACGGTGTTGGGCGGTGCGCACGCGGAGCAGCCGCTGGGCTGCGTCGAGGTGACGGTGGGTGGTTACAAGGCGCCGAATTACGATTGCCTGAGCCAGCAGATGGGCAACAACCCCGACGGCGCGGCGGCTGCGCAGAAGAATCAGGAAGCGATGAATGTACCGGTCAACAAGCGCCCGCCGAATCAGGTGGGGCTGGCGACGCCGGCGGCCACGAGTACGCGGATGGGTAATACGTTTGGCACGTCGGTGAAACCGCAGCGGCCGCCGGTGAATACCGGCGCTTCACCGCTACTGGGCAAGTGATCAGTCGCTGGGGATCTGGCGGAAGCTCACCGCCAGGCGATTCCAGCTGTTGATGGTGCTGACGGCCATGGTCAGGTCCACCAGTTCCGTCTCGTTGAACTGTTCCCGCGCCTGCTGGTAAACATCGTCAGGCACCCGGCTATCCGCCAGCAGCGTCACCGCCTCGGTCCAGGCCAGCGCCGCCCGCTCGCGCAGGTTGAAGAAGCCGCTGTCGCGCCAGACTGCGATGGCGTACAAGCGTCGATCCGTCTCCCCAGCCCGCCGCGCCTCCACCGAATGCATGTCGGTGCAGAACGCGCAGCCGTTGAGTTGCGAGGCGCGGATCTTGATCAGGTGCAGCAGCGGCGGTTCGATGCTCAGGTTGCTGGTCAGCGCTTCCAGGCCAATCATCGCTTTCATGGCTTTGGGTGAAGCACTGTAGTAATCCAGACGCGGGGACATGGGCGGGCCTCGGGCAGCAGAAGAGTGATTTCACGGTAGGCGCTGGTTGGGCAACGTTACAGCCCCAATTCCACGAAAAAATGGCAGACCATTTCCCCCGAGCCAAGCCCGCTCCCACAAGGGTAAGTGACCAATTCGATATTTTTGCTCTACGCAACTACTGCCCCGTAAACAAACGGGAGTAATCTGGCCGGCACACTCAATCACCCGGAGCGCCCCGTCGGTATGGAACTGCATGTCGTGATCAATGGCCGCAAGGATCTGGCCGGTCAGTTGTACCAGCAACTGCGCGGCGCCATTGAATCCGGGCGTCTGACCGCCGGCACCCAGTTGCCGCCCAGCCGTTTGCTCGCCGAGCAACTGGGGCTCTCGCGCAAGACCATTTCCGACACCTACGCGCAATTGACCTATGAGAACTTCCTCACCGGGGTGATCGGCAAAGGCACTTACGTCAACGCCCGCTCGACGCCGGTACAGCGCAAACAAAGCCATTCCGAACTGGCCAGTTCCGAGGTGATCGAGAGCTGGCGCAATCTGCCGGTGTTCCTGCGCCACCCGACGCTCGAGGGCTCGCTGCGCTACGACTTCATCGGCGGCGCCACCAGCAAGGGCCAGTTTCCCCAGGATGACTGGCGCCGCTGCGTCGCTCATGCGCTGCGGCAGATGGCCAATGCCAAAGGTTTCTACAGCGTGCCGGAAGGCCTGCCGGCGCTGCGCAATGCGATTGCCCGGCACATCGCGTTTTCCCGTGGTGTGAACTGTCAGGACGAAGACATCGTGGTCTGCAACGGCGCGCAACAGGCGCTGGACCTGATCACCCGCGTGCTGATTCGCCCCGGCAGTCTGGTGGCGATGGAAGATCCCGGCTACCCGCCGGCGCGGCTGCTGTTCGGCACTCACGGGGCGATGGTGGTCGGCGTGCCGGTGGATGCCGAGGGCATTCAGGTCGAGCGGATTCCCGAGGGCACGCGACTGATCTACGTGACGCCGTCGCACCAGTTCCCGCTGGGCATGCCGATGAGTCAGGCGCGGCGCGAGGCCCTGCTCGAACGGGCTTATGAACTCGGCGCGATCATCATCGAGGACGACTATGACAGCGAATTCCGCTACGAGGGCCGGCCGACGGATTCGCTGCACAACCTCGATCAGCGCGGCATCGTTGCCTATGTCGGCACTTTCTCGAAAACCCTGCTGCCAGAGCTGCGCCTCGGCTACGCGATCCTGCCGCCGGCGATTCTCGAAGCGGTGATTCGCGCCAAGCAGCTCACCGATCTGCACGCCTCTACCCTGCCCCAATGGGCGCTTGCCAAGTTCATCGCCGAAGGCTGTCTGCTCAAGCACATCCGCCGCTGCCATACCATTTATGCCCAGCGCCGCGAGCGGATTCTGGCGCGCATGGCCACCGACCTGTCGCCGTGGCTGGAGGCCGTGCCGCCCAGCGCGGGGTTTCACATGGCGGTGTTCTGCAAGGTGCCGATCGACTTGCCGCTGGTGATCGAACTGGCGAAAAAGG
>Ga0207713_1001089_pt1 | contig 23286 bp, 6 predicted proteins | sample KBSS64metaG_FD_184404 | JGI IMG/M metagenome (GOLD analysis project Ga0207713, IMG submission 184404) | Switchgrass rhizosphere microbial communities from Kellogg Biological Station, Michigan, USA - KBS S6-4 metaG (SPAdes) (version 2) | ecosystem: Host-associated > Plants > Roots > Rhizosphere >... | reverse complement strand
CTTCGAGCCAATCACCGTCCTGATCCAGCACCAGACTGTGCAGCCCGGCCGGAACCGGCAGTTGCGCCAGCAGATGACTTTGGGTCAGCAACAGCGCAACCCCGCTGTCCTCGAACATGTAGGCCAGACGATCCTGCGGGTACTCAGGATCCAGCGGCAGATAGGCACCGCCGGCCTTGAGAATCGCCAGCAAACCGACAACCATTTCCAGCGAGCGCTCGACCGAAATCCCGACCAGCACTTCCGGGCCGACACCGTGTTCGATCAACACATCTGCCAGCCGATTGGCCCGGGCGTTGAGCTGGGCATAGGTCAAACGTTGTTCGCCGAACACCAGCGCCAGAGCGTCCGGGGTAGCACGTACCTGATCCTCGATCAGCGAATGCACGCTGCGCGACAGCGGGTATTCGGTGGTCGTGGCGTTCCATTGTTCGACCTGCTGCTGTTGCTCCTCGCTGGAGAGCAACTCCAGTTGGCCCAACGCCAAAGCGCCGCCCTGCATCATCTGCGTCAGCAGGTTGTGCAAGTGTTCGCCCAGTCGCGCAATGTCGACTTCGGCAAAATGCGCACGGCCGTAGCTGAAGTGCAGCGACAGGGTGTCGCCCATGCTCACGGCGAGAGTCAACGGGTAGTTGGTCTGCTCGTGGTTGGTGACGTCGGTGAAGCGCAATCCGGCCGGCGCACCCTGTTGCATGGCCTCCGATACCGGGTAGTTCTCGAACACCAGAATGCTGTCGAACAGGGCGTCACCGCCCTTGCCGGCCCAGCGCTGGATCTCGAACAGCGGCGTGTGTTCGTGCTCGCGCAGGCTCAGGTTTTGCGTCTGCACGGTGTGCAACCACTGGCCGACACTCTGCTCGGCTCGCGGGGTGCCGATCACCGGCAAGGTGTTGATGAACAGCCCGATCTGCTGCTCGATGCCTTTGAGATCCGCCGGACGCCCGGCCACCGTTGCACCGAAGGCGACCGTGTCCTGACCGCTGTAGCGTTGCAGCAACAGCAGCCACGCCGCTTGCACCAGGGTGTTGAGGGTGACTTTCTGCTCACGGGCGAACTCGGCCAGTTGCCGGGTGGCAGCGGCATTCATGACGCGCTGATGATCGGCATACCCCGCGACGTCCATCAGGTCATCACGACGGGCGATGGCCTGAGTCAGACGGGTCGGCTCTTGCAGGTCGGCCAACTGGGTTTTCCAGAAAGACTCGCTGACGCTGCCGTCCTGACGTTGCAGCCAGGCGATGTAGTCGCGATAACGTCCCACCGATTGCGCCAGCGGCTGACCGCTGTAGCGGTGCAGCACTTCGCCCATCAACTGCGAGTTGCCCCAGCCATCCATCAGGATGTGATGGTTGGTGTAGATCAGGTGACAGGTGTCATCATCGATGCGCACCAGACACAGGCGCAGCAACGGCGCAGCGGTCAGTTCGAAGCCCCGTTTGCGCTCCTGCGCGGCCAGTGCGTCGAGGTCGGCCTGATAGTCACGGCGACCACGCCAGTCCTGCACGCTGAACGGCAGTTCGACCTGTTTATGCACCACCTGCACCGGACGCTCGCCCTGCCACAGGAATCCGCTGCGCAGTACGTCATGCGCCTGCAACGCTGCCTGCCAGGCAGCACGGAAGCGCTCGACATCCAGCCCCTGCACATCGGCGCGGGTCTGGTTGATGTAATCGCCGGCCTCTTCCTCGTACAGCGTGTGGAACAGCATGCCTTGCTGCATCGGCGACAGCGGATAGATGTCTTCGATCAGCGACGACGGCAGCGGCAACCCATCGAGTTGTGCCTGGCTCAGCGGCGCCAGCGGGAAGTCCGACGGCGTCACACCGTGCATGCCGTCGCGGCAGCAATGTTCGATCAGCGCCGCCAGTTCCTGGGCGTAATCATCGGCCAGAGCCTGAACGGTGCCGCGCTCGAACATGCGTTCACTGAAGGTCCAGCCAAGGCTGAATTCGCCGCCATAAATGCCGCCGTTAAGGGTCAACGGACTGCTGAGCAAGGCGTCCAGGCTCTGCTCGGCACCGCGCGCTTCACTGGCTGGCGTGAACAGGGCGGCCTGCCCCGCGTCGAAGCTGCTGTCGAACTGCCCCAGGTAATTGAACGTGATCGCCGGTTGCGGCAAGGCACGCAGGGTTTCGCGTACCGCATCGCTGCCCAGATAACGCAACACACCGAAGCCGATGCCTTTGTTCGGGATGGCGCGCAGTTGCTCCTTGACCGCTTTGAGCGAAGCGCCGAGTTCGACGCCGGCAGTCAGCCTGACCGGGAACAGACTGGTGAACCAGCCGACGCTGCGGCTCAGGTCGATGTCGGCGAACAGGTCTTCGCGGCCATGGCCTTCGAGCTGAATCAGCGTCGAATCCTCGCCGGTCCAACGGCTGATCACCCGTGCCAGTGCGGTCAGCAACAGGTCGTTGACCTGGGTGCGGTAGGCCGCTGGCGCGTCTTGCAGCAGTTGGCGGGTCAGCTCGGCGCCGAGTCGGGTCTGCACCGTGTGTTCATGACGGCTCTGCAAGCTGCCATCGGCATGATCCACCGGCAACTGGCTGGACACGTTTTGCAGCTGTTCGAGCCAGTACGGTTGCTCGGCCAGCAGCGCTTCACTGCTTGCATAAGCGTGCAGGCGCTCGGCCCAGGTTTTGAACGCGCTGGTCCGGGCCGGCAGTTTCACCGGCTGAGCGTTGCTGATTTGCTGGTAAAGCCCTTGCAGGTCTTCCAGCAGAACACGCCACGAAACGCCGTCGACCACCAGGTGATGGATCACCAGCAACAGCCGCTGAGTACCGTCCGCCAGCGTCGCCAGCACCGCGCGCAACAACGGCCCGCCGAGGGCGAGGCTGCGTTGCGCTTCCAGGCCCAGCGCTTCGAGCTCGGCGGCGTCTGTGACCTGGGTTTGCCACAGCAGATCCTCCGGCAGCTCGTCGACCGCCAGGTGTTGCGCGGTCCATAGGCCGTCAACCGACACAAACGACAAGCGCAGTGCGTCGTGATGCTCGATCAACGCGTCGAGGGCAGCTTTCAGATGCGCAGCGTCCAGAGTCTGCGAGGTGTTGAGCAGCACCGACTGGTTCCAGTGATGCGGCTCGGCCACGCCTTCTTCGAAGAACTGCAACTGCGCCGGCAGCAACAGCGATGCACCGGTGACCGGCGACTGGTCGATGACAAAACCGCCCTCGCCGACCCGCGCGACGCTGGCCAGACCTTGAATGGTCTGGTGCTGGAACAGGTCTTTCGGACTGAAATGAATACCCGCCTGACGGGCGCGGCTGACCACTTGAATCGAGACGATCGAGTCACCGCCCAGTTCGAAGAAGTTGTCGGTCACACCGACTTGCGCCAGGCCCAGCACCGCTTGCCAGATGTCCACCAGCGTTTGCTCGGCGGCATTGGTGGCGGCCAGGTAATCCTGCTGCGCCTGCGCCGCGTCGGGTTTCGGCAACGCGTGACGATCGAGTTTTCCGTTGGGCGACAGCGGCATTTTTGCCAGGAACAACATGTGTGTCGGCACCATGTAATCCGGCAGGGTTTGCTGAAGCTGCTCGCGCAATGCACGGCGCAGTTCGCTTTGCAGCTCGCTGTCAGACATGACCGGTTCGGCGTCGGTCGGCACCACGTAGGCCACCAGTTGCTGACCGCTTGGCCCGGCCACCGCCATCACCAGCGTTTCGCGGACGGTGGGGGCATCCAGCAGACGCGCTTCGATTTCACCCAGTTCGATACGGAAACCGCGAATCTTCACCTGATGGTCGACACGGCCGATGTACTCGATCACCCCGTCGGCCCGGAACCGCGCCAGGTCACCGGTGCGATACAGACGTGCCCCCGGCTGCACCGAGAACGGGTCGGGCATGAAGCGCTCGGCGCTCAGGTCCGGACGGTTGAAATAACCGCGAGCGAGCAATTCGCCGCCGATCATCAGCTCGCCCACCGCGCCGACCGGCACCGGTTGGCCGGCAATGTCCAGCAGGTAGATGGAACGGCCCGGCAACGCCGAACCGATCGGCAAGGTCGATGGCGTCGGCTCGGCACCGGTCACGTAGTCGCCACAATCCAGCGACGTGGCAGTCACGGTGGCTTCGGTCGGGCCGTAGGTGTTGAGCAAACGAACGTGGGCCAGACCGGCCTTGTTCCAGGCCGCCATGCCTTCGGGCGGCATCGCTTCACCGCCGGCATGCACCTGACGCAAAACGCCGTAGTCACGTGGGCCGACTTCGGCGAAGTCCTTGGCCAGCATGCCCCAGTAGGCGGTGGTCAGGTCGATCACGCTGATGCGCTTGTCGAGCATCTCGCTGTACAGGGTTTCGCTGTCCCAGATCTCGGTGCCGCGCAGCACCACCGAAGCACCGGTGATCAGCGCCGGGTAAAGCTGTTCGACGAAACCGTCGAAGTTGAACGTCGAGAATTGCAGCACGCAGTCCTGCGCGGTCAACGCCATCAGGTCCACGGTCACGCAGGCGTGCTTGGTCAGCGACGCCTGATTGATCCCCACGCCTTTCGGACGCCCGGTGGAGCCCGAGGTGAACATCACGTAAGCGAGATTATCGGCCAGGGTCAGGTTCGGCAGATCAGCGCTTTGGAGCTGCTCTGGTTGACGATCAACACACAGCACCTCGACGCCTGCGACCTGCGGCAGACGCTCCAGCAAATGGCTCTGGCTCAGCAAAAGGAGCAGGCCGCTGTCTTCGATCATGCAGGTCAGGCGATCACCCGGGTATTGCGGGTCCAGCGGCACATAGGCGCCGCCGGCCTTGAGCACCGCCAGCAGGCTGACAATCATCTCCAGCGAACGCTCGACCGCGATCCCCACCAGCACGTCAGGACCGACGCCGCGCTGACGCAAGGTGTGCGCCAGACGGTTGGCCTGCTGGTTGAGTGCGGCGTACGTCAGATGTTGATCGGCAAAGTACAGCGCGACCTGATCCGGCGCCCGTTGCACTTGCTGTTCGAACAATTGATGCACATGCAGCGCAGTCGGGTAGTGCCCGGCGCAATAGCCCCAATCGTTGAGTGCCAGCTCACGTGCAGCCGCATCGAGCAGTTGCAGGTCGCCCAGGCAACGTTGATCGGAACCGGCGGCCATCTGCATCAGCACGTGGTTCAACTGCGCGCCCAACTGCTCGACGGTGGCGTCGGCAAAGTGCTCGCGGTCAAAGCTGTAATGCACTTCCAGCGTGCCTTCCAGGCTTACGCCCAGGGTCAGCGGGTAGTTGGTCTGTTCGTGGTTGGCCACCGGGCCGAAGCGCAGACCTTGCGGTGCGCCCTGCTCCAGCGCCTGGGCAATCGGGTAGTTTTCGAACACCAGAATGTTGTCGAACAGCGCTTCACCGCCCTGCCCGGCCCAGCGCTGGATATCGAACAGCGCGGTGTGTTCGAACTCGCGCAGCGCGAGGTTTTGCGCCTGCACCGCTTGCAGCCAGCTGCCGAGCGATTGCTCGGGCCGTGGGCTGGCGATCACCGGCAAGGTGTTGATGAACAGACCAATCTGTTGCTCGATTCCCGGCAAGTCCGCCGGACGCCCCGCCACGGTGGCGCCGAACGCGACGCTGGCCTTGCCGGTGTAGCGTTGCAGCACCAGCAGCCATGCGGCCTGAACGAGGGTGTTGACGGTGACTTTGGAAGCCCGGGCGAACTCACCCAGACGAGCAGTCTGCTCGCTGTCCAGCACGCGATAATGGTCGCCGTAGCCTTGCACCGCCGGCGCATCTTTCGGCCGGGCGATGGCGTGAGCCAGGCGCGTCGGCTCGTCCAGCGTGCGCAACGCCGGCAGCCAGAACGCCTCGCTCGCCGCCGCGTCCTGACGCTGCAACCAGCCGATGTAGTCGCCGTAGCGACCTGCGTGCGCGGCACTGAACTTGCCGCTGTAGCGTTGCAGCACTTCGCCGAGCAACTGCGAGTTGCTCCAGCCATCCATCAGGATGTGGTGGTTGGTGTAGATCAAGTGATGACGCTGATCATCAATACGTACGATCACCAGACGCAGCAGGGTCGATGCATTCAGGTCCAGGCTCTGACGCTCGGCGTCAGCCAGGGTCTGCAACGCGTCTTCCCGCTGCGGCTGTGCACGCCAATCGTGCAGGCTGTAAGGCATTTGCGCGTGCTTGCTGACCACTTGCACCGGCGCATCCAGCTCGCCCTGCCAGACGAACCGCGTACGCAGAATGTCGTGCGCATCGACGGCGGCCTGCCAGGCCTGATGGAAACGCTCGGGGTCGAGGCCTTCGACGTCCAGGCGCATCTGGTTGATGTAGTTGCCGGTGGACTCTTCATACACCGCGTGAAACAGCATGCCCTGCTGCATCGGCGACAGCGGATAAACGTCTTCGATCGACTGCGGCGCCAGCGGCAAGCCGTCCAGTTGAGCCTGGCTCAAGCGCGCCAGCGGGAAGTCCGACGGCGTGACCCCGTGATGACCGGCCTGGCAGCAATGCGCGATCAGCGCTTGCAGTTCCTGGGCGTAATCATCGGCCAGACGCTGAATCGTTGCCTCATCGAACATCTCATGGCTGAACGTCCAGCCCAGGTTCAGTTCGCCGCCATACACCTGGCCGTTGAGCGCCAACTGGTTGGCCAGCGGCGCATTGGCATCCAGCTCATCGCCCGCCGCTTCGCTGGACGGCACGAACAGCGCGCCATCGGCGGCGTCGAAGCTGCCGTCGAACTGGCCCAGGTAGTTGAAGGTCAGGCGCGGAACCGGCAGCTGCGCGAGGGCGGCACGATCCGCCTCCTCGCCCAGATACGCCAGCGCACCGAAACCGATGCCTTTGTTGGGGATCGCGCGCAGTTGCTCCTTGATCTGTTTCAGCGACGCGCCCAGCCCTGCCACCGGCGTCAGTCTGGCCGGGTACACGGTGGTGAACCAGCCCACGGTGCGGGTCAGGTCGATGCTATCGAACAGCTCTTCACGGCCATGGCCTTCGAGTTGAATCAGCGCACTGTCGGCGCCTGTCCAGCGCACCATCACGCGGGCCAGTGCGGTCAACAGCAGGTCATTGACCTGGGTGCGATAGGCCGCCGGAGCGTCCTGCAACAACTGACGGGTCAGGGCCTTGTCCAGACGGGTACGCACGGTCAGCGCGTGACGGTTTTGCAGACCACCGTCGGCGTTGTCCAGCGGCAGCGCGACATCGGCGCCTTGAAGCTGCTCCTGCCAATACGCCAGTTCGGCGCGCAGCTCGCTGCTGCGGGCGTAGGTCTGCAGGTGCTCGGCCCAGGCCTTGGCGGCGCTGGTTTTAGCCGGCAATTGCAGGGACTCACCCGCTGCAATCTGCCGGTAAGCGCTTTGCAGATCATCGAACAGAATCCGCCACGACACGCCGTCCACCACCAGGTGATGGATCGCCAGCAACAACCGCTGGCTGCCGTCGTCGAGGTTCGCCAGCACTGCACGCAGCAGCGGCCCGGCTTGCAGATCGAGGCTGCGTTGCGCCTCGTTGGCCACCGCTTCCAGCGCGGCGCCATCGGCCACATCGACAGTCCACAGCAGAGCGTCGTCACGGCTGTCGACGTCGCGGTACTCGGCGTGCCAGCCATCGGCCTGCTCGACGAAACTCAGGCGCAAAGCATCGTGGTGCGCGACCAGCGCGTTCAGCGCCTGCTCCAGCGCCGCCGCCTGCACCAGCTGAGTCGGCTTGAGCATCACCGCCTGGTTCCAGTGCTGACGCTCGGGGATGTCCTGTTCGAAGAAGGCCTGCTGCACCGCCAGCAACGGCAGCGCGCCAGTCACCGGGCCCTGATCGATCGCTTGCGCCTGCTCGCCCACTTTGGCCACCGCCGCCAGTGCAGCAATGGTCTGGTGCTGGAACAGGTCTTTCGGCGTGAAGCGGATCCCGGCCTGCCGCGCACGACTGACCACCTGGATCGAGATGATCGAATCGCCACCCAGCTCGAAGAAGTTGTCGCTGACACCCACCTGCTGAAGCTTCAGCACGTCCTGCCAGATCGTCGCCAGTTGCTGCTCCAGCACGGTTTGCGGCGCGACGTAGGCTTGTTGCAGTTGGCTGACATCCGGTTTCGGCAGGTTCTTGCGGTCGAGTTTGCCGTTCGGCGTCAGCGGCATGCGTTCCAGACGCAGCACGTAGGCCGGCACCATGTGCGCCGGTAGCGTGGCTTTGAGTTGCTCGCGCAGGTCTTCGGCGAAATCCTCGCGGGCCGAATCACCGACCACGTAGGCCACCAGACGCTTGCCGCTGCCGGCGCTGCCTTCCTGGGCCACGACCACCGCTTCGCGCACGCCGTCGAGGGCTTGCAGGCAGGCTTCGATTTCCCCCAGTTCGATCCGGAAACCACGGATCTTCACCTGATTGTCGATGCGATCCAGGTAGTCGAAAGTGCCGTCGGCGCGCTGGCGCACCAGGTCGCCGGTGCGGTACAGCAAACCGCCGGTGTGGCTGAACGGATCCGCGACGAAACGCTCCGCCGTCAGCCCCGGACGGTTGAGGTAACCGCGCGCCAGGCCCGTGCCGCCAAGGTACAACTCACCGGCCATGCCTTGCGGCAACAGGTTCAGATCGGCGTCAAGCACATAGGCGCTGCGGTCGCCGATACGGCTGCCGATCGGCGCGTAGGCTGCACCGCACGGCACTTCGCGGCCGGCCTTCCAGATCAGCGGCGTGACCACGGTTTCGGTCGGCCCGTAACCGTTGATGATGTAGTCCGGATCAAGGGCGCGTTTGACCCGTTCGAAACTGGCGCTCGGCACCGCGTCACCGCCGAAGCAGTAAATGCGCACCTTGGGTGGATGACCCTCGCGCTCGGCGTGTTCGGCCAGTTGTTGCAAGTACACCGGCGGGAACGCGACCACGGTCACGCCGTGTTCGCGCATTGCGTTGTACGTCTGCTCCGGGGTCCACAGCGTGTCGTCGCGGATGAGCAGCGAGGCACCGTGGGTCAGGCTGGTCAGCCAGCGCTCGTGGGCACCGTCGAAGGCGAACGACATGAAGTGGAATTCGCAGTCGCTGTCACGCATTTCATAACGCTGACCGATGGCCTGGCAGTGCATCGCCAGCGGACCGTGGGCAACGCTGACACCCTTCGGATTGCCGGTAGAACCGGAGGTGTAAATCACGTAGGCGAGGTTGTCCGGATCGAGCTGCACCTGCGGTGCCTTGATCGGCCACTCGCGCAAGTCGAGGCGGTCCAGTTCCAGCACCGGTACCGATTCGGCGACCGGCAGTTGCGCCGACACCGGCGAATCGCTGATCAGCAGCGCCAGCCCCGAATCCTCGATCAGGTACGCCAGACGCTCGCGCGGATAGCTGGTGTCCAGCGGCACATAGGCACCGCCCGCCTTGAGCACGGCCAGCAAGGCAACGATCACTGATTCGCTGCGCGGCAAGGCTACGCCGACCCGGGTTTCGGCACCGACACCGCGTGCAATCAGCGCGTGGGCCAGTTGATTGGCGCGCTGATCGATCTCGCCATAGCTGAAGTGCTGGCCGTTGAAAATCACCGCCGTGCGCTGCGGACGCTCAGCGGCCAGGGCGCTGATCCGCTGGTGCACAGCGATGTCCACCGGGTACGGCTGCGGGTGGTTATCGGCTTGTTGGCGGGCGTGTTCGCCGGCATCGGCCAGGGCAATTTCACCGAGGCTGCGCTCGGCCGACACAGCAAACTGCTCCAGCAATTGCAGCAGGTGCGCGCTGATGCCTTCGATGGCAGCGGGGGCGAAATGACCACGGTCGAAGCTGTAGTGCAGCGCCAGTTGTTCACCGAGCGTGACGGCGACGCTCAACGCATAGTGAGTCTGTTCCAGGTTGGCGACTTCGCCGAACACCACGCCCTGATCGGCGCCTTGCTTCAGGGCCTGGGCAATCGGGTAGTTTTCGAACACCAGAATGTTGTCGAACAGCGCTTCACCGCCCTGCCCGGCCCAACGCTGAATGTCCGCCAGCGGCGTGTGCTCGAAATCGCGCAGGCCGAGGTTCTGCGCCTGCACGGTTTGCAGCCAGTGGCCCACGCTTTGATCGGGACGCGGCGCACCGATCACTGGCAAGGTGTTGATGAACAGTCCGACTTGCTGCTCGATACCCGGCAAGTCCGCCGGACGCCCGGCGACCGTGGCCCCGAACGCCACCGCTTCGTGACCGGTGTAGCGTTGCAGCAACAGCAGCCACGCGGCCTGGATCAAGGTGTTGACGGTGACTTTCTGCTGGCGGGCGAAGGTTTCCAGCACACGGGTTTGCGCCACGTCGAGGGTCTGGAAGTGATCGCCGTGACCGCTCTGGCCGTCGCTGGTCGAGGCCACACGGGCCAGACGGGTCGGCTCTTGCAGGGCGGCCAGTTGCTCGCCCCAGAAGTTTTCTCTGAGTCGAGCGTCCTGACGTTGCAACCAGGCAATGTAGTCGCGATAGCGGCCGCCGGCATTCGCCGGAATCTGCCCGCTGTAGCGCTGCAACACTTCACCGAGCAACTGCGAGTTGCTCCAGCCGTCCATCAGGATGTGGTGATGGGTGTAGATCAGATGCCACTGCTCGGCGCCGGTCTGCACCAGCACCAGACGCAGCAGCGGCGCGCAGGTCAGGTCGAAGCCTTGTTGGCGCTCGGCATCGGCCAGCGCCGCGAGGGCTTGTGGCTGATCATCACGGGTGCGCCAGTCCAGCGACGTGAACGGCAACTGCACCTGCTTGTGGACGATTTGCACCGGCTCGGCCAACTCGCCCTGCCAGACAAACCCGCTGCGCAGGATGTCCTGAGCATCTACAGTGGCTTGCCACGCATCGCGGAAACGTTGTGGATCGATGCCTTGAACGTCGACGCGCATCTGGTTGATGTACTCGCCCGCCGCTTGCTCGTACAGGGTATGGAACAGCAGGCCCTGCTGCATCGGCGACAGCGGATAGAGATCCTCCAGTTCACCGGCCGGCACCGGCAGCGCATCGAGTTGCGCCTGGGTCACCCGTGCCAGCGGGAAGTCCGACGGCGTCGCTTGCGGCGCTTCGAGCGCACAGCAATGGTCGATCAGGGCATTGAGTTCAAGGGCGTATTGATCCGCCAGTTGCTGCACGGTCGCCGTGTCGAACATCTCCCGGCTGAAGCCCCAGTTCAGCGCCAGCTCGCCGCCGTACACCTGGCCTTCGACCGTCAGCCAGTTGGCCAGCGGCGCCGACGGATCCTGCGCTTCCCCCCCCCCTTCACCGGACGGCACAAACAGTGCCGCTTCATCGAACTGACGGTCGAACTGGCCGAGGTAGTTGAAGGTGATGCGCGGTTTGACGTCGCTGTTCAGCGACGCCGCCGTTTGCGCGTCCGCCAGATAACGCAGTGCGCCGTAGCTCAGGCCTTTGTCCGGCACGGCACGCAGTTGTTCCTTGATGGCCTTGATCGAAGCGCCCAGGTTGTCCGCCGGGCGAAGATTGACTGGGAACAGGCTGGTGAACCAGCCAAGGGTGCGGGTCAGGTCGATGTCATCGAACAGGTCTTCGCGACCGTGACCTTCCAGTTGAATCAGGGTGCTGGCCTGGCCGCTCCAGCGGCAGACCACGCGGGCCAGCGCGGTCAGCAGCAGGTCGTTGACCTGGGTGCGATAGGCCGCCGGCGCCTGTTGCAGCAACTTGCGGGTCTGCTCGGCGCTGAGCTTGAGCTCGACCTTGTCTTCGAAACGGTTTTCCAGTGCGCCGTCAGGACGCTCGCAGGGCAGTTCGGCACGCGGTGCGTCACGCAGCTGCGCCTGCCAGTAATCGAGGCTTTCGGCGAAAGTCGGCAAATACCCTTGCAGGCGAGCGACCCACTGCTGATACGAGCTGGTCTTGCCTGGCAACGCACTGATCCCGCCGCTCAGGGCGTGAGTGTATGCGGCTTGCAAGTCTTCCAGCAGCACGCGCCACGACACGCCGTCGATCACCAGGTGATGCGCGACCAGCAGCAATCGCTGGCCGCCGTCGGCCATATTCACCAGCATCGCGCGCAACAATGGCCCATTGTTCAAGTCCAGACTGCGCTGGGCTTCATCGCACAAGGCCTTGAGATCTTCCAGCGATTGCGCGCTGCGTTGCCACAACACCGACTCGCCGGTTGGCGCAGCATACGCCTGCTGCCAGCCCTCGGCAGTCGATTCGTAGCGCAGGCGCAGCGCGTCGTGATGGTTGAGCAACTGGCTCAGCGCGCGCTCCAGCGCGCCAGCGTCGACAGGCTGTTGCGCCGTCAGCAACAGCGACTGGTTCCAGTGCTGACGTTGAGGAATGTCTTGCTCAAAGAACCACTGCTGCACCGGCGTCAGCGCCACGGCGCCTACGGCCGGGCCTTGGTCGATCAGAGTCTGCTGACCCTGACGGGCGACTTGCGCCAGACTGCGGATGGTCTGGTGCTGGAACAGTTCTTTGGGGCTCAGCACGATCCCGGCCTGACGGGCGCGGCTGACCACTTGCATCGACACAATGGAGTCGCCGCCCAGTTCAAAGAAGTTGTCCTCGAGGCCGACGTTTTCAATCGACAACACGTCCTGCCAGATTGCCGCCAGGGCTTTTTCCAGGGCGCTGCGTGGCGCCACGTGTTCGCGTTGTTGCTGGCTGCCATCGACGGCCGGCAACGCCTTGCGATCGAGTTTGCCGTTGGGCGTCAGCGGCAATTGCTCGAGGAACAGCAGGTACGCCGGCACCATGTAGTCCGGCAAATGTTGGCGCAGCGCCGCTTTCAGGGTTTCGCGCAGGCTTGCCTGGGCATCGGCATCCGCCGCCAGCACGGCCGCGTCGGTCGGCACGATGTAGGCCACCAATTGCTGGCCGCTGGCGCCTTCCTGAGCCAGCACCGCCAGCTCGCGCACCGCGCCCTGCTGCAACAGCCGCGCTTCGATTTCGCCGAGTTCGATGCGGAAACCGCGCACCTTCACCTGATGGTCGATCCGGCCGACGTATTGCAGCGCGCCATCGGCCTGATAACGGGTCAGGTCGCCAGTGCGGTACAGACGCTCGCCGTTGTTGGCGAATGGATTGGGCACGTACTTCTCGGCGGTCATCGCCGCGCGGCCCAGATAGCCACGGGTGATGCCGGCCCCCGCCAGATACAGTTCGGCTGCCGCGCCTTGCGGCACCGGTTGCAGATCGGCGTCCAGCAGATAGCTGGCGGTGCCGGTCAGTGGTCGACCGATGCTCGGCGTACCGCCCGCCGCACGACGGGTCCAGGTGGAATACGTGGTGTCTTCCGACGGGCCGTACAGGTCGTAGACGTGCTCGACGCTGGCCTGCTGATACAGCGCTTCCACCAGGCTTTGCTTCAGCGGCTCGCCCGCGAGGTTGATGATGCGCACGCTCGACGGGATCGCACCGTCGCGCTGCAAGGCATTGATCGCCGAAGGCACGGTGTTGATCAACCGTACCTGATCGCGCGCCGGCAGTTGCGGCAACTCCAGGGCATTGCGCGCGATGATCAGCGAGCCGCCGTTGGCGAGGGTGACAAACAGCTCCCACACGGACAGGTCGAAACACACCGACGTCGACGCCAGCACACCTTGAATGTCATCGCGGCTGTAGACCGTGCGCGACCAGTCGATCAAGGCCTGCACGTTGCGGTGCGCGATGGCCACGCCTTTCGGTTTGCCGGTGGAGCCGGAGGTGTAGATCACGTAGGCGAGGTTGTCCGGTGTCACCGCCGTGACGGGCGCACGGGACGGATACGCCGCCAGTTCTGCGCCGATCCGGTCCAGCAACAGCACCTGGGTTTCGGCGCTGACGGAGAGGGTCTCGGCCACGGCGTGCTCGGTCAGCAGCACCAGCGCGCGGCTGTCTTCAAGCATGTAGGCAACACGATCCGCCGGATAATCCGGGTCCAGCGGTACATAGGCGCCGCCGGCCTTGAGCACCGCCAGCAATGCCACCAGCAGGCTGTCGGAACGCTGCATGGCAACGCCGACCCGGACTTCCGGACCGACGCCGCACTCGATCAGTTTGTGCGCCAGCGCATTGGCCCGCGCATCGATCTCGGCATAGGTGAAGGTTCGCTCGCCAAAGGTCACGGCCAGCGCGTCCGGCTGGGCGGCAACCTGTTGCTCGATCAAGCGATGGATGCTCGACGCCTCGGCAGTGCCGGCGTCCACGCTGTTCCAGTCGAACACCATGCGTTGGTATTCAGCCGCTTCCAGCAGCGGCAGATCGCTGATGCGCTGATTGCTGTTCTGCACCATGCCACGCAACAGGTTCAACCAGTGCTGCGCCATGCGCGTGATGGTCTGCGGGTCGAACAGATCGTTGGCGTAAGTCAGCGCGGCGTGCAGTCTGCCGCCCTTCTCGTAGGTGTCCAGGGTCAGATCGAACTGGGTGGTGCGCCCCTGCCATTCGATGACGCCCAGCTCCAGCCCGGAAGCCGTGCTCACGGTGCTGATGTCGGCGACTTGCGGCTGATGGTTGTACATCACCTGGAACAGCGGTGTGTGGCTGAGGCTGCGTTCCAGTTTCAGCGCTTCGACCAGACGCTCGAACGGCAAATCCTGATGAGCCTGGGCACCGAGTGCGGTCTCTTTGACGGCACGCAACAGATCAGCGACGCGCGTCTGTCCGTCCAGTTCGGTACGCAATACCTGGGTGTTGACGAAGAAGCCGATCAGGCCTTCGATTTCCCCCCGGTTACGGTTGGCGATCGGCACGCCGACGCGAATGTCCGACTGCCCGGTGTAGCGATGCAGCAACACGTTGAAGGCGCCGAGCAGCAACATGAACAAGGTGATGTTGTGCTGCTGGGCGCTGCTGCGCAGTTGTTCCGCCAGCGCGCCGTCGATGGCGAATTCGTAGCGCGTGCCGCGATAGCTCGGCATTGCCGGGCGCGGGTGATCGGTTGGCAACTCCAGCACCGGGTGCTCATTGCCCAGTTGCGCCTGCCAGTATTCCAGCTGCCGGGCCTGCTCGCCCGCCTCCAGCCAGCGGCGCTGCCACAGTGCGTAGTCGCTGTACTGGATCGGCAACGGCGCCAGTTGCGGCGACTGGCCGGCTTCATGGGCGTCATAGCAACGGATGAATTCGTCGATCAGCACGTTCATCGACCAGCCATCGGAAACGATGTGGTGCAGGGTCAACAGCAGCACGTGCTCCTGTTCGTCGAGCTTGAGCAACTTGACCCGCAGCAGCGGGCCGACGGCCAGATCGAACGGTTGCAAGGATTGTTGCTGAGCGGCGTCGGCCACCGCGACTTCGCGCTCGGGCTCTGCAAGACCGCGGAAATCCACGTGTTCGATCACCAGCGGCGCTTCGGCCGGCACGTGCAGCAGGCTGTCGTCGGCCTGCCGCTGGAACACCGTGCGCAGGGTTTCGTGGCGCGCCACCAGGCTGGCAAACGCCGCGTCGAGGGCGGCCAGGCTCAGGCGCCCCGTCAGGCGCACCGCACCGGGCAAGTTGTAGGCGCCGCTGTGCGGGTCCAACTGCCAGAGAAACCACATACGCTGCTGCGCGTAGGACAGCGCCTGCCGATCATCGGCCTCGACCCCTTGAGGAATCGGAAAACGGGCGAAATCCACGCCCTCCTTGTGCAGGGCCGCGAGGAACATCTGGCGCTTTTCCAGGGGCAACCCGATAAACCGGCGAGCAAGTTTCAAGGAGTCTTCAGCATTCATTTCTTGGTATCCGAATCAGTAGGCTGGCAGCACAAAGGCACGTCGTCCCTATAAAACGAATGCAAAGCGGAAAAATTAGCGATTGAGAAGAACTATCAGAAGGGAGGTGCAGCGCGGATTTGCGGGCGATAAAAAACCCTGCGGGAGCAAGCCTGCTCGCTCATCACAGGGTTCTGGACAGTACTGAGTCCGGATTAGACGGCGGCCATCAAGCCATGTCGACGATGATGCACGTCGAGCTGATCCTTGATCACCCGCAGCACCTTGGCTTCGTGCTCATGAATGAAGAAGTGTCCACCGGCCAGCATGTCCACCGAGAAACTGCCACGGGTTTCCTTGCTCCAGCCGATCAACTGCTCGGTGGTGGCCTTGTCGGCCTTGCCGCCGAGTACGTGCACCGGGCAGTTGAGCAGCGGCCGCTGCAACGGCTGGAATTTGCCGCACAGCAGGAAATCGGCGCGCAGGATCGGCAGCGTCAGGCTCATCAACTCTTCATTGGCCAGCACTTCCTCACTGGTGCCATTGAGTGTGCGCAGCTGATCGATCAGCTCGGCGTCTGTCTTGGGCTCGGCAAAGCCGCGGTCGTAATCGGCGCGCAACGTCGGCGCTGCGGTGCCCGAGGCGAACAGTGCCACCGGCTCCGGGCAGCCCAGCGCGCGCAAGGCATGAGCCATTTCGCAGGCCAGCAAGGCGCCCAGGCTATGGCCGAACAGTGCGTAAGGGGCCTTGAGTGTCGGCCGCAGTTCCCTGGCCAGTTGCATGGCCAGTGCCCGCATGTCGGTGTGCAGCGGTTCGCCGAACCGGGCACCGCGCCCCGGCAACTCTACCGGTTGCAATTGCAGCCACTGCGGCAGCTTCGGCCGCCAGCGGCTGTAGACCATGGCACTGGCGCCGGAGTACGGCAGGCACAGCAGGGTCAACTTGGTCACCACGCTTCCCTCGGAAAAAATGTCTCTGTTGAGGGTACGGATGGCTGCCCGGGCAAATTAGTCGGCAGTTCGTAAATTTCCGTTACAAACGCTCGTTAACCGTTCAGACCAAAACAACAACGAGGATTCACCGTGGACCTGCAGACCATTCTGGGCAAACTGTTCGCCAATGCCGGCGCGGTCGGTATCGAAGGCGTTTTCCAATTCGTATTGGGTTCACAGGCATTCTGGTCCGAGGTCAGCGCGAGCAGCCGCACCGAGGCCGGTCGCCATGCCAGCCCCGACGTGACCATTGAAGTCGCTGAGCAGGACTTTCTCGGGATCATGGCCGGCATCGCCAACGTCGAGGAACTGTTTGCCAGCGGTCGCCTGAAGATCAGCGGCAACATGGGCCTGGCGACGATGCTGCCGCAGATCATCGACCACGCTCGCCGGGGGGTGGCGCCCGTGGAAAAGGTCGACATGAACAAGCGCTATCCGACGCCGCCCCGTTTCAGCGAAAAACTCACCGCCAGCCTGCCAGCGCAAACCGTCGTCGAGCGCAGACCGCGCAGCGAGTTGTCGCTGATCGAATTCGAGAGCCGCTACCTGCCCAACGGTATTCCGGTGGTGATCAGCAATGCCTTGCACGACTGGCCGCTGTTCAGGCTCAGCCGCGAAGAATCGCTGGTGCATTTCGCCGAACTGCAAGGCATCACCCGCCACGGCGATTACGTGAAAAAGACGTTCTCGACCGAGCGGGACTTCCGCTCCACGTCGATGGCCGATTTCATCGCCTCGCTGGACAGCCCGGCGGTCAAAGGTGCGGACGGAGAGCCACCGGCCTACATGGGCAACAACATTCTGCCGGCAGCGCTGATGGAGCAGATTCAGTACCCGCCCTACTTCGACGCTTCGCTGTTCATCCCACCGCGCATCTGGATCGGCCCCAAAGGCACATTGACCCCGCTGCACCGCGATGACACCGACAACCTGTTCGCCCAGGTCTGGGGCCAAAAGAAGTTCACCCTCGCCGCGCCGCATCATCGTGAAGCGCTGGGCACCTGGTCCACCGCGCCGGAAGGCGGGCTGGACGGCTGCGATTTCAACCCGGATGCGCCGGACTATGAGCGCTTCCCCAAGGCCCGCGACGTGACCTTCATGCGGGTGACGCTGGAAGCCGGGGATCTGCTGTTCCTGCCCGAAGGCTGGTTCCATCAGGTGGAATCGGTGTCGACGTCGCTGTCGGTCAATTTCTGGGTGAACTCGGGCCGGGGCTGGTAACCGGCATTATTTGAGGTGACGAAAGCTCTGCACCGCCGAGCCCAGCACCACTGCCCCGGCGGCAATCGCCAGCCAGAAGCCGCTGCGGGCACCGAACGCATCCACCAGTGCGCCGGAACCGGCGGCACCGATGGCCACGCCAATGCTCAAACCGGTCACCAGCCAGGTCAGGCCTTCGGTGAGTTTGGCCGGCGGTACGATGCGTTCGATCAACGCCATCGCCACGATCAGGGTCGGCGAGAAGAACAGCCCGGCAATGAACACCGCGACGGCCAACCCGAAAATGTTGCTCGCCAGCAACAACGGCAGCGTGGTCACCGCTGTCGCCAGACCGCCGTAGAGAAACAGGCGCGGCAACGGCAGCTTCGAGCGCATTGCGCCGAAGGCAATCCCGGCCAGACAGGAGCCGATGGCGTACACCGACAACACGATGCTCGCCGCCGCCGGCTGCCCCTGCTGCTGGGCGAACGCGACGCTGACCACATCCACCACGCCGACAATCACACCCATGGCGAGCATCAACGCCAGCAGCCATTGCACTTCGGTGGAACGAATGATCGAACCTTGATGCTGCGATTCGTGCGGATGCACCGGCGGCTCGGTGCTGCGCTGGGCGACGAACGCTGTGACGCCAATCGCCAGCATCAACAGCGCCGCCAGTGGCCCGGCCTCGGGAAACACGCCGACGCACAAGCCCACCGACAACGGCGGGCCGACGATGAAACAGACTTCGTCGAGCACCGACTCCAATGCATAAGCGGTCTGCAATTGCGGCTGGCCGCGATAGATTTCGGTCCAGCGTGCCCGCGCCATCGCCGACATGCTCGGCATGCAACCGGCCAATGCTGCGCACACAAACAGGGTCCAGGTCGGCGCCTGCAAACGGGTGCACAGCAGCAACATCAGCAGCGCGCCCCCGCCGATCAGCGCCGCCACCGGCAGCACCCGACCCTGGCCGAAACGGTCCACCAGCCGTGACACCTGCGGCGCGCAAAACGCCGTGGCCAACGCAAACGTCGCCGCCACCCCACCCGCCAGCGCGTAACCGCCGGTCAATTGCGAGAGCATGGTGATGACACCGATGCCGGTCATGGAAATCGGCATGCGCGCGATCATCGCGGCCATCACAAAAGCCCGGGCGCCGGGGGCGTTGAACAACTCGCGGTAAGGGTTTGCCATCGGATGCAGCCTCATCAAGGGCGGCCAAGTTGCCACAAAGCCTGACGGCCGGGGAAGCGAGGAATTGTTGGTGGAATGTGAAGGGAGCGCACCCGCGAAAGGGTCAGGGTTATGGCTTCGCAAATTGCATGCCTGACGCTTCTGGCGGGTCGCTGCCCGCTCGTCCATTGAGCTGCGCACCTGTCAAACCTGACAGGTGCGCAAATTCTTCGAAAGGTTTTACATGGATGTGTCATCCCTGCACAGGAACCGCGTCGGTGAGCATCTCAATCGGCCCCGAGAAAAGGATCACCCCATGAATCAATCCAGCAGTGCCCGGACGCCACGCAGCGCCACTGCCCCCTTTATCGTCCGTGCCGTACGCTGCCCGCCGCCTACGCGCATTGATGAGGCGTTGGGCCAGGAAGTCAACGAACGCCTGATGGAGTGGATATCGAACATAGGGATTTTTGCCGGCAAGGAAGAAAAAATCCGCGCCAGCGACTTCGGTCGCTATGCAATGCTGTGCCATGCCGACACGAATAATCCGAATCGACTGTTACTCGTGGCGCAATGCTTTGCGGCGTTGTTTGCGGTGGACGATCACTATTGCGACGATCAATCCCTCGGCGGTCGCCCCGAGACAGTGGCCGAAAGCTTGTCGTTCGCGCTCACCGCGATCGATCCGGTCTATTTGCCTTCGCCGTTCGACAAAGAACTCCTGAAGCAGCAAATGTGCGACCCGGTAATCAGGGGATTGCTGGCCTACATGAAACGGGTCGCCCAATTTTGCACGCCCTCGCAAGTAGCCCGGGTGCGCCAGATCACCATCGCCATGTTCGTCACCATGGCGGCGGAAGGTCCCTGGCGCCTCTATGGCACTCAACCCACCGTCGCCGAATACCTGGCCAGTCGGCAGGTCAACAGCTTCTGGCCATGCCTGGTACTGATCGACCTGATCGGCGGCTACGAAGTCCCGGCCAATACGTATTCCCGTCCAGACATTCACCACGTCACCGCACTGGCCTCGCTGGCGACCACTCTGGTCAACGATCTGTATTCCGCCTACAAAGAGCACCTGAACGAAACCGGCGACTTCAAGCTGCCTTACCTGTTGGCAGCCAGACACAACTGTTCGCTTCAAGAGGCAATCGACCTGGCAGCCGATATCCATGACGCAGTGATGGAAGAATACGAACGCCTGCACGCAACGCTGATGAAAGGCACGCGCTCGCCGGTATTGCGGCGCTATCTCACCGGATTGAGTACATGGATCGGCGGCAATCTGGAGTGGCATAAACACAGTGCCCGGTACCATATCTGAACCCGTACAGCCCTGCGGGACTCGACTTGATTACGTGCCCCTTCGCATTCACGCTGAACTCTGACTCAAGGATGCCGGTCAGCAGATCAGATCCCCGCATAAGGCGCGACCGTTCATGCAGATTTCCCTCGCCCGCCAAGTGGCTCTTGTCACCGGCGCCAGTTCTGGCATCGGCCACGGCGCCGCCAAAGCCCTGGCCGCTGCCGGTGCCGCTGTCGTCATCAACTACAACCGCCAGGCCGAGCCCGCCGAAGCGCTGGCCCGGCAGATCGTCGCCGACGGTGGTCAGGCCATCGCGATTGGCGCAGATGTTTCGAAAGAAGAAGACGTGGAGCGGCTGTTCCAGCAAACCCTCGACGCCTTCGGCACACTGGACATTCTGGTGGCCAATTCCGGCCTGCAAAAAGACGCGGCGGCTGTGGATATGTCGCTGGCCGACTGGAACGCGGTGATCGACGTCAACCTCACCGGCCAGTTCCTCTGCGCCCGCGCCGCGCTGCGGATCTTCAATCGCCAGGGCGTGCGCGAAGGCGTGTCCCGGGCCGCCGGCAAGATCATCCACATGAGCTCGGTGCACCAGCGCATTCCGTGGGCTGGGCACGTCAATTACGCAGCGTCCAAGGGCGGCGTCGATCAGCTGATGCAGACCCTGGCCCAGGAAGTCAGCCACCAGCGCATCCGCATCAACGGCATCGCGCCGGGGGCGATCCGCACGGCCATCAACAAAGACGCCACCGAAGGCGACGCCGCGCAGGCCCTGCTCAAACTCATCCCTTACGGGCGCATCGGCGATGTCGAGGACGTGGCCAACGCGGTGGTGTTTCTCGCCTCCGATGCCTCCGACTACATCGTCGGCACCACCTTGTTCATCGACGGCGGCATGAGCCTCTATCCGGAGTTCCGTGGCAATGGCTGAGCATCATCCCGAACGACAAAGCCCCATCGACGCCCACGGCATCATTGGCGACCTGCGCAGTGCCGCGCTGGTCAATGACAAGGGCAGCGTGGATTTTTTCTGCTGGCCGGAGTTCGACAGTCCGTCGATCTTCTGTTCGCTGCTGGACACGCCCGACGCGGGAATTTTTCAGCTCGCGCCGGACCTACCCGATGCCCGGCGCGAACAGATTTACCTGCCAGACACCAACGTCCTGCAGACCCGCTGGCTCAGCGACCACGCCGTGGTGGAAATCACCGATCTGCTGCCCATCGGCGACAACGACGATGCCTTGCCGCTGCTGATGCGCCGGGTGCGAGTGGTCAGCGGACAGGCAACGTTTCACCTGCGCTGCGCGGTTCGGCATGACTATGCCCGCGCTGAAACTCGCGCCGCAATCGACAAGAAGGATGTGCTGTTCAGCGCCAGCGGGCAGCCGACACTGCGGCTGGCCTCGGATCAAGCCTTGAGCGTCGATAACGATGCAGCGGTCGGGCAATTCACTCTCAAGCAGGATCAGACCGCCGCGTTCATGCTCGGCGCCAGCGACGATCCGCGCTTCGCCGAAGGCGCCGCACAACTGTGCATCGAGCGCACCCTGAAGTTCTGGCGCGACTGGATCGGCCAGTCCAACTATCGCGGCCGCTGGCGCGAAATGGTCAACCGCTCGGCCCTCGCCCTCAAGCTGCTGACCTCGCGCCAGCACGGCGCAATCCTCGCCGCCGCCACCTTCGGTCTGCCGGAAACACCCGGCGGCGAACGCAACTGGGACTATCGCTATACCTGGATCCGCGACGCCTCGTTCACCGTTTACGCCTTCATGCGCCTGGGCTTTGTCGACGAAGCCAATGCCTACATGCGCTGGCTGCGCGGGCGGGTCAGCGATTGCAGCGGCCAGTCGTCGATGAAGCTGAACATCCTCTATGCGATCGACGGCCGCCAGGAACTGCCGGAAACCGAACTCACGCATTTGTCCGGGCATGGCGGCGCGAAACCGGTGCGCATCGGCAATGGCGCCTACGACCAGATTCAACTGGATATCTTCGGCGAACTGATGGACGCCGTTTATCTGGTCAACAAATACGGCGACGCGATTTCCCAAGAAGGCTGGAAACATGTGATGGAAGTGGTCGATCAGGTCTGTGAGACCTGGCAGACCAAGGACGTAGGCATCTGGGAAATGCGCGGTGAGCAACATCACTTCCTGCACTCACGGCTGATGTGCTGGGTGGCACTGGACCGGGCAATCCGCCTGGCCTCGAAACGCTCGCTGCCGGCGCCCTTTGCCCGCTGGGACCAGACCCGTCAGGCGATTCATGCCGACATCTGGGACAACTTCTGGAACGAAGAGCGTGGGCATTTCGTGCAATACCGAGGCGGTACCGCGCTGGATGGCTCGATGCTGCTGATGCCGTTGGTGCGCTTCGTCAGCGCCAAGGATCCGAAGTGGCTGGCGACGCTGGAAGCGATCGAGAAGCATCTGGTGCGTGACGGCATGGTTTACCGCTACCGCAACGACGATGCCGGCATCGATGGTTTGTCGGGCACTGAAGGCGCTTTTGCTGCGTGCTCGTTCTGGTACGTCGAGTGTCTGGCTCGGGCCGGGCAAGTGGAAAAGGCCCATCTGGAATTCGAGCAACTGCTGCGTTACGCCAATCCGCTGGGTCTGTACGCGGAGGAATTCGACAACCGTGGACGGCATCTGGGCAACACACCCCAGGCGTTGACCCATCTGGCGCTGATCAGCGCGGCGAGTTTTCTCGATCGCAAGTTGAGTGGGGAGAAGAATTACTGGCAGCCGTAGTCATCCTTCTTCGCCAGAGACTGTAAGAAAGATCCCAACTCCAATCGCCGTTTGTAGGATGGCTACCTACGAACGGCAAACACCTCCGAGCCTTGCGGTTGAAGGGCTGGCCCACACAATCGATTCCTTTCGATACAACTTGTTGATGGCACGGCCTACAACAACCTGCCAGACCCCGTGTAACGCTTGGCCCGCAACTCGCACTTACACCCCGAAATACCTTGTTGCCAGCTGTTACATCCCCCCCTACCATCCACCGCAACGGGCACAGCGGAGCTGTCCAATAAAAACCCGATTCAAGGAACCAGAATGAGCCAACGCATCCACCGCCAGATCGACACCCCA
>Ga0207713_1001086_pt1 | contig 23373 bp, 20 predicted proteins | sample KBSS64metaG_FD_184404 | JGI IMG/M metagenome (GOLD analysis project Ga0207713, IMG submission 184404) | Switchgrass rhizosphere microbial communities from Kellogg Biological Station, Michigan, USA - KBS S6-4 metaG (SPAdes) (version 2) | ecosystem: Host-associated > Plants > Roots > Rhizosphere >... | reverse complement strand
AGCGTGTGCTTGAAATGATGCTTCCAAAGCCTGACACCCAACTCTCCAGTCCGATCCAGCGATGACCCCATCGTCAGATCCGTGATCAGCGTCGGCTGCAACCCCGCATCAAACAACGAAAACCCCGCCGCCAGGCAGCAAGTCTCGGTCTGAAGACCGCAGACGAGTACGCGATCCACCTTCAGGCTTTTCAAATACTCGATGGTTTCCTGCGAAGGCGCGTAGCCGTGCTTGATAAAGATACGGTCGGCCTGAATCAGGCTGTCATCGTCCGGAGCGGGGTGCCAGCCGAGTTGTTTTTGGAACGGGGTTTTGGATTCGTCGTGGCGCTCGACCGTGGCGACGCTGGGCAGGGTACCGATGAGTGTTTGGATACCTTCGATGAGCCATTGAGGTGGGGCGAAGCTGGGCTGGACGTCGATGATAAGGAGGGCTTGGCGCATGGGCGTCTCCGTGGGAGGTCGCGACGACGATGGTGGCATTGGTCGCGAGGTTGTTTTGGGGGGGCTTGCGAGCCTTATCGCGAGCAGGCCTGCTTTTGCCGGGGATGGTGAGGCTGCCTGCAAAAATGACCAAACCCCAGATGCAACAAAACCCGCACTTGGCGGGTTTTGTTTTGCTTCGTATTTGGTGGAGCCGGGGGGATTTGAACCCCCGTCCGCCAGTACTCCGCTGTCGGTACTACATGCGTAGCCGTGTCTATTAAGTTAACCCTCAGCGACCCGACGGGCAGGGTGCTTTGGGCGAGTTGTGTAAGTTTTAGCCGCTTCGTCCACAACGTACTGCACGGCGATTCTGTTCTATATGACAATCACTTTGGGTTTACAGACATCCCCTGATGATTGCTGGACCCGAAGGTACCAGAAGGGAAGGGCTAAGGCTGCTTACGCAGCGAGAGCGTATTCCCCGTAGGTTTCGTCATTGGCAACTATAGAAAGTTGCAACAGTGGATTTACGAGTTCTGTTACCAACTCGGCATGCACCTAAAGTTTCGCAACCGGCGTCGAATCCTAAACGGCCCCGAGCCTGTTGCTCTGTGAATCAAAGTGAGCAACAAGCCTGCGCAGTGTACGCCAACACACGTCAGAAGGCCAACCCGAAGGTGGCCACGAGTGATCATGGGTTGGGTTCGTTGCTCAGTTTGTCAGCGCCAATGCCTGGATGGCCTCGGTGGCGCATTTCTTGTCGTCCCCGGCGGCTTTTGAAGTTTTGGCGCTGGCCAGCAGTCTTTTGATCTCCGGTGCGTTGGTGGAGGTCGCTGGTAGCGCATTCACTTTGGCTTCGAGCTCCTGCAGCTTGCTCGTACAAAGGTCGTTGTCCGCTGCAAACACGGGAGAGGCCAACATTGCAGCAGACATGAACAAACCAGCGAGTGCGGTACGTTTCATGGATATCTCCTAGTACTGATGGTCTCGGTGCTGCCGTATGAGCGGGCGGTTCGGCCGAGTCGAAAAACAAGCCACGATGGATGAGGCCTACTTAAAAGACCACGGCGCTGCGCAGGAATTCGGTTTTTAGAGAAAGGCTATGAAAAAACTGTTTGTCAGAAGCAATGAGCAATTTCGCCAGCTGCTACAGATCGCGTTATGGCTTAACTGTACAGCCGCCAGCCTGTTGCTCTTTGAATCCTGATGAGCAACAAGCGTGCGCGGTATACGTCAACAAGGCCCAGATGGCCAACCCGAAGGTTGGCCTTATGCTGGGTTACTTCCCGCCTTTGTTCGCGTTCTTGAGTTGCTGGATAGTTTGTTCGGTCTCGGCGATGCAGTCGTCAGTCCCTTCCTTGGTGCCTTTTGCCTGATCGGCTTTGGCTTTCGTGACGCTTTCCATTACCTGATCAGCCATCTCCGGAGGAGTCTGTGCCTTGGCATTTTCGATGGTTTTCAGGTTGACCGTACAGAGGTCGTCAGCGGCAAACGAGGTGGACGCCATCAGCGAGACAGTAACGAACAGACCTAACAGTACAGAACGTTTCATGTGTATCTCCTTGAACTGAGGGTCCAGACATCGCTGGCCGTCAGGACGGGCTGCCGAGTTGGGGTAAAGCCCGGTAAACCCCGGGCTTATTCTGTGGACTATGGCAGCGCATCAGGGTTCTGTTTATCTTGCAAGACCCTCGCCTGCGTTACCCGATCCACCAAATAGACTAGCCCGTGGTAATCAATTCCGCCGTGCTGCGTCAGACCGATTTCACAGGTGCGGCTGGTCGAAATCCCCTCGCTGCACTGCTGCACCGCATCCTTGAGCGTGCGCAACGAATGTGCGTTCAGTTCCGGCGTAGTAAAGCCTTTATCCCCTGCAAAACCGCAGCAGTGAATGCCTTCGGGAATGACCACGTTTTTGCTGCATTTACGCGCCAGATCAATCAGCGCCTGACTTTCGCCAAGGTGCTGCGTGCTGCAAGTGACGTGCACCGCAATCGGCGCTTCCTGCGGTGTGAAATCGAGGCGATCCATCAAGTGCGTACGGATGAAGCGCACCGGGTCGTACAGGTCCAGGCGCACATCGCCCAAGTCCTGAACCAGCCGTAACGTACACGGACTTGTGTCGCAGTAGATCGGGTCGAGCCCGCCGCGACTGGCATGCAGCAAGGCGCCGATCAGCTCCTGGCGTTTGTGTTCGGCCTGTTCGGCGTAGCCTTTGGAGGCGAACGGTTGACCGCAGCAGAGGTTGTCCAGGTTGTCCGGAAAGACCACTTGGTAACCGGCCTTTTCCAGCAGCCCACGGGTTTTGTCGTACAGCGACATTTGTTCTTTATCACCCGCCGCCGGGCCCATTGCCCGCGACACACACGCTGCCAGATACACCACTCGAGGGCGTTCGTCCGACACGATCGGGCTGAAACGAATGGCTTTTTCCGGTTGCGGCATGGCATTGGTCCATTGCGGAACCTGACCTTTGGATAGGCGCGTCAACGTCGCCGACAGTTTTGCCAAGCGTGGAGCCCCCAACAGCATCCGCGCGCCATTGGCCACGTGCAGGGTGAAACGCGCGCCTTGCAGCGCAGTGGCGAAATTACCTTCCAGCCAATTGGCCGTTTTCGTATGAGTTGCCTGCCGACTACGGAGCTTTTTCACCAGCTCGCCGGTGTTGATTCCTACAGGGCAACGTTGCGCGCAGAGGCCGGTGGCGGCGCAGGTGTCGATGCCTTGGTATTCGTAAGCGGCTTCGAGTTCGGTGGTGTCCACGCCAGCGCGTTTCTTCGCTTGAATATCACGCCAGATCACGATGCGCTGGCGCGGGCTCAGGGTCAGGCCTTTCGACGGGCAGACCGGTTCACAGAAACCGCACTCGATGCACTTATCCACAATCTCATCGGCGGCCGGCAACGGCTTCAGGTGCTTGAGGTGGATCTGCGGATCCTCGCTGAGCACCACGTCCGGGTTGAGAATGCCGTTGGGGTCGAGCAGGCGTTTAAGCTGCCACATCAACTGGTAGGCATCGCTGCCCCATTCCAGTTCGACAAAGGGTGCCATGTTGCGCCCGGTGCCGTGTTCAGCTTTCAGCGAGCCGCCGAACTCCACCGCTACCAGTTGCGCCACGTCGTCCATGAACGCCTGATAGCGTGCGACTTCTTCCGGGTTGTTGAAGCCTTGGGTGAAGACGAAGTGCAGATTGCCTTCCAGCGCGTGTCCGAAAAGGATCGCTTCGTCGTAGTGATGTTTGTCGAACAGCTCGACCAGGCGGTTTACGCCGGTGGCCAGTTGTTCAACCGGGAACGTCACGTCTTCGATGATCACCGTGGTGCCGGTTTTGCGCACGGCGCCGACGGCGGGGAAGGTGTCTTTGCGGATCGCCCAGAGCCGGGCGTTTTCCACCGGGTCTTCGGTGAAGTCGACTTGTTTTTCCACCGGGAAAGAAGTCAACGACGCCATGATGTGCGCCAGTTGCTCCTGTAGCAACATGGACGATGCGGCGCGGGATTCGATCAGCAGCGCGCAGGCATTATCCGACAGCTGTTGTACGAAAGCGGGCATGCCGGGTTTGTCCTGCACCGAACGCAGACTGCGTCGGTCCAGCAGTTCCACGGCCGACACCGGTTGGCTTTTCAGCACAGTCACGGCGTTGCAGCAGGTTTCCACATCCGGAAACACGATCAGCGCTGAGGCCTTGTTCGGGTGGTCGATCACCGTGTCGTAAGTCACCGCGCTGATGAAACCGAGGGTGCCTTCGGAGCCCACCAGCAAGTGGCTCAAGATATCCACAGGCTCGTCGAAATCCACCAACGCATTGAGTGACAGCCCGGTGGTATTTTTCAGACGGTATTTGTGACGAATTCTCGCCGCCAGTTCGGCATTGGCGCGGGTTTCGCGGCCCAACGTTGCCAGGCGTTCAAGCAGTGATGCGTGGCTCTCACGAAACGCCGCAACACTCGCCGCATCTTCAGTATCGAGACGGCTGCCGTCGGCCAGCACCAGACGAATGCCAGCCAACGTGTGATAGGTGTTTTGCGCCGTGCCGCAGCACATGCCGCTGGCATTGTTGGCGACGATGCCGCCGATTTTACAGGCATTGATCGACGCCGGGTCCGGGCCGATCTTGCGCCCGAACGGCGCCAGCCACGCGTTGGCCTGCGCGCCGATCACGCCCGGTTGCAGGCGGATTTGCGTACCTTGCCCGCGAATCTCGCGACCGTTCCAGTTATCCCCCAGCACGATCAGCACCGAGTCGCTGATGGCCTGGCCGGACAGACTGGTGCCGGCGGCGCGGAAGGTCACCGGAACTTGATCCCGTTGCGCGAGTTTGAGCAGCGCCACGACCTCATCTTCCGACTCGACACGAATCACCAGTTTCGGAATCAGCCGGTAGAAACTGGCGTCGGTGCCAAAGGCCAACGTCGACAACGGATCGTCGAAACGTCGCTCTTGGGGAATCAGCTGCTGCGCATCTCGCAGGAAAGCCGCGGGTAGATTCATTGGTCCTCCAGGATCATGACCACGAGGTCTTTCGGACCGTGAGCGCCGTAGGCCAGGACCTGCTCGATGTCAGCGGTTTTTGACGGACCGGACACCAGCAGCGCGTTGGTCGGCATGCCTTGGGCCCACTCGAATTCCTGCTGCACTTGATAGAAGTTGTCGCGGATTTCACTGGCCTTGAGCAGGGCGAAATGCACGGGCGGCACCAGGCTCATCAGGCGCGGTTCTTCCCGCGTCGGCCAGAGAATCAGGCTACCTGTGGCGGCGATTGCGCCGAGGGTGCCGGTCAGGCTGGCCGGCGTGTCGTTGAACAATTCGGTCTTCCACTCTTCAACCGGACGGTCGTAGGACTTGAGCGTTGGCAGATCAGGATTTTTCGCCCAGTGCTGAGTGACGCGTTGCCCGTGAGGTGTAGTCGGTGCAATCAACAAACTCGGCAATTGACGGTCCCGTAACAACTGAGCAAGCAACGAAGGCCAGCCTTCGCCGGACGTCAGGTGGATTTCGGTGTGCACCGCTTCCATCAGTTTGCGCAGCTGTGGGATGCGTTGCTCGGCCGTGTAGGTGTAGGGCGCTGTCACCAGTTCGACGTCGAATTCGTCAGGCACTGGTGTGGTGCCTATCAGACTGTTCCGCAACTTGGCGAGGATATTTTGCTTGGCGCTCATCAGCGATCTCCCTGTTTGGCCAAATGCTCGCGGGCCATGTCATGCAGTGAGCGGGCAGCGGGTTTCGGTGCGCTGTGGTTTTGCGTCCAGGGACCGACGTTACTGGGTGCCAGTGCTCGCAATCGAGTGGCGAAGAAGCCGAACAGTCGATAAAGCGTGGGTGAGCTGTTGAGCTTCGCCCAGGCATTCCAGATAAACCGTTCTTTGCGCGAGTACTTGCTGCCCTGGCCGCGCATCACTTGATGAGGGCTGTCCGGGGCTTTGACGTTCTCTTCCCGTAGGCGACGCAGCAGCGCCGGGATCGGAATTTTTACCGGACAGACTTCACCGCAGGCGCCACACAGCGACGAGGCACTCGGGTGGTCCGGGACTTTTGCCAGGCCGACCATGTGCGGGGTGATGATTTTTCCGATAGGCCCAGGGTAAACCTCCCCATAGGCGTGGCCGCCGATTCGGGTGTAGACCGGGCAATGATTCATACAGGCGCCGCAGCGGATGCAGTTCAGGGTCTGACGCAATTCGCTGTCAGCGAAGGCCTGGCTGCGACCGTTGTCGAGCAATACCAGGTGCACTTCCTGAGGGCCGTCGAGTTCATGTTCCTTGCGCGGGCCGGAGATCATGTTGACGTAGGTGGTGATCGGCTGGCCGAGGGCTGAGCGGGTCAGCAGTGACAGCAGCGGCACCACATCGCGCAGGTTTTCCACGACTTTTTCGATGCCGGTGACGGCGATGTGCACCGGTGGCACGGTGGTGGTCATGCGCCCGTTGCCTTCGTTTTCCACCAGCAGCAAGGTGCCGGTTTCGGCCACGGCGAAGTTGACGCCGGAGACGCCGATGTCGGCTTCGAAGAATTTCTGCCGCAAGACCTTGCGACCGATCTGAATGAGTTGGTCAACGTCCTTGGTGTATTCCACGCCAAGTTTGTCGTGGAACAAGGACGCGACCTGACCGGCATTCTTGTGGATCGCCGGCATAATAATGTGTGAAGGCTTCTCGTGGTCGAGCTGGACGATGTACTCGCCCATGTCCGATTCCAGGCATTCAATGCCCTGTTCAGCGAGGAAATGATTCATTTCCATCTCTTCGCTGACCATCGATTTGCCCTTGATCACTTGCCGCCCCTCGTGAGCGCGGATGATCGAGAGGACGATGCCATTGGCCTCGTCCACCGTTTCCGCCCAGTGCACTGTCACACCGTTGCGGGTCAGGTTTTGTTCAAGCTGCTCGAGCAGGTCGGGCAACTTGGATAAAGCACGGGCACGGACAGCATTGCCCAGTGCTCGCAAATGTTCTCTTTCGTGGGCATCGCTGAAGGACGCTGCCCGTTTGGTCATCAGCGAATCCATCGCCGTGCGAAAGTTATTTCGCAGCTGCTTGTCATCCAGCGCCTTGTGAGCGCGGATGCGAAAATCTTCTTCCACGGCAACCGTAGGAATAATCGCGGATGCGTTCATAGAACACCTCCGGTTCGCTGCCAAAGAAAACTGGCCAGGTGTTGGCCGCGTAGCGCTTCCTTCTGTTTCTCCAGCGAGCCGTTGATGTTCATCAGACAACCACAGTCGGCACTCAGTACCTTGTGCGCGCCGGATTCCTTCAACGACCGGGTCTTGTCAGCCACCATCGCGCCGGAAATGTCTGGCATACGGACGCTGAAAGTCCCACCGAAGCCACAGCATTCACTTTCATGGCTGTGGTCGACTCGTTCCACGTTACGCAGCTGCGCCAACAACTCGCGGCCATGCAAGTGGGTGTTCATCTCACGACGTGCCGAGCACGACGTGTGCAACGCTACTTTGACTGGCTCGCCACTGTCCTTGAGCTGCACCTTGCAGACGAACAACAAAAACTCGGCCAGTTCATAAGTCCGGGCTGCCAGCGCCTGAACCTGTTTCAGCGTATCCGGCTCGTCCTTGAACAAGTCGGCGTAGTGTTCGCGCAACATTCCGGCACACGATCCCGACGGCACCACCACCGGATAGTCCCCGGCAAACAGCGCCAGTTGCGAGCGCGCCACGGTCCTTGCCTGCTCGGTGTAACCCGAGGTGTAGGCCGGTTGTCCGCAGCAGCTTTGCCCCTGCGGATACTCGACACGAATGCCTTCGCGTTCCAGCAAGTGAATCGCGTCCATCCCGGCTTCGGGGTAGAACAAATCCACCACGCAGGTTCCGAACAGGTAGACCCGTGACGGTTTCTCGCTGGGGTATTGCCTAGGCTCGGGAAGTGGCGGGGCGACGCGGGTCGCATTCGGCACAGCGTTGTAAAAAAGCTCGCTCATCAGGCGTGTCTCCGGGTGGTCCCGGTTATCCGTCTGTCGAGGCTGCTGAAATATAGAGGGGCAAGCTTTCAGCAGCCTTACAGACCGGGTTGTGAATAGCTGACGCCGGAATCGTGGTCCGGCGTCGGTTTTTGCTTTTTATCGTGTAGTACTTAGTGCACCAGCATGCCGGTGAACCAGTAGGCCTGAGCCAGGGTGATCAAACCGACGATGGTTGCAAAGAACAGGCTGTGCTTGAGGGTGAAACGGAACAGATCCGATTCCTTGCCCACCAGACCGGTCGCGGCGCAGGCGACGGCGATCGATTGGGGCGAGATCATCTTGCCGGTCACGCCACCGCTGGTGTTCGCCGCAACCAGCAATACATCGTTGACGCCGATCTGGTGCGCAGTGGTCGCTTGCAGCGAACTGAACAGTGCGTTGGACGAGGTATCGGAACCGGTCAGGAACACACCCAGCCAGCCGAGGAACGGCGAGAAGAACGGGAATGCTGCGCCGGTGCCTGCCAGAACCAGCGCCATGGTCGAGGACATGCCCGAGTAGTTAGTGACGAAGGCAAAGGCGAGCACCATACCGATGGACAGAATCGGCCAGCGCAGCTCGTAGAAGGTCTCTTTCAAAGTGGTAAGACCAGTTTTGACATTGATCTTCAGTATCAGCATCGAGATCAGCGCGGAGAAGAAAATCGCCGTGCCGGTCGCGGAAATCGGGTCGAGTTTGAACACCGCCGGGATGGCGGTCGGGGCGGCCACGATCGGTGCGACCTTGATCACCATTTGGTCCAGGTGCGGGATTGCGAAGTTGAACACCCAGCTGTACATCGACCCGCCAGCGGCAAACATCGCCTTGAAGGGTTTCAAGGTCCAGATGGTCACCAGCACGGTGAGGATCAGGAACGGTGACCAGGCTTTGAGAATTTCACCGAAGCTGTAGGGCGAAGCCACGGTGCTGCGCGGCAGGCCGAAACCGCCAGCGCTGGCGCTCACCACGGAAGCCGAGACGGCACCGACGATGTGTTGGCCTGCGGCGCGTTTCGGTTGCCAGACTTTCAGGAACAGTGTCAGGGAAATCAGGCTGACCAGGGCCGAGGTGATGTCCGGCAGTTCCGGGCCGATGAAGTTCGACGTGAAATATTGGGTGATGGCAAAGCTCAAGCCGGCCACCAGTGCTGCGGGCCAGGTTTCGCGAACGCCGCGCAGGCCATCCATCATGAACACCAGCCAGAACGGCACAAACAGCGACAGCAGCGGCAGTTGGCGGCCCGTCATGGCGCCGATCTTGAACGCGTCGATACCCGTAACCTGCCCGGCGACAATGATCGGAATCCCCAGAGCGCCGAAGGCAACCGGTGCGGTGTTGGCGATCAGGCACAGACCCGCGGCGTACAACGGGTTGAAGCCCAGTCCTACCAACAGTGCGGCGGTAATCGCGACCGGCGCACCGAAACCGGCGGCACCTTCCAGGAAGGCGCCGAAGCAGAAGCCGATCAGCAGCACTTGCAGGCGCTGGTCGTCGGTAATCGACAGCACCGAGCTGCGGATCACTTCGAACTGACCACTCTTGACCGTCAGTTTGTAGAGGAATACCGCCGCCACGATGATCCAGGCAATCGGCCACAGGCCGTAGGCGAAGCCATAGCCGGCGGCGGCGAAGGCCATGTCGACGGGCATCTGGAAGGCGAAGATCGCCACGGCAATGGACAAGGCCAGCGTGATGCTGCCGGCCACGTGTCCTTTGAGTCGGAACACGGCCAATGCCAGGAAGAAAAACACGATGGGGATAACGGCTGCGAGCGCGGACACGCCGAGACTGCCGAGCGGAGAATAGAGCTGTTGCCAGGTTTGCATATGGGGTGGCCCCTAATTGTTGTTGGTCAGGCACTGGTCAGCGTTCTTGGATAATTGGTAATACCAATTTACAATCGCTGTTGGCTAGGGTAAAAGCGTTGTAGGCGGCGTGTCAATTTGCCGCCCTAAAACTTTTGTCGAATGCGCGGTGCAGAAGTCATTTAGTCCGCTCGACCAAATGCCGTCTGGCAGGTGCTGACACAGCCCTGATAGGCCAGAATAGACACCCCGGCGAGCCGTCGGGATCGTGGAGAAATGAGTTATGGGGTTTGATCAGATTCGTCAGCGCCGTTTGTCTGACGATATTGTCGAGCAGCTCGAGGGGATGATTCTCGAGGGCACGCTGAAGGCGGGTGAGCGCTTGCCGGCCGAACGTGCGTTGGCTGAGCAGTTCGGCGTGTCACGCCCCTCGTTGCGCGAAGCGATTCAGAAACTGGCGGCCAAAGGCTTGCTGGTCAGTCGCCAGGGCGGGGGCAATTATGTGGTGGAGTCGCTGGGGTCAACCTTCAGTGATCCGCTGCTGCATCTGCTGGAAAGCAACCCTGAAGCGCAGCGCGATCTGCTGGAATTTCGTCACACCCTGGAAGCCTCCTGTGCCTATTACGCAGCCATGCGTGCTACGGACGTTGATCGCGAGCGATTGACCGCGGCCTTCAACGAATTGCAGGACTGCTATACGCGTCACGACGAGGTAAGTCGGGCGGAAGAGGGCGCGGCGGATGCGAAATTCCACCTGGCCATTGCTGAAGCCAGTCACAACGCGGTGTTGCTGCACACCATTCGCGGGTTGTTCGATCTGCTCAAGCGTAACGTGGTGACCAACATCGGCGGGATGTACAAGCAGCGTACGGAAACCCGCGACATGCTGATCACCCAGCACCGGGAGTTGTACCTGGCGATTATTGAAGGAAGGGCCGAGCAGGCGCGGGAAGTCTCCAGCCGACACATTTTGTATGTGCAGGAAGTGCTGGAAGAAGTGCGTCAGGAAGTACAGCGCATGGCTCGGGCGGAGCGGCGCAAGGGGATGTAGTGATAAGGGGGATGATTGTGGCGAGGGAGCTTGGCTCCCGCTCGACTGCGCAGCAGTTGCCGGCAGTCGTCAAGCGAGGGCTGCTTCGCACCCCAGCGGGAGCAAGCTCCCTCGCCACAGGGCAGAAAGATTAATCTTCCTTGCCCTTGTTGCGCACCGCACGCTGCAACTCGCGACCGGCGTCGCGTTCGCGTTCGGTATCACGCTTGTCGTATTCCTTTTTGCCTTTGCCCAGAGCGATCTCGCACTTGACCATGTGCTTGCTCCAGTACCAGGACAGGCACACACAGGCGTAACCTTTTTGCTGCACGGCCGTGGCCAGCTTTTCCAGCTCGCGGCGGTTGAGCAGCAACTTTCGGGTGCGGGTCGGATCAGCGATGACGTGGGTGCTGGCGGTCATCAGCGGCGTAATGTGGCTGCCGAGCAGCCAGGCTTCGCCATCCTTGAGCAAGACGTAACTGTCAACCAGTTGCAGCTTGCTTGCCCGCAGACTTTTTACTTCCCAGCCGGCCAGGACCAGACCAGCCTCGAACTTATGCTCGATGAAGTAATCGTGTCGCGCCTTTTTATTTTGCGCGATGGTCCCTGTTGGGTGTTTCTTCTGTTTAGCCATAGGGGCGGCATTATAGGGAGTTGCAAGCGAGTCGGCTACGGTATCGCTACGTGCTTGAGCAGGTTGATTGAATCCCGGACAATGCGGCCTCTTTTTTGAACGCTTGGGCGTGATAACGATGTCGACAGACAAGGTTTCTGTCCACGGCAGTTGGGCTAGCCGCTGGGTCTTCATACTCGCCGCGACCGGTTCGGCCGTGGGCCTGGGTAGTATCTGGAAATTCCCGTACATGGTCGGTGTCTACGGCGGTGGCGCCTTCGTGCTGATGTTCCTGGCCTGTATCGCGCTGATCGGTGTGCCGGTCATGCTGGCCGAAACCTTGATCGGCCGTCGTGCACGTCAAAGCCCGGCCAACGCCTTGAAGGTTTTGGCGCTGGAAGCCGGGCACTCGGGTAAATGGTCCTGGGGCGCATTCGCCGGGATGATCACGGCGTTGCTGATCCTGTCTTTCTATAGTGTGGTGGGCGGCTGGTCGCTGGATTACATCATCGATATGGGCCGTGGCGACTTCCAGGGTGCAACGCCCGACCAGGTTGGCGCTTACTTCGGCAATGTGATCGCTGATCCGTGGCGCCTGACACTTTGGCACACGATTTTCATGCTGCTGTCGGCCGTGGTGATCGCCAAAGGCGTGGTCGCGGGGCTGGAACGCAGCTTGCGAATCATGATGCCGCTGCTGTTTGTGATGGTGATTGTTCTGTTGGGTTACAGCATGACGACCGGGCATTTCATGGAAGGCGTGCATTTCATGTTCGACTTCCACCCGGAAAAAGTACTCGACGGCTTGCTGCCAGCCATGGGGCACGCGTTCTTTTCGCTGAGCGTGGGTGTCGGTTCGATCATGATCTACGGCGCTTATATGCCAAAGAACTCGTCGATTTCCGGCACCATCGTTGGCGTGGCACTGCTCGATACCTTCGTTTCCCTGGTGGCCGGTCTGGCATTGTTTCCGATTGTGTTCGCTGGCGGTTTGAACCCAAGCGAAGGTCCTGGCTTGATGTTCGTCAGCCTGCCCTTTGCGTTTGGTAACGTAGCGTTCGGCCAGTTGATGGGCGTAGTGTTCTTCGTGCTCGTAGCGATTGCAGCCTGGAGTTCGGCGATTTCCCTGCTTGAGCCGATGGTGGCTTACCTGGTTGAACGCACGAAAGTCAGCCGCGCCTGGGTGACTTTTTGGCTGGCCTTCATTTGCTGGTTTGTCGGTCTGGGCACGGTGTTTTCCTTCAATATCTGGAAGGAAGCCAAATTTTTCGTGAACGAAGGCGGGATTTTCCACCTCTATCAATGGGGCGCGGCCGGTGGCCTGGACTTCTTTGGTGTGATCGATTTCTTCACCTCGCGGATCATGTTGCCACTCGGTGGTTTGTGTTTCGTGGTGTTTGCAGGCTGGGTGATGGGCCGTGAAGCGGTACGCGACGAATTGTCGATCCGCAACCCTGCGTTGTTCGCCCTGTCCTTGTTCTTGATGCGCTATGTGGCGCCCATCGGCATTCTCGTAGTATTTGCCGCCCAGCTGTGGAAGTGACGCTGACATGACGACACACATTCAACGTTCGGCCCTGCTGCCGTATCCGGCGCAAGCGCTGTATGACCTGGTCAACGACGTGGCGCGTTACCCGGAATTTCTGCCGTGGTGCTCAACGGCGGAAGTCCTGGAGAGTTCTCCTGAGCATATGCGCGCTAGCGTCGGCGTGGCCAAGGGTGGCCTCAGCCAGCATTTCGTGACACGCAACACACTGGTGCCCGGGCATTCGATCGAGATGAACCTCGAGGAAGGCCCGTTCAATCAGTTGCATGGTGTCTGGGTGTTCAAGCCGTTGGGCGAGAAAGCCTGCAAGATCAGCCTGGACCTGTCGTTTGATTACGCCGGACCGATTGTCCGCGCGACCCTGGGGCCGTTGTTCAATCAGGCGGCCAATACGCTGGTGGATGCCTTCTGCCAGCGCGCCAAGCAGATGCATGGTTGAGGCCATGATCGACGTTGAGGTGGTGTATGCCGCCATAGATCGTCAGGTGCTTCTCTCGGTGACGGTTCCAGCAGGAGCAACCGTGCGGGCTGCTTTGCTGGCATCAGGCATTGGCGAGGCGTTTTCGGAGCTGGATCTGGCCAGTTGCCCGGTGGGGATCTTCGGTAAAGTGATCGCTGATCCGGACAAGCATCCTGTCCAGGCTGGAGATCGCATTGAGATATACCGGCCATTGCTGGCTGATCCGAAAGAAGTTCGTCGGTTGCGCGCAGCCAAGGCTGCTGAGGCCAAAAACCGGAGTCAGTGACTCGCTCAAATGCTGGACAATAAAAAACCCGGACATGCCGGGTTTTTTATTGCGTCGCAAATTATTGCGGCGAGGTTTCCAAAGGTTCTGGAGTCGGGACTGGAACGGTTTCTACACCGTCGACATCCTTCTGGATCTGGTCCAGCAACGAACCTGGCTTGACCGGTTTTTCTGGTTTCGGCTTCTCGGCGTTTTCTGTTGGCGCAGCAACTGTAGTGCCGCTGTCCTTGCCGAGAATGGCTTCGTCGCGGCTCACGCCTGGCATGAAATCACCAGAGAGGCTGACAAGCTGGTCATTTGGGTTGAAGATAACGCTAATGCGTTCCTGTTGGCGTTCGCCGCCACCCGGTTGCAGGCTGTACAGATAATCCCAGCGATCGGCATGGAACGTGTCGGTCAACAGAGGGTTGCCCATGATAAACCGTACTTGCTTGCGGGTCATTCCCGGGCGTAACTGGTCTATCATGTCCTGCGTGACGACATTGCCCTGCTGGATGTCGATTTTGTAAACCCCGGGGAATGAACAACCGGCGAGTGCGAGCAGTCCCACAAAGGTGAAACTGGTTAGCAAGAGCTTGGTGTTTTGCATCGGTGGGCGACTTCCACTATCTTGGCTGGGACAACGTAAACGCCGATCATACCCGCATTAAGAGAAGCTGCGAAGCAGCATCGCGAGAAAGCTGACCATGGTTGAAAATAGCGAACTACGCAAAGCCGGCCTCAAAGTGACCCTTCCACGGGTCAAGATTCTGCAAATGCTCGATTCCGCCGAGCAACGCCACATGAGTGCCGAGGACGTCTACAAGGCGCTGATGGAGGCTGGTGAGGACGTCGGTCTGGCCACGGTTTACCGTGTTCTGACCCAGTTCGAGGCAGCTGGCCTTGTGGTGCGGCACAACTTCGACGGAGGCCATGCGGTCTTCGAGCTGGACGACGGCAAGCATCACGACCATATGGTCAACGTCGAGACCAGTGAAGTGATCGAATTCTTCGACGAAGAAATCGAGCGACTGCAGAAGGCAATCGTCGACAAGTATGGCTTCGAGATGGTTGATCACAATCTTGTGCTGTACGTGCGCAAGAAAAAGTAAGCATGTCGCGCGAACTTAAGGTTCGCGAAACGAGCGAAGGCGACCCCAGGGTCGCCTTCGTGCTTTCTGCCGTTCTTAAATTTTGGCGGTGACGACCATTTTCCTGGCGTGAGCCAGAGATTCCTTTGTAAGGTCGATGCCTCCCAGCATTCGCGCCACTTCTTCGACACGATCGTTCTTGCTCAACTTGGCGACGGCTGTGTGAGTGGCATCTTCGCCGCGCACTTTGTGTACGAATAGATGTTGATGTCCCTGGGCAGCTACTTGTGGCAAGTGAGTGACTGTCAATACCTGCCCGCGCTCCCCAAGTCGCCGCAGCAATTGGCCCACGATTTCGGCGGTCGGACCACCGATACCCACGTCCACTTCGTCGAACACCAGGGTCGGTACGCGGGAGGTCTGCGCGGTGATCACTTGAATCGCCAGGCTGATCCGTGACAATTCGCCGCCGGATGCCACTTTTGCCAGCGCTTTCAAAGGTTGGCCCGGGTTAGCACTCACCAGCAGCTCTACCTGCTCAAGGCCATTGGGTAGCAGTTCATCACTACTGTTGGGGCGCAGCTCGATAGTGAAGCGCCCACCAGGCATGCCCAGTCGCTGGATTTCATGCTCCACGGCGCTGGCCAGGCTGTTCGAGGCCTGATGGCGCAAATCGCTGAGCTCGCGAGCCTTTTCCTGATAGTGGCGGGCATAGGAGGCCAGTTCATCGCTCAGTCGCTCGATGGATTCGTCGTTGGCATTCAGGGTTTCGATTTCATCCAGCAAGCGCTGCTGCATCTCGGCCACTTCGGTGGGCTGGATGCGGTGTTTGCGCGCCATGGTATAGATCGCATCAAGGCGTTCTTCCAGGTATTGAAGACGCGCCGGATCGGCATCGAAGTTATCAAGGAAGCGGTTCAGTTCTCCCACGGCTTCTTCGACCTGGATCTGTGCACTGGTCAGCAGGCTGCTGGCTTCGCCCAGGGCTCCAATCGAATTGTTGACGCTCGAAAGGCGATTGAGGCTGGCGGTGAGGGCGTTCAGCACATTCCCGGAATCACTTTCGCTGCATTGTTCGACCACTTGCCGGCAAATGCCCAGCAGGGTTTCGGCGTTGGTCAGGTTCTTGTGTTCTTGTTCCAGCTGCTCCAGCTCACTTTCGCCGAGGCCGAGGTTTTCCAGCTCTTCGAGTTGATAACTGAGCAATTGATGGCGAGCGCGCTGCTCATCGCCGGAATTGGAAAGGCGTTCCAGCTCCTGGCGGGTCTGGCGCCAGCGTTGGGCGGCCAGGTGTACCTGGCGGGCAAGGTCTGTTGCACCCGCGTACTCGTCGAGCAGACGGCGATGCGTGTCGGTCTTGAGCAGGGATTGATGTTCATGCTGGCTGTGGATATCGATCAGCAGTTCACCCAGAGCCTTGAGGTCGCCGAGGGGGCAGGGCGTGCCGTTGATGTAGCCACGTGAGCGCCCTTCGGCGGTGATCACCCGGCGCAGAATGCACGGGCCGTCGCTCTCCAGGTCACGCTCGGCCAGCCAGGCACTGGCTTCCGGGATATCGACCAAATCGAAGGTTGCCAGGATATCGGCCTTGTCGGCACCGGGACGGACCACGCCGCTGTCGGCGCGATCGCCCAGGGTCAGGCCGAGGGCGTCGAGCATGATCGACTTGCCGGCGCCGGTTTCCCCGGTGATCACGCTCATCCCGCGATCGAGTTCGAGATCGAGATGTTCAACGATGGCGTAGTTATGTACGGACAGGTGCACCAGCATAAAGGCCGCTCCCAGGCTTTAGGTCTGGTTATTTATACAGTGTTTTGTTTCTGGCTGACAATGCCCTCCCTTAGCTCGATTTGCTTGATCCGACGAAATCCTTAGTGCACCAGGGAATGACAATGCAGCTGTTTTTTGTAGGGTTAATAAATAAGCGCCCCTTGAAGCTGAATTTTGCGGCCCCATATAGCTGGGCAGAAGCGCGAGTTGAGCTCGCGGACGATATTGAAAGGAGAAATCTATGGCTGACGAACAGACAGTGGATACGCAAAATCTAGACGCCGATCAGGCTGCCCAGGTCTCGGGTGATGAACTGGCGGCTCGTGTTCAAGTGCTCGAAGAGCAATTGGCTGGCGCTCATGATCAGGCTTTGCGTGTAGCGGCTGATCTGCAGAACGTCCGCCGTCGCGCCGAGCAGGATGTAGAAAAGGCTCACAAGTTCGCACTGGAGAAATTCGCCGGTGACTTGTTGCCGATCATCGACAGCCTGGAGCGCGGTCTGGAGTTGTCCAGCCCGGACGATGAAAGCATTCGTCCAATGCGCGAAGGCATCGAGCTGACCCTGAAAATGTTCCAGGACACCCTGAAGCGTTATCACCTGGAAGCGATCGATCCGCATGGCGAACCATTCAACGCCGTTCAGCATCAGGCAATGGCCATGCAGGAAAGCGCCGACGTCGAGCCGAACAGCGTGCTCAAGGTGTTCCAGAAGGGCTATCAGCTCAACGGTCGCCTGCTGCGCCCGGCCATGGTCGTGGTCAGCAAGGCGCCGGCACCGGTTTCGCCTTCGATTGACGAGCAGGCTTGAAATTAGCCGCAAGGCCCCCATTTAGAAGTCAAGCGTTTAAGTGCTACCGCAGATAGCCACCACTGCTGCGGCAACCAAATCCAAAGTTTCGGGAGAGTGAACATGGGCAAAATTATCGGTATCGACCTGGGGACTACCAACTCCTGCGTCTCCGTGCTTGAAAACGGCGTAGCCAAAGTTATTGAAAACGCTGAAGGCACGCGTACCACGCCGTCGATCATCGCTTACGCCAACGATGGCGAAATCCTCGTTGGTCAATCGGCCAAGCGTCAGGCTGTGACCAATCCGCACAACACCCTGTATGCGGTGAAGCGTCTGATCGGTCGTAAGTTCGACGAAGAAGTCGTACAGAAAGACATCAAGATGGTCCCGTACAAAATCGCCAAGGCTGATAACGGCGATGCGTGGGTTGAAGTGAACGGCCAGAAAATGTCGCCGCCACAAATCTCGGCTGAAATTCTGAAGAAAATGAAGAAGACCGCCGAAGACTACCTCGGCGAGCCAGTGACCGAAGCGGTAATCACCGTTCCGGCGTACTTCAACGACAGCCAGCGTCAAGCCACCAAAGACGCCGGCCGCATTGCGGGCCTGGACGTAAAACGTATCATCAACGAACCAACCGCAGCCGCTCTGGCTTACGGTATGGACAAGGCGAAGGGCGATCACACCGTGATCGTTTACGACTTGGGCGGCGGTACTTTCGACGTTTCCGTGATCGAAATCGCTGAAGTCGATGGCGAGCACCAGTTCGAAGTTCTGGCCACCAACGGTGACACGTTCCTGGGCGGTGAAGACTTTGACATTCGTCTGATCGACTACCTCGTTGACGAATTCAAGAAAGAAAGCGGCATGAACCTTAAGGGTGATCCGCTGGCCATGCAGCGCCTGAAAGAAGCCGCTGAAAAAGCCAAGATCGAACTGTCTTCGAGCAATTCGACCGACGTGAACCTGCCGTACATCACTGCAGACGCCACCGGTCCTAAGCACTTGAACGTGAAAATCTCCCGCGCCAAGCTCGAAGCGCTGGTAGAAGACCTGGTTCAGCGCACCATCGAACCTTGCCGCATCGCTCTGAAAGACTCTGGCATCGACATTGGCGCCATCAACGACGTGATCCTGGTCGGCGGTCAGACCCGTATGCCACTGGTTCAGAAGCTGGTGACCGAGTTCTTCGGTAAAGAAGCGCGTAAAGATGTGAACCCGGACGAAGCCGTTGCCATGGGTGCTGCTATCCAGGGCGCAGTATTGGCCGGTGACGTGAAAGACGTTCTGCTGCTGGACGTTAGCCCGCTGACCCTGGGTATCGAAACCATGGGTGGCGTGATGACCGCGCTGATCGAGAAAAACACCACGATTCCTACCAAGAAATCGCAAGTGTTCTCGACTGCCGACGACAACCAGGGCGCTGTGACCATTCACGTGTTGCAAGGTGAGCGTAAGCAAGCCGCTCAGAACAAGTCTTTGGGCAAGTTCGACCTGGCCGAGATTCCACCAGCTCCACGTGGCGTGCCACAAATTGAAGTGACCTTCGACATCGACGCCAACGGCATTCTGCACGTAGGCGCCAAAGACAAGGCTACCGGCAAGACTCAGTCGATCGTGATCAAGGCCAACTCCGGTCTGTCCGAGGAAGAGATTCAGCAGATGATTCGCGATGCTGAAGCCAACGTCGACGCAGATCGCCAGTTCGAAGAGCTGGCAACCGCTCGCAACCAGGGCGATGCGCTGGTTCACTCGACTCGCAAAATGGTCGCAGACGCTGGCGATAAAGTGACTGCTGAAGAGAAGACTGCAATCGAAGCTGCTGTTGTTGCGCTGGAAGCCGCTGTCAAAGGCGACGACAAGGCCGCGATCGAAGCCAAGGTTGAAGAGCTGTCGAAAGTCTCCGCTCCAGTAGCGCAGAAGATGTACGCCGAGCAGGCTCAACCTGCTGAAGGTGCTGCACCGCAAGGCGAATCGGCTGAGAAGGCTGACGACGTCGTCGACGCTGAGTTCGAAGAAGTCAAAGACCACAAGTAAGTTGTTGGTCGGCCGGTTGACTGCCTTTAGGCGGTGACTGGTAGGATGTCGCCGCGCGGGGGCTTGCTCCCGCGTTGGCGTGTCTGGAGTTAGCGAATTTTTACAGCATGCGACAAAGGCGGAGTGAGTGGCTTGTTCGTTAGAGCAAGTTCGGATGCTTGGGCGCCATAGCCAAGGCGCTGCGACGACTCATAGCTCGCTATGGGGAGGAGCGGCAACGCAGGGTTTGGTGTTCAGGCGCCGGAATTGCCTAACGAACAAGCCATTCAGTCCGCCCCCGTGTTGGCGGTATGGCCGGGAATGCTCCTGCTTTTCGAGCCGAAAGTACCGCATTGAATCAAAGACCAGGATCGTTGAATTGACGTGAGTTGGGTCCGGGCCTGTATTGGGGCTCAACGAGTTTGGCAAGGCTCAGGAGAGGTTTGCCGAACGTCCTTAAGAGTGCAAAGACTTATGGCAAAGCGTGACTATTACGAAGTGTTGGGTGTTGAGCGTGGCTCAAGCGAAGCAGACCTGAAAAAGGCCTACCGCCGCCTGGCGATGAAGCACCATCCAGACCGTAATCCCGATGACAAAGCGTCGGAAGATATGTTCAAGGAGGCCAACGAGGCCTACGAAGTCCTGTCCGATTCCAGCAAGCGCGCGGCGTACGACCAGTACGGTCATGCCGGTGTCGACCCAAGCATGGGTGGCGGCGGTGCCGGGTTTGGCGGTCAGAACTTCTCCGACATCTTTGGTGATGTCTTCAGTGACTTCTTCGGCGGCGGTCGCGGCGGTTCTCGTGGCGGCGCTCAGCGTGGCAGCGACCTGCGTTACACCCTGGAACTGAATCTGGAAGAAGCGGTGCGCGGTACAACCGTGAATATCCGTGTTCCGACATTGGTCAACTGCAAACCGTGCGACGGTTCGGGTGCTAAGAAAGGCTCCTCGCCGATCACTTGCCCGACGTGTGGCGGTATCGGTCAAGTCCGTATGCAGCAGGGCTTTTTCTCGGTGCAGCAGACATGCCCGCGCTGCCATGGCCAGGGCAAGATCATTTCCGATCCTTGCGACTCGTGCGACGGTCAGGGTCGTGTCGAAGAGTACAAAACCCTCTCGGTGAAAGTGCCGGCTGGCGTTGATACCGGTGATCGAATTCGTCTGTCCGGCGAAGGCGAGGCGGGGGCTCAGGGTGGTCCGACTGGCGACCTTTACGTGGTGATCAACGTGCGTGAGCACGCGATCTTCCAGCGCGACGGCAAGCACCTGTTCTGCGAAGTGCCAATCAGCTTTGTCGATGCTGCGCTGGGTGGCGAGCTGGAGATTCCGACCCTTGATGGTCGAGTCAAACTGAAAATCCCTGAAGGCACTCAGACCGGCAAGCAGTTCCGTGTTCGCGGCAAGGGCGTTGCGCCAGTGCGCGGCGGCGGTGCTGGTGACTTGATGTGTCGTGTGGCGGTCGAAACCCCGGTCAACCTGGGTCGTCGTCAGCGCGAATTGCTGGAAGAGTTCCGCAGTTCGCTGGCGGACGACAACAGCCATTCGCCTAAAACCACGGGTTGGTTCGAAGGCGTGAAGCGCTTCTTCGGCGATTTGTAAGGAGTCGGCATGCGACGTATAGCTGTGATGGGCGCTGCCGGGCGCATGGGCAAGATTCTGGTCGAGGCGGTGCAGCAACGCGCGCCGCTGACCGGGCTGACGGCAGCCATCGTACGCCCTGGCAGTACGCTGATTGGCGTGGACGCTGGTGAGCTGGCCTCGCTGGGACGTATCGGCGTTCCACTGTCCGGCAATCTGGACGCGGTGGCTGATGAGTTCGACGTGCTGATCGACTTCACGCTCCCGGAAGTCATGCTGAAAAACCTGGCGTTCTGCCGTAAGGCGGGCAAGGCCATGGTGATCGGCACGACAGGGCTGGACGCCGCGCAGAAGCAGCTGCTGGCCGAGGCCGGCAAGGATATTCCGATCGTGTTCGCCGCCAATTTCAGTGTCGGTGTAAACCTGTCGCTGAAGCTGCTCGACATGGCTGCTCGTGTGCTGGGTGATGACGCGGATATCGAGATCATCGAGGCTCATCATCGGCACAAGATCGATGCGCCTTCAGGTACGGCTCTGCGTATGGGTGAAGTCATCGCAAGCGCCCTGGATCGTGATCTGCAGAAGGTCGCGGTGTATGGTCGCGAAGGTCATACCGGTGTTCGCGAGCGTGAAACGATCGGCTTTGCCACTGTTCGCGGTGGTGATGTGGTTGGCGATCATACGGTGCTGTTCGCCTGCGAGGGTGAGCGGCTGGAGATCACGCATAAAGCGTCCAGTCGCATGACCTTCGCCAAAGGCGCGGTACGTGCTGCGTTGTGGCTGGACGGTCGTGAGCCGGGTCTTTACGACATGCAAGACGTACTCGATCTGCGTTAAGATGCGCCCGAAATCGGGTTCAAATCGTGAGTTTGAGCCCGGTTTTACTTCGCCAAGCGACGTCCTGTCGCATTCCCCGGCCTTTTAGGCTCATTGGCGGTAGACCAAAAATGCCTTTTTCTGTAAGCTACAGCTTTAGTGTGTCCACTAAAAGCGCGCAGAATTATTCGGTGAAGAAGCGGGGTGACGTGTCCATACGTCACTCCGCTTTTTTACAACCTGCGATCGCCCTTTCAGGCTTTATTTACGGGAGGTCTTCTTGACTAAGCCAGCCATACTCGCCCTTGCTGATGGCAGCATTTTTCGCGGCGAAGCCATTGGAGCCGACGGTCAAACCGTTGGTGAGGTGGTGTTCAACACCGCCATGACCGGCTATCAGGAAATCCTTACCGATCCTTCCTACGCCCAACAGATTGTTACCCTGACTTACCCGCACATCGGCAACACCGGCACCACGCCGGAAGACGCCGAGTCCAACCAAGTCTGGTCCGCTGGCCTGGTCATTCGTGACCTGCCGCTGGTTGCGAGCAACTGGCGTAACACGATGTCTCTGTCCGACTACCTGAAAGCCAACAACGTTGTGGCAATCGCCGGTATCGACACTCGCCGCCTGACGCGCATCCTGCGTGAAAAAGGCGCGCAGAACGGCTGCATCATGGCCGGTGACAACATTTCCGAAGAAGCCGCCATCGCCGCCGCCCAGGGTTTCCCTGGCCTCAAAGGCATGGACCTGGCGAAAGTCGTCAGCACCAAAGAGAAGTACGAGTGGCGCTCGACTGTCTGGGATTTGAAAACCGACAGCCACGCGACTATCGAAGCCTCCGAGCTGCCGTACCACGTGGTTGCCTACGACTACGGCGTCAAGCTGAACATCCTGCGCATGCTGGTCGAGCGCGGTTGCCGCGTGACCGTAGTGCCTGCACAGACACCAGCAGCTGAAGCGCTGGCATTGAAGCCGGACGGCGTGTTCCTGTCCAACGGCCCTGGTGATCCGGAGCCTTGCGACTACGCGATCCAGGCGATCAAAGATGTGCTGGAAACCGACATTCCGGTGTTCGGTATCTGCCTCGGTCACCAACTGCTGGCCCTGGCCTCCGGCGCCAAGACCCTGAAAATGGGTCACGGTCACCACGGTGCCAACCACCCGGTCCAGGATCTGGATACCGGTGTGGTGATGATCACCAGCCAGAACCACGGTTTTGCGGTAGACGAAACGACCCTGCCAGCCAACGTTCGCGCGATCCACAAATCGCTGTTCGACGGCACCCTGCAAGGTATCGAGCTTACCGACAAGAGCGCCTTCAGCTTCCAGGGTCACCCTGAAGCCAGCCCTGGCCCGAACGACGTAGCACCACTGTTTGATCGCTTCATCAATGAAATGGCCAAGCGACGCTAATCGCTCGCCGTGATGTAGCAAAGCTTGGGGGCGGTCCCGACACCGGTGGCCCCCTCAAGACTTCAAAGATTGAACAAGACGGCTTGCCGACTGACCTGCGGATTTGAGTGACAAACCCATGCCAAAACGTACAGACATTAAAAGCATCCTGATTCTCGGCGCTGGCCCTATCGTGATCGGCCAGGCCTGCGAATTCGACTACTCCGGCGCCCAGGCCTGTAAAGCCCTGCGCGAGGAGGGTTACCGCGTCATCCTGGTGAACTCCAACCCAGCGACCATCATGACCGACCCGGACA
>Ga0207713_1001083_pt1 | contig 23417 bp, 17 predicted proteins | sample KBSS64metaG_FD_184404 | JGI IMG/M metagenome (GOLD analysis project Ga0207713, IMG submission 184404) | Switchgrass rhizosphere microbial communities from Kellogg Biological Station, Michigan, USA - KBS S6-4 metaG (SPAdes) (version 2) | ecosystem: Host-associated > Plants > Roots > Rhizosphere >... | reverse complement strand
AAAGCGCTCGCGCTGTTCGCGATAGCTGGGCTGGGTCGGAAACTCGTTGTGCATGGCGGCCTCTTGTTGATTGTTCTGGCTTCACGTTTGCCCATGACCCTACAGAAAATCCGCCAAGGCATGAAGGACGAAGATGCCTGCGGTTTGCGTCGTACGCGGCCGGCCGATACAGTCCGTCAGACCTTTATCCCACGGACGGAGAGCCCCGCGTGCTTCCAGCCCTTTCCCTGAACCGCTTTCGTCTGCCCGCCCTGACACTGATCGTCAGCGCCATTGCCCTTACGGCCTGCAACGCACCGCCCTCCTCGACCCTGCCAGTGGCACCGGAAGCCGCCTCCGGCTACCGCACCGGCCTGCAAGCCAGCCACGCCGAAAAACACATGGCCGCCGCAGCCAATCCGCTGGCCGCCGAAGCCGGTCGCGAAATGTTGCGTCAGGGTGGTTCCGCCATCGATGCCGCCATCGCGATGCAAGCCGTGTTGACTCTGGTCGAACCGCAGTCCTCGGGGATCGGTGGTGGCGCGATGATCGTGCTGTGGGATGGCAAACAGGTGCGCACCTACGACGGTCGCGAAACCGCACCAGCCGGCGCGACCGAGAAGCTGTTTCTACAGGCAGACGGCAAACCGATGCCGTTCCCGCAGGCGCAGATCGGCGGACGCTCCGTCGGCACGCCGGGCGTGATGCGAGCGCTGGAACTGGCGCACAAAAAGCACGGCCGCTTGCCGTGGGCCAAGCTGTTCGAACCGGCGATCAAACTCGCCGAACAGGGTTTTGCGATCTCCCCGCGCCTGCATTCACTGCTGAAATCCGATCCGGAGATACGCCGCTCGCCGGACATGGCCAGGTATTTTCTGAACAGCGATGGCAGCGTCAAAGCCGTCGGCACTCGCTTGCAGAACCCGGCGCTGGCCGCCGTTCTCAAACGCATCGCCAACGAAGGTGCGGACGCACTGTACAAAGGCCCGATCGCCGAAGAGATCGTGGACAAGGTTCAGGGCCACGCCAACCCCGGTAGCCTGTCGCTGACCGACCTTCAGCACTATCAGGCCAAGGAACGCGCGCCCCTGTGCACCGACTACAAGCGCTGGCAGGTGTGCGGAATGCCGCCACCCTCATCGGGCGGGATTGCGGTGGCGCAGATTCTCGGCACCTTGCAGGCGCTGGAAACCCGCGATCCGCGCCTGTCCCTGACGCCGCTCAAGCCTGTGAAGACCAATAAGCCCGCCGGCATCGAACCTGCACCGCAAGCCGTGCACCTGATCGCCGAAGCCGAGCGTCTGGCCTACGCCGACCGCGCGCAATACGTAGCCGATACGGACTTCGTGCCGGTACCGGTCAAAGGCCTGGTCGATCCGGGTTACCTGGCCAGTCGCGCCAGCCTGATCAGCGAACGCAGCATTGGCAGCGCCAAACCCGGTACACCGCCGGGCATACAGGTTGTCTATGCGCCGGATCGCTCGCCGCTGCGCATTTCCACCTCACAAGTGGTGGCCGTGGATGACTTCGGTGGCGCCGTGTCGATGACGACCACCATCGAAGCAGCGTTCGGCTCGCACCTGATGGTTCAGGGCTTCCTCCTCAACAACCAGATGACCGACTTCTCGTTCATCCCCGAAGAGAACGGCCAGAAAGTCGCCAACCGCGTGGAACCCGGCAAACGCCCGCGCTCATCAATGGCGCCGACCCTGATCTTCGACCGCAACAGCGGCGAGTTCGTCGCCACCGTCGGCTCTCCGGGCGGCTCGCAGATCATCGAGTACGTGGCCAAAACCACGGTCGGCCTGCTCGACTGGAACCTCGACCCGCAAAGCGCCATCAGCCTGCCCAACTTCGGCAGCCGCAACGGCCCCACTGAACTCGAACAGGGCCAGTTCAGCCCGACGCTGATCCAGGCACTCAAGGACAAGGGCCACACCGTCAGCGAAATCGACATGACCAGCGGCACCCAGGCCATCGTGCGGGTCAAGGATGCTGCGGGGAAGGCAACGCTGTCAGGTGGGGCAGATCCTCGGCGCGAAGGAGCAGCGTTGGGGGATTGAATCAACGCTGCCAACTGAAAAAGGCTTACCGAGAGGTAAGCCTTTTTTGTATTGCAACATCCGGCCATGACTTGTCATTCAGCGGCGCTCAAACCTCGAGCATCTTGCCATCCACCGGATCGCCAATGGTCAGGAAATGTCCACCGGCCACATGGTGCAGCGTGCGCAAGGCGTCATGCCCTTCAAAATGCCAGCGTCCATCGCTGAACACCCGCGAATCAGCCTGCGCCGCGATCACCTCGGCCAGGAACAGATCGTACTGTTCATGATTGCGCGGTTCCGGCAGCAACCGGCATTCGAGCCAGGCCACGCAACCGTCCAGCATCGGTGCCTCGACCTGCTCGCCAGCGAAGCTCTGCAAGCCGTACGCCTGGAACTTGTCCTGACCTTGATCGCGATTGATTTCCAGGCCCGAGGTCGAACCGACAGTCTGCACAATGTCGGCCTGATGCACACAAGGAACGTTCAGAACAAAGGTGCCCGACGCCTCGAGCAGTTGCCGGGTCCAGGTGGATTTGTCGAGGACCACCGCGACTTTCGGCGGTTCGAAATCCAGCGGCATGGCCCACGCAGCAGCCATGATGTTGCGCTGCCCGTCATGGGCGGCGCTGACCAGCACGGTCGGCCCGTGATTGAGCAGGCGGTAGGCTTTGTTCAGGGGAACCGGGCGACGGAAGGACTCGCTCATGGGATCTGCTCCGGGAAAAAGAGCCGATTGTAGCGGGATAAAAACAACGAAGGGATTGCCGTGGGCAATCCCTTCGCCTGGCAGGCATCAGTTGGATAGCTGGTTGGCGAACTGGCCGACTGCATCCACCACTTTCTGCGCACCGTCCTGGATCTCGACGATCACCGTACCGGCCTCCGCCGCCAGCGCCAGCCCTTGTTCGGCCTGTTGCTTGCCGTCGGTCATCAGGGCCACGGCGTTGCGCGCCATGTCCTGGTTCTGGCGAACCACGCCGACGATTTCCTCGGTCGCCTGGCTGGTGCGCGAAGCCAGTTGCCGCACTTCGTCAGCCACCACCGCAAACCCGCGCCCCTGTTCACCGGCGCGAGCGGCTTCGATGGCGGCGTTAAGTGCCAGCAGGTTGGTCTGTTCGGCAATGCCGCTGATGGTCTTGACGATGGTGCCGATCACCTGGGATTGCTCGTTCAGCGCCTCGATGCCTTCGCCGGCGGTCTGCATGTGCTTCGACAGATCGCGCATCACGTTGACCGCTTCGGTCACCACACGGGTGCCACGCTGGGCGGTGCTGTCGGTTTGCAGGGACGTGCTGTAGGCGATATTGGCGGCATCGGCGACGGCTTGCTCCTGATTGACCTGATCGGTAATCACCGTGGCGAACTTCACCACTTTGTAGAGTTTTTCGTTGGCGTCGAGCACCGGGTTGTAGGACGCCTCCAGCCAGACCGTCCGGCCATGGCTGTCGACTCGCTTAAAACGGCCGGCAACGAATTCGCCGTTATTCAGGCGACGCCAGAAGTTCTGGTACTCGGCGCTGTTGTACTCCTCCGGCTCGCAGAACTGGCGGTGATGTTTGCCCTTGATCTGCGCCAGGCTGTAACCCATGCCCTGCAGGAACCGGTCGTTGGCACTCAGTACGTTGCCGCTGAGGTCGAACTCGATCACGGCGGTCGAACGCACCAGTGCGCCGATCAGGTTTTCGTGTTCGCGCGAGGCCTCGATGGTGCGGGTCAGGTCGCTGGAGAAAATCGAGAAGTGCTTGATCCGGCCATCCGACGAGCGAATCGGCTGCACGATCGAACGCAGCCACGCCTCTTCGCCATTGCCGCGGGAAAGGCGAACGGCGCCGGCAAAATGCTCGCCACGGGTCAGAGCGGCCTTGAAGCGGTGATGAAATTCGTCGGATTTCACATGGGCCGGCACGATGTCTTCGATGGCGCGGCCAATCAGGTCGTGGCTCTTGTAGAGCATTTCGCTGAGGAAGTTCTGGTTGACCGACTGAATCCGTCCGTCGGGCTCAAGGGTGAGCACCAGCATCTCGCTTTCCAGGCTCTCCTTCACTTGCAGAAGGCTGGAGAGTTCTTCACGAAGAGCCGCCAGCTCTTGCTTCAGGCGTTTGTTGAACATGGGAAAGCACCGATGGACTGGATGGATAGCGGGTATGCAGCCTAGCCATCGGCCTTGGAAATCTTTTCTGAAGAGCGCGCGAGGCTTGTCCTACAAAAATAGTTAAGCCTCGACAACTCAGGCGGTGCCGGCCACCGGACACGGCTCCGCGCGCGGCATCCGCGAGCCGAAATACGCTGCACTGACGACGCCCACCGCGCCCATCACCGCGCAGAACATCACGCAGATCCACGGGCTCCATGGCATCAGACCGATCAGCAGCAACGGCGTGACACTGGCCCAGGCGGCGTAGGCAATGTTGTAGGTGAAGGAGATCCCGGAAACGCGGATCCGCGCCGGGAACAGGCTGACCATCACTGACGGCACCGCACCGACCACGCCACAGCACAGCCCGGCGATGGCGTAGGCCAGACCGATCCAGTCCCCGCCGCTGATCAGGCAGGTGTAAAGCAGGCCGATCCCCAGTGGCAGCAACAGACTGTAGAGCATGACCGTGCGCCAGGCGCCGATGCGATCGACCAGCCGTCCGGCGATCACGCAGCCGATGTTCAGGAAAACAATGCCCAGCGCGCTCAACGCAAAAGTATGGCCGGCGGTCATGCCGAAGGTTTTCTGCATCATGGTCGGGGTAATGACCACGAACACCACTACCGCCGAGGTCAGTACGCAGGTCAGCAGCATCGCCGGCAACATGGCCAGTCGATGATCGCGCAGCACGGTGCGCAGCGGGAGTTCGACCCGCGCCTCGCGCTGCGCTTCCATGGCCATGAAAACAGGAGTTTCGCTCAACCAGCGACGCAACCAGACGCCGATCACACCGAACACCCCACCGAGCAGGAACGGATAACGCCAGGCGTAATCGAGCACTTCGGCCGGGGTGAACACTTGCGCCAGGAAAGTCGCGGTCAATGCGCCGATCAGATAACCGAAGGTCAGCCCGGCCTGCAGAAAGCCCAGGGCATAACCGCGATGCCCGGCCGGCGCGTGCTCGGCCACGAACACCCAGGCGCTCGGCACTTCACCGCCCACTGCCGCGCCTTGCAGGATGCGCAACGCCAACAACAACAATGGTGCGAAATAGCCGATCTGCGCGTAGGTCGGCATGATCCCGATCAGCAGGCACGGCAGCGCCATCATCAGGATGCTCAGGCTGAAGACTTTCTTGCGCCCCAACCGGTCGGCGAAATGCGCCATCAGGATCCCGCCCAGCGGGCGCGCCAGATAGCCGGTGACGAAGATCCCGAAGCTTTGCAGCAGGCGCAGCCACTCGGGCATTTCCGGCGGGAAGAACAACTGGCTGAGGGTCAGGGCGAAGAACACGAAAATGATGAAATCGTAGATCTCCAGCGCCCCGCCCAGGGCCGCAAGGCCGAGGGTCTTGTAGTCGGAACGGCTGAACGGCGCCGGTCGGGCAGTGGAATGGGCAGTCATGGCAAAGAACTCTGGCAGGCAAAAAACCAAGGCGCCCATGGTCTACGCAAACGGGCCGCCGGACAACCCGTTAGACCATAGTCTGATTCGGCAAAACACGGTCACAAAAATCCGCCGGTTGATTTACTGTTGGCACCTGTCCAGACGGGCCGGCCAAGCCCCGAAGACCACAATAAACATAAAAATCCGAGGTACTCCCGTGGCCGTTGATATCGAAGATAGCCGCTCTGCGCGCTTTGCCTTGCGCTGTTCAAGTTTCGCCGAACGCTGGTTTCCCGACTCCTGGGTGTTCGCCGCACTGGCGGTGATCATCGTCGCGCTGGCGACCCTGGCCATGGGCGCCAAACCCACCGACGCCGCCATGGCGTTCGGGGACGGATTCTGGAGCCTGATCCCGTTCACCATGCAGATGGCGTTCGTGGTGATCGGTGGTTATGTCGTGGCCAGTTCGCCGCCCGCCGTGAAACTGATCGATCGCCTGGCGCGGATCCCGAAGAACGGTCGCTCTGCCGTGGCGTGGGTCGCGCTGATCTCGATGGTCGCGTCCTTGCTCAACTGGGGCCTGTCGCTGGTGTTCGGCGGTCTGCTGGTTCGCGCCCTCGCCCGCCGCACCGATCTGAAAATGGACTATCGCGCCGCCGGTGCCGCCGCCTACCTTGGCCTCGGCGCCGTGTGGGCACTGGGACTGTCGTCGTCCGCCGCGCAGTTGCAGGCCAACCCGGCCAGCCTGCCGCCGTCGATCCTGTCGATCACCGGGGTGATTCCGTTCACCCAGACGATTTTCCTCTGGCAGTCGGGCGTGATGCTGCTGGCGCTGATCGTGATTTCGATCATCATCGCCTACGCCACCGCGCCCGGCCCGAACTCGGCGCGTGACGCCAAGGCCTGCGGCATCGACCCGGCCTTCAACCTGCCACCGCTGCAACCGCGCACCCGCCCTGGCGAATGGCTGGAACACAGCCCGCTGCTGATCATCCTGCTGGTGCTGCTGGCGGCCGGATGGCTGTTCCACGAGTTTTCGACCAAACCTGCGATCACCGCGATTTCCGGGCTCAACACCTACAACTTCCTGTTCATCATGCTCGGCGCGTTGCTGCACTGGCGCCCGCGCAGTTTCCTCGATGCGGTGTCGCGCGCCGTGCCGACCACCACCGGGGTACTGATCCAGTTCCCGCTGTACGGCTCGATTGCCGCGCTGATGACCACGGTCAAGGGCACCGACGCCCAGACCCTGGCCCATCACATCTCGACGTTCTTCGTAAGCATCGCTTCCCACGACACCTATGCGTTGCTGATGGGTGTGTACTCGGCGATTCTCGGTTTCTTCATTCCGTCCGGCGGCGGCAAATGGATCATCGAGGCGCCGTACGTAATGCAGGTGGCCAACGATCTCAACTATCACCTCGGCTGGGCGGTGCAGATCTACAACGCCGCAGAAGCCCTGCCGAATCTGATCAACCCGTTCTACATGCTGCCGCTGCTGGGCGTGCTGGGGCTCAAGGCGCGGGATCTGATCGGTTTTTCGTTCGTGCAATTACTGGTGCACACGCCGCTGGTATTGGTGCTGCTGTGGGCTCTGGGTACGACGCTGTCGTATCTGCCGCCCGTCATGCCCTAAACGATGTCTACAGGGCGCCGGCTCTGGCGCCCTGTCTTTCCCATCGACAAAATCGCCCCGAACGATCCCTCCTGCGGCTGCCTGTCGCAAATAATGGCTCAGAGCCATCATCTTTCTTTACCGCGCCACTGCCTCGGTAATATTCTTGCGCGCCCCATATCTGTTTCATTTTTTGTCTGAGCGCAAAGGGAGTTCGTTGCAATGATCGTCGGGATTGACCTGGGAACCACCAACAGCCTTGTTGCCGTATGGCGCGGCGATGCCACTGAGTTGGTGCCTAACGCCCTGGGGCAGTTCCTGACACCCAGCGTGGTGGGCCTGGACGATCAGGGCCGGATTCTGGTCGGGCAAGCTGCCCGCGAACGCCTGCACACTCATCCGCGTCTGACCGCGTCGCTGTTCAAGCGTCATATGGGCAGTGCGACGGAGGTCTACCTCGGGGATAAAAAATTCCGTCCTGAAGAGCTGTCGGCGCTGGTACTCAAGAGTCTGAAAGAAGACGTCGAGCGCACCTACGGCCAGACCGTCACGGAAGCCGTGATCAGCGTTCCGGCGTATTTCAGCGACGCCCAGCGCAAGGCCACGCGCATCGCCGGTGAGCTGGCGGGCCTGAAAGTCGAAAAGTTGATCAACGAACCCACCGCCGCCGCACTCGCCTACGGACTGCACCAACGGGACAAGGAAACTTCGTTCCTGGTGTTCGACCTGGGCGGCGGTACGTTCGACGTGTCGATTCTCGAACTCTTCGAAGGCGTCATGGAAGTGCGCGCCAGCGCCGGTGACAACTTCCTCGGCGGCGAGGATTTCGACAACGTGCTGCTCGAGCACTTTATCGATCAGCATCGCAACGTATCGGATTTCCCCGAGCGCTCGACCATCCTCCAGCCGCTGCGCCGCGAAGCCGAGCGTGTACGCCGCGCACTGGGCCAGGACGCCAGCGCCGAATTCAGATTGCAGGTCGGCGAAAAGCAATGGACCCAGACCATCACTCAGGCGCAAATGGCGACGCTGTACATGCCGTTGCTCGAACGCCTGCGCGCGCCGATCGAACGGGCCCTGCGCGACGCACGCATCCGCGTCAGCGACCTCGATGAAATCCTGCTGGTCGGCGGCACCACCCGCATGCCGCTGGTGCGCAAACTGGCTGCCGGGCTGTTCGGCCGCTTCCCGTCGATCAGCCTCGATCCGGATCAAGTGGTCGCTCAGGGCGCGGCGATTCAGGCGGCGCTCAAGGCCCGTTCGGCCGCGCTGGAAGAAGTGGTGCTCACCGATGTCTGCTCCTACACCCTGGGGATCGAGACCTCCACTCAGGTCGGTCGCCAGTATGAAAGCGGTCATTACCTGCCGATCATCGAGCGCAACAGCATCGTCCCGGTCAGCCGGGTGAAAACCGTGCAGACCCTTCACGACAATCAGGAACAGGTCGTCGTGAAAATCTTTCAGGGTGAAAGCCGTCTGGTCAAAGACAACGTGGCGCTCGGCCAACTGGACATCAAGGTGCCCAAGCGCAAGGCCGGCGAAGTCGAGCTGGATGTGCGCTTCACCTACGACAACAACGGCCTGCTCGAAGCCCAGGTCAGCATTCCTCTGACCGGTCAGCAGCATTCGCTGGTCATCGAGAACAACCCCGGCGTGCTGACGCCCGAGGAAATCCAGCAGCGTCTGCAAGCCCTGGCGCAACTGAAGATCCATCCGCGCGAGCAGCAAGTGAACACCCTGCTCAGTGCACGGCTGGAACGTCTGTATCAGGAAAGCCTGGGCGACCTGCGCGATCAGATCGGCTATTGGGCCAAGCAATTCCAGCAGGCGCTGGACTCCCAGGACGAGCGGCAGATCCGTGAAACCCGTACCGAACTGAGCAAGCAATTGAGCGCCCTCGACCGCAGCCCCTGGCAGTAAGGAAGCACGACATGGAATGCTGGTCCGTCCTGCAACTGCCCGAAGACGCCAGGCTGCGCGATATCAAGCGCAGCTATGCGCGTCTGCTGAAAGTCTTTCGGCCCGATGAAGATGCCGCAGGCTTCCAGCGCCTGCGCGAGGCTTATGAACGCGCACTGTCGATTGCCCAGTGGCGCCTTGAAAACGAAGAGACCGAAGAGCACGACGACGTCATGCTGGCCCCGGGGATCGCCGCGCTGGCGGTACAAGAGCAGTCCATGGCCCAGCCACTGCAGAAGACCGGGACCGATGCGCGGGATTACCCTGCGGCGCTGTTCGAACCGGTGGCCCCGGCCGCGCCCGAAGCACCGCTCGAGTCGCAGACCTTGCGGGTACAACCCCTGAATCCGGAGCCTCTTAACCTGGAGCCCGAGCAGCCGACTGCCGACCCGGCCGTTGAAGCCGCGTCGCAATTGCTGGACGGCCTCTCGGACACCAATCTGGACCAGCGCTGGGAGCAAGCGTGCCAGCAGGACTGTGCGCAAGCGTTCCAGACCCTGTTGCTGACGTTGTGCTTCGATCAGCCCGCCCTGCGCCTTTCGATTGCCCGTTGGGCGGTACAGCACCTGGGTTGGCTGGGCCCATGGCAGGAGATCGTCATCGGCGACCGGCAGCGCATCATTCTCGCCAACGAGTTGCTGGCGGATTACCGACAATCGCTGGAAACGCTGCTCGCATCGCAAAACGAGCGCGAATTTCTCGCGCTGCTCAAGACTTACACGGCCCAACCCTGGCTCCAGGTGTTCGACCGTCGGGAACACTGGCAGCAGATCATCCTGCAACTGCTGCAGGACACGGAGTGGAGCGTGCCGCTGTTCGACCGCGTCTCCCAATTGTTTGGTTGGGACGACACCAAGGGCATCCATCCGCAACCGGACTGGCTCTGGCAGGAGATGATCGAGCGCTGCAATCAGGAAAGCCTCTACGACAATCTGTGCGCCCGGGCCGAAGATCAGCGCAACGGGTCGCCCGATGCGCTGGCCGCACGGATGCTGATCAGCCCGATGAAGCCGCGGCAACAGAAAGACATGACCGACCGCTTCATTCCGGCGGACTGGCAGGCCTGCCAGCAGTTGTCGGAAACCCTCAAGTGGCGCTTCCCCGACCTGCTCGCCCGCCTGCCGTACGCCGACGTCTTCTACTGGCGACGCTTTCTGCCGCGCTACATCGCCGCCGAAACCTGGATGCAGTCATGGGCGGCGATCGCGCTGGCGCTGTGGCTGTTCTATCTGCCCGCCGAGCACAAAACTACGGCGATGAGCATCGTCATTCCCCTGGCCTTCGCCTGCGTTCCTGTCTGGTTTTTCCGGATCGGCTTGAGTTATTGGTTTCTGATCAGCGCCCATTTGATCGTTCAGGATCTGTGGTTGACCGAAAGGATCATTCCACGCCGATGGAACCCTGATACCCGCTGGCTTGTGCTGCGCCATGGCGTGCCGCAAGCCGTCATGATCCTGCTGTTCTCGGTCATGCTCGGCGGCCTGGGAGCCTTCACCTACATCGGCGTCATCGTGATCGGGCTTTGGCACAAGCGGCGCATCGGTACGCTCGACCCGGAATTCAGTGACAAACACCCTTGGCTGACCGCCCTGCACTGGGCGCACTTCAGCCCGTTACAACTGCTGTTTCTGGTGTTCATGACCGGGGTGATTCTTGCGAGTCAGCTTGGTTATTCGCTGAAACACCTGTTCCCCGGCTAGGCTAGACGCGGGCCGGATAGCCCTTCCACCAAGGTTTTACCCTCGCTGAAAAGGATCTGAGCATGTTGAAACTCGCAGGCCTCACCCTCGCGGCGCTCACGTTGAGCGCCGCCGCCCACGCCGATGTCGACCTGAAACTGGGCAGCACCGAACGCGTCACCCGCCTCTTCGCCTACCCCAACAATTGCAGCGTGATCTGCTTTCGCAACTGGACGCTGGAGCAGACCGTCGCCCATTACCTGAGCCAGAGCGTGCAGCGTGACGGCTACACCAACGCCAAGGTGCTGGTGAAAAACGACAACGATCAGCTCTATGCCGAAATCAGCGGCGTACCACAGGGCTACGACAAACCGCTGACCGCGCTGCTGGACGCCGGCGACCTGGCCTACACCGGCGCCAGCAAGCTCAACGCCGACGGCAAATGGGCGTACAGCTGGTATCTGTTCCTGCCACTGGGCATGGCCCTGGAAAACCGCAAGAGTGTCGAGCTGCTGCACTTCCCGCCGGATTACTCGCTGACCCAGGCCCAGGATTACCTGCGCTCGAACACTACCGACCGCTGGGCCGCGCTGCTGACCGACAATGGCATTCCCGCCGACCAGACGCCGGCCTACCAGACCATCATCGACATCGCCCCGATCGCCGCGCCCGCCAGCGCCGGCAAGGATCTGGAAGGCGTGTACGACTACTTCAAGGATTACCAGACCACCATGGTCAGGCAGGTCAGCCAGAACGCCAGCGGCACCGTGCTGCCGATGGTTGCCTTTGGTGCGCCGGTGCGTAACTGGATCAAGCAGCAATACGGTGCGACCGTGAATGTACTGGGCCTGGCGACCATCAGCCCGAGCGCGGGGGTGAACGTACCGGTGCTGGGTTCCAACCACCCGAGCTACATCTGGTACGCCGCCGACCCGAGCAACTACACCGGCGACGATGCCCAGGCCAAGGCCGATGCGGCCGGTCTGAAGGTGATGGGACAAGACTTGAGCGCTGCCTGCTGGCAGGCCGGAATGGGCAGCAAACCGGGCACCGATCCGAAGACACTGCTCAACAGTTGCACCCAGACCTGGCAAGTGACGCAGAAAGCCAAGACCTGCGAGCTGTTCTACACCACGATCCGCAACGAGACCGTGGCACAGGCGGACAAAACCTGTTCGACCGCACCGGTCAAATCCCAGCTGCAACAGCTGAAAAGTCCATTGCCGGACATGGCCGTGCCCGCCGCCCACCTCTGAACGAACGTGCGACGTTCCCGTGTCAGCCTCGGCTGACTCGGGAAAGCGTCTATTTCGCCTGTCAGATCTGACAGTAGACCGCTAGTGTGATTTACGGGATCTTGGATCCAATCAATCGTGTTGCAGGACTGACAGGACGTCAGCCGAGGGATGTCGCGACACCGAATCCAACAGGGATCGTTATGAACACTTACGCACTACCGGGTAAAGCGGCACGCGATACCGAGGGCATTTATCCTTTTGCCGGACTCCCTGTGCGCCTGGGATTTCCGTCAAAACAGGATTTCGAGATTGTTCACGATCCCGACGGCGTGGCCACCGCTGTCATAGCGTGCCGGGCATTCATGCGCATCACCCGAATGTGCCGGGTTTCAGGCCAGTTGCTGCCCTATCGCTGCCGGCAGACCCGGCAATTGCTGGCCGGCATCCATCTTTACGATCCGCGCTTTTGCGGCGCGTTCGAGCATTGTTGCGACCCGAACACCTTTCTCGACATGAGCGAATTATGGGTATGGGCCCTGCGCGACATTGTGGAGGGTGAAAGGCTGACCATTGATTACACCGCCACCGAAGACAAACTGCTGCGGCAGTTCGCCTGCGGTTGCGGGTCCTCGCGCTGCCGCGGGTGGATCACCGGTTACGACGAATCACCCAATCTTGAAGGCCAGCGCTATTTGCTCAGCTGGCGGCGACAAGGTTTACGCTGAACGACCGGTCAAGGCGCGCCGACCGGACGCAAGCGGTACTGCGGCGGTAATTGCTCGAAACCGCTGATCGTGGTGTTCAGGCTCTTCCAGCGACCATCCTTGATGCCGTAGATGCAACCGTGGATCGACAGGCTCTGCCCGCGATGCCAGGCGTTCTGGATGATGCTGGTGTGGGCGACGTTGGCCACTTGCTGAATCACGTTGAGCTCGCACAGACGATCGACCTGTTCTTCTTCGGTCGGCAGCCTGGCCAGTTCTTCGCGTTTCTCGTAGTACAGGTCACGGATCGAACGCAGCCAGCCATCGATCAGGCCGAACTGACGATCCTGCATCGACGCCCGCACACCGCCGCAGCCGTAGTGTCCGGTCACCAGGATATGTTTGACCTTGAGCACGTCCACTGCGTACTGGATCACCGACAGGCAGTTGAGGTCGGTGTGCAGCACCACGTTGGCGACGTTGCGGTGAACGAACAGATCGCCCGGCAGCATGCCGACGATTTCATTGGCCGGAACCCGTGCGTCGGAGCAGCCGATCCACAGATATTCAGGCGTCTGCTGACGGGCCAGCTTGGCGAAGAAATCCGGGTCTTCCTTGGTGATCGCGTCAGCCCAACGCTCGTTGTTATCAATCAGGTCTTGTAAGTCATGCATGCTGTAAGGCCTCAAGAAAGATGCGCTGGTATGACAGTCGACCGCCCGTCGGGGTCACGCACGGATCGCTGGTGATTTGCTTTGAATTCTCGCGCGCCCGGTGAGTCCACCTCAGTAAGGCCCACAGTATGAGGAATTGCCATGACTGATTCACGACGTCCCTTCGATGCGGTGCAACCGGAGCCCATCGATGATAACGAAGACCGCATGGGGTCGGTGCACGAGCTGGATTTCGACGATGAAGAGCCCAGTGCGAAGATCGGCGATGAACTGCCTGAACGCGAGCGCGAACAGTTGATGCCACGCGAGCGCGTGCGCGAAGCCGGTTTGACTGGGGCATCGACCGCCGATCATGAGCCTACCGACGACGACCTTAGCCCGGAAACCCTGATCCGTGAGGACGGTGCCCGGGATGCTCGGGAACTCGGTGAAGGCAATCAGGCCGATTGGGATTTGAGCGTGGTCGACGGCAACGACATCGGCGGCGGCAACGGGCTGGATGAAGCGGAACTGGCGCGCCGCGATCCGCTGGATCGCAAGCGCTGAGGACACCTGCCGCGATCAGTCGACGAGCGTGCAGGCCATGACCACGGCATCTTCACGCCCGCCGACCGCCGGGTAGTAATCCCGGCGCCGGCCGATCTCGTTGAAGCCATAGCGCTCGTACAAGCGAAAGGCCGAGGTGTTGCTGTCGCGCACTTCCAGAAAGCATTCCCGGGCATCGGCGGCGTAGGCGCGGGACATCAGGTATTCGAGCAGGGTCAGCCCCAGCCCGCGCCCCTGGTTTTCCGGCTTGACCGTGATGTTGAGCAGGTGCGCCTCATCGAGAATGATCTGCACCACCCCGTGTCCCACCTGCTGCTCACCTTCGAACATCAGCCAGATCTGGTACTTGCCCAGGCCGTCGAGAAAAATCCCGCGGGTCCACGGATGGCTGTACGCGGCGAATTCAATCTTCAGCACGGCGTCCAGATCCGCCTCGGTCATCGGGCGAAACGATACAGCGTCACTCATTCGATTCTTTCCAGCGCGCCATCAGCCGACGCATGGCTTGCCACACCGCGGCCTTGCGCTGTGGCTCATCCATCAACAATTCCAGCCCCGGCACGGCCCACGCCAGGCCAAGACCCTCGATTTGCAATTCAGTGTTGAACGCCTCGGCATCCGCCTCACCGGCAAAGCGCACCGCCGGCAGGCCGATCAGCCACAGGCAGGCGCATGGCGCCGCCTCCATCTGCACCGACAGGAAACCCTGAACGAAATCCCGGGCCGCTTCAGGGCCCTGATCCATCGTGCCGCGGTTCAGCCAAGGCCAGCGCACCGGCTCACCGACAATCTGCGGCGCGTCCGGCAGACCGGCTGCACGCAGCATGTCCTTGAGCAACAGATAGGCAGGATCGCGCGACTGGAAGGCTTCGCCTGTGGGCAACTCCACCAGCAGCAGGCAATGGCCGGCGCGCAGCAATTGCAGGGCAAAACGCGGTGGCGGCACCGGTGCCGGCTTGGCCACCACGGGTGTTTCGTCGACTTCTTCGACCGGTTTGGCGCCCGTGCGGGTGCTGGCCAGCGAAGGTCGCGGAACTTCGATTTTCGGCCGTTCGACCGGACGCGTGGCCGGTTGCTCCGGCGCTTCGGCCGGGGGAGCCGGGATCACCGGCGCAGCAATCTCGGGCTCGGGCATGTCCAGCAGCTCGGGCCGCGACGGCGCGGCAAAGGGCAATTCGGTGCGCGGCAGCCAGTTGACCACCTGCATGGCGTTCAAATAGGCGCGGCGGCGGGACTCGATTAGCAAGGGTCGGCCACTTGTGGATAACTGAAGTGCGCTGATTCTACCGCCCTTCGCTCAAGATCGCGCGCTGTTGATCGATAGTCTTGACCGATACCTTGACGCAAAGAAAAGCGACAGCCCGTCCCGAGAGTGAATCGCATCCTTCGTGATGCAGTACAATCGCGGCTTTTAATCGCCAACCAGCCGGCCATTCCGATGATCGAACCCAAGCGCGTCTTGCGCGCCCTCGCTGAACACTGGGCACTTCTGGAGCCACTGTGCGAGCACTTCGACCAGGGCACCCTGAGCCTCAACGAACTGCGCACGCAACTGGCCGCCCAGCAACTGGACAGCACGCCGCAGGACATCACCAGCCTGCTCGACGTGTGGATCCGTCTCGACATTCTGGTTCCCGTGGCGAAAAGCCCGAACCGTTTCGAGCTCAATGCGCAGATCCACGACTTCCTCGCCTACCTGCGCCGCGAGCACCGTCTGGGCCTGTGCCTGGAGATCGAAGCCTATCTGCGTCACCTCGAGCGTCTGGCCGGTTATATCCAGGATGCGTTCGACGTCCGTGACGGCAATGATCTGGCGCGCCAGCTGCGCCTGCTCGACATGCGCGTGCGCGACGTGCTGAAGAAACTCGACAACGACGAACAGGCGCTGGTGGCCGTGGCCGAGCGGGCCAAGACCAGCGACCGGCAGATTCCGCTGCGTCAGCGTTACGCCGAAGTACTGGCGACGTGGGACGAATACGTCGAGCCGATGATCGATCTGGTGAACGCCGACGGCGCTTTCGAGCAAGGTGTGCGCAAGGTCGAAACCGTATTGCTGAAGATGCTCAGCGAACAGCAGCGCCTCGGCCATCTGGTCGATGACGACATGCTGCTGCGCACCCACGCGCGCATCCTCGAAATGCAGACCAGTGCCCAGCTGACCTTGCGTCACGCTCGGGAATTGCTGCTGCCGCTGCGTGAAGAAGCCCGCCGGCACAACGCCGTGACCCGTGGCGCCGCCCTCGCCCTCGCCGCGATCCGCCGCAAAGGCATTGACGCGGTGCCACAAGCGGCGATGCCACTGTTCACCCGGCCGCAAAGCACCTTTCTCGGCAGCGCCAGTCAGGTCGAAGCCTACGTCTACGCCCTGGCCCGGTTCGAGCCGAAACCGGCGCGTTTCCCCAAGGCGCACAAATCGCAGAAGACCGGCGATGCCCCGCGTGCCCCGCGCACCGTGCGTGAGATGGTCGACCGCTGCGAAGAATCCCTGCCGATGCCGGACCTGATGACCTGGCTGCTGGAGCAGGAACCGGACGGCGCGACCGACGAATTGCTTTACTGGTTCTCGCGCCTGTCGCGGGAAAAACGCTTCAAGCGCGAGCGTCTGGAACGCCGCGAATACCACACTCACGAGCATCAGGTCAGCCTGCGCTCCTTCGCCCTGCTCTCGGCCGGCGATACCGCCGCCGAGGATTCTGCGAGCATCCCCAATGCATCTTGATCTATCCGAACTGTCTCAGCTGGCGCCGATCTTTCGCGAGCTGTTCAAGGGCTACCACGTCAGCCGTCGCGACCCGGAGCTGTACGCGCAACTGTCGAACTTCCAGGACCAGTACCGCACGCTGTTCAAGGCGCTGGGCTTCGAACTGGTCTGCGACACCCGTGGTTTCTACTACTTCGTGCCGGACATGGCCGCAGCGGCGGTGAACAAGACCGCTCAGCGCCTGGCGCTGTTCACTTTCATCCTGGTCGAGCATCTGGCCGATCAGGGCCGCGACCCGATCGCCGTGCTCGACGGCGGCAGCCTCGGCCGTGAAGAACTGCCGTCGCTGCTGGAAAAGTACCGCGACCTGTTCATCCAGGCCGAAGTGCAGACCGTCGAAGAACTCGAAGAAAAAATCATGCGCCGCATGACCCAGCTCGGTTTCGCCAGCGAGGAAAACGGTGTGTACCGTTTCCTGCCGCCGATGCACCGGTTCCTCGACGTCTGCCTGTCGGTCCAGCAGGACCGCGATCTGGCGGCCAGCGTGCACAGCGTTCTGCCGCTGCCGGCACCGGTACTGATCGACGAAGAGGCCGAGGCCAAATTCCTCGCCACCGACGACCCGCTCGATCTTTCCGAATTTGAGGAAGAAAGCGAAGAAGACGCACTGGCCCGCGCCATTGCCGAAGAACAGGAGTCCGACGCATGAGCCAGGAACGCTACGGCATCCGCCGCTTTGCCCTTTTGAACACCGCCGGTTACAGCCTTGGCCTGTTCCCGCTGGAAGAACCGCTGTCGGTCTACGGCGCGAACAACCTCGGTAAATCCGCCTCGATCAACGCCTTGCAGTTCCCGATCCTGGCGCGCATGTCGGACATGAGCTTCGGCAAGTACAGCCTGGAGCAATCCCGGCGTTTCTACTTTGCCTCCGACACCAGCTACATCCTCGTCGAAGTGAACCTGCCTCATGGCCCGCACGTGATCGGCGTGGTCGGTCGCGGCCCGGGTGGCGGTTTCGGTCACCAGTTCTTTGCCTACGCCGGCAAGCTCGATCTGGCGCACTACCAGAAAAACGACACCTGCCTGCGGCAGAAAGAGCTGTTCAGCAACCTTGAGAAAGAAGGCCTGAAAGCCTACGAACTCAAGCCGGATGAGCTGCGTCGCTTGCTGGTTGGCGGTCACACGTCGATCCCGCTGGATCTGACCTTGATCCCACTGCGCTCCACCAGCGAGCAGAGCCTGAAGACTTTCCGTGCGCTGTTCATCAACCTGCTGCACATGCGCGAAATCACCGCAGCCAAGCTCAAGCAGCTGTTCCTCGATGCCTTCGAACACAGCCTGCGTTCCGGCAGCGTCGATTACATCGCGGCGTGCGAAGAAGCCTTCCGCGACGTGCGGCGCATGGAACAGGACTACAACTCGCTGGTCGCTGCCGGCCCGTTGGTCGAAGCCTTGGCCAACGGCGTGAAACAGCGCGATGTACTGCGCGGCAAACTGCATCGCCTGTCGCCACTGCTCGACTCTTTGCTCGGCACCTGGTCGGACTACGCCACGGCGCGCAAGGAAGAGCTGACCATCCAGGCCGAGCACTACCGTCGCGAGCAGGACGATCTGCAAAACGATCAGCGCGGTGGCACCCAGGAACTCATGCGTCTGGAGCGGGAAATCTCCGGTATCCAGCGCTGGCTCGGCGAGTTGTCCGTTCTGAAGAACCGCTTCGCCCTGGTCGATGACGTCAAAGTGCTGGAGCAGCAACTGCTGGCGGCCAAGGACGCTCACGACGAACTGGCCGGTGCGCTGGCGCAGTCCCGTCAATTCAGTGCCGAGGATCTCGAAGAACGTCTTCGCGATCTGGAAAAACGCCTGAAGTCGGTGAAGCAGCAACTCGATCACGCCGACAACAACAGCTACGCCCGCCTGCGCGAAGAGTTCTCGCAACAGGACGTCGAGCGCCTGATGCGCCTGTTCAACAGCGCGCTGTTCAGCCTGCCGCTGGGCGAACACGGCATCACCCTCGACGAGAACGGCGAGTGGGTGAAATCGGTGGAGCTGATCCTCGACGGCTTCAAGGGCGAGCGTTTCGAAGTGCCGGGCCTGTCGATCGACATCTCGCACATCGAGCCTCCGGCTCTGCAAGCGCTGGCCGACCGTGCCGCGTTGCGCGATCAGAAAGAGCGTCTGGAAAAAGAGCTCAAGCAACTCAAGACCCAGCAAGCGGTGGCCGCCGACCGCGCCGCGAGCAAGACCCAGACCGAAGCGCTGTACCAGCAGGTGCTGGATGCGCAGAAGGCGCTGGAAGATTTCCGCCGCACTCAGACCCTGAGCGCCGAAGAAGGCGACAAGCTCGAGCAACTGGCGCAGATGGAAGCCGCGCAGGACGAACTCAAGCGCTCCAGCGATGCGTTCACCGAGCGCGTCCAGCAACTGTCGGCCAAGCTGCAACTGGTCGGCCGGCAAATTGCCGACATGGAAGCCAAGCAACGCACCCTCGACGATGCCCTGCGTCGCCGTCAGTTGCTGCCGGCGGACCTGCCGTTCGGTACGCCGTTCATGGATCCGGTCGACGATTCGATGGACAACCTGCTGCCGCTGCTCAACGACTATCAGGACAGCTGGCAAGGCCTGCTGCGCGCCGATGGCCAGATCGAGGCGCTGTACGCGCAGGTGCGCCTCAAGGGCGTGGCCAAGTTCGACAGTGAAGACGATATGGAGCGCCGCCTGTCGTTGCTGATCAACGCTTACGCGCACCGCACCGACGAAGCCCTGACCCTCGGCAAGGCCCGTCGCGCAGCCGTGACCGATATCGCGCGGACCCTGCGCAACATCCGCAGCGACTACGACAGCCTCGAGCATCAACTGGCGCTGTTCAACCGCGAGATCAACAAGCGTCAGGTGTCCAACCTGCAGAGCTTCCGTATCGTCCTTGCGCCGAACAAGGAAGCGCTCAAACACATCGACCAGATCATCCACAGCGCCGGTCAGTACGAAGAAGGCGAAACCCTGTCGGTGTTCGACCTGAGCCAAAGTGCGGAACAGGACAACAAGAACGAAGAGGCCAAGGAATACCTGGCGCGGCTGGTGGCGGCGAACCACAACCAGCTCGGCCTCAAGGACTTGTTCGAACTGGCGTTCGAGATTACCAAGGTCAACGGCCAGCCGGTGATCCACACTGACATCGACGGCGCGGCGTCCAACGGCACGACGATGACCATCAAGGCGCTGACCAACATGTACCTGTTGCTGCACTTGATGGATCGCGATCTGGCCGGTCGTGTGCGCCTGCCGTATTACCTCGACGAGGCAGCGGACATCGACGAGAAGAACCAGGCCGCACTGCTGGAAACCAGCCTGCAACTGGGCTTCGTGCCGATTCTGGCGAGTGTGAAGCCGCAGGTGTGCGCCAGTGTCGCCATCGACCTGGAAGGCGGCAGCGGGCCGGCCGGCATCTACATCGACGAAGCGGACTGGAAGTACATCCGTCGTCACGATGTGGTGAAGGCCACGATCAACGTCGAAGCTGACGAGCCGGAGCTGGATGCGGTTTGATACGTAACTGACGGGCACAAAAAAGGGCCGCGATCCAATGGATCGCGGCCCTTTTTCATGGGCTCTGGATTATTTGCCGAGGGGAATTTTCGGTGCCCAGGTCAGCCACTCGTCTTCGAACTTGTCGAACAGCGGGAAGGTTTGCTCGGCGCGCGCGGGGTTGCCCATCTGCTCGCCGTCCGGCGTGGCGAAGGCAATGCCACCCTGAATCGCTGTCTCAAGCGACTCCGTGCGCACCGTTACGCCTTTGAACAGGCCGATGTCGAAACCGACGCCACTGGTGTTCCAGAAGCGACTGCCGCTGCGCACCAACGGGGCGTATTTCGGCTCGATCAGGATGTGCACCAGTACGCGATCCGCGGTCTGGCCCAGTTCGTAACCTGTGACTTTGCCCACGGTGATCTCTCGGTAAGTCACCGGAACACCCGGTTTCAGCGAGCCGCGACGGGCAGCGCTCAATACCAGACTCAAGCCAGCCTCTTGCTTGGTGACTTCCGGCGGATTGGCCAGGGCCACGAAGTTCTTCTGCGGGCCGAGGTTCTTGGCCGCCGGTTGCACTTCGATGTACTGGCCGGTGACCAGGGTCTCCAGGTTCGAGGTCTTGATCAGACCCAATTCCGGTTTGACCACCCAGAACTGGCTGCCGACCCGTGCGATCTTCTCCGGCACTTCGGTGATGCGCGCGGTGAGGATCACCGATTGCAGATCATCGGTCAGGTCGACGCTTTCGATCTTGCCAACGTCCAGGCCTTTGAAGCGAACCGGGGTGCCGCTGCGCAGTCCGTCCGCGCGATCGACCTTGATGGTGACGACGGCGCCTTTCTGATTCGCTTCATCATGGCTGGCGAACAGACGGAAGCGCGGAATGCGTTTTTGCAGCGGTGCCTTGGCTTGCGGGGTTTCGAAGGCGATGCCGCCGGCCATCAGGGTCTGCAGCGATTCACTCTTGACCTGAATCCCACCGGTCAAACCGCCGGTCAGCGTGACGCCGCTGACGTTCCAGAACCGGGTCGAGGCGTTGACCAGGTTTTCGTATTCCTTCTCGATGTGGACGCCGATCACCAGTTGCTTGCGGGTCTTGGAGAACTGATAACTCTGCACCGAACCGACCTTGACCTGCTTGTAGAGGATCGGGCTGCCGACATCGATCGAGCCGAGGGTATCGGTGAACAACACCAGGTGCAGGCCGGGTGCGCGCAGATCCAGCGGCGGCGCTTTGGGCCGGGCTTCGAATTCACGCTGTGGCGCACCACCCTTGTCACCCGGGCGTACGGCGATGTAGTTACCTTTTACCAACGCTTCCAGACCGGTGATGCCGGCCAGGGAGATCGATGGTTTGACCACCCAGAATTGCGTGCCGGTGACCAGATAGTCTTCAGCCAGCGGGTCGAGAGTCAGTTCGGCGGTGGCGCTGGACAGGTCAGGATCGATTTTCAGCGCTTTCAGGTTACCGACCTGAATGCCCTTGTACATCACTGGAGTGCGCCCGGCTTGGAGGCCCTCGAAATCGCTGAGTTTGACCTTTACACGGATACCGGCGGCGGCCGCATCGAAGTCTTCGTAGAGACGGAACGGCAGGCTTGGATCGGTAGGCGGGCTGTCCTTGCGGTTCTCCGGGGTAGCAAAGGCAATACCGCCGGCGACGATGCTGGCCAGGGATTCGCTGCGCACTTTCACCCCGGACAGGTTGGCGTCGATGCTGATGCCGCTGGCGTTCCAGAAACGGGTGTGTTTGCGCACCAGTTTGGCGTAGGTCGGTTCGATGAACACCTTGAGTTCGACGGTGCTCTGGTCTTCCGACAGCACGTAACTTTTGATCTGACCCACTTTGATCTGCTTGTAGAACACTGGGCTGCCGCGATTCAACGAACCGAGGCGATCGGCCTTGATCGTCAGGTGCAGGCCGGGCTTGGAGTCCGATAGCGGTGGCTCTTCGGCCAGGGCCTTGAACTTGCGGGTCGGCTCGCCTTCGCCGGGGCTGATGGCGACGTAGTTACCCGATACCAGGGTCTCCAGGCCGGTGATCCCGGCCAGGGTCACGCTTGGCTTGACCAGCCAGAAACGGGTGCTGGTCTTCAGGTACTGATCGACATCCTTGTTCATCTCGATGGTCGCGATGACACCTTTGGAGTTGCCTTCATCATCGAGCTTGAGGGCTTTCACCTTGCCGACCGGCATGCCTTTGTAGACCACCTCGGTCTTGTTGGCCTGAATGCCTTCACCGCTTTCAAACCGCACCTGAATCTCGATGCCGGTTTCGTTATAGGCACGCCAGCCGAGCCAGCCGCCGATAATCAGAGCGATCAGGGGCAGCACCCAGATGGCAGACCAGTTCGAAGCCGGTCGGGTTTTCGCTACAGGCAAATCAGTCATGGTCGGCGTCCGACTCCGTGTTATCCCAAATCAGTCGGGGATCGAAAGTGACAGCGGCGAGCATCGTCAGAATCACCACACTGGCGAAGGCGATGGCGCCAAGATTGGCTTCGACACTGGCAAGCCGGCCGAAGTTGACGACCGCCACCAGAATGGCGATCACAAAAATATCGAGCATCGACCAGCGGCCGATGAACTCGATGAAGCGGTACATCCAGATCCGCTGACGGGCGGACAAGGGCTGGCGGCGCTGCACGGAAAACAGCAGCAGCGCGATGCCCACCAGCTTGAACGTCGGCACCAGGATGCTGGCGATGAACACCACGGCGGCAATCGGAATCATGCCGTGCTGCACCAGCTGGATGACGCCGGACATGATCGTGCTCGGATCACCCTGCCCCAGTGAGCTGACGGTCATGATCGGCAGTACGTTGGCCGGGATGTAGATAATCGCGGCCGTGATCAACAGCGCCCAGGTTCGCGCAAGGCTGTTGGGCCGCCGGGCGTGAACCAGCGCACCGCATCGGGTGCAGGTCTGCACATCGCTGTCTGCATCCTGCCTGTTCAGTTCGTGGCATTCGGTACAGATCAGAATGCCCGCATCAATCGCCCGCATGGGCATCTTCTCCTGATAACGCCTGCCAGATCTGGTGCGGTGACATCACCACTTCGAGCCAGACCTGAACCAGTAACAAGCCGATGAAACATGCCAGACCGAGGCCCACGGTGATAGCCGCCATGTCCGCCAGTTTGACGATCGCGACCAGGACGCCCATGAGGTAGACCTCGAGCATGCCCCAGTCTTTGAGGTGGTGATAAATGCGGTAGAGCAGCA
>Ga0207713_1001078_pt1 | contig 23498 bp, 14 predicted proteins | sample KBSS64metaG_FD_184404 | JGI IMG/M metagenome (GOLD analysis project Ga0207713, IMG submission 184404) | Switchgrass rhizosphere microbial communities from Kellogg Biological Station, Michigan, USA - KBS S6-4 metaG (SPAdes) (version 2) | ecosystem: Host-associated > Plants > Roots > Rhizosphere >... | reverse complement strand
TCGACCGCAACTTTGGCAAGAACGACGCTAACTACCAGTTCCCTGAGGAATACCAGCCATACATCGTCGGCACCCTGCCCTTCGAGAAAATCGATACGGCTTACAAAGGTTACCGTTACGCGATCAACCTGAACTCGATCAAGCAATCGCAATCGATGTTCGCACGTCGCGTGTTCGAACTGCTGGGCTGCAACACCATTACCGTCAGCAACTTCTCGCGCGGTGTGCGCCTGCTGTTCGGCGACCTGGTGGTCACCACCGACAACGGCGAAGAAATGCTGCGCCGTCTGCAACTGCTGGCCGAAGACCCGCTCAACAGCGACAAGCTGAAGCTCGCCGCCCTGCGCAAGGTGATGCAAGAGCACACCTATACCCAGCGCCTGGAATATGTGCTGAGCAAGGTCACGGGCACCGTGAAGGCTCAGCGCCTGCCGGAAATCGTGGTCGTTGCCGAAGCGCAGGATCGTCAGCAGTTCGACATGCTGCGCGCTCACCTGAACCGCCAGACCTACAGCCAGGTACGCATGGTCATCATCACCGATGCTTACCAGAGCAGCATCGTAAGCGATGACCCACGCATTCTGGTGCTCAAACCTGCCCAGCTGAAAAAAACCAGCCTTGGCGAGCTGGTCGGCAATACGCCTTGGGTAGCCGGCTTTGTACCGGGCGACTACTACGGCCCCAACTACCTGTTGGACCTGGCCCTCGCTACTCGCTACAGCCAAGCACAGGTTGTGGGTAAAGCCGCCCACTTCACCTGCGACGGGCAAAATGCCCAGCTGCAGTCGAATGGACTGGCATACCGCCCGGCTCAATCGTTGAGCGCACGTCGCTCGCTGGTGGCTACTGAGAACGTTGCCGGCCAACCGCTGCGCACTTGGTTGAAGAGCCTGCCATCGCTGCAATACACCCATGAACAAGGCCTGGCGATAGATCCGTTCAACTACTGCGAGAACGGAGCCGCACACCACGAGGCTATCAGCGCCAAGGTGGACGACCTTGAGCTGAACCTCGGCATGACCATCGACCAGCTTCAAGCGCGTGCCCAGGCAATTGCCCCCCTGGAAGACAGCCACGATTCACCAGAAATCACCGGCCGCGAACTGGCGGAGATGTTTGGTGCCAAGCACAGCAAGTTCCTGAACCTGGCGGTGGATGTAGATAACTGGCGCGTCAGCTCCACGTTGGCAGATGGCAAGCATGAGTACGTGTACGCCCTGAAAGAAGTAAGCCTGGATCAACTGAATCTTGAAGACCGACAGCTAAAGCTGTACCTCGACTGCACGCCCGGCCTGAACTTGCAACTGGTGGTGTTGTTCCTGGATGCTGAAAAGCAGCGGATCAGCCACGTCATGCAGCATGCCAACCGCAACCAGACATCCGAGGTACCACCGGAAGCCGCCTTCGTGCGTTTCGGCCTGCGTGCCTACGCAGCCGGGAACACCGAGATCAAGGCGCTGGTGCTTGGCCATCGCGACTTGCAGCCTTCGGAAATGCTGGGGCGTTCGCAACACTTGGTCGTCACCAACCACTACCCGGCTTACGCGGACCTGTACCGAAACGGCTTTGTACACAGCCGAGTGATGGCCTATCAGGAGCAGAACCTGAATGTCGACATCTTCCGCCTGCGCAGGAACGAGGCTGTCAGCTATCACGAGTTCCAGAACGTAGATGTAGTGACTGGGTGCCAGACCACCCTCACAAAAATGCTCGAAAGTGGCCAGTACAAGAGCGTGTTGGTGCACTTCCTGGACCCTGAAATGTGGGAGGTGCTCAAGCGCTTCACTCACATGGTCAAGGTAGTGGTTTGGGTACACGGTGCAGAGGTTCAGCCTTGGTGGCGTCGCGAGTATAACTACTCGGATGAAAGCCAGTTGGCTGTGGCAAAAGTCGAAAGCGAAAAACGTATGGCGTTCTGGCGCGAAACGTTGAGCAACATGCCAGCCAATCTTAAGCTGGTCTTCGTTTCCCGCTACTTTGCTGAAGAAGTAATGGAGGACGTGGGCTTCCGCATTCCTGAAGACCGCTACGAGATCATCCACAACCCGATTGATACAGAAACCTTCTCGTACAAGGAAAAACCGGAAGAACAGCGCATGAAGCTGCTGTCTATCCGCCCTTATGCATCGGCCAAGTACGCTAACGACCTGAGTGTCAGAGCGATTGAGTTGCTGGCGGAGAAACCGTACTTCAAGGACCTTGAGTTCCGCATGATCGGTGATGGCGTTCTGTTCGAAGACACCCTCGCCCCTCTGCGCAAATTCAGCAACGTGACGATTGAACGCGGGTTCCTCAAGCATCAAGAGATTGCTGCGCTGCATAAACAGTACGGCCTGTTCCTGTGCCCAACACGCATGGACGCCCAAGGCGTATCCCGTGACGAGGCGATGGCTTCCGGCCTGATCTCGGTGACAAACGCTGTTACAGCGATCCCCGAGTTTGTCGATGATGAATGTGGGATTCTTGCGGCCGGCGATGACGCCCAGGGGATGGCTGACGGCATCGCACGGGTGATCGAATCACCGGAGCTGTTCCGCAAGATGTCCGCTGCTGCGCGCGCGCGTGTTGAAAAGCAAACCGCCAAGCAATCAATCATTACCCGTGAAATCGAGCTGATTCGATAAGCATGATCCTGGTGCCATGTTAATGGTTGGCACCCTTGGCCGCGCGGCAGGGTAACTGCCGCTGCGGTTATTTGATCATCCATTGGCGAGCTTATTGAGTGCTTTTCAGACCCAACAGGGCTGAGCACTTTTCACCTTTTAGAATATTTGCGAAGACATGCTCAAGATAATCCGCGATCGCTTCTTTAAGGAAGACGAAATCGAGGCCACACCCGTACCACTGGTTGATAAGCCGGCGTTGGACTTCCTCTCCGACCGGGAGATTCTCGACTACAGGTCGTTCTGCAATCACGGCAGCGAAACCGACGAACCCTTGACCCTTCAGGGCTTCAGTGGCAACGCGCGTGCTGCAATCGAAAATGACAATCCAGTATTTACCTTCAACGGTAATGCTGGCGTCTACCAGGTTCGCTTCAAGCTGCCGCGTAGCTTCCACGGCAACGGCCTGCACCTGCGCTTCCGTCTTTCCGATTGGGAAACACTGAACTACATCGGGGTGGGTTACACCTTCGAAGGCACCTACCGCCATGTGAAGATCGTGAATGCCGCCAGGGGCCAATGGGTTGATTTCACCATCGGCCACAACGACCTCGCGTTCGGCATTCAGAATGACTGGGACGCGCCACCTGCTTGCGACCTGGAAGAGATCAAGCTCTATTTCAAAGGGCATCCCAAGGCAGAAGGCTCCACGCTGGAAATCGAGCGCCTGACGTGCTGGCATGAAAGCGAGGCACCAACGGCGTGGCTGACGGAGGGCTTTGCAAAGGAGCCTCTTTCCGAAGCGCTTTGCGACTCTTTGTATGCCTACATGGAGAAGTGCTTCAAGGATGTGCCGGCTCAGGCTAATGACTATCTGCAGAAAGGCGTTTGCCCGCTCTACGGAAACATTGGACTGGAATGGGACTGGCAACAGACTCTGCCAGATGAGTTAGATGCTGTTGGCACCTACCGCTTCTCGTGGCATTCGCTGCACCCCGCGATCATTCTCATGCTGCATGCACGGCACGAGGCAAGCGTTGCGCCGCTCTTCCCCGCCCGGGAGTTCATCAGTAACTGGCTGGAGCGCAGCTACTTCAACGCCGATGAAGACCGCAAATTTGCCTGGTATGACCACGGCACTGCCGAGCGGCTGCTGGCATTCCTGCTGATCTGGGATATCGGTGTGCGCCAGCAGTTCGAACACCGCTTCATGGTTCGTCTGCGCTCAGCCATCTTCAAACATGCCCAGTTGCTGGCATCGGAGATGTTCTACGCCTCTCACCAGGCGTCCCGCTACCACAACCATGCGTGGTTCCAGGACATGGCATTGCTGGCCACCAGCCTGGCCATGCCCGATTTCCCGTGCTCCGAGCGCTGGCAAACGCTGGCCTTGTCCCGCCTGACCGATCAGCTGGATACGCTGATTGTTCGCGACAATGGCTATGCTGTGTTCGTTGAAAACTCCATCGGCTATCACCAAGGTGTACAGCGCCTCATCGCCTTCGCCGGCGAACTGGCACAGCAGAGCTCGCACGACACAACCATTCCAACGGTTGCTGACGAACTGCTTAAGTTCTCCGACTTTTTGCGCTACCCGGATAACCGCTCCCCAGCACAGGGCGACACCTTCCGTCGCGCCAACCCGAACCTGGAGACGGTACGCAACAGCAAGAATTACCCGACAACATCGGCGACTATTCTGCCGACTGCGGGCTACGCCATCATCAAAGGTAATCACGCACAAACTGCGTACATGCTGACCATGTTTGCAACGTCGTTGTGCAAGACGCACAAGCATCAGGACAACTTGTCCTTTACGTTGTTCATGGATGGCATCGAGTGGCTCATCGACCCAAGCTTCTACTCACACGAGTACGTCAAGCCGATTCAGAGCTTTTTGAGGGGCGCCTACTCGCATAACAACCCCGTTATCGGTGATGTGCCTTACAGCATTGAACCTGGTCATGCCCAGTTGTCCGGGGAAGTCATTGAAAATGGCTTTAACCTGAATGGCTCGCATGACGCGTTTGAGGACACTGTCATCAAACGTAGCATCACAGGTCACCTCGACCGCCTGCAGCTCGATATCAGCGATGAAATCCATGCGACGCTGAAAGACAAGCCTATGTTCAGCCTGTTCCACTGCGGTGACGGCACCGAGGTAACCAAGACTCAGGAAGGCGTGGAGATTCGTCACCCCGCCTCCAGTTATCGAATTACCATCGCTTCGAACTGCCCCTGCACGATCGTCACAGGCTGGAACGATGATCAACTCGTGAAAGGCATCAGCGGCGTTGGATTCATGCAACAGATTGACACGTCGATGGTTGCATTTGAGATGAAGAACGCTACCAAAGCGCAATTCACCATTACTGCTCACCACAACTGAAAATTACGGATTAAACATGAAAAAGATTGCACTGTACTCGGTCCTCGCTCTCTTCCTGACTGCTTGTGATGCGCCTGATGTGGCCAACATCAACCTAAAAGAAGGTAACAAGATCTCTTTGAACAACGTCAAGAGCACCAAAAGCTACATGGCGACCAAAGATGACAAGGACCGCCAATACCACTACTTCGAAACTACCGCAGACCTGAACACCGTTTACCAAGACTTCAGCCAACAGTTTGAAAAGAACGGCTACAAACCAACCGTTAAAACCCAAGAAGAATCGGTCATTCAGGTCTACTTCAAGAAACCGAATTCCGCAATGATCGTCGCCAACTTCAAGCAAGCCAACCCCAACCAGGCGACCACCCAAGCCGTACTTTCCTGGGCAGTAAATTAAAGCAATGCCCCGGAATACTCAGATACATCTGATACAAGGCCAGTTATCATGAGCGAAGTTAAAAGCGTAAACCCAAACTCAGGACGATGGATATATTCCGTTGCCTCCAAGATAACTCGCAATATTCCGGGGCTAACTTTCACCATCATAATCTGCACCTTAGCGGCGCAGATCAGTTTGTTAGCAGCCTCATACCTGCCTTTGAAAGCAATTATCCTCATTGGCTCCCCCTCCATTCCGTCCTATTTCCCTGAGTATTTCAAGGAATTTGAGCGGAAAAATTTGTTCGTAGCCCTTTGCTTTGCAGCCGTTGCCTTTTACCTATTGTATTTAGCTTCCGAGTCAATAACCAAAAAACTAACAACCCTCGGAAGTGAAAAGCTAGTTAGCAATAGTAGTAAATTAATTGTATTCGACGGCCAAGACGAGGTAGCCCGCAAAGCCTATCTTCGGCTTACGCGCAGCCTGGCCGCCGTAGTATTTTTGGCGCTAACTATCGGGGCACTTGGTTTTATCTATCTAGAACTTACAATCGCAGTTATTTCGTTCTGGCTTTGCATGGGCATCGCGGCCAAAGCGAAAGCGACGCTACGGAAAGACGTGTCAATCTCTTCCAACGAAGGGACCCATGAGCTGATTAATTCTTTGGGTTCTCTGGGGTTTCTTGCAGCCTTCTGCTACCTTGCGTATGACCTGCTCTCTGATACCCCGCCGAGCTTGCTTCCAGCAATCATCGGTGTGCTGTTGACACGACAAATCATGCAGCGTGCGACCCTGCTGATCCAAGATATAATCTTGCTGAAAGAGCAACGCCTGCAAATATCGGCATTGTTTTTCAACGGACACAAATTAACAGGTGAAATAAAATCCAAAGCAACTAAGTTTTGGAGCATTTTCACCCAAACCCAAATTAACAACTGGGCCCCCGCATTACTTAAAGACATCAGTGATAAAAACTATACAAAGCACTGTGTAAATTGGCACCAAAGCGGCGTGCACGACATTTTCGCATTAGAGGTGAAGGCCACCTGCGCGCAGGGCACAGAGGACCTCTATCTTCTGAAAGTATTCAATACTACCCGAAGCACATTAGCGATTAACGAAGCAACTCTTCTGTCTGAGCCTCAAATCAGAAACCTTCAGACCTTGCCACTTGTTCACGCAACTGTTCTAGAAGGTTTTCACTGCCACATCTTTCGCGCGGAACACCTGAATAAGATACCTCCCGTTGAGTACGGGATACACCAACTCGAACTCAGCAAGCTGCTGATGAGAAGCATACCGTCACAGCCCCTGGTACAGAAGTACACGCGTTCACGCCCTCTACTGTGGGATCGACTGAGCGACTCAGCGCTCGCTAATCTCGGTGAGGCGCTAGAGATCAGTTCGCATCAGAAGGCATTCAATGAATTCATCCAAGATATCGACAGCACCCGATACCTCCTGCGGACACTCCCTTTGCATGTTTGCAATTCACAGGTCGGCAAGGATCAAATATTCATTTCCGATAATGGTGCTTTGACAGTCAGCTATTGGGGCAATTGGAGTTTGGAGCCTGTTGGTGCGAGCTTCCAGATATCAAAAAAACTCGGATCTTTGCTCGTGGAGTTGCTTGCTGACCTTAAGGAACACCGTGCAGACATGAAGGAATTAACAGTGTCACACCTGCGCTTTTCTGCATTGTGCTTCCAGCTGGATCAGTTGCTTGTACGGCAAAACTACATATCAGCTGCAGAGCTACTTCCCCAAATTACCGGGCTGGCCGATGAACTTAACCAACCAGTATTCAAGGAAGTCTCATGCAACGCGTAGCTATGGTGGTGTGGAACGAGTTCCTAAATGATGCCCGGGTACTGAAAGAAGCTCAAACCCTCCAGCGCGCAGGCTATCAAGTTAAAGTCTTTGCCCTGCACACACCTGGTGTTACTCAGCAACATGAACAACTTGAAGGAGGTATTCAGGTATGCCGAGTTGCTCGCAGTCCTTTGTGGCGCTTGCGCAAGGGTAGCTCTTTGCCCATCCAGCCCCCTGCCAGCAGCAAACCTCAAGGCCCAATCGGCAAACTGTCAGTAAAGCACCAGCTTTTTCGACTCATTGCAAGAACTTGGACCCATATGGCCCTTCTCTGGCAGATGATTCGATATCGGGCAAACCTCGTTCATGCTCATGACGTGAACACTCTGCCTACGGCTTGGTTAGCAGCGCGTTTCAGCCGAGCTCACCTGGTTTATGACGCGCACGAAATAAGTACCAGCCGTGAGGGCTATAGCAGCTTCCGCCGCCTAGTTGGCTTTGTAGAGAAGCAGTTAATGCCCAAAGTGGATGGAAGCATCACGACCACAGACGCTAGAGCTAAATACTTCGCGCGTGCCTATGGTGTGGCACGACCAACCGTCCTGCAAAATCGACCTCGACTCACACATTGCGACACTTCAAACCGCATCAGGGAAGAGTTGGAGCTTAAAGCACCTTGGCCGATTATCCTCTATCAAGGCGGCTTACAGCAGGGTCGGGGATTGGATAAACTCATCCGCACGGCTATTGATGTGCCAAATGCTTATTTCGTATTCATCGGCGGTGGCCGCCTCGCCCTGGACCTTGCTTATCTCCGGGATGAACTAGGCCTGCAAGAGCGTGTGCATTTTATCCCAACCGTCCCCTTATCACAGCTGCCAAGTTATACTGCATCAGCAGACATCGGTGTACAGCCGATTGAAAACACTTGCCTCAATCATTACACCACTGACTCGAACAAACTTTTTGAGTACTTGATCGCAGGATTACCTGTTGTTGCCACCGACTTTCCGGAAATACGCCGAATAGTGCGCAGCAACAATGTCGGATTGCTGGTTCCAGCCAACGACTCATCGTCATTAGCGGCAGCACTTTGTCAACTTGTTACAGATATCGAATTGCGAAAAACATTTGCAACTAATGCGCGTTCAACTGCGAGAACCCTTAACTGGGAGGAACAGGAGAATCGATTGGTAGACCTCTATAAAAATATCCTGAAGTCGCCTTCGTCTGTCGAACAGGCCAGGCTATGACGACTCGGATCCTTCTGCTAAGTTTTTACTATCCTCCGGATCTTTCGGCAGGCTCATTTCGTGCAGAAGCGCTCGTCAATGCACTGCGTGCTGAACTAGGGGAGCATGTAGATATCGATGTGATTACAACCCACCCGAATCGGTATCACTCTTACACAGCAAACGCAGTAAGCCTTGAATGCTCTCCCCTACTTAAAATTCGTCGCATTGACATTCCTGCTCACCGGAGCGGAATCAGAGACCAGGCGACGGCGTTCGTCAGCTTTGCTCTAAATGCACTAAAAGCTACACGCAAGCAAAAATATGACTTGGTTTTTGCCACGTCTTCACGGCTGATGACTGCATCTCTTGGCGCGTTCATCGCCCAACGCAAAGGCTGCGGTCTATACTTGGATATACGTGATATCTTTGTTGACACTTTACGAGATCTTTTACCCGCACGCTGGGGACGGTTCTTCGCCTCGCTTTTTTCACCTATAGAACGCTGGACGATAAATAGTGCCACTCGAGTGAACTTGATTTCACCAGGCTTCCTGCCTTACTTTAACACTCGTTATCCAGGTCGCGAGTTTACACTCTATACAAATGGCGTAGATGACCTATTCATCAATCAAGTCTCCGCCATTCAGCCTCCACGGACTTATAACACTGCGTCCAAACGCCTTAAGGTCGTCTATGCGGGCAATATCGGAAGCGGACAAGGTCTTCATCAAATTCTTCCTGAGCTTGCCAAACGGCTCACCGAGAAAGTGGAATTCCATCTGATCGGAGCAGGTAGTGCCTTAAAAGATCTTAACCTTGCACTGGTACAACATAAAGTCGAAAACGTTAAGATTTCACCACCTATGAAGCGAGAAGATTTGCTGCTCATCTATCATCAAGCAGACGTACTCTTCCTGCATCTTAATAACCTGAAGGCATTTCGGCGCGTGCTCCCATCTAAGCTATTTGAATATGCCGCAACAAACAAACCAATCTGGGGTGGGCTCTCTGGGTATGCTGGACGCTTCGCCAAGAAGCGAATCAGAAACGCTGCACTCTTTAGTCCATGCGACCTGGAAGGTGCAGTAGAAGCCTTCTCTCGATTAGAACTCCAGCACACACCTCGATCTGATTTTGTTCAGCAATTCTCTCGCAACAACATCAAGAAAGAAATGGCCAAAGATGTTTTACAAATTTCACCTAAATACTTGGCGCGCGCCACGTGCCAAAATACAAAAAGCCTGAGCCCGCCTACCCCTATTAAAAATCAATAACCCCTCTACCACTATAATACGCACCAACCTTCCTGCGAACGCATCACTAGCCCTAAGGGCTATTCCCACCCCAAGGGACATGACCCACTCTGTCCACTTAAATAATAAAATTCAACCTGCCACCTAAAAAATCAAAAATGACCTCCTGTACCCACTGAGTGTCTTCTCTCTTGGAGGCTACCCCGGTCAAACCTTCTATGGCTCCTTGGTCGCCCCCTGACGCTGATTCGGGCGTCTCGGGTGCAAAGCATCCCTCAGAACGGCCCTGCTTACGTTGCAATCGTTCGCCTTGATCGCGATAATGCGACATAGCTATGCGCTCAGGCATAAGAATTGGATCCCATATGACCCTAAACCTCTGTACTTTCGCCGGAATGCGCCGATGCCGGTTCTAGGTAGATAGGTCGGTTAGGCTTTTGAGTTTTATAGGGTTTGTAGTCGCGCCAATCGATGCACCAGAAAATTGCATCATTCCAGAAGGCTAAAACAAAACAGTGACCAAGAATTTAATTATCTACGGCAGCTGCGTTTCACGAGACATATTCAATCTCGAAGAGAGTCGCGACTTCAACTTGCTTGAATACTACGCGAGATCGTCCATGGCCTCACTCTGCAGTGACGCCTACGACAACCCAGAAGCATTAGAAAAAATTCCATCGGCTTTTCGACGCCGTATGGTCGCGTACGATTTTTCCAAAGAAATCCTCTCGGAAAAAAATCAATTTGATAACGCCGATGTCATCTTAATCGATCTGATCGATGAGCGGTTTGACTTAATAGCTTTGCCATCCGGGCAAACGATAACCCACTCCAACGAACTGGCCGAAAGTGGCATATTTGAAGATTCTTCCATTGAGGGTTTCAGAACCATTTCCCAAGGTTCAATGGAACGTCGTCAGCTTTGGTTTCAGGGGATGCAAAAATTTCTCGCACTCCTAGTGAAACAAAAAAAACTAGATCGCGTGATAGTCAACAAGGTTTTCTGGTCATCCGCATTTGAAAAACCGAGTGAAACTACTTTTCCCATTGCACCTATCCTCATTGACAAAGCCAACGCTGAACTGGCCTGGATGTACGAGGTACTAAGCCATGAGCTGGCTGATCATCAGTTTTTGGAGTTTTCTCCATCACTATTGACTGCAGATGAGTTTCATCGCTGGGGGGCCTCACCTTTCCATTATTGTGAAGGCTACTATAAAGAGGCCTTGTCGCAGATCAAGAAAGCATGCGAATCTTCTGCCCAGACACAATCTGAAACTGAACCCCCTGCGGAATGTCGCTCTTACTCTCCATTTGTTTCGAAGGGCGCGAAGCTCACCGTCGCCGCTATAAAAACCGATGGAGATATTTTCGCGCATTGCTCTCTTGTTATAGAGGGCAGACTCCACGAAACCGGAAGCTTTGCATTTTACCTGGTTGTTGATGGTGTTCGACGTGACGTACGATGGTACGACGGATCGCAAGATGCTCGTTTCCGCACACCGGAGACATATAAGACACTAGAGGTGATGGCTTTTTATAAAGACGTTTTCGAAGAACAGATGTCAGCCAAATGCACTGTAGCGTCGATGTAGACCTTGCCACTCCCTAAAACAGGCTGATGGAAAGTTGGACAGGTATTTTCACACCTGTCCCGACTTTAATCGCAACACCACCTCCACCCGACTAGTTATTCACCACCAACTTTTGCAAGCGGATCAGCTGAACGCAAAAGAACTTCCAGCAAGCCTACAGGCAGTACATTGGTACGCAGAGCTTCTGCACCAAGCATTTCAGAACCAGGAATACTGAGATGCCCTTCATCATAATACAATGGCTTTCCATCCATGTAAGCCGAACAAGTACCATTCTTACAGATCAAGTCCCGTAGCCCGAATATGCTGGTACGCGGATATTCAAGAGCAATTTTACCAACTAGTTTGTTAGCAGCGTAGTCACCCTTATCAGCGTATGATGTTTGGTTTTCACACGACATGAAAGGAATCTTGATCGACTTCTTACTGCACTCGCGATCGTACCCCATAAAGCCTGGAGCTCTCAGTGCGATAACAACAGTCTTTCCTGCATCGGTCAGGAGGCGTAGAGTTTGCCGGAAATCTGACTCGAAGCTCGGATCCCGGACGTACGCATGCCAGCTTGCCCCCAACACAATCGTGTCATACTTTGCGAGTTCGCCACGAACCATCTTATTAAATTCCACACAACTATCTTTATAGGCAGGCGGAGCGTATTTTCTACTTAATTCATCTGGGAATGGCGGACATGAAGAGTGTTCAATATTCCTTAGTGCAAACCCATAGTGCTCAGACAGCACTTTAAAATAACCCATGAAGTGCGCTGCATTTGAGTCACCAAACAAGATTGCACGAGGCGCCCTAGCTGCATCACCGACCACACACTTTTTATCATTCAAAAATTCTGGCTTGGCTCCCACCTGGCACACATAGCTATAGCTAAAAGCGGGACCGGTGTTATTACTTACTTTCGCTAAAGTCTCAGCATAGCCCTCAGGAGAAAATAACTTAATCACACCACTCGAATAAATCGCAACAGAAGACAATACACCGGTTGCTATCAGCAAGCTTGAAAGGGCATAGGCTTTAGCTGCCCCCCCCGAGTGCCTGAAAGGTTTTTCAATCCAGAAATACGAGAGCAAAGTCATTACAAACATAATGACTAGGCACAGGAGCCCACCAAATAGATCAGGCTCGCCCATTGAGTATCGATAGAACGCCAGTACTGGCCAATGCCATAGATAGAGCGAGAATGAGATTAACCCTACTGCAACGAATGGCCTTAAGGAGAATAAACCACCTACTAACGTTGGGCTGAAATTACCTGCTGCGATAAGTAATGCACCACCAATGGTAGGTACAACTGAAATCCAGCCAGGGAAGCCGTCCGTTTCACGAATCGTTAGCAATGACCAGATAACAATCAATAGCCCCAGTGCAGCTAAAATCTCCGCGTACGCTCGCTGAATCCTGAAGCGAACCATCTGACATATGAAGTATGTGGCGGCACCGATCAGCAACTCACCTGCACGCGAGGGGAGCATGTAATAAGCAAACTTCTGGTCGCCTGCCAAGCTTAGCTGCCCCCAAGAGAAAGAGGCTACAGCAAGAAGGAGAGAGATGATTACAATCCAGCGCCTTTGCAAGTACGCAAAAGCAAAAAATAGAAAAGCAGGCCAAAGCAAATAGAACTGCTCTTCAACACCTAGAGACCACATATGTAACAGCGGAACCATGTCTGAAGATGCAGCAAAATAGCTTATATCAAGATATTTCCAGAAATATATATTTGCCACTGACAATACAGACGCAAGTGCCGAGCCCGACAGATCATTGACATCCGATGGCAGCATGAGTGTCACGCCAGCCAACAAGGTGACAAATATCATGAATGCAGCAGCAGGGAAAATTCGTCTGATTCGCCGCAGGTAGAAGTCACTAAATTTGAATTCCCCTTGGGCAAGCTGCCTTGCTACGATCCCGGTTATGAGATAACCCGAGATAACGAAGAATATATCAACCCCTACAAATCCGCCTGGCAACCACTGCTTATTGAAGTGAAATACAACCACTGCCAATACGGCAAGAGCCCTGAGCCCATCGATATCAGGGCGGTAGGTAAGCATTTTGTTACTCATGAATTCCCTTTAGTAGGGCAGCGCCCGGATGTTGTAGGTAAGAAAACAGCATCGTAAACTCGCTTAGTACGGCCTTAAACGGGTAAGACATACAACCCTTTCCACAGCTCATTGAAGGGGGCGAGCTTTCGCTCGCCGCGCATTACCTATGTCTATTTTTGAGAAATCAGCCCTGGCATATCGTGCTCGGCTACTGATATCCGCCCGATTTGCTCCGAACCAGCCATGCTTAGGTGACCGAGATCAAAGTAGATCGGCTTACCGCCCAAATAGGCAGAACAAGTGCCGTCAGCGCACACGTAGCTTCTGAGAGTGAAGGTCTTAACGTTACTGTATTTTCCTGCGATCGCGATAATTTGATTATTTATCTCGGTCTCTCCAGTATCTGGGTAGACCCCACGCGAAGCACAATCAATACCCGGAATCTTCAGAGACTTCAGATCACATGAGCGATCATAGTCTTTGAAAATCGGAACCTTCAGTCCGATTATTATATTCTTACCTGTCGAAGAGAGCTCGTTAACTAAATCCTCAATATCTGCCACATAACTCTTGGTTCTATACTTATAGCCTTCCCAGTCCGCACTGACAATTATCGTATCAAAATCGTCAAAATGCTTTCTGATCTCAGCATTGAACATCTGGCAAGAGTTCCGACTTGCCTCTTTCACGTAAGGCCGGCTTTTTTCACCTGCGAACGGCACGCAAGAATTATGCGAAATATTTCGCATCGCGACCTTGCGATCCTCTGCGATAATTTTCCAGTACCCAACATAATGCGCCGAATTTGAGTCACCAAATATCAGGACACTCGGTTTAGCATCAGAACCAATAACACATCTTTTAAAATCAATAAATTTCGGATCATAGCTCGCCATCTGGCAGTTATAATCATAGCGATATGCCGCCTTAGTCTGATTAAAGTGCTCAGTAACCTTGGCATGATAGCCTTGAGGAGAGAGCTCCTTCACAAGCCCTTTAACACTGATAGTATAATAAGAACCCGAAACAGTCATAACTGCCAAAGCAGCTACGGCCACACCTTTCAAATTAATAGTTCGCACAGCCGGCCGCCGGAAAGGAACCTCTACCCAATAATAAGAGATTAGCGTAGCCAAAATCAACAATACGCCACAGACCAAATAGCCTGTTCCTGTTGGCTGACCATAAGCATAGCGATAAAATGCAAGAATTGGCCAATGCCATAGGTAGAGCGAGAATGACACCAGCCCGACATAGACGAAGGGCCGGAAGGACAAAACCGAGCTAACTATATTTTTACCAGCCGCACCTGCAAAGATCACTACAGCCACACCGACTACTGGCAACAAAGAAACCAGCCCGGGAAACCCTCCAGTCTCACTAATCAATGAAATTGAGAGCACAACTGCAGCAATCCCGATAACAGCTAAGGCCTGAGCAGCACTCTGGCTTATACGATCTTTCCAAGTTTCACTTGCAAAGTACGCCAGCGCGCCGATTAGCAGCTCACCCGATCTCGACGGGAGCATGTAATAGGCAAACTTCGGGTCTGAAACCAACTGACTTTCGCCGTACAAAAATGACGCCGCGGCGATCAGAACCGCAGCGGACACTATGGCCTTGCGCCCTCCGGCCTTGTACAAAACAATTAATAAGGCGGGCCACAATAGGTAAAATTGCTCTTCCACTCCCAGCGACCACATATGCAGCAGCGGAACCAGATCAGAGGATGCAGCAAAGTACCCTACGTCCAGATACTTCCAGTAATAGATGTTCGCGACTGAAAAAATGGATGCTATTGCCGAAGACGCCAAGTCCCTCGCATCCATCGGCACCATAAAAGCAATACCAAACAACGCTGTGACGAATATCAAGAAAAAAGCCGCCGGAAGAATTCGACGAACTCTTCGCATGTAGAACTCTACAAAGGAAAACTGACCCTTTGAAACTTCCTTTGTAATAATTCCTGTAATCAGGTAGCCTGAAATCACAAAGAATATGTCTACACCGACAAATCCGCCAGGCAACCATTGTTTGTTAAAGTGAAAAATCACCACAGCTAATACGGCGAGAGCCCTAAGCCCGTCGATATCAGGACGGTAGGACATTTTTTTGACGTGCATCTCTGAATTCCCTGTCATGGGGCACTTGGATAAACCGAGAATGATACCTTTTTGCTCGCTCGAGCGGTGTTTTTTTTGGTGAATCCTCCCAGTTACAGACCGGAAGAGCTGCACACCCTGCACTACAGGCAGCCGGAGATGAGCTCTCTAGGCTGTAAAATGAATATAGAACAACACCCACTGGCAAGCGCGTATGCTCCTGAGAGTCCATTGCTCAGCTGGAGTTACTAAAGTCATGGCTTTCGCTTAGCTGCTTACGGGTCTCCCAATGCTTCCTTCTCAATGAGGGCGACAGGAGATGGAAGCGCAGCTATTGGACTGGCGAGTTGCAGTTGGAGGAATCGAAAACTCTACAGCGTCCTAAACTTGCTTCTCAGGGGGAACGCTTTGCTGGGCCTGTCACACTGTCGCCGGACAGGCCCGGGCCTGCTTCAGTAAACCCTATCCCCCACCAACCGCTTCAAATACTGCCCATACCCATTCTTGGCCAACGGTTCAGCCAGCTTCAACAGCTGCTCCGCCCCAATCCACCCCTGCCTGTACGCTACCTCTTCCGGACAAGCCACCTTCAGCCCCTGCCGGCGCTCGATCGTAGCGATATACCCGCTAGCCTCCAGCAACGAGTCATGCGTCCCGGTATCCAGCCAGGCATACCCACGCCCCATGATCTCTACCGACAGCCGGTTCTGCTCCAGGTACACCCGGTTCAAATCGGTAATCTCCAGCTCGCCACGGGGAGACGGCTTGATGCCCTTGGCAATCTCGACCACGTCCTTGTCGTAGAAATACAACCCGGTCACGGCATAGCTGGACTTCGGCTTGGCGGGCTTTTCTTCCAGGCTGATCGCCTTGCCCGTGTCATCGAACTCGACCACGCCATAACGCTCCGGGTCGTGCACGTGGTAGGCGAACACGCTGGCGCCGTCGTCGCGGTCCATGGCGTTGCGCAGCAACTGCTGGAAGTCATGGCCGTAGTAGATGTTGTCGCCCAGCACCAGCGCCGACAGGTCGTTGCCGATGAAGTCTTCACCGATCAGGAACGCCTGTGCCAGGCCGTCCGGGGAGGCTTGTACGGCATAGGTGATGTTAATGCCCCACTGGTGGCCGTCGCCGAGCAGTTGCTCGAAGCGTGGCGTGTCTTGTGGGGTGGAGATGATCAGGATGTCCTGGATGCCCGCCAGCATCAGCGTGGTCAGCGGGTAATAGATCATCGGTTTGTCGTAAACCGGCAGCAGCTGCTTGGAAATCGCCAGGGTCGCAGGGTGCAGGCGGGTACCCGACCCGCCTGCCAGAATGATGCCTTTACGCTTCATAGTGATCATTTCTCGTGTATTTCCTTGAGCATGCGAGCCACACCCAGGCGCCAGTCTGGCAAGGTCAGGGCAAAGGCTGTCTGCAGTTTGTTGGTATCAAGACGCGAGTTGGCCGGCCGCTTTGCCGGGGTCGGGTAGGCATCGGTGGTCAACGGGTTGACCTGTTCAGCGTGCGCCTTCAAGGGCACGCCCTGGTCCGCTGCCTGCTCCAGTACGTAGCGGGCATAACCGCACCAGGTGGTTTCACCGCCGGCCGCCAGGTGGTACAGGCCGGCCAGGGCCGGGTCGCGGCGGGTGGCGGTGATGGCGTGGGCGGTGATGTCGGCGATCAGCTCGGCACCGGTCGGGGCGCCGTGCTGGTCGTCGATCACGCCCAGGCTGTCGCGTTCGGCGGCCAGGCGCAGCATGGTCTTGGCAAAATTGTTGCCGCGGGCGGCGTACACCCAGCAGGTGCGGAATATCAGGTGCTGGCAGCCGGCCGCCTGGATGGCTTGCTCGCCAGCCAGCTTGCTTTCGCCGTAGGTGTTCAGCGGGCCGACGCTGTCGTCTTCGCCCCAGGCCTGGGTGCCCTGCCCGGGGAACACGTAGTCGGTGGAGTAATGCACCAGCAGTGCGCCGCAGTCGGCGGCGGCGCGGGCCAGCACGCCGACGGCTTCGGCATTTACCTTGAAGGCTTGCTCGCGGTCGCTTTCGGCCTTGTCGACGGCGGTGTAGGCAGCGGCGTTGACGATGACATCGGGCGCGTAGGCGCGCACGGTTTCAGCCAGGCCTGGCAGGTTGGCCAGGTCACCGCAGTGGGCCTGGCTGCGGCTGTTCAGCGCCAGCACCTGGCCCAAGGGGGCCAGGCTGCGTTGCAGCTCCCAACCTACCTGGCCGTCCTTGCCCAGTAGCAGAATCTTCATGCCGAACGCCCTGCGTAGTTTTTCTCTACCCAGTCGCGGTAGCTGCCGGACTGTACGTTCTGCACCCACTCCTGGTTGTCGAGGTACCAGGCCACAGTCTTGCGAATGCCGGTCTCGAAGGTTTCGGCGGGTTTCCAGCCCAGCTCGCGCTCCAGCTTGCGGGCGTCGATGGCGTAGCGGCGGTCATGGCCGGGGCGGTCGGTCACGTAGGTGATCTGGTCGGCGTAAGGCTTGCCATCAGCGCGGGGGCGCAGCTCGTCCAGCAGGGCGCACACGCGGTTGACGATTTCCAGGTTGGGCTTTTCGTTCCAGCCGCCCACGTTGTACACCTCACCGGTGGTGCCGGCTTCCAGCACACGGCGGATGGCGCTGCAGTGGTCCTTGACGTACAGCCAGTCGCGGATCTGCTGGCCGTCGCCGTACACCGGCAATGGCTTGCCTGCCAATGCGTTGACGATCATCAGCGGGATGAGCTTTTCCGGGAAGTGGTACGGGCCGTAGTTGTTCGAGCAGTTGGTGGTCAGCACCGGCAGGCCGTAGGTGTGGTGGTAGGAGCGCACCAGGTGGTCACTGGCGGCCTTGCTGGCCGAGTACGGGCTGTTGGGCTGGTACTGGTGGGTTTCGGTGAAGGCCGGCTCGTCGGCAGCCAGCGAGCCATACACTTCGTCGGTGGACACGTGCAGGAAGCGGAACGCCTGGCGGGCCTGTTCGTCCAGGCCGCCCCAATTGGCGCGCACGGCTTCCAGCAGGCGGAAGGTGCCGACGATATTGGTTTCGATGAAGTCTTCCGGGCCATGGATCGAGCGGTCGACGTGGGACTCGGCAGCGAAGTTGACGATGGCGCGCGGCTGGTGCTCCTTCAGCAGGCGGGCTACCAGCTCGGAGTCACCGATATCGCCGTGCACAAAGATGTGGCGCTTGTCGCCTTGCAGGCTGCTCAGGGTTTGCAGGTTGCCTGCATAGGTGAGCTTGTCGAGGTTGACCACGGGCTCGTCACTGGCGGCCAGCCAGTCCAACACGAAGTTCGCGCCAATGAAGCCCGCACCACCAGTTACCAGAATAGTCATCGTTCAGTTCTTCCCAATTGCCGCTTTCAAACTTCACTGCGTTTGAAGTTCATGTGGGCGTTGCTTTGCCGGCAACGCCTGTTCTGTTTGTCAGTACAGCGTTCAGGGCTCCAGGCGCCGCCGCTGGTACAGCCAGTCCACAATTTCCCCGCCCGGCACGTAGCCGCTCACGGTGTCGCGCAGCAGCTGGCGCACGGTGGCAAAGTCGTCGGCCGCGGTCGCGGTACGCAGTGCATCCAGGCGCTGCTTCAGCACATCCCAGGTCAGGTAGTCTTCGTTGGCGCTCATGATCATGGGGTGGCGCGTGGCAATCACGTTGTCGCCGATCAACAATTCTTCGTACAGTTTCTCGCCGGGGCGCAGGCCGGTGAAGTTGATGGCGATGTCGCCCAGCGGGTTGCGCTCGGAGCGGATGCTGAAGCCGGACAGGTGAATCATCTTCTCGGCCAGTTCCACGATCTTCACCGGCTCGCCCATGTCCAGCACGAACACGTCGCCGCCCTGCCCCATTGAGCCGGCCTGGATAACCAACTGCGCAGCCTCGGGGATGGTCATGAAGTAGCGGGTGATTTTCGGGTGGGTCACCGTCAGCGGCCCGCCGTTCTTGATCTGTTTGTGGAACAACGGGATAACCGAGCCCGACGAGCCCAGCACGTTGCCGAAACGCACCATGGTGAAACGGGTCTTGTTCACCTGCGACACGTTGCCGGTATCGCCCATCAGTACCGGGGCCAGCTCGTTGCTCAGGGCCTGCAGCACCATTTCGGCCAGGCGCTTGGTGCTGCCCATCACATTGGTGGGGCGTACGGCCTTGTCGGTGGAAATCAGCACGAAGTTGGCCACGCCAGCCTGCAGCGCCGCCTGGGCGGTGTACAGGGTGCCGAACACATTGTTCGACAGGCCTTCGGCAATGTTGTGCTCGACAATGGGCACATGCTTGTAGGCGGCGGCGTGGTAGACGGTGTCTACCTGCCAGGCGCGCATCACGTCGAGCATCTTGGCCTGGTCGCGGACCGAACCCAGTATCGGAATCAACTGCACGGCAAGGCCTTCGCGCAGGATGCGCTGCTCCAGCTCGCCGGCGATGGTGTACAGGTTGAACTCGCTGTGTTCGAACAGCAGCAGGGTACGCGGCGTCTGCCCCAGGATCTGGCGGCACAGCTCGGAGCCGATCGAGCCACCGGCACCGGTCACCATCACGGTCTGGTCGATGATGCAGTGCTGCAACAGGTCACCTTGCGCAGGTACCGCGTCGCGGCCCAGCAGGTCGGCGATGTCCACTTCCTGGATGTCGTCCACCTTGACCCGGCCGCTGGCCAGGTCCATGAAACCGGGCACACTGCGTACGTGCAGCGGGTAGCCTTCAAGCAGGTTGAGGATTTCGCGGCGGCGGCTGCGGCTGACCGAGGGCAGCGCCAGCAGGATTTCTTCGGCGCCGGTGTCGTCGATCATGCGTTGCAGTTGTTCTGGCTGGTACACCTGCAGGCCGGCGATCACCCGGTCGGTGATGCTGCCATCATCGTCGATGAACGCTACCGGGCGCATGGCCTTGCCCATGCGCAGGGCCGCAACCAGCTGGTTACCGGCCGAGCCGGCGCCGTAGATGGCAACCCGTGGCAGGCCATCGTTGCGGTTGGCAAAGGGCACATGCTGTACGGCGGTGGCGAACCAGTCACCGAGGAAGTACTGGCGCATGGCCAGGCGCAGGCCGCCGACCATGATCAGGCTCAGCCACCAGTAGTTGAAGGTGATCGAGCGTGGCACCACGTTTTGATGGTTGCTGGCCCAGTAGATGATGAAGCCCAGGATCAGCGCCGACAGTGTCACGGCCTTGATGATGGCGATCAGCGCGTCATTGCCGAAATAGCGCATGACTGCCCGATACAGGCCAAAGCGGATGAACAACGGGATCGAGATGATCGGCGCGGTGATGAACAACCAGGTGTGGTCCAGAACAGGGTTGGCCAGGTCGTCGATGCCCAGGCGCACGACAAACGCCAGCCACAGCGCGAACCAGACCAGAATCACATCAGCCGCTACCTGAATCAGCCGTTTGTGGCGTCGAGGTAGTCCAAGCAGTCTTGAGCGCAGCTTATCCATAGAACCTCTTAGGGCTTTCCAACCTGACATGTCTACTGTCTTCGTCCTATCACTTTAGCTAGTGTTCGAGCTCACCGGCGCGCCAGCGCACGGCCAGATATGCCAATGGCAGGTAGGCAATGATCACGCCCCACACGCCGTCCAGGCCCAGCAACAGCACACACAGGGCAACTGGCAGCAGCCAGAACAGGTTGATCGCAGCCACCGCCAGGGTTACCGGCAGGTGCTTGCCATAGTGACGAGAGGCAAACTGGTAGGCGTGGCTGCGGTGCGCTTCGTACACCTTGTCACCGCGCAGCAAGCGGCGGATCAGGGTGAAGGTGGCATCTACCACGAACACGCCCAGCAGAATCAGCCAGCACCAGAACAATTGCGGCGAAGCCCAGGCAGCCTGCAGCGACAAGCCCGCCAGCACAATGCCAAGGAAGCCACTGCCGGCATCGCCCATGAAGATCTTGGCCGGCGGGAAGTTCCAGAACAGAAAACCCAGCGTTGCCGCAGCCAGCAACAGCGGCAGTACCATCAACTGCGGCACACCGCCCAGGGCCGATAGCAGCACCATACCCAGGCAGGCGGTGACCGCTTCGACGCTGGCAATGCCATCGATGCCGTCCATGAAGTTATACAGGTTAAGCATCCACACGGTGTAGAACGCCGCCAGAATGAAGCCGAACCACTGCAGGTCGAGGGTAAAGCCGAACACCTGCAACGGCGCCAGGCCGCCCAGCCAGTACAGCATCCACGCGGCTGCGGCGAAGTGGCCAAGCAAGCGCCAGCGGGCAGCGATGTGGCCGTGGTCGTCCATGAAGCCGATTACCGCGATCAACGCCCCTGCCCCACCAATGGCCACCAGCGGCGCCAGCGGCACGGCACCGGCCATGCCCAGTAGCGGCAGGCAGGCCAGGAAACTCAGCACAATGGCCACGCCACCGCCCCGTGGGGTGGGCACGGTGTGCGAACTACGCGCGTTGGGCACATCGATGATCTGCTTGTTCAGGGCGTAGCGCCGTAGCGCAGCAGTCAAAAGCAGGGATGCCCCTGCGACGAGGGGAATAAGCCACCAAACCGTCATTTGTCTTGCCCTTTCAAAAAATTGAGTGCCGTGGCCCGCAGAGCCTGGTCCACATCCAGCGGGGGCTGCCAGCCCAGCAGTTCACGGGCTTTGCCACTGTCTACCTGCAGCGACCCGCACAGGCGCTGCGCCAGGCCCCCCTTGCCGGCAAGGGTCGCCGCCCCCTTCAGCCAGCTGGCAGGTACGGGCAGCAACCTGGCGGGCTTGCCCAGTGCCTTGCCCAGCCGCTGCAGCAACTCGGTGGTGGACAGGTCGTGGCCATCGCTGGCCAGGAAGGTCTGGTTGGCGGCGGCCGGGTGGTCGATGCAGGTCACCAGCAAGTCCACCAGGTTATCCAGGGCCACCAGGCTGCGCTTGTTGTGTATGGCGCCAAACGGCAGCGGCACGCCTTTGCTCAGCCAGTTCATCATGCTGCGGAAATTGGCTTTGACCCCAGGGCCATACACCAGCACCGGGCGTACGATCACCACTTCCAGCCCGCTTTGCGCTGCCAGCTGGCGCAGCCCGTCTTCGGCTTCGCGCTTGGAGATGCCGTAGGGGTCCGAGGGCGCTGGCGCCTCGTCCGCGCTGAAGGGCTGGCGGCCGTCGGTGGTCTCGCCATTCACCTTCACCGAGCTGACAAAGATGAAGCGCCGTACACCTGCCTGGACCGCGGCCCGAGCCAGGTTCAGGGTGCCTTCAACGTTTACCCGGCGGAACTCGGCCAGTGGGTCGGTGGCCGTTTCGTGCATCACGTGCACGCGGGAAGCCAGGTGGATAACGGTGTCCACCTGGTCGAAGTGCCCGGACGCAACGTCCACCGCCGACAGCTCGCTGAATGCACGGTAATCCACGCCCTCCAGCGGCTGGCCGGGTAGTTTCCGCACCAAGGCCCGTGGCGCCCGGCGCGCGTCTGCAGCAAGCCGCTGCAACAGCACCTTGCCGACAAAACCGCTACCGCCAGTGACCAGGATGCCTGGGCATTGTGCGTTGCCTTGCCCGGCCATCAACCTCTCCCCGCCCGGCCCAGCAATCGGGTGAACACGCTGCGGTACTGCTCCGCTACCACCGACCAGCGGTAGCGGCGGTTGGCAATTTCATGCAGGCGCGTCGACAGTTGCGCACGGGCGTCAGCATCGCCCAGCAGCGCCTGTACGTGGTTGCGCAGCGACGTGCTGTCGGCAAAGTACAGCGCCTGGTCTTCGGTAGTGGCACGGTTGAACGACACATCGAAGGCCACTACCGGCAAGCCCAGCCACATGGCCTCGACCAGCGACGGGTTGGTACCGCCGGCGCTGTGGCCGTGCAGGTACACTGTGGCATTGCTGCGCAGTGGGCTCAGTTGCTCTACGTCGTAGATCGGGTCCAGCAGGTGAATGTTGCTCACCCCTTCATACTGCTTGCGCAGTTGCACGCCGTATTCGCTGTGGTTCCAGTTGCCGATGATCGCCAGCGGCATGCCAGACCCGGCAAAAGCCTCGAGAATGACGTGGATGTTATTCTCCGGCTCGATGCGGCACACCGTGAAGGCGTACGGCGCGCCAAGGAACGGGTACGCCTGGCGGGCTTGCTCGCTTGGCTGGCCGGCCCGGGCCTGGTCACCGCCGTAGGCA